>Ga0315282_10000084_pt1 | contig 182547 bp, 147 predicted proteins | sample YL17G07_20_MG_FD_203693 | JGI IMG/M metagenome (GOLD analysis project Ga0315282, IMG submission 203693) | Sediment microbial communities from Yellowstone Lake, YNP, Wyoming, USA - YL17G07_20 | ecosystem: Environmental > Aquatic > Freshwater > Lake > Sediment | place: USA: Wyoming | collected... | reverse complement strand
CATCAATCCCTAAAAGAATACGACACGCCTTTTGAGGCTTACCGGCAGATGAGGATGGCCGCGGTATGTTAAAGGAACTACACCTAAAAATAAATCCAACTTTGGTCTTGACAACTAGACCACTTCACCTGACCCAGAAACAGTTTGTTGTTGTAGAAAGCTCGAAAGAAAAGCTCGAGAAGCTTGCCTCCCTGGGTCCCGTTCTCTCGATCCAGGGAGATCCATCCGAAGACAGCGTCCTCCTCAAAGCCGGGATCGAGCGGGCCAAGGGCGTATTGTGCTCGCTGCCGACGGACGAGGCCAACCTATTTGTGGCGATCACCGCCCGCAGCCTCAATCCGCAGATCCGGATTGTGGCCAAGGGCCTCGACCTTCAATCCCACAAGAAAATCGTCAAGGCGGGCGCCGACAGCGTGATTTCTCCGACCTATATCGGTGGAATGCGTATGGTTTCGGAGATGATTCGCCCCGCCGTCACGACGTTTCTGGATATGATGCTCCGCGAGAGAGAGCGCGTGCTGCGTTTTGATGAAGTCACTGTCCAGAAAGATTCGGCTCTTCTTGGCAAAACAATCGAAGAATCCAAGGCTGAAGAGAGAACGGGCGCGCTCCTTGTGGCGCTGAGAAGGGGAGGGGCGAAGGACTTTGATTTTAATCCGCCCAAAAAAACCCGTCTTCAAGAAAACGACGTGCTTGTCTTTATCGCCAGCCCGGAGATGATCCAGGAATTGGAGAAGCTGTCCGGCCGTTCTTAGACCCTAGCCGGAATTCTTTTCCGCCGCTTTTTCCTCGATAAGCTCGACGGGTTGTTCTCCGCCGATGAGCTCCAGCCTGTCCGCAAACCGCTCCAGTCGTTTTTCCGAATCATCGAATTTGCTCTTGGCATTGGATAAATGCGTGCCAAGGATCTGGAAGTCGTTCGTGAACCGGCCGAGGTCGCCGCGCAGCCGGGCCAGGGCCTGAAAGATGGACAGGGCCGATTTCTCGATCCGCAATCCCTTGAGCCCCAGGATGATGACCTGCAAATAGGCATAGAAAGAATTGGGGGAGACGGGGATGACCCGCTTTTGAAGCGCATAGGAAAGGATGCTCTTTTCTTCGCCGAGAGCTTCGTCCTTGAGGATGCTTTCGTAGTAGATATTTTCCGCCGGGATGTACATCAGAGCAAAGTCATACGTGCTTTCGTCCGGGAGGATGTATTTTGTGGCGATATCGTCCGTATGTTTTTTGACATCAGCGGTGAATTTTTTCTTGAGGGCATCTTTTTCCTTGGGGTCATCTTCCTCGACGTACTTTTTAAAATTTTCCAGAGGAAATTTGGCATCGATGGGGACAAGGCTGTTCCCGATCTTGATGACCGCGTCCACCTTCTCGCCGCTCTTGAACTTGTACTGAAGTTCATAATGCGTCGGGGGAAGGATCTGCGCCAGGAGGTCGCCGAGGAAGAGCTCTCCCAGGCCGCCCCGGAACTTAGGCGCGCGGAGCAGGTCCTCGAGGGAAGCGATATTTTTCGATTTTTCCAGCACTTCCCGCGTGACGACTTCCACTTTCCCCAGATGCGATTGAACATGGCCCAGACTTTCCCCGATCTGGCCCGTGGTATCGAGGAGCTGCGACGTCATGCTTTGCAGCTGTTGTCCTATCGTCCCCGATGTTTTGAGGAACTGGCTGTTGATGTTTTGCAGCTGTTGGTTAAGATTCATAGTGAGCTGGCCGAGCTGTTGCTGCATCAGTGTCAAAGCCTGATTCTCTGTCTGGCCGCGGCGAACATCCTCGATCTTGGCCAAAGCGCTTCTCAAAGACAGGAACAGGAGAACGAAGACCGCGGCCAGGACGGCTATCAGCAGGATGAAAAAAAGCGTCAGGTTCATCGTCGGGGCCTTCTTATCAGCCATTATAATAAAATGGGGACGGTCCCTGCAAGAAAATCCGGGTTTGACAAGAGGGGCCTAGTTATCTACACTATTGGCGATTTTCGATGGCCCGTTAGCTCAATCGGTAGAGCAGCGGACTCTTAATCCGCGGGTTGTAGGTTCGAGTCCTACACGGGTCAGACCCTTTTTTCCCCGTAATTTCCATGAATTAAAGAAGATGGGGATTCTATCGGATTCCATTATTTTCAACCTAATTCAATCAAAATATGGCACAAATGTGGCACAAATCAGAAAAAGATGGCACAAATGAATTCATCAGGGCTTCTTTAGGACAGAACCCTCCGTCTTTTCCGCTTGGATACTCGTCAGGTCGTGAGACCGGGCTTTACGTTTAGACCCTGGGCCATCAGGCTTTGCCGTCTGGCCCCAACGGGGGTTAAAACGGAAGTCCTCTGTTGCGCAGAATTCACTGGGCGGTCCATCCCCTTGGGGCATAAGTGAGCGCGGCCGTGATCCCGAATGCGCTCGTATTCCATTGAGGTCCGTTCCCTTTGTCTTTCATAGTGGCCAGAAACGTATGGCCCGCAATCCCCAACAGGACTTTGCGGGAAATTCGGAAATCCTTTCCCAGCTGGAAGCCGACACCGATTCCGAGGTTAGTATTCCCCTCGAACCCGAGCGTTTTGTGCTCCATGCTCATCTGTGCCATCGAAACGGAAACCCCCGCGAAAACACTCCTCGGCACGAGATAATAGCCGGCCCCGATCCCTATGCCTGCCACGGTGGCACTCATATCTTCATCCCCAGAATACGTGAACCCTCCCGAGGTCAGCTCCGGTCCGATAATCGAATCGCCGATCATTTCACCATAGAGCGTGAATCTATCATTCAAGAACGCTCCGATCGAGAGCACGAACACCCCACCGGCTCCCGAGATTTTGTCATCCTCGGCCGAAGTCATTTTGGCCAGGGGGCTGATGCCGAGATTGACCCTCATCCAGAATCCTGTCCCCGGCTTCTGCCCGACCACGGCCGGTCCTTCCTGGGAAGGGGCGCCTGAAGCCGCCGAGAATGACACGAACATTGTTAAAAAGAGCAGCCTCGAGAGTTTTTTCATCTTTGCCTCCTTATGGGAATTCCTTCAGAAAAACTCTCCGAAGATAAGATAAATAGAATTCAGCCAGAGGGTGTCAAAGAAGTGTAAAGGAATGTAAAGAAGATGCGGATTTATCTTCCGACGATCCTGATGTTTTCGCCAGATTTAATCACGTTGACATTCTTTTACATTCTTTTACATTTCTTTGACACCTATTTGATATCGTTGCGTTATTGTAATCAGCGAATAGGATTCCACAAATTAATAATCTCATCAAAATCAGGGAGGGATAAATGAAAAAGCCACCTTCGGTCGTTTCTTGGGTAAGAGCTGTTTCTCTTACTGTGCTGCTTGTTGCTGTTCCAGCCGCCGCCGGGGCCGACCCTTCTCAGACGGCTCAGCAAACTGAAATGGACTTGGCCGTGAAGGTCGGAGTGGGGGCGGGAGTCCCGTACGGTGTGCTCGGAGCCGGGGTCGATGTCGGCATTCCGCACTTCTCTTTAGTCGGCAGATTTGGCACCACGGCCTATGGGCCTGTCGGTTGGTCCGTGGGTGTGCGCGCGTATTTATTCGATCGGACACGCCGGTTCCGACCTCACTTGACGGCGGTGTATGGAACCACCTTGATCGTGGATGTGGTGGGGGGCGACTCGTACACCGTGAATGGATTCGCTTTCTATGCCAGCCTCGACCATGACATCGGTCCTATTGGCGGGCTGATCCTGACCTACGGGATTGGCGTGCTCACGAACGAAGTGCCGCCGGCGGGCGCCCCGGATCCTCAAGTGTTTATCAGAGTGATGTTCGGGCTCAACTACCGGTTTGGTGGCCGACAGTAACTCGCACGCTGGTCTGCGGGCGGGCGCGGCAGAAAAGGAATTTCCTTTCCTTTGATTTAACCTTCAGGTAAATCTCCGGATCGGCCCCCAGGACGGCCCGAGGGAGCAGGGTGCAGTTCATTTCGTCGCGCGTATCGGCGGCCGCCCCGCGGGACAGGAGGATCTCCGCGCAATCCCGCTTTCCGTTTTCGCCGGGAGCGTTGACCAATCCCGGATTCGTTGCGAGGATCGCTTTGAGCGCCGCGATGTCCCCTTTTTTCGCCGCCTCAGAAATTGTTTGAGAGCCCAGCATGCCGGCATAGGCTCCGGTTCCGATCAAGATTAGTAAGATGATTTTGACTTTATTCAAGGGCCATCTCCTTGGAATCGATTCCGCGCACGGCCTCCCCGCCATTGCCGTTTCCGAGCCCCCATCATTTTTGGGGCGGCTGGGCTGCGGCGGCTATCCGCTTTGTCAGAATGTTGATGATCTTCCACTGGCCGTCGAGAACCGTCATTTGGCGATAATGCCAGGAATTCGCCGTGGCGATCTCGACGAAGGCCATTCCATCCATGTTATCCATCACAATGGTTTACGATTTTTAAGGAAGGCAGGGAGCTAAGCGACCGTTGGCACAAATATGGCACAAGCAGAAATCTTGACAGTCCTAACGTCCGGGATTAAAATGAGTTTCCGATCTGGCCGAGCGGATTCTTAATCCGCGGGTGTAGGTTCGAGTCCTATGCGGCTCAGTCCCAATTCTTCTTATTTTTCCGACATGCGGGATCAGGGAATTCTTACGGGAGGCCACACATGAAAAGAAATTCCAGGATATTCGTTGGTATTTTGATTCTTTTCTTCCTTGCCCGGGGAACGGTGCTCTGGGGACAAGAGCCATTTGATATCCGGGCTAACTACACGAAGTCTGAGTCCATGGTCCCCATGCGCGATGGAGTTCGGCTCTTGACCATCGTCTATGCCCCTAAGGATAGCTCACGAAAATATCCTTTCCTGCTGCATCGGACTCCCTACGGGTCCGGTCCTTATGGGCCTGACCAATACCGACGCTCCCTCGGACCATCCGTTGATTTTGCGAAAGAAGGTTTCATTTTCGTTTACCAGGATGCGCGCGGGCAGTTCAAATCGGAAGGGGATTTCGTGGTGATGAGACCGATCAAACCAGACAAGCGGAACCAGGCCGACACAGACGAAAGCAGCGATGTCTATGACACCATCGAATGGCTGTTGAAAAATATCCCCAACCATAACGGGCGCGTTGGACAGTGGGGAATCTCCTACCCAGGGTCCCAAACGGTTTGGGGCATGGTTGGAGCACATCCCGCGCTCAAGGCTTCTTCGCCCCAGGCGCCAGCGATCGATATGTTCATCGGAGACGATTTCCACCATAACGGCGCTTTTCGCTTGATGTACACCTTCGGTTGGCTCCTCGGCAGCGCTCGCGTTCGAAAAAGCCCGGTTGACAGCCGAGCGCCGCTTTTTGAATACGGCACGCCCGATGGATACAGGTTTTTTCTCAAGCTGGGCAGCGTCGCGAACATCAACGAAAAATATCTTCAGAACGAGGTCCCAACCTGGAACGAATACATGGAACACCCCGACTACGACGGGTACTGGGATAAGCAGAACCCGGTCAAATATTTAAAGAACATTCGCCATGCGGTCTTGAACGTCGCGGGATGGTTCGATGCCGAAGATTTCTACGGACCTCTGGAAACCTACCGCAATATCGAAAAATACAATCCCTCTAACAAGAGTACGATCGTCATCGGCCCTTGGCTCCATGGGGGTTGGGCGTCCATGCCCGGTGATAGCCTGGGCGATATTCGCTTTGGTTCCAAGACGGGCGAATACTATAGGCAGAATGTCGAACTCCCATTCTTCAAGTATCACCTGAAAGACCAGGGCGACCTGAAGCTGCCGGAGGCCCTCGTTTTCGAGACCGGTTCCAATGAGTGGAGGTCTTACGACCACTGGCCGCCGGCCAAAACCGAGGTCAAGAATCTGTACTTGCAGGCCGATGGAAAACTCTCTTTTGTTCCTCCCGCAGGCAATGCCGGACAGGGCTTCGATTCGTTTATCAGCGATCCGGCCAAACCTGTGCCGTTCAGCGCGGAGACCCGGCTTTCCCAGGGCCACTTGTGGATGGTCGAGGATCAGCGTTTTGCGGCCACACGGCCCGATGTCCTTGTTTATGAATCCGAGCCTCTTTCGGAAGAGGTGACATTTGCAGGGCCGATCATCGCCACATTATTTGTCTCCTCGACCGGCACGGATGCGGATTGGATCGTCAAGCTCATCGACGCGTATCCTGGAAATGCTCCAGATAACACTCCGAATCCCAAAGGGGTGCGGATGGGAGATTTCCAGATGCTCTTGGCGGGGGAAGTCTTCAGGAGCAGGTACAGAAACAGCTTTTCAAACCCCGAGCCGCTGGTCCCCGACCAACCCACCAAGATCGAGTTCAGTTTGAGGGACCGCTGCCATCGATTTCTCAAAGGGCATCGGATCATGATTCAAATCCAAAGCTCTTGGTTTCCCGTGATCGACCGCAACCCGCAGAAGTTCATCAACATCTATAGAGCCAAGGACACGGATTTCGAGAAAGCCACGCATAAAGTCTATCGCTCCGGACAATTGCCTTCACACCTTGAAGTTGGAATTTTGCCTGTCAATCTGAGAATGAGGTGAGATCATGACAGCGGCTCTTATCCGGCGGATCCTTTCTCTTTTCTTGAAAATCGCCATCATCTGTGCGGCGCTGTTGATGATCCTGATCGTCCTGATACTCCCGGGGTTCTTGCCGTTCAAAGGATGGATCTCCTTTGTGTTCGTCGTGATCCCTTTGTGGCTCTTTGTTTTTTGGGTTGTGAGTCGGATCGTCTCGGGCAAATTTGACCGGAAGAAGGCCCCTGTTTCCTTTTATACAGTCGTCAGCGCGGGCTCGATCTTTCTGCTCGCGTTCATCGCCATTCTGATGATCATCTTTCTCAACAAAATCAGCCTGAACGAGCTGCTGTGGAATGCGCAGTTTTCGCTGGAGAGTGTGCATAAAATTCAATATCTCGAGTCTCCTTATAAAAGATCTCCGCAACCGTTCTATACCCCTCTGCAGAGACGCCAGCTTCTGAAAACATATTTAGGGCTGCAGCTCCGGAAGATCCTGCATATTCCCATCCACTCCCAGGACTTCAAAATTTTAAACTACGATGTCAGGGGTTACAGCCCCGAGGAGACGGAGTTCATCTTCGAAGAGATTTTCATTCAGCAAGAATATTACTTTAAGACCGTGAGCGATACGCCTGTCATCATTGATTGCGGAAGCCATATCGGGATGTCGATCCTGTATTTCAAAACGATGTATCCCCGGGCCCGCATTCTGGGCTTCGAGCCCGCCCCGGATACCTTCAAATTCTTGAAAGAGAATGTCAAACGAAACCGTTTGAGGGATGTCATCGTCTTGAACAAGGCCGTCTCGAACGAAGAGGGAACGATCAAGTTTTATGGGGATGCCTCCCTGAAAAGCAGCATGTTCGAACAAGAGGGGAAAAAGGAAATCGTCGTTGAGGCGACCCGACTGTCTCAATTTATTGACAAAAAAGTGGATTTTTTGAAAATCGACGTGGAAGGCGCGGAATTCCTGGTGTTGTCAGACTTGGCTGCGGCGAACAAGTTGGGCCTGGTTCAGCAAATGATTATCGAATACCACCACCATCAAGAAAAGAAGGAAGAGGTCGACGAACTTTCCCGATTCCTCAAGATCCTGGAGGACCACGATTTCGGCTATATGATCGAGGGCATCACGGCGCCGCCCTTCCGAAGAAGCGGATATGAGGATGTCCTCATTTTTGCTTACAAAAAATGATCGGCGGGCCCTTTATCATCCTTTATGGCTGCCGGGTACATCCTTCTCGATCGAACGCGGGGCTTGAGCTTTGTTTTGCTTTTTTAGGCCGAGCCGAGACCAGAGGCGTCCCCAGAATCGGAGGGTTCTTTCCCCATCTTCGATCTCCAGTTTTTGAAACGATTTTCGGAGGGCGATTGGCTCGGGAACGTCCTGCCGGGGGTCTTGGTCCATGATTGTCAAAGCGCCCTTTCATTTTAGGAAAATCGGTGGAAAAAGACAACAGGAAAAGTGATTGAATTATTCCCGGGTTTCTGTTAGAGTGGTAAGCCGATTCGATTTCAAAAACGAGGAGACAACGGGCGGTGGAGCATTTCGGCAAGATCGACAGCAAATTTCGATTTGTGATATTAGCCTCCAAAAGGGCTAAACAGTTGCTCAGGGGCGCCAAACCCAAGGTCAGGTCCAAATCCAAAAATCCCATCCGCCTGGCCCAACAGGAACTCCTGGAAGGGGCGGTGGATTATGAAATCCTCCAATCCAAGAAGGACGACGAGCTCCAGCCCGAAGAACAAGTCCTGGCTGTGGATGCCGGCGGGGAGGACTTTGACGACGCCGGAGACGGGGTCGTCGCTGAGGAGGATGCCGCCGGAGACGAAGCGGAGCCGGAAGAAGATCTCGATCATCTGGATGGCGAGCTGCCCGGCGAGGCCGGCGACGTCGACAAAGACGAAGAATAGACTCCCGACTTCTTTTATCCTTTTTTCCCGGCCTTTTTCAAGAGCTGGATGTAGTCCATTTTGATCCACCGCGACTTTGGAATCCGGAGTTGTCTAGCCAGCCGGGCGATCTCCTCCCGTTTTCCCTCAAACTCAAGGTACGACCCGATCGAGGTCTCGTCCAGGCAGATTTTCAGCCAGCCCTTCTTAAAGACCGTCCGGTGTTTGGCGTACCGAAACACCGGTGTCAGGCCCAGGGCCTTGAGAATTTTTTTGGTCTGCTTTGCATTTTTGACCTCGGTTTCAAACTCCTCCCGGACCTTGAATTTTCTCGATGGATGGGGGGTCCCCTTGAATGTCAGGAACGTTTTTTTCTGGATGGTCCGGAGCCGGAGAGCCTGTTTTTCCCGGACGAGACAGGGCGGGCGGAAGTCATAAAGGATGTTGTCCTCGTGCCTGCGCTCTTTGTCGAGTTGGGCGCCCAGGGCCAGGAGCTCGTCCCGGAAAGGCCGGAGGTCCTCGACCTTGACTTTGACTTCGATCTCCAGCACGTTACTTTTTTCTCTGCAGGACAAAATCGGCCAGCAGGTCTAGGGCGTTCCGGGAATCGGATTTGGGAAATTCGGACAGGATGTCCTTGGCCCTCTGAGAGTAGAAGGCGGCTTTCCCGTAAGCATAGTCGAGCGCGCCGTTGGTCTTGACGATGCCAAGGACATTTTTGACAAAGTCTGTTTCTTCACCCCGGTGTTGAACGGCCCGGCTGAGTTCGACGCGGTCGGCGGCGGACGACTGAGCCAGGGAATAAATCAGCGGAAGCGTGATCCGTCCTTCTTGCAAATCCAAGAGGACGGGTTTGCCGAGCGTGGCGGAATCCGCAGTATAGTCCAACAGGTCGTCGATGATTTGAAAAGACAACCCGAGATAGCGGCCAAATTCCCTTAGCTTGTCGGCAAAGGCAGGCGAGGTGTTCCCCAAGACCCCTCCGATCTCGCAGGCGGCGGAAAAAAGGGAAGCGGTCTTTTTATCCAGGATGTCCAGATGCTGATGTTCAGCGATGTCCGTCTTTCCGCTCATGTAATATTCCAGGAGCTCTCCTTCGATCATTCGCGCCGTGGCATCCGCGATGATGTCAATGATCTTGTAATTTTTTCTCTCCAGGGCGAGGGCGATCGATTGGATATATAGAAAATCGCCCAAGAGCACGGTGATGTTGGGTCCCCATTTGGCATGGACAGTATCCTGGCCGTGCCGGAAGGCCGAATTGTCGATAATGTCGTCGTGAACCAGGCTGGCGGTATGGATGACTTCGACGAGGGCCGACCAAAAGATATGTTCGGGACCCTGATAACCCGCCAGCTTCGAGCAGAGAATCAAAAGGGCGGGACGGATCCGTTTTCCACTCTTCTGGAAAAGATAAGCGTTGACTTCGGCAATCAGGGGGTTTGGCGACCGGCCGATGTGTTTGAGCGATTCTTCGACCTGGCCGAGCTCGTCCTGGATCGTCTGATAAAGTCCACCCAGGTGGTTGCTCCGCGTCAAGGTGTCTGTCATCGGTAATTGTCGAATTGGATGTGGATTCCCAAATTCTGGGATTTGAGGAAGGCGATCATGTCTTGAAGGACGTCGATTTTTGGCGAGGACACCCGGACGTGATCGCTCTGGATGGCGGCCTGGGCCTTGGACTTGGTCTGTTTGATCAGCTTCACGATTTCCCGGGCTTTGTCCTGGGGAATGCCGACCTGAAAATGGACCTCCTGTTTCACGGTCCGGTTCGGCCCGTCTTCGATTTTTTGAAAGAGGACGGCCTTCAGAGGGATGTGCCGCTTTACCATTTTTTCTTCGAGGACATCTTTGACACCCTTGAGCTTGAAATCGTCCTCGGCCACGAGCGTCAGCGTCTCTTTCTCAAGGAGGATATCGACCCGGCTGTGCTTGAAGTCAAAACGGTTGCGGATCTCTTTCAACGTGGTATGCACGGCGTTGGCGACTTCTTGAAAATCGATTTTCGAAACGATGTCAAACGAATGGTCTTCGGCCATGGCCTGCTTATCTTAGCATTGAAGCCGTGATTTTTCAATCAAAATGGGGATGCGATGGGGTCAAAGCTACACATCGGACAAATATCGTCCCCCCGCGCTGGCGAATGTCAGATGTGCAGCGCTGACCCCGGATCCGGGATCTTGAAAAGCTTGTAGAAATTCCGGGCCGTAGCCTGGGCGACCTCCGCCAGAGAGACCTTCTTGAGGTCGGCCAGCACTTTGGCCGTCTCGATGACGAACGCCGGCTCGTTTCGTTTTTTGACGCCCCGATAGGGAACGGGAGCGAGATACGGGGAGTCGGTTTCGATCAAGATCCTCGTCAGGGGAAGCTTTTGAGCGATGTCCCTGAGCGGTTGAGCGTTGGGAAAGGTCAGAATGCCGGAAAAGGAGATATAGAAATTCCAATCCAGCATGGTCTTGGCAAATTCCCAATCTTCCGTAAAACAGTGCAGGACGCCGCCGCCGTAAAAATATTCCCTTTGGACGGTCTCGGCGATCTCGCGGCCGGCGTTTCGGCTGTGGATGATGGCCGGAAGCTGGAGATTCTTGGCTAAGGCCAACTGGCTCCGGAAGGCTGCCCGCTGTTCGTCCGGCGAGGAGAAATCGTAATGAAAATCGAGGCCGATCTCGCCGATGGCGAGGATGTTTTTGGACCGGGCGAATTCTTTGATCCTGGATAGGAAATCGGGGCTGAACAGTTTGGCTTGATGAGGATGAATGCCCGCCGCCAAAGAGATAAAGGGATGATGGGAGCCCAGTTCGAGAGTCGTTTGAATGCTTTTCAGGCTGGTGACATCCATGGGGCAGAGGATGGCCCGGATCCCCGCTTCATAAGCCCGGCGAACGACGTCATCCCTGTCCGGGTCGAACTCATCCATGTCGAGGTGGGCATGGGAATCTACAAAATGAAAATTCGAACGCAGATTCCCAGTTTCTGAATGAGGTCCCCGGCCCTGATTTTTCGAACTCATGGAATGCCAAAAAAATCCCCCCTCGTCCTCCTTTTGGGAAAGGGGGTCGAAGGGGGATTGTGCGTCTTCCGGACTATTGGGAAATCTTGGCCTTCAAATTGCGCGGGGGGATCGCCCCGAAGCTCAGCAGCTTCTGCAGGAATTCCTTCTGGCTGAAGGCATCGCCCTTCAGCTTCTTGTAATCCTTTTCCATCTCCAGGATCTCCTGGTAGCCGATATAGGGATAGGCGGCTTCACCCGGGTTGAGGACGATCATGTTCCATTTTCTCTCAGCCTCGGCCTGCGTCTGAAGCCCGGTGATCGTCATCAGCCTCATCGCTTGGTCTTTCGTCATCCCGCCGCCGTGGATGTTGATATCAAGCTGGAAATCGATGACGGCCCTCAATTTCATTTTGAGCTGGTTGAGACGCAACTTGAGATCATAGTTGCCAAAACCAGAATTGATGAGCAGCTCTTCCGCGTAAAGGGCCCATCCCTTGATCAGGGGCTGATTGGCGTAGAGTTTGCGCAGGATCGACGGGTTTTTCCGCGTGAAGGAAAGCGGGAAGAACTGGCCGGGGTACACTTTTTCGATCGTCCAGACGGGCAGCAAATAATTGTTGTATTCCTCCAGAAAACCCTGGACCTGGTCCGTGGACCAATCGTCCGGGATCGGGTCGATTTGAGCGGCATAACGACCCGACGGTTCATAAGGGTACGGCGAAAGGAGCCGGACCCATATTTGGCCCCGGGAGGTGGGCGCCATGGCTACAACGGCGAGGTTTTCTTCCGGAATGTCGAGAATCTTGGTCTGAATGAGAAACGTCTTAATCTCGTCGGCCGCGGCTTTGATCTTGTCGATATAGTTTTCCTTGGTGGGGCGGTCGCCCTTGAGTTTATCCAAAACGCCTTTGATGAATATCGTTCTCAGCTCGTCGACTTTATCCTTATAGACAACCGAGAGCTGCTCCATGTTTTGGCTCGGATACATAATTCTGTAAAAGGGCATGGCGATGAGGTTCATTTCGTTCCGGATGTTGGTGGAATCGGCCTTGGCGATGGCGCTGATGTCATTGAACATGAGATTGCCCCGGCAGGTGAGGCTGAGGAGCTTGGTATGAGTGTCCCCGCCGATGCGGAAATTTCCCGTGGATTTATTCAACAGCTCGCCCTGGAGATACCGCTGGTAATCTTCTAAGGCCGGGATGGCCTTGTACAGCTCTGCCTGAAATTTCGTTTTGACATCGGCCGGCACGTTCTCGATCAGCCTGGGAACCTCGTTTCTGTAAAAGTCGACGATGGCCGCGAATTGTTTGATCGCCGCTTCCGTGTATTCTTTGGGAGGCGTTTTTAAATTCTCTTTGGCCTGTTTCAGGAAGCCGGGCAGCTGTTTGGCCCGCTCGGTCGCGCTCTTCAGCCGGGCTTCGATCGGCCCAAATTCTCTGCCAAGCAGGCTGCGGATGCTCTGGAAAATGATCTCATTATAGAAGATCGGGTTGTACTGCTGGGGAACGAGATTATCGAGCCGGACGAGCTCCAGATCAATGGCGTCCATGAGCAGATCCCGGTCGATTTGGACGTCCGGGCTGAGCTTGTCTTTGTTGATCTTGGTGACAAAGTCCTTGTTATAGCCGTCCAGTACCGTCCCCCGTTTTTCAACGGCCGACTCGCTAAAATCCTCCAATTTGTCGTTGTACTTGGTATAGCCGGCCATGGTCGCGGCCGTCGGGTAAAACTTCCAGAAGTCGTCCAGATACGCTTCCATCGTCTTGACAAATTTCGCATCTTCCGGATTCTGTTGGGACAGGAGCCAGCCGAACCCAAGGAAGATAAAAGCTCCGATCAGGACGGGAATAATTCTTTTCCTCATGACCTCCTCCTCTTGTCGTTGGGATGCGCAAGCACCTTCTAATCCAACTCTCTCCCTTTTATGTCAATTTCAGCTCTCTTTAAAATCCTAGCACAAAAGCCGCTGGTGAGGCAAACAGGCGTGCTCACCATCGAATCACGGCCGATGCCCACGTGTATCCGGAACCGAAGGCTGTCAAGACGACGATATCGCCCTTCTTCACCCGTCCGCCCTTGACGGCTTCGTCCAGGGCGATGGGAATCGAGGCGGCCGTCGTGTTCCCGTAGCGGTCGATGTTGCGGGCGACTTTTTCGATAGGAATCTGCAGCTTCCTGGCGACCATCTGGCTGATGCGGTCGTTGGCCTGATGGGGGATGAGCAGGACGACGTCGTTGATCGTCAGGTGGTTATACTTGAGGGCGGTTTCCACGGCTTCGGGCATGCGCTCCGACGCGTTTTTAAATACATTCTTCCCGTCCATGTGCGCGTAGAATTTTTTCTGCTGGAACATCTCCAGGCTGAATATCGGTTTCTTCTTCGAGCTGGGGTTTTCCATACAGAGGTCCTGGGCAAACCGTCCATCGGCGTACAAATGCGTGGACAGGATGCCCCGGCCGTCCTCGGCCGGGTGGGGTTCGAGGATCAGGGCGGCCCCGCCGTCCCCGAAGAGGACGGCGATATCCCGTCCCTCATCGCTGTAATCCAGATTGTGGGACTGGACCTCGGCGGCGCACAGGAGGATTTTTTTGTAGGTCCCGGTCCGGATATACTGGTCAGCGACTGAGAGAGCGTAAATAAAGCCGCTGCATTGGTTCCGCACATCCAGAGCGCCGATGCCGGGCAAGCCCAGCTTGGCCTGAATCATGACCCCGATTCCGGGAAAATAGTGGTCGGGAGACAGCGTCGCGGCGACGATGAAATCGATCTCGGACTTATCGATGCCGGCGTTTTCGATGGCCTTCAGGGCCGCTTCATAGGCCAGGTCGGAGCTGCCCACTCCGGCCTCGGCATAATGGCGTTCCATGATCCCGGACCTTTGCCGGATCCACTCGTCGGAGGTGTTCATAATTTTTTCGAGGTCGAAATTGGTGACGACCTGAGGAGGGACGTAGTGGCCGATTCCCGAGATGATGGCTCTTGCGCTCATGCCATAGCCTTTAGCCGCAGATTATAAACGAGAGGCTCAAAAAAATAAAGCCATTTTTCTGGATCGGCCCGTTCTTCGCTTGACTTAAAGCGGCCGCCGTGATTAAACTGGCCTCTGATGAAAGGCGGGCAAAAGCTCTTTCAGTCGATTTCCATATCGGTCCTTGCCGGGCTGTGCATTTTTCCAATATTTGCTTACCTTTTTTCACAGGAGGATCTCCTCAAGGTTGAATGCAGCATCAATCCGCTGCGGCCGGCTCGCGGCGAAGAAGGCAAAGTGGTCCTGAAAATCAGCGTCGAGAAAGGCATCAGCATCAGCCCTCTGCCCTCTCTGACTATTGAGTTCGATCCCGGCGAAGAGCTCATCTTCCCCAAAAACTTTTTCACGGCATCTGACCTGAATATCGAAGTTTTGGAAGAGAACGGGGAGGAATACCTTAACCTGAAAAAGCCGCTGGTCATCCCTTTCACGGTGAGCCCCAAGGCCAAGCGGGGGATCCATACTCTCGAAGGAAAAGTCAAGTATTTCGCCCGTTCTAAGAAGGAGGGCTGGTGTCTGAAACGCTCCTTCAGGTTTTCGGCCACGTATTACACGCGGATTACGGCCGTCAAGAAACGGCCTTAGAGCCGGCCGTTTGCCTGGTACCAACTGATCGTTTCGCGTAGGGCTTCCTCTAAAGAATAGCGGGTTTGGAAGCCGATCACTTCCCGCGATTTTCGGACATCGGCCGTCCATCCCGCCTGTTTCAGTTCGGCGAACTTTTTTCGGGTGATGATGCTCGGTCGGCCGGTGAACGCCGTGCAGAGATCAGAAGCCAGGGCGGCCAGATAGACTGCTGGCAAGGGGATGGTGATCTTTCTCAACTTTTTCCCCAATATTTGCCCGGCCACCCTCCCGACATCTTCGAAGCGGTAGGGGACCGGATCTCCGATGTTGATGATCGTCCCGCTGGGCAGCGTCTGCCGGGCGGCCAAATCGAGCGCCCGGACTAGGTCTTTGACATAACAGATGCTCATCCACCGCGACTTCAGCCCGAGGGATAAAAGAATTCCCTGCCGGAGGGGCTTAAAGTATCTCAGAAAATCATCATCCCTGGGGCCGAAGACGGCGCCGACCCGAAGGATGACCACTGGCCAATGGTCTTTTAAAGCCAGCGCGGCTTCCTCCCCGAGAAGCTTGCTCTTTCCATAATGTGAGACGGGTGCCGGGGATTCGTTTTCTTGGCGGCCGCGGCCGTCGATGGACGGACCGCAGGCGGCCAAGCTCGACAGGTAGATGATTTTCGGAGAAAGCCTCTGGCGTCTCAGAGCCTCTAAAAAACTTGCTGTGCCCCGCTGGTTTACAGTATAATAGTAAGCCGATTTAATCGGTTTCGTCAATGCCGCGAGGTGAAAGACACAATCCAGGTCAGACGGAAGATCCGGAATGGAGAAAAGGTCTCCGTGGAGGACCTGGACGGCGAGGCCTTTTAGGAACTTGAGATTGCTCGGGTCGCGGACAAGGGCGAAGATTTCAACGTCCCGGGCGGATAAGTATTCAACCAAATGGCTTCCGATAAATCCCGTGCCGCCGGTAACGAGGACTTTCATGGATTCCTCATTGTATGAAAATTGCAAAGAGCGGTCAAACGGAGAACGAAGGCCGGGTTGGACAAAAATTAATCACGCAGGAGGCGTGCATGGACCTTTTTGATAAGTGTAATACGTTCACGCGGGCCGAGGAAGCGATGGAGGCCGACCTCTATCCGTATTTTACACCGATCCAAGAAGTCTGGGGCAACAAGGTCAAGGTTCGGAATAAAGATATGATCATGGTCGGCTCGAATAACTATCTGGGACTGCTCGACCATCCCAAGGTCAAACAGGCGGCCCGGGCCGCCATCGACCGCTACGGAGTCGCCACCTGCGGCTCTCGTTTTCTCAACGGCACACTGGATATCCACGTCGAACTCGAAAACCGGCTGGCCGCCTTCATGAAAAAAGAAGCCGCGCTGACTTTCAGCACCGGTTTTCAGACGAACCAGGGTATCATTTCCACGTTGATCGGAAAGGGCGATGCCGTGCTCACGGACAGGATGGACCATGCCAGTATCGTCGACGCCTGCCGGCTGTCGTTCGGAGATGTCTACAAATTCAAACACAACGATATGGCCGAGCTGGAGAGGATTCTGAGTTCCTTGAGTCCCGACCATGGAAAGCTGATCGTCGTCGACGGCGTGTTCAGCATGGAAGGGGATGTCGCCGACCTGCCCGGGATCGTCAAGCTGGCCAAGAAGTATCATAGCCGGATCATGGTGGACGACGCCCACGGCATCGGCGTCATGGGGACGAACGGCCGCGGAACCTGCGAACACTTCGGTGTCGAGGACGAAGTTGACGTCGTCATGGGGACGTTCAGCAAATCTTTCGCCTCGCTGGGCGGGTTTGTCGCCGGGAATAAAAAGGTCGTCTCCTACATCAAGCATTTTGCCCGGGCCCTGATCTTCAGCGCCAGTATCACCCCCGCTTCGGTGGCGACCGTGCTGGCCACGCTGGATATCATCGAGACGGAGCCGGGCCGAAGGGCGCGGCTGTGGGAGATCACGGACAAGATGAAATCCTCTTTCCAGGCCATGGGCTATAATACCGGCCCGAGCGTCACGCCGATTATTCCTCTGATGATCTTCGATGATGAGAAGGCGTTCATGCTGTGGAAGTCCCTGAGAGAGCACGGGGTTTTTGCCAATCCCGTGATTTATCCCGCCGTGCCGGTGGGACAGTCTCTGATCCGGACGAGCTATTCGGCGACGCATTCGGACGATGAATTGGATTATGTCCTGGATTGCTTCCGGCAGAGCGGAAAGGCCTTGGGCATCATTCCCTAATCACCCTTGAAAAAACATTGCCGGCGAATTTTAGCCGCGGTCCTGCTGGCCGCACTGTCGTCCTCCTTGGCCGCCGCCCTCACCGACATCCTGCCTTTGGACCAGATCAAGGCCGGACAAAAGGGAAAAGGCCGGACTGTCTTTGAAGAGAACAAAATCGAAGAGTTTGATGTCGATATCCTGGGCGTTCTCTACAACTACCAGCCCAAGAGGAATGTCATCCTGGCCAAACTCCGCGGGAAGAATCTGGAGACGACCGGTGTCGTCGCCGGGATGAGCGGAAGCCCAGTCTATATAGGGGGGAAGCTCATCGGCGCGGTCGCCTTCAGTTTCCCCTACGCGAAGGAGGCGATTGCCGGGATCACCCCCATCGGGGAAATGCTGGCCATCTCCACAGAAAAGACGAAGCCGTCCGTATTTCCATCGTCCAGAATGTCATTGACCCCGTCGCTCCGTCTGGAAGACCTATTCGAGGCCTGGCAGGGCGGCTTTGCCCCACAGCAGGACTTTATCGCCAACGGCCAGGCTTGCCGCTACCTCAAGGTCCCTCTTCTTTTTGGCGGATTTTCCTCGCGAGTCATCGAAAAAGCAAGGCCGTTTTTTTCACGAATGGGTTTTTTCCCAGTTCTATCCGGGAGCAGCGGACAGTCGATCGAGAAATTGCCTTCCCCGGACTTGAGCCTCAAGGAAGGTGACCCTGTGGCCATCCAACTCATCAATGGCGATTTGGATATGTCCGCCGTTGGGACAGTCACTTTTGTGGACGGAAACAAGATTTTAGCTTTCGGCCATCCATTGTATAACCTGGGTTCGGTGGAGTATGGCATGGCCAAGGCGAAAATCCTGACCATTGTCCCCGCCCTAGACAGTTCTTTCAAGATGGCGGCCACCGGGAATTTGGTAGGGTCGTTCACCCAGGACCGAAGCTCGGGCGCTCTAGGAGAGATCGGCAAAATGCCCAGGATGATCCCTGTCAACGTCAAACTGGCCCGCGAGGGCCCGGACATCAAGGAATACACGTTCAATGTCATCAACGATAAAATTTTGAGCCCTCTTCTGACCAATCTTTCGGTCGCCTCCCTCCTGAGCAGCGAAGGTCGCTCCTCAGGAGACCTGTCGCTCGATCTGGACGGGACCATTTATCTGGACAACAACCAGAGCGTTCATTTAGAGGATTTGTATTCGGGGAATTTTGACGCGTCCGCTCAGGACCTATCCGGGCTATTGACGGCCGTGGTCTATTTGCTGATCAATAATGAATTCAAAGACGTCGGCATCTTCAGGATCGATCTGAACATCAAAGCTTTGGAGCAGCCGAGGTTTGCCACCCTGGAAAGGGTGTGGCTGGATAAATACGAGGCCTCACCCGGGGAGAGCATCGACATCAAAGTGTACTATCGATCGTTCCGGGGAGAGAGCCTCGTCGAAGAAGTCGGGGTCCTCGCGCCGCACCTGCCGGTGGGGTCGGAATTCCAGCTGGTCGTGGCCGATGCCGCATCCATGCACCAGATCGAAACGAGCCAGTACCGAACCGCGGGTTTTGTCCCGAGAAACCTCAGCCAGCTGGTGCGGATCCTGAACAACCTGCGGAAGAACAGCCGGATTTATTTCAAAATCATCGCCTCCAAGCCGGGGCTTTTCCTCAAGGGCGAGGAGCTGCCCAACCTACCGCCGTCCATGAAATCCATGTTTGCCTCTCCGAGGGCGGCGACATCCTCTCCCACCGAACTCACCAATTCGACGCTCATGGAATATCAGCTGCCGATTCCTTATATATTTAAAGGGATGGCCGTCATTCCTATTAAAATTCGGAGCTGATGGCTTGACGAAGAAATTCGGATAATCAAATGACTGGCAGGAGAAAGGGAATGAAAAAGACAATTCTCCTCATCGCAGGATTTTTCGTCCTCTTGGCTTCAGGAGCTCAAGCGATCGTCCCCCAAAAATGGGCAGTTCGCAGCTACGAAGAATTCTTGCGGGGCAAATTCGACGGCGTCGCCATATCTGCAGAAGGGCTGCTCTCCCTTTCTCCCAGAGAGGATAAAATCGAGGGACCAACGGAAGAGTTTTATCTGTCGTTTCTCATGGCCCCCGACGGCGCGGCTTACCTCGGCACAGGACATGGGGGAAAGGTCTTTAGGATCACAAAAGAAGGCAAAGCCGAGCTCTATTTTCAGGCCGCCGAGATGGATGTGACCTGCCTGGCCATGGACAAAAAAGGCGTGCTCTATGCGGGGACTTCACCCAACGGCAAAATCTATACAATCACGGCGCCCGGAAAGAATGCGGTCTTCTTCGACCCGGATGAAAAATACGTCTGGGACCTTTTGTTTAGGGAAGACGGCACGCTGCTGGCCGCCGTGGGTGAGAGCGGAGGCATCTACGAGATCGGCCCTCAAGGCAACGGGAAGCGGCTTTTAAAGGCCGAAGAGAATCACATTTTATGTCTCAAGCTGGACCGCGGCGGTGATATCGTGGCCGGGAGCGGAGGGAATGGCCTTGTTTATCGGGTAACGAAAGCGGGTCGGGCGGCGGTCGTTTTCGAGTCGCCCTTTGAAGAGGTGCGCAGCCTTGTCTTTGATGGCGAGGGAAATATTTATGCGGCGGCCGGAGGGACGACAACCAAAGGAAAAAAGGAAGAGCTGCCTGTGGTCGTGCCTTCCCGGGACGCGGATGTGACCGTCTCCGTATCCGCGTCGGCGGCCGCGCCCCAAACGCAAGTGGCCCAGACATCACAGACGGCCGCGACACCCGCGCGGCCTCTGGGAATTCTGAGCGCCGCACAGAAAGAGCCGAGCGCTCTCTATAAAATCGCTCCGGATGGGATGGCCAAGAGGCTGTGGTCCTCGGCCGAAGAGCTAATCTACAGCCTTTTCTGGAATGAGGCTGAGAAGAAAGTATATTTTGGCACCGGGCCCAAGGGGCGCGTGTATGTCCTGAACAAAGATGAGAAGACGGCGCTGGTTCTTCAAAAAGCGTCCGAGCAGATTTATGAGCTTTTTCCCGTCGATACAAAGATTTATCTACTCGCCAATAACCCCTCTCAGCTGAGCGTCCTTTACCCCGAGCAACGATTGAGCGGAGAATATCTCAGCCCGGTCCTGGATGCCAAGGTCATTTCGGGCTGGGGCAGGATCAGCTGGGAGGCCGAACTACCGGCAGGCGCCATCCTTCAATTCCAAACGCGGAGCGGCAATACGTTCGAACCCAGCCAGACGTGGAGCGACTGGTCGCCTCCTTATCAAAAAAAGGACGGCGAGCAGGTCCTCAGCCCCAAGACGCGCTATCTCCAATTCAAAATCCTGTTCAAGGCCCAATCGGGAAAAATGTCGCCCGCGCTGTCTAAAGTGTCCTTGTTCTATCTTCAGAGCAATGTGGCCCCGACGTTCACGCGGTTGGAGCTGCTGGGGCCGAATGAAGTGTATTTGAAGTCGCCCGAGCAGGAAGAGATCATCTCGGGTCTGGAACGAAGGAATCCGGATCCGGCCGCAAAAAAAGATAATCTAAGATTTGTCATCCCGGCCAAGAAGGTTGAGCGGAAAGGCTACCAGACCGTCGATTGGGATGCTGCTGATGAAAACGAGGACAATATTTCTTACTCCGTTTTCTTGAGGCAGGATGGGGAGAAAAGCTGGCGGCTGCTCGAAGAAAAGTGGACGGAGACGCTCTACGCGTTTCAAACGCAGAATTTCCCGGACGGGACCTATTTCATGAAGATCGTCGCCTCCGACCTGCCGTCCAACCCGCCGGACCTGGCCAGAGAAACAGAGAAGATCAGCCCGGCTTTTGTCATCGACAATTCGGCGCCCGTCCTGAAAAATTTTCAGGCAGTCAAGGACAAGAATCAGCTGGCCATTGCTTTTCAAGCGGGAGATGCGTTCTCCGCCATCAAAGAGGTGAGATATCTGGTGCGGCCGGACGATTGGCATGTCGTTTTTCCGGAAGACGGCATTTGCGATTCGAAACAGGAGAGCTTTAAATTTAAGGTCGCCCTGGCTCCGAACTCGGACAACCTGATTACAATTCTTATCAAGGACAGCTACGGAAACGTCGGAGTTTTTCGGCAGATCTTTTAAAATTAGAGATAATTAGATCTTTATTTTAGCCTTCAGCTCATCCAGAAAAGCGGGTTGGACTTTGAAGCCGGCGGCCTGGGCTTTTTGGACATATTTCCAGGCTAGCTCGTACTCTCCCTTCCGGAAATAAACAACGGCTATATTATTGAACAGTGCCCCGTTGTTTGGGTCGAGCTTGGCAGCCGCCAAATAGAGATCCAGCGCCGGGTCGAATTTTCCGGCTTGGAACAAGAGGCTTCCCAAATTGAAAAGGGCCTCTTTATTATTTCGGTCGATCTCAATGGCTTTTTGAAACTGTTCCGCCGCCCTCTGGAGCATTTTCTTTTTCATGTAAGCGATCCCCGAATTGTTGAAAGCCGCTGCCTGTCCGGGATCGAGCTCGATCGCTCTCTCAGCTTCCTCGATCGCTTGGTCGGCCATTCCTTTCTGTAAATAAGCAAAGCTCAGGTTGGTATAGGTCTTGGCCGAGCGGAATCCGAGCGTTTGCCCCAGCTTGATTTCGGCGATGGCCTCATCTGTTTTATTTTCCCGGAGCAGGCAATAGCCGAGGCTGGCATGAGCTTCGGGAAAATTCTTGTTGATCTCCAGCGCCCTCAAAAAATGCGTCTTCGCCTCTCCCAATTGATTCCTATCAAAATAACAAATGCCGAGGTTGAAATAGGCCTTTTCATAACCTGGGTCCAGGGATAAAGCCTGGTGATACTTTTCGATGGCCTCTTCTGTCTTTCCCTGTTGATGGTCGATATTGCCGAGAATATTGTAGGGGTCGGGCAATTCCGGGTTCATGGCCATGGCCTTTTCAGCCTCGGCCTTAGCTTTGTCGTAATCTTTCTTCCGGCAATAGACTTCCGCGAGGTTGGAATGAGCAAGGGGGAACTCGGAACCGATCGAAGCCGCGCGCTGGAATTCTCTTTCGGCGTCTTCGGTTTTGCCCAGCCTGAGATACATTTCCCCCAAATTGTTGTGCGCTTCGGCGAAATTTGGCTTGAGTTCAATCGCCTTGGCATACGCCGATTGGGCGGATTCAAGGTCGGCTTTCTTCGAATAGGCAATCCCTAAGTTATAAAGGACTCTGGAATGATTCGGTTTTTCTTTTAAAATGTCGTTATATTTTTCAATGGCTTGGTCGACCAGCCCTTTTCTTCTGAGAGCGATGCCTATAATATTATGGGTTTCGAGATTTTTCGGGCTGATTTTCAAGGCGGCCTGACAAGCCTGGATCGCCTTGTCATACTCCTTTGTTTCTAAATAGAGCTGGGCCAATAAAACACAAGCATCATCAAGATAGAAAGGATCGCGTCTTCCGTCTTCCCCGAGAAGTCCCACGATCTTCGCTTGTGCGAGAATTCCCTTGATGGCCGGCTGGAGGTCCCAATCCGACTTGTCTTGGAATAAAGCCATCTGGATCGAACGGGCAATTTGTTCATAGATGTCGATCGCTCTAAACCGATTTTTTTTCGGAATCGGAAAATCAACGGTGTTAAAGAGCCGCTCCCGATTGAGAGAGATGACCTGCGCATTCAGGGTGTCAAAATTATCTCCTTGAATGAAGTAGTCCATGACCGAACCGGGGTCGGCCACATGGACGCCGCCAAAAATGTGCCCGAGCTCGTGTTTTAAAGTTCTTGCGAGCAGCGGCATATTATCGGTATTTTTTAAAAGGATGATGCCCTCTCTGAAAACGGAATATCCCGCATAGCTCTTGTCGAGGTTTCCCTGCGCCGTCAATGCCAGGAGAATATCGATATTCTCTTTATCAAAATGAGCGTCAAGGTCTTCGGCAAGCGCTTCCAAGGACTTGGCCGAACGGCCGGAGTTCCAATCTTCGAATTTTTTGACAAGGATCCGGATTCCGAACTGCCTTTCGAAGTCGGCAGATGCCGAGTTCAAGCAGTTCTCTGCCCGGAGCTTCCAATCCGGATTTTTACGGAACTCCTCATCCGCAACAATCTTGACGCCGATTTCCCTGATTTGAGAGAAAAGATGAATGGGGGCAAGCCCGGACACAAACACGAGAGCCGCGAAAAGGCCAAGACGTCTTTTTTCCGACAACCCGCCATTCATCCCAATAAGGGGATTTTCATTTCGCCGCAAGGGTCATTTTTATCCCTTTTGCGATCTGAGGACATGCCCTGATTTCCCCGAAAAAAATTGTACACCCCCTTCGTACTGCTGTCAACGGGCTGGGAATTCGATAATGCTATAATTTAAGCCCTATGATCTGGCCAGGAGATATATGTCGAACGACCCACTCTAGGTCCTCGATTTGATGGAGCTCCAGGATCTGTATATCCGGGAAGCAAAATTTGACGTCGGCGCGGTCGAAAAAGCATATTCGGACGCTTCGGTAACCATCCACTTTTTGTTTATTACGAAAACACAGATGAGCGGCACGGATATCTCTGAAAGGAATCCTGTGGATAATATAATTTTGGTCGAGAAGTCTGAGGACATTTTCAGTGCTTTCAGCGAAATCGCCCCGGGCGACGGGCGGGATTGCCGAAACCTCGGCGAACGCAACCGCAGCTTTTCAAAAAGCGGTGAATGCTTCGGAAAATTATTACCTCATCTACTATAAGCCCAAGGAATATAAAGCCGACGGAAAATTCCGCGAGATCAAGGTCAAAGTTAAGAGCGGGAATTACCGCATCACCCACCGGGCGGGATACATCGCATAGTAAATCTGGGGCATAAAATCAGACTATCGAGCGGACAGGCAAAGGGATACACGTCTAATTTTTAGTTAGGAATCTGTCCCCGAACAAAACTTTTTAAGCGCTCTTCACCCGCTCTAGATATTTGTCTTCGCGTGTGTCGATCTTCACCACGTCGCCTTCCTTGATGAACGGCGGGACCGTAATGACCATTCCATTTTCGAGCGTAGCCGGCTTGTAGGAGGCCGATGCCGTGGCGCCTTTTAGAAAAGGATCCGTATGGGCGACCTTGAGGTCGATCGTGATGGGCGGAACGACGCTGACGGGTTTGCCCTCAAAATATTCGATGGTGAAAATGACGTTGGCCACGAGATATTTGACGGCTTCGCCGATGGCGTCGGCCGTCATCGAGACCTGGTCGTAGGTCGTGTGGTTCATGAAAACGTAGTCGTCGCCGCTCTGATAGAGAAATTCCATCTCGATTTGGTCCATGAACGCCTGTTCGACGCGCTCTTCCGAACGGAACCTGTAATCCCGGACCGTGTTGTCCTTGAGGCTGCGAAGCTTGGTCTGGACCATGGCCTTCCACCGGCCGGGCGTGATGAGCTGCATTTCCTGCACCCTATAGAGCTGGCCGTCGTCCATTTTTATGATGATTCCTTTTCGGATTTGCGTCGCGTCGATCATACCCTCTCCTCCTGGCTAAACTTCGCGTCTCGCTCCTTCATCGATGTGGACGATATAGGGCTGCCCGCCCGCCCGTTCGACGGCCTCGGCGACTTTTTGCGGCTCATTCGGGGCATAGGCGAACATGCAGCCGCCCCCGCCCGAGCCGTTTATTTTAGCACCGAACGCTCCGGCGTCAAGGGCCGAACGGATCATGCGCTCGATTTTCGGCGTCGAAATCTGCACAAGGTCGCGAAGGACGTCATGCTGCGCGGTCAGCAGCGCGCCGAATTTCTGATGGTCGAACGGCCGTTTTTGAAAGAGCGCGACGCCTTCCAGGGTCAAATCCCGGGTCAAGAGAGATCCTTTGAGCAGCCGTTTGTGATCGGCGTCCAGCCGGTCGATTTCCTTGAGTACATCAGCCGTCACGGGACTCTTCAGGCTGAAGCCGGGGATTTTTTCCCGGACCAGGGCAGTCCCATTCAGGACATGGCTCTTGATGAAGCCGAGCGTGCCCGTGGTGTCCTTCTTTTCGAGGGAGTTGGCCAGCACGAATGTTTGAAGCGGATTTTCCAGCTTTGTGAGTTTCATCGGCTCATCGAACTGGATCCAGACGGCTCCGCCCAGGGCCGATGTGTAATGATCCATCTTTCCGCCCGGCTCTTTGAACTCCGCGACTTCGGTCAGATATCCCAGCTCTGCGATCTCTTCGGGAATCCGGGCGCGTTTGTCGCCCGCGGCTTCCAGCAAAAACTTGTTCCAGGCCACGACAAGGGCTGAAGAGCTCGAAGTGCCGGCGTTGATGGGAATGGTCCCCCGGACGATGCAGTCCCAGCCGGTCAAAGGCAGGCCCTGTCGCCGGTGAATATTGACGGCACTTTTGAGATAGTCCCTTTTTTTGATGTAAGGAATTTCCTGATCGCCGGAGAACTCTTCCTTTTCGCCGATATCCGGAAGGTCGATCGTGAATCTTTTGTCGGGCCGGCGTTTTCCGCTGATCGTAATCCGTAGGTTGACGGCGGCGGCGATGATGGCCAGGCCGAGATAATCCTGGTGTTCGCCGAACAGGCAGATCCGGCCCGGCGAGGAGACCCGCAGCTCTTCGTTCTTCATATCCATTTTTTATCCGAAGTGCGGGTGTCTGTCAATGCGCAATGTGAGTTGCTTTTCCGAGAAAAATTATTTATAACTGCAGCCGATGCTCGAAATCGGCTTTCTTGGGACCGGGGGCGCCATGTCCACTTCGGACAGGGACAACACTTCTTTTCTTTTTAATAGCGGAAGAAAAATCATTCTCGTCGACTGCCCGGGAAGCGCCCTCCAGAAGGTCCAAAAGTTCGGCCTGAACCCGCGCGACCTGGAGGCGATCGTGATCACCCACGTCCATCCCGACCACATCTACGGCCTGCCCGCCGTCTTCCACAGCCTAATGCTCGAGGAGGGTTTGATCCGGGTTTATGGCTCTGAAGAGTCCATTCAATTCTGCATCCGGTTTCTGGATCTTTTCGGCCTGCGGCAGCCCAAGTTCAAAACCAGAGCAGAATTTCGGGCCATCGCTCCCGGTCAGGATTTTTCGATCTCCGAGGCGACAGATGTCACGGCCATTCAAGTGACGCACCATCCGTCATCCCTCGCCTATCATTTCCATCTCGCCGGAGGTATCGAATTCCTGTATTCCGGCGATACGCCTGCGGCCTCCTCTCCCATCAAGAGAGCGGGTAGCCTGGATTATCTGTGCCACGACTGCAGCTCGCCGTCCCGTTTTTTTGAACAATACTCGGTTCTTTATTCAATGCATACGAATTCACTGGAGTTGGGCCGGATGGCGGAGGAAGCCGGTGTCAAAACCCTTATTCCCTGCCATTTCTTCGGCGAGGTCGAATTCTCGCTAAAAGAAATAGAGGAAGAGGTCCGGCAAAACTATCGTGGCCGTCTCCTCATCCCGAAAGACCTGGAAAGATATTCCTTATGAATTCTGGCCAAGGAGGTCGTCATGAGAAAAAGCCGAGGCATTCTGTTTGTTTTGTTTCTATCGATCCTCATATTAAGTGCCTGCAGCGGAGCTAAAATGGCCGATAAAATCCTTGTCAACGGAAAAATTTGGACGGGAAATTCCGGAAAGCCCTGGGTTGAGGCCGTGGCTTTCCAAGGCAATCGCATCCTCGCCGTGGGGGCAAACAAAGCGATCAGGAAAATGGCGGGGAGCGAAACTGAGGCCATCGACCTCAAGGGGGGATTCGCCCTTCCCGGCTTTATCGACAGCCACGTCCATTTCCTCAACGGCGGGTTTTCCTTGATGAGCATTCAACTGCGGGATGCGGCTTCCAAGGATGAGTTCATTTCGCGGATCGCCGCGAAGGCCAAAACGCTGGCCAAAGGGGAGTGGATCCTAAACGGCGACTGGGATCATACACGATTCAGCCCGCCCGAGCTGCCGCGAAAGGAATGGATCGACAGCGTTACACCCAACAATCCTGTTTGCATCAACCGGCTCGACGGGCACATGATCCTGGCCAACAGTCTGGCCCTCAAAATGGGTGGAGTGACCAGGACTACTCCCGTGCCGCCGGGCGGCGAGATCGTCAAGGATCCTGTCACCGGTGAGCCGACCGGAATCTTAAAGGATGCGGCCATGGACCTCATCTATAACAAAATCCCGGTCATGACGTTGGCTCAGAATCTGCGCGCCGCGGAGGCCGCGATGAAACATGCGGCTGAGCTTGGCGTGACGTCGGTCCATGATATGTCGGACCCGTCGAGCTTCGAGGTCTACCAGGAACTTCTCCGGAAAAATCAATTGACGCTCCGGCTGTACGTTTATATTCCCGTCACCGAGGTCGATATTTTAGAGCGGCTCAAGCTCAAATCGCCTTTCGGGAACGACAACCTGAAGCTGGCCGGCTTGAAGGGTTTTGCCGACGGCTCGCTCGGCTCAGCGACGGCTTACTTTTTCGAGCCCTATACGGATGACCCGAAGACCAAAGGGCTGCTCCATGGACAGATGTATCCGGAAGGGATCATGGAAAAAAGAGTCCTCACGGCGGACCGGGCGGGCCTCCAAGTGGCTATTCATGCCATCGGCGACCGGGCGAACGCGATCATCCTGGATATCTATGAAAAAGCCGCGGCGCAGAACGGCCCGCGGGACAGGCGCTTCCGGATCGAACATGCCCAGCACCTGCGGCCTGCCGATATTGCCCGTTTCGGACGGCTCGGCGTCATTGCTTCCATGCAGCCCTATCACGCCATTGACGATGGACGCTGGGCGGAAAAGAAGATCGGCTCGGAGCGCGCCCGGACGACGTATGCCTTTAAGTCGCTTCTGGAGAAGGGCGGCCGGCTGGCTTTTGGGTCGGATTGGCCCGTGGCGCCTCTTGATCCGATCCAGGGAATCTACGCCGCCGTCACCCGGAGGACGATCGACGATATGAAGCCAAACGGCTGGGTCCCTGAGCAAAAAATTTCCCTGGAGGAAGCCATTCAGGGATTTACATCGGGCGGTGCCTTTGCGGAATTCGCCGAAATGAGCAAGGGATCGATCGAGCCCGGAAAATTGGCCGACCTGGTCGTCCTGGACAAGAACCTCTTTGAAATTCCGCCCGAAGAAATCCGCACTGCCAGAGTCCGGATGACCATCCTCGGCGGCCGGGTCATTTATAAAAAGGATTAAGCACAACATTCGTCGAGGGGGGATCCTTTTATTCAGAAGAGATCCGGCAACGCGCGAAGCGACCATGGAAGGTTTAGCCTTTCCGAACTGCGCTTCGAGGGAACCCGGCACTTTGCCGGGCGCCGAGAATGTTTGAGCTGGGGCAGGAAAAAAATGATGCCACAATGTGGACAAGGGCATCTTTTCAGAGCCAAAATCTAGCCTGTGAGGAACGCAGGCGCCGAGAAGGGCCGTGAGGAAACGGCGTTAAAAACCTGAGAGGGAGCGAGACCGTTGCCGGATCTCCTCTTACCTCCTCTTACTTATTGTCGGGCACCTCCGATTTTGGTATCATAGCCCCTACGTTTATAAGGTAGGAGGATTCTGATGAACGTTGGTGTTATCAATGAGAGTTGCAAGATTGAAAATAGAACTGGCCTGACTCCCAGCGGAGTCTCATTTCTAGTCGAAAAGGGCTATACGGTCTATGTCCAAGCCGGCGCAGGGCTGAAAGCCGGCTACACCAACGAAGATTATGCCTCGCAGGGGGCGAAGATCGTCTTTACCGAAGAGGAAGTCTTCGGCCGCTCTGATATCGTTTTGAATATTTCTCCGCTCAGCCACGATGAAATCAAACTGGTCAAGCCGGACCAGGTCCTGTTCGGGTTCCAGCATCTGGCCATCGCTAAAAGGAATCTCGTCGAAGAGCTGCTCGGCAAAAACGTCACCATGATCGGCTACGAGATCGTCGAGCAGGATGACGATGCGCTTCCGTTCATAGAAGGACTGGGTGAAGTGGCGGGCCAGATGTGCCTGGTCATCGCCGGCCACTATCTCCAGACCAACCAGGGCGGCCGGGGAATGATCCTGGGCGGCGTTGTCAGCGTCCCCCCGGCCACCGTCGTCATCATCGGCAGCGGGGTGCTCGCCCGGAGCGCGACGCGGGCCATGCTGGGCGCCGGCGCCCATACGATCGTCGTCGGCCACGACATGGACCGTCTCCGCAGAATCGAAGAAATGACCAATGGCCACGTCCAGACGCTCATCGGCAGCAAATACAACTTGGTCCGGATGACAAAAGTCGCAGATGTCCTGATCGGAGCCGTCCTGCGGCCCGGAGAAAGAGCCCCCGTCATGATTACCAAAGATATGGTCAAGGGAATGCGGAAAGGTTCTGTGGTCATCGACCTGGCCATCGACCAGGGCGGATGCATAGAGACCAGCCGGCCGACGACCCTCGAGCACCCCACGTATGTCGAGGAAGGGATCATCCACTACTGCGTGCCCAACTTCACCTCGTCGGTCAGCCGGACGTCCACCAAGGTTTTGTCCAACACCGTCGTCCGCTATCTGCACCAGATCGGCGAGAAGGGCATCGAGGATACCTTGAAAGCCAAGACCGAGCTGGCCCGCGGCGTGTATATCTATAAAGGTGCGGTGACGAAGAAGAATATCGCTGAACGGTTCGGGCTCAAATGGAGAGAGCTTTTCGCCTGATCCCTTTCGTTTGAAATTACCTAATCCTAAGCCTGTGAAAGAAATGGACATGGAGTGAGCAACCGCCATGAGAATACTGACGCACCCCAACCATCTCATGGAGTGGAAGATGAAAATCCTGGAAGAACGGCCCTCGTATCAAAAGACGATTGCCGTCACCGCGGGTACGTGCGGCCAGGCCAGCGGATCCCTGAAGGTGCTTGAGACTCTGCGGCGGGAGCTGGAAGAGAGAGGACTCCAAGACGCCGTGGGCATCGCGGTCACGGGGTGCCACGGCTTCTGCGAGATGGAGCCGAGCATTGTCATCCATCCCGACGGCATATTCTACAAAAAGCTCGAGGCCAAGGATATTCCGGCCATCATCGACCAGACCATTCTGAAAAACAAGGTCGTGCCGTCGCTGGCGGTTGCAGATCCTGGCACCGGGCGCAAAATCCCTCAGCAGAAGAACATTCCCTTTTATCGGAAACAGATGCGGCTGTTGACTGAAAATCATTTTCATGTCAACCCGGAACGGATCGAGGACTATATCGCTTTGGACGGCTATCAAGCATTGGCCAAAGCGCTCTTTGATATGACCTCCGATGCCGTCATCGCGGAGATAACGGCCTCTGGCTTGAGGGGACGGGACGGCGCCGGCTTCTCGACGGGGAGAAAATGGGGATTCTGCCGCGAGGCCCACGGGCATCCCAAATATATCGTTTGCATTGCCGGCGGGAGCGATCCCGGCGCCTTCATGGACCGGAGCCTTTTGGAGGGAAACCCCCACAGCGTGATTGAAGGCATGCTCATCGGCGCCTACGCCGTTGGCGCCTCCGAAGGGTTCATGCATGTCCGGAGCGAATATCCCTTGGCCCTAAAACACGTCAGCCTGGCTTTGGAACAGGCCCGGAAGCACGGCCTGCTGGGCCAGTCCATCTTCGGGTCCGAATTTCATTTCGACATCCGCATCGTCGAGGGCGCGGGAGATTTCCTCTCGGTCGACGAAACATCCCTGATGGCGGCCCTTGAAGGCCGGAGGGCATTTCCGCGACAGAGGCCTCCGCATCCGGACCAGGAGGGCTTGTGGGGAAAGCCGACGAATATCAACAGCGTCGAAACCTGGGCCAATGTGCCCATTATCCTCAGCAGGGGCGCGGATTGGTACACGAGCATCGGGACCGAAAAGAGCAAGGGCACCAAGATCTTTTCCCTGGTCGGCAACATCAACCACGCGGGAACGATTGAAGTCCCCATGGGAACCACGCTCCGGGAAATCATTTTTGATATCGGCGGCGGCCTCAAAGACAATAAAAAATTGAAAGCCGTTCAGACGGGCGGCCCTTCCGGCGGATTCATCCCTGCGGAAAGAATCAACGTTCCCGTCGACTTTGATGCCATCTCCCAAGCCGGCTCGACGATGGGCAAGGGCGGGATGCTCGTGATGGATGAAGGGACGTGCATGGTGGATGTCGCCCGCCATTCTTTAGCGTTCAGCCTCGAGGAGTCCTGCGGCAAGTGCGCTCCCTGCCGCATCGGCACAAGACAGATGTTCGGTCTGCTGGACCGCATCACGAAAGGCCAGGGACGGGACGGCGATATCAAACGACTCGAGGAACTGGCGAAGACCGTCAAGACGGCATCATTATGCGACCTGGGCCAGACTGCGCCGAACCCAGTTCTGACGTCGCTCCGCGCCTTCCGGAAGGAATACGAAGCCCACATCAAGAAAAAAAACTGCCCGGCGCGGGTCTGCCGGGGTTTAACGGCGGGAAAGAAGAAGAGCAAAATCCTTCCCAAGCGCAAAACGGGACGACGAGCGAAATGAAAATCACGATTGATGGCCGGCGGATCGACGTCGCGGAAAAAAAGACGATTCTAGAGATCGCCCGCGATCATGGGATTTTCATTCCATCGCTTTGTCATCATCCCCGGCTCGTCCCCTTTGCGGGCTGCCGCCTTTGTATCGTCGAGGTCAAAGGCCGGAAAGGCGTCGTGCCGGCCTGCGCCACAAACGCCGAGGACGGGATGGAAATCGCCGCGGCGACCCCCGGCCTTCAGAAAATGCGCCGTCAGATTCTCGAGCTCATCCTCTCCGAGCATCCCGGTGCCGGCCTCGTCCCCGGTCCGAACGACGACCGATACGATCTGCCAAGGGTCATCGAATACTTGAAACCGGATCGCTCCGGCTTTCCCCCTCTCAACGGCAATCTTGACATCCGGATCGATGATCCGTTCTTTGACCGCAATTACGGCCTGTGCATTCTTTGCGGCCGATGTGTCCGGATCTGCTCCGAGGTGAGGGGAGTCTCGGCGCTGGCCTTTATCAACCGCGGGCCTAAAACCGCGGTCGGAACGGCGCTCGGTCGCCGTCTCATGGATTCCCACTGTCAATTCTGCGGGGCTTGCCTCGATGTCTGCCCTTCAGGAGCGCTGACCGAAAAGGCCGCGAGCGCGGGGACGGCTCCCGACGCTGAGAGAAACTCCATCTGCGCGTTCTGCGGTCAAGGCTGCCAGCTGACGCTTGAGCTGAAGCAGGGGAGGATCCTGCGCTCGAGGCCTGCAGAGATGGGTCCCGTCAACCTAGGCCAGGCGTGTGTCAAGGGCCGGTTCTTGGTCCGGGAAGCGGTTTATCATCAGAGCCGGATCGTCAAGCCTATGGTCAGAAAAAACGGCGGGCTCCAAGAGAGCTCGTGGGCAGAGGCTTTGAAAGTTGTCGCCCAGAATTTGTCCGGCGCCGAGGCCAGGCCCATCGCTCTGGCGAGTTCGGCCCAGGATTCCTGCGAGGATATTTATGCTTTCCAGAAGTTCGGGCGCCACGGATTAAGGACAGACCATATTCTGCGCGCCGAAGCTGGTTCGCCCCAAGCCCGGCTGCGCAATTTCGGCACAGCTCAGGGTTTTGAGGTGCCGCTGAATTTTAAAATTTCTGACATCGGCCGGGCGAGGTCGATCATTGTCTTCGGCGAAAACCTTCCGGTCACGCAGCCGATGATCTGGCTCGAGGTTTATGGTGCCATCCGGAAGGGGGCCAAGCTCATTCTGGTCGGGCCGGAGGAGCTCTCGATCAAGCGCTGCGCATCGGGTTGGATCAAAACCCTGCCCGGGCAGGAGCAGGCCTTGATCGGCGGCCTCTCCAAAGTCCTTATCGAGAGCAACAATTCCGTGGAAGCCGCCAAGATCGACGGCTTTCCTGAATTCAAGAAACGCTTGCTGGATTTCAAGGTGTTTGACGTCCTGGCCTCTCTCGGAATCCCGCAAGAAAAATGGCTCAAGCTGGCTTTGTTTCTCGAAAAACAGAAGCCCGCCGCGTTTCTTTTTGGCGCAGGATTCTGCGAAGGCCTGTCAGGCCCTGCCAATCTGGCCGCCCTTTGGAACCTGGCTCTCCAGACGCAGGGAATACTGATTCCTCTGGATTCGGAATGCAATACCCGCGGAGCTTTGGAGATTTCGGCTTTTTTTCAAAGGATCGATGATCATCCGGGGCCGACGGATCAGGGGGTCGACCGGCCTGTTTATCAAACGCTCTATCTGGCCGGGCCATGGCCCGCCTTTGATAAGAAGCCTGCGGAATTCGTGGTTGTCCAGGACAGCTATCGAAATAAAAACAGCCACATGGCCGATGTCATCCTGCCGCAGGCGACGTTTACCGAAAGCGATGGCACTTTTGTCAATATCGAAGGCAGGCTGCAGAAATTCGAGCGTGCGGTAGAGCCGATAGGAGAATCCAAGGCCGGCTGGCAGATCATTTCCGAGCTCGCCCGAAAAATGGGATTGGAGGGCTTTGCCTACAAAAATGTCTCCGACGTCTTTCATGAGCTGTCCGGACAGGTCCCGGCGTTCCGAGGGATGAGCCGCGACCACGTCAGTCATGAGACCTTTCTCTTGGACGCGAGGACCGACATCAAAAAATTTGCAGTGTCCGGTATCCCCATGAGCGAGACTCCCGCGCGGGGCTTAGCCTCCGACCCCGACGTCTACAAAGGCTTGCATATGAGCCGTGATATTCAAGAGCTACGATTGATCCGAGGACGATAATGGCAGACGAGAAAAAGGACATTTCACCAGAACAAAAAGCGCGACTGAAAGAAGAATACGACAAGGAATGGCGGAAAGCGCAGCGCAAGGCCATGGCCGTCAAAGAGCGGATGAAACTGCCGCGCCAGAAAATGCCGGAGCGAGAGCCCGAGGAGCGGAACAAAGTTTTTAAGGAGGTCAACCTCGGCCTCGGTCCCGAAGCCGCGATAGCCGAAGCCCGGCGCTGCATGGATTGCGCCAACCCTCAGTGTGTGGCCGGCTGCCCGGTCGGCATCGACATACCGAGCTTCGTCAAACTGGTTGAAAAGGGCAGTTTCCTAGAGGCGGTCTGGAAAATCAAGGAGACCAATTCGCTGCCGGCCATCTGCGGCCGTGTCTGTCCCCAAGAAACGCAATGCGAGGAAGTCTGTACCATGAAGAAGGGCACGGGCATTCCTGTGGCCATCGGAAACCTGGAGCGGTTCGTGGCTGATTTTGAGCGGGCGAGCGGCACGGTCAATCTGCCTCCTATCCCACCGCCGACGGGGAAGAAGGCGGCCGTGATCGGCGCGGGCCCGGCTGGTTTGACCGTGGCCGGCGACTTGGCCAAGCTGGGGCACCGGGTCACGATCTTCGAAGCGCTCCACATCTCCGGCGGTGTGCTCGTCTACGGCATTCCGGAATTCCGCTTGCCCAAGTCCATCCTGAAGGCCGAAGTCGATTACCTTCAGAGACTCGGCGTCGAGATCCGGACGAGTTTCGTGGTGGGCAAGACGGCCACGATCGACGACCTCAAGGCCGAGGGCTACGACGCCTTTTTCATCGGTTCGGGAGCGGGCCTCCCGAATTTCATGAGGATCCCCGGGGAGAACCTGGTCGGCGTTTTCTCCGCCAATGAATATCTGACCCGTGTCAACCTGATGAAAGCCTATGATTTTCCGAACTACGATACGCCGGTGTATAAAGCCAAGTGTGCCGCCGTTATCGGCGGCGGCAACGTGGCCATGGATTCGGTGCGGACGGCCAAGCGGCTGGGCGCCGAGCGGGCAATCATTATCTACCGCCGCTCTCGCCAGGAATTGCCCGCCCGGATCGAGGAAGTCAAGCACGCCGAGGAGGAAGGCATCGAGTTCCATTTTCTGACCGCGCCGACCCGCTATATCGGCGACGGCAAGGGCCGGGTCAACGCCATGGAATGCCTGCGCATGGAGCTCGGCGAGCCCGACACATCGGGTCGGCGGCGGCCGGTCCCGGTCAAGGGCTCGGAATTCGTCACCGACGTGGACCTGGTCGTTGTGGCCATCGGCCAGAGTCCGAATCCGCTCATCCCCCAGACGATCCCCGGGCTGAAAATGGGGAAGTGGGGCAACATCGACGTGGACTGGAAGACCATGGCCACCAGCTTGGAAGGCGTCTATGCCGGCGGGGACATCGTTCGCGGCGGAGCCACAGTCATCCTGGCCATGGGCGATGGACGCGTGGCGGCCTCGGAAATGCATAAATATTTATTGAACGAAGGAAAACATAAGCCATAAACAGCGAGCAAGGAGCCGTCTTCATCGCTATTTGTTGTTTAGGACGAAGTGCTCATACAGTTTGGAGGTTTAAATGAGTTGGGTCGATGATTATAAAAAGAATTTGTGCACGGCCGAAGAAGCCGTATCCGTCGTCAAAAGTCATGACCGCGTGTATATCAGCGGCAACGCGGCCACACCTTATGTCTTGATGAAGGCCCTGGCCAAGAGAAAGGACGAGCTGGAGGACGTCGAGCTCACCCACGTCCTTCTTCTCGGCGAAGACCCTCTCTCCAAGCCCGATATGGAAGGACATTTCCGCCACAATTCGCTGTTCGTCGGGCCGGCAGACCGAAAAGCGATTAACGAGGGGCGGGCCGATTATGTGCCCATCTTCCTGCACCAGATTCCGGGCCTGTTCAAGAAGGGCCTGCTGCCGCTCGATGTAGCCGTCCTGCACTTGTCCCCCCCGGATGAGCATGGATTCATGAGCTTTGCCGTCGAAGTGCTGGCGTCAAAGGCGGCCGCGGAAACCGCCAAGATCGTGATCGCCCAGATCAACGACAGGATGCCGCGGGTGCTGGGCGATTCCTTCATCCACGTCTCTCGAGTTCATAAAATCGTCGAGATCAGCGAGCAGCTGCCGCAGCTGGAGAATAGTCCGGCCACGGAAGTGGAGATGAAGATCGGCAAATACATCGCTGACTTGATCGATGACGGCAGCACGCTGCAGCTGGGCATTGGAGGCATTCCGGATGCTGTCCTCGCCTCGCTCAGCAACCGGCGCGATTTGGGCATCCATACCGAGATGCTTTCGGATGGTGTCATGGAGGCCATCGAGAAGGGCATCATCACCGGCGCCAAGAAAACGTTCCATCCCAACAAGGTCGTCATTACCTTCGCCCTGGGAAGCTCGCGGCTCTATGAATTCATCGACAACAACCCGGTCATTGAGGCGCACCCGACGGATTATGTCAACCATCCCTTCCTTATCGCGCAGAACGACAATATGATCGCCATCAATTCGGCCATCGAGGTCGATATCACCGGCCAGGTCTGTTCGGATTCGATCGGAACGTACATCTACAGCGGCTTCGGCGGACAGGTGGACTTCATCCGAGGCGCCGCCCATTCCAAAGGCGGAAAGCCGATCATCGCTTTGCCCTCGACGGCCAAGGAGGGGGAGATGACGAGGATCGTCCCCTTTTTGAAGCAGGGCGCGGGCGTCGTGACGACGCGCGGCGATGTCCACTATATCGTCACCGAATACGGCGTGGCTTATCTCCATGGCAAGAACCTGCAGGAACGGACCAAAGCCCTGATCAACATCGCCCATCCAAAGTTCCGAGCTGATCTCGTCTGGGAAGCGAAGAACCGCAACCTGATCAAGTAAAATCGCTTGGGAGACGATTCAGAGACGGCTTCGCTCCCCATTCTGGTTTTTCACGCCGTTCCCGAGCCCTCCGCGGGGTTTCCTGCCCTGCTCGAGTCTCTATTGCAGAACAGATCTCAATGTCACCGCAAGAATTCATCGGGAGATGCTCCTTGGAAGGAAGGCAGGGAGCGAAGCGACCGTTGGAAGGAAACCCCTGCCAAGGGTTTCCTTCCAAGAGTGTCCGGCGACAAAAAGATTTTTGCATTTTATAGTAGATTGAGGTAGACTTTTGGCCTTAATAAAATCAAGGGAAGGTTAGTGAGTTATGCATAAGATTGTTGCAAAAAGAGAATTGGCGCGGAAAATCAAGCTGATCGAGGCGGAGGCGCCGGCTGTCGCAGAAAAAGCTCAGGCGGGGCAGTTTGTAATCCTGAGGGTGGATGATAAGGCCGAACGAATTCCCTTGACCTTGGCGGATTGGGACGGGCAGAAAGGGACCCTGACCCTGATTTTCCAGGAGGTGGGAGCATCGACCGAGAAGATGGGCGCGCTGAGCGTGGGCGATGAAATTATGGATGTCTGCGGACCATTGGGGAATCCCAGTGAAGTCAAGAAATATGGTCAAGTCTGTGTTGTAGGGGGAGGTGTAGGCGCAGCTCCCGCCCTCCCCATCATCAAGGCGATGAAGAAAGCGGGGAACAGGGTTGTCGCGATTATCGCGGCTAAGTCGGCCGACATGCTGATCCTTGAGAAGGAAACCAGCCAGGCAGCCGATGAGCTCTATCTATCCACCGACGATGGATCGAAGGGCCAGAAGTGCTTCGCCTGCGATATGGTCAAGATCCTGGTTGATCAAGGGCACCCGTTTGACATCGTCTATGCCATCGGTCCGACCGTGATGATGCGGACGGTGGCTGATACCACCAGGCCGTTCAACATCAAGACGATCGTCAGCTTGAACCCGATCATGGTGGACGGAATGGGCATGTGCGGGGCCTGCCGCGTGAACGTTGGGGGAAGGACCCGGTTCGCATGCGTGGATGGTCCGGAGTTCGATGCTCATCAGGTCGATTTCCACGAATTGCAGGAACGACAGGCCGCATTTCTCAATGAGGAGAAACAGGCTTTACAGCGGCTGCATGCGCAGATGTGCACTGGCCATACGTAAAGCCCGCCATCGGCATGCACCAGCCTGAGCTCTTTCCGCCGGTCAAGGGACACATCGGCACGGACGAATCCGGCAAGGGGGATTATTTCGGCCCTCTCGTCATCGCCGGCGTTTTCCTCGAGGATAAGCAGCAGAGTGTTCTCCGTGAGCTGGGGGTCAAGGACTGCAAAGGCCTCTCGGACAACCGCGTCCGAGAACTGGCAGAGACCCTCAAGCAGGGCTACACGTATTCGATCGTCGCCATCGGCCCGGAAAAATATAATGAGCTCTACGAAAAGCTCAGGAACCTCAACAAGTTATTGGCCTGGGGCCACGCCCGGGTGATCGAAAACATCCTGGCCAAAATCCCCTGCAGCCAGGCCATCACAGACCAGTTCGGCGACCGGCTCTACGTGGTCAATGCCCTGATGAAAAAGGGCAGAACGATAGAACTCATCCAACGGCCGAAGGCCGAAGAGGACCTGGCGGTCGCGGCGGCCTCGATCCTGGCCAGGGCGGAATTTTTGAAAAGGCTGTATTTCTTGTCCAAGGACTTGGGGGTGGATCTTCCCAAAGGGTCCTCGCCGCTGGCGGAAGAAACGGGGCTGAAGCTCGTCAAGCTGGAGGGGATCGAAGCCCTGGCCAAAGCGGCCAAGATACACTTCAAGCTCACCGATCGAATCGTCAAATCGATGTGACCATAGCCATCGCGCGCCGACGAAGGACGGAGGGCGCTTCCCAAAGGCGGGAAGGCCGTGTCGTTTCGCTCCTGGCCATGGCCTTGCGAGTTTTATAAAATGATCGTTCTGCTCAAGATCGCCGCCATCATCTTCGTCCTTCTCTTTCTCATCAAGATCAAGTGGGATCTGGGCTTGGCGCTCTTCCTCGATTCGGTTCTGACTGCGGTCTTATTCGGGCTTAATCTCAAGACCTTCGTGAAAAATGTGATGGGGGCGCTCGTGGCCGGCGAAACCCTGAGCCTCGTCGGTATCCTGGTCCTTGTCCTTTACCTGGGCGAAGTTCTTCAGGCCGGCGGGCATTTCCGCAGAATGGTGGATGCCCTGAAGAATCTGGTCCGCGACCCGCGCCTGATCCTGGCGATCCCATCCGCCTTCATCGGGCTGTTGCCGATGACGGCCGGGGCCATGATGGGCGCGCCGATCGTTGAAGAGGCGGCCCAGCGCTGGAAATTGTCGTCTGCCTGGAAGACGTTCTTTAATTACTGGTTCCGGCATATCTGGGAATACAGCTGGCCTCTCTATGTCAACCTGATCCTGGCCGCGGCGATTGTCCAGGTCCCCATCATCAGCATCAGCCTGCATCAATTCGCTTTCACGGTGATCGCCGCGGGCGCCGGTCTGGTCATTCTTTTCCGGCATGTGCCTTTTCTGCCCCGTGAGACAAATTGCCCGAAAAGTTGGACGGATACCTTTAAAGTCTTCTTCAGCATTTGGCCGATTTTCCTGACGATCATTCTGATTTTCGTCTTCAAGCTCAACATGCTGCTGGCGCTCGCGGTGTCCAGCCTGTTGACTCAAGTTTTTTCCAGGATGAAGTGGCGGGAGCGAGTCGATATCATCGTCAAGAGCGTTTCGTTGAAGATTGTCCTGCTCACCGCTTCTCTCATGGTCTTCAAGAGAATCCTGGAGGTCTCGGGAGCGTTGGATTCCGTGGTCCGTGTTTTTCCGCCCCACGGCGTTTCGGCCTATCTTCTCCTGTTCGGAGCGCCCTTTTTCGTCGGGCTGCTGACAGGCGTCAACCAAGCGTTTGTGGCCATCGCCTTTCCTCTGCTCGTGCCGATCATCGGCAAAGGGCATCCGGACATGGTTCTGCTCATGTTCGCCTATGTCAGCGGCTTTGTCGGCATCCTGCTGTCGCCGGCTCATCTCTGCCTGGCGTTGACTGCGGATTATTTCAAGGCCGAGCTTCGCGACGTCTATAAGATCCTCATCTGGCCGGTCAGCGTCGTTTTTTGCGCGGCGCTCCTGGTCCTGGTTATTTTCCGTGTCTTATCATAAGGAAGGAAGCGATGGACGCGAACGAAATACGAAGACTTTATTTTGAAGATCCCTATCGGGTGCAATTCCGGGCGGATGTCGTGGAGCGGTCCCTTGTGGAAGGCCGGCCGGCGCTTGTCCTAAGCCAGACTTGTTTTTACCCGGAATCCGGCGGGCAGCCCTCGGATAAAGGGACAATCGAAGGGGTGGCCGTCCTCAAAATATTGGAAGAAGGGGAGAAGATCGTCCATGTCTTGGAGACAGATGTCGCGGCTCCTCAAATCACGGGGACAATCGACTGGGCGGTGCGCTTTGACCACATGCAGCAGCACTCCGGTCAGCATATCTTGTCCCAGGCGTTTTATGAGATTGTCAAGGGCGAGACGCTTTCGTTCCATCTCGGCGCCGAAGTTTCGACGGTCGAGATCGGCGTCATCAAGATTCACGACGACGAGTTCAACCGGATCGAACGGCGGGCCAACGAAATTATTTTCGAGGACCGAGAGATCAAGACGTATTTCGTCGCTCGGGAAAAAATAGGCAGCATTCCGCTTCGCAAGCCCCCCAAAAAAGAGGGATTGATCCGGGTCGTGGAAGTGGACGGCTTTGATTATTCGGCCTGCGGCGGGACACACTGCCGGCGGACGGGCGAGGTGGGGCTGATCAAAATGACGCAATGGGAGCGGATCCGGAACAACCTCCGCTTCGAGTTCGTCTGCGGCTGGAGGGCGCTCTCGGATTATCGGCAGAAAAACGTGATTGTCCGCCAGCTTTCGAATCAGTTCAGCATGAAAGAGGCGGATGTCCCTTCTTCCGTCAGGAAGCTTGCCGAGGATTTAAAATCCGTCCGAAAACTGGCCAGAAAGAGCGAGGAGAAATTGGCCGAGTTTGAAGCCCTGGAATTCATGAAAAAGGCCCAAGGGAGGGTCATCAAGGACGTCTTCACGGAAAAAACTCCCGAGGCTGCCAAATTCCTGGCCCTCAATATCATCAAGCAGGGCGATTATATCGTCCTCTTTGGCGCTAAGTCCGAGGCCCGGAGTCACTTGATCCTGGCCGCGTCGGAAAACCTGAAGCTCGATATGCGCCCGCTCGTCCCTATCGTCGCCCCTTTGATAAATGGAAGGGGGGGCGGGAGCGCTTCGCTCGTTGAAATAGCCGGCGAGCCGGACGCCGATTTGGCCGCCATCCTCCTCAAAGTCGAGGATGTAATCTGCCATTCCTAAAGGGTCAAAGTTACACATTTGATGAATACCATAAGGATATTTCTTTTTTAATGGCTCTCTACCATTTTGTGTGGGGAAAAATCGTTTGGGGAACGATCCGGAAATGGCCTCGCTCCCCATTCGGGTTTTTCACGCCGTTCCCGAGCCCTCCTTCTCGGCGGCTCAGAACTCGCTTCCCGGCATCGATTTTACGGACGTTCGCCGGGAAGCTCGGACAACTTCGCCGGCCGGCTTCTTCCGAGCCGGCGGCCCTCGATGGAAGGCTCGGGAAGGCTAAACCCTCCATGGTCGCTTCAGCCGTCTCCGGATCGTTCCCTATCCTAGCCACACAAAATGGAAGAGAACCTTTTTAATTAAAATTGGCGCAGCAGTTCCTTCTTCATAGGGGATGTGTTCAATGCGTCGCTTTGACGCCGGATTTTATTCGTAGCGGAGGGAGACGATGGGGTCGAATTTGGCGGCCTTTTGAGAAGGAAAGATCCCGAAAAACAGGCCGACCGAGATTGATACGAACAACCCGAGCACTACCGACCAGAGCGTGACCGAGGCGGGCAGGGGTGTTACGGCCTTGACAAGAAAAGCCACACCGAAACCAAGCAGCGTGCCCAAAATGCCGCCGATTCCGGTCAGGAACATGGATTCGATCAAGAATTGCTTCATGATGTCACTGGCCCTGGCTCCCAGCGCTTTCCGGATGCCGATCTCCCGCGTCCGCTCTTTGACCGAGACAAGCATGATATTCATGACCCCGATGCCGCCGACGAGCAGCCCGATCGAGGAGATGACGATCATCACCAGATACGCCGCGCCCGTGATTTGATTATAGAGATCCAACATCGTATCCTGGGTGAAGATGGCGAAATCGTTGGGCTTGCCGTAGCCGACCTTCCGCCGCTGCCTGAGCACACTCGCGATTTGTTCGATCGTCGCTTGAATCGTGCCGGGCTCATTGGGAGTGGCGCCGATGGACAAGCTCGATTTGTCATAAGGAAAATATTTCATGAGGGTGGTGATGGGGATCACGGCGAAATTATCCCGGCTCTGCCCGAAGATCTCTCCTCTTTTTTGAAAGACCCCGATGACCGTGAATTTTTCCGGCCCGATCCGGATCTCTTTGCCCAGGGGATTCTGGTGGGGAAAAAGGATATCGGCAAGTTCAGAGCCGATGATCGAGACTCGGCTGTTGTGGTTGATTTCGGATGCCGCAAAAAAACGGCTGCCCTCCTTTAAATTAGTATTAAAAACGATGGGATATTTCTCATTAACTCCGGCAATAAAGGAACTGTCGCTCTTCAGGTTCTGATATTTAATCTCGATATTTCCAAATATGGACGGCGACAGGCTGACGGCGACCGCCTTGACCAGGGGAGCCTCTCGTTCGAGGGCCATGGCATCGTCATAGGTCAGGTCTTTGCGCTTTCGCTCTTCCTCTGTCAGCTCGCGCATTTGAACGGGCTCGTATTTCTGAACCAGGATGAGGTCCGAGCCGGCCGACTCGAGCTCCTTCAGAAAGGAGGCATTGAGTCCTTGGATGATGGAGACCATTCCGATAACGGTCATGACGCCGATCATGATGCCCAGCAGCGTCAGGAACGAGCGCAGCTTATGGGTTCTCAGGGAATCGAAGGCCATGGAGAAGATCTCTTTGAGGATGCCGTGTCTGAGGGTCATTGTTCGGACCTCAGGGCTTCGATCGGGTCCAGCTTGGCGGCTTTGTTGGCCGGATAGATGCCGAAGAATAGCCCCAGCGACGTGGACATGACGATAGCCATCAGGACGGAGAACGGATCGACGACCGAGGGTAGGGGGGTTAAGGTCGAAACGCCCTTGGCCAGGATCAGTCCGCAGGCGATACCGATGAGGCCGCCGATCCCGGCGATCGTCGATGATTCAATCAGGAACTGGAACAGGATGTCCCTGCGGAGGGCCCCGATGGCCATCCGCACCCCGATTTCTTTTGTCCGCTCAGTCACCGAAACCAGCATGATATTCATGACGACGATCCCTCCGACCAAGAGGGCGATCGAAGAAATCCCGATCATGGCGAAATAGATGCCGGAGGTGGCATTTTTATAAAATTGAATGAATGTTTCCGAGGTCCGGAAGGAAAAATTATCAGGCTTGTCAAAACTGACCTTCCGGGCGGAGCGCAGAATGGTCCGCACCTCTTCCTGGGCTTTCTGCATCATCTCCTGGGAGGACGTGTGAATGTTGATGGTCAGGCTGCGCCGGGAACCGTAGATTTTGAGGAAGGTCGTGATCGGAAGCCGAACGTAATTATCTTGGCTGAAGCCGAGGATCTTCCCCAGCTTTTTCCCGATGCCGATGATCAAAAAGTTCTGATTGCCGACCTTGAGCCACCGCCCCAGGGGGTCGAGATAGGGGAAGAGCTTCTCGGCAATGTCCGCCCCGATGACACAGACATACCGGGAATGGTCTTCATCGTCTTTTTGAATATGCCGACCTTGGTCAAGTTCTAAGACTGACCCGATCATGTGATCCAGATAGGTCACGCCCCGGACTTCCGCGTTTTTCACCTGCTCGCTTCCGTACTTGACGGTCCGGCCTGTGCTGGCGGTCGCGCCGATGAGCTGGCAGGTCTGGCAGGTGCTCCGGAGAAGAACCAACTCGTCGAGCGTGATGTCCTTTCTTTTCAGCTGCTCCTTGAAGTCTTTGAGCGTCGTCCCGATCGCGGAGAATTTTGACACGGCAAAGTCGTTTGCGCCGTAAAAAGACATTTTCGTGTAGACGTAGTTATTCAGGCCTTGGATGACCGAAACCACGGCAATAATGGTCAAGACGCCGATGATGATTCCCAGCAGGGTCAGAAACGTCCGCAGCTTGTTCGACCACAGAGATCCCATGGCCATCCCGAACGACTCGCCCAGGTTGATTCTCGCCATAGTTCAAGCCCACTATTCTACACTATTCTATACGAAGAAGAGAAGAATGAGTTTCATCCCAAAATTGCCATGGGGCAAGGCCAACGGGTCCTGTCCCGGTTCACCCCCGGCGCCCCTCGCGGACCATCTTGTTCATTTCCAAGCATTTATTTCCGTGGCACCGAACGCTCGGGTCGGCGGGGGGCCCCCGAACCGTGCCACCCGTTGGGCATCGGTCCTACCTATGTATCTTTATAAATATCATTCGGCTATCAATAATTGTGATTCCTAACGGCAATTTTGGGTTCATGGTTTGGTTTTCTTGACAACAGTCGAAGAAGTAAACAAAATGAAGGTGTACTCAAGATGGCCATCCCGAGCCTCGACTAAAAAAGAGAAGGGTCCATGTTTGGACAAAGGAGGAACGAATGAAAAAATGGACGGTTCCCGCGTTGGCCCTGGTTTTTTTGACGATGCTGACCGCGAACGCCTATTCCCAGGTCGGATTTTATCTCGGCGGTTATGGCGGCGTGTCCGCTCAAAAGCCGAGCCTTGAGGGCGTAAACTTCGATACGAACACAACATTCCTCTATGGCTTGCGCGGCGGCGTCCGGTTCCTGATGTTCGCCGCCGAGCTCAATTATTTCACGGCCGGTCATAATATCGAACCGAAGGATTATCTCCTCTTCAATTTAAGCAAGCTCGAGAACGACTACAGTTATATCGGCCTCAACCTGAGATATATTTTTGCGCTGGCCATGCTGCATCCCTATCTGACCGCCGGCTACGGTTATTACACCGCGGACATTCACAACATCAACAAGGACACCGAAGGAGGCTGGAATTTCGGCGCGGGGCTCGAGATCATGCTGGGCAGCAAGTTTTCCATCCTGGCCGAAGGGAAGTACCACAAAGTCACCGTGAATATTACGAGCATCCAGCTGGGCCTGGGTGATTTTACCTGCTGCGCCGGCCTGAACGTTTATTTTTAAATGCAGATCCGGCTAAACAAATTCTTGGCCCAGAGGGGGATCGCTTCTCGGCGGAAAGCGGACGAGCTGATCAGGCAAGGCCGCGTCGCGGTCAACGGCCGGGTCGTCGAAGACCTGGGCGTCAAAGTCGATGATATCGAAGACCGGATCGACGTGGACGGCAAGAAGGTCCAGACTGAGAGGACCTTTGTCTATGGCATGCTGAACAAACCGGCGGGCTACCTAGTGACCCTGAACGATCCGTTCCGGAGGCCGACCATCCGAAAATTAATTCCGCGACTCGAAAGGGGCGTTGTTCCAGTAGGCAGGCTGGACCAGGACAGCGAAGGGCTGCTCCTTTTGACCAATGATGGAGAATTGGCCTTCCGGCTGACCCATCCCCGGTATGAAGTGAAGAAAACGTATCTGGTCCGCGTCGCCGGGGATATTCCCTCCGGGGAAATTTCAAAGCTTCAGAAAGGGATTTTTTTGGACGGCCGAAAAACGGCGCCGGCCGAGATTTCTTCCCGCGAGCATAATCCTCAGACGAGCGTTCTCCAGGTGGAGGTCCATGAGGGACGAAAGCGCGAGGTCCGGAGGATGTTCGAGGCGGTCGGGCACCGCGTTTTATGGCTGAAAAGAGTCGCCTTTGCCGGCCTCCAGCTGGAGCCCCTTCCGTCCGGAAAATGGAGGCTGTTAACCAAGAACGAAGTCCGGTATCTCAAACGCTTAGTTTCGCTTGAATAAATCATTTTTAAAATGAATCGGGTGGTTTTGAAAGCAGGAAAAAAGGATTGGGCTGTTGTCCTGCTCCTGGGGCTCCTTTCCTTGGCCATGACCTACCCCTTGCTTTTTCATATGGGAGATCATGTCCCATCCGACCTCAGGGATCCTCTCTATACCATCTGGCTGTTGTCTTGGGAGGTCCGCGCGGCGGGTTCCGGGTTTGCCCAATTTGCGGATGCCAATATCTTTTATCCCCACCGCAGCACGCTGTATTACGGCGACAGCCTTCCCGCCGAGGCCCTGCTTGGGTCTCCCGTCCTACTCCTCAGCCGCAATCCGGTCCTAACCTATAATGTTCTTTTCATATTGTCATTTTTTTTCTGCGGGCTGGGGATGTATTATCTGGTGAGGCATCTGACGGCTTCGCGGGCGGCGGGCTTTGCGGCCGGCCTGGTTTTTGCTTTTTTCCCCTACCGGTTCGCCCATATCAGCCACTTGGAGCTTCTCTATTTTGCCTGGATGCCGCTGTGCTTTCTGTTCATCCACCGCTTTTTTGAGAACCCGACTTTCCGAAATATCCTGGGGGTGGCATTTTTCTACCTTCTCCAGGTCTTCAGTTGCAGCTATTATGGTGAGCACTTGACGCTTTTTGTTGGATTTTTGTTCCTTTATCTTGCCCTGAAACAGGGAGTTTGGCGAAGGGGGTCTTTTTGGGCGAAAATGGCCCTGCTTGCTGGTTTGTGCGCTGCCCTGCTTTTTCCTTATTTCTATTCTTATTTCAAGCTTCATGCCAAGATGCTATTCACTCGGCCGCTGTGGGAAGTGAAGTTTTATTCTGCGGAGCTTCAGCATTTCCTGGCTGCGCCCGCCTGGAATGTGCCCTGGGGATGGCTGACGGGAACGCTGGGCGCGCAGGAATGGCAGCTCTATCCGGGCTTCGTTCCTATCCTCTTGACGTTCTTTTGGTGGCGAAGAGCAAAAATCAGGAGTGCAGGCTTGCTCCAAACAGAGAGCCCAAAGCGGCGCTTGATTTGGTGGGATGTTTTGAATCTCCTGCTTTTTATTTTTGCCGTTATCGTCGGAGTCACGGGCGGGTTCGAATGGAAGCTGGGCGGGCTTCATGGCTCCGTCCATCAGCTAAGAAATCCAGTCCTGATTCTTTTGATTTCGCTTCTTTTGAGGGTCTTGCTCGACACGACCCTCAGGGTCCGTTGGGCGAATTTTTTCCGGGCCGCGAGCCCTCCCCAAAAATTTTATCTATTCGTCGCCGTTGTTGCCTGGCTGCTTTCTCTCGGGCCGGTGGCCAGGCTTCTCGGCCGGGAGATCATCGGCGGGGTGTACGGCCTGTTCTACAGCTGGGTGCCCGGCTTCCAGAACCTGCGTGTCCCCAGCCGCTTTGCCGTTCTCATGATGTTGGGCTTGGCCGTCTTAAGCGGTTGGGGAGTTTTATTCTTTTTGGAAAAATGGAAACGTCCGCGGCTTCGCACGATCGGGACGGGAATGATAGCGCTGCTGATCCTGATTGACTATGCTTCGTTCCCCCTGCCTCTGGCCAAGGTGAATATTGGAAGCCGCGTCCCCAAAATTTATGCGGCGGTCCGGGAGCTGCCCAAGCAGGCCTCGCTCGTCGAGCTTCCCATGCCTGCCCATGATTGGGAAGAGTTCGAGGATGCGGCAGCGGTCTATTATTCGATCTATCATTGGAAGAATATCGTCAACGGATACAGCGCCTATGCTCCGCCGGGCTATCGCGTAATCCGGGAAGCCATGGAGCAGTTTCCCTCAGAATCCACATTTGAGCTTTTGAACGGCCTGGCGGTCGAATATCTCCTGGTCCATACGCAGGGATACCGTCCGGAAAAGGGGAAAGAGATCGTCCGCCGGCTCCGGAATTTTGCCAGCCGCGTGGAGCTGGTCGCCCAAAGCGATGGGGATTTCTTGATCAGGCGGTTCCCGGTCGCCACCAAGAGGCAGGACGAGGAACAGCTGGTCAAAGTCGGCGACCGGACGAAATGGAAAGCCGAGGCCAACTTGAACAAGCCTTTGGTCGGGAAGGCCTTCGACGGCGACCTGAATACCGGCTGGTCCACCGGCTATCCCCAGCGCCGGGGCGATTATTTTCGGCTCGACCTTGGCTCGCCGCTTCGCCTGCGACAGGTCGAGCTATTGCTGAACAACAATCCCTTGGATTTTCCCAGGAGTTTCGTCGTGGAAGGATCTTTGGATGGGACGCAGTGGACGACGCTCCGCGAAAATCCTTCGTTTTTCCCGCCGTTGGACCGGTCGATGATCGAGGACTTTTCCAAATACAAAGTGGAGATTCGTTTCGAAACGTGCCAGATCCGCTACCTGAGGATCACGCTGACCCGCCCCCATGAAGCCCGCCATTGGTCGATCAACGAGATCGTCTGCATGAACTAAAGGAGAATTCCGATGGACATATTGGCGAAGAGAACAAGAGCTTTGCTTCGAGGAACAGCCCGGCTAGGGATGGCCCTGCAATTTTGCTGTCTGTTATTCAGTCAGGAGATTCCCTACAAGACGGGGGATTGGGATGGCGATGAGCTCGGCAACTATCGCGCCGTCCTCAGGGTCGAGGTCAAGGCCGATGCCGTCCGGGCCCATATTCCCTGGCGGAGAAGGGACTTGCAGCCGGAAAAGAAACGGATCCTGGTGTTTGATGCCAAGTCAGGCTTTCGCCTGAAAAATGTATTGGCTGTGAATATAAACAGGGAGTTCGGGGAGATTATCTTTCAGCCTTCCGCCGTTCCGGCGGATTATTTCCTTTATTATATGCCCTATAGACTTGCCGGCGGCAGGAATTATCCCAATGCCAAATATCTCGAGCCCGAGCTGACCGCAGAGACGGCCTGGCTCGTCCGCAATAGCCTGGCCGCCAAAGCCCTTTCTGTGAACGATCTCAAGAAATTTCCCGAGGCGAAGGTTGTCGAGTTCCAGTCCGTCGATGAGTTCAGCAGTGTTTATCCCATGGAAGTCATCGCCACGGCCGGTGAGACGCAAGCCTTGCTAGGCAAGTATCCCCAGCAGCCGTTCCTTTTATTTCCGGAGGACCGCAAGTATCCCCTCCGCATGGCTGACGATTTGCCCCTCCGATGGGTCCAAATCGGTCCCCAGGAAATATTCCGCGGCGAAGCGGCGCGCGGCGAATTCTACGCCTTTCAGATCGGCGTCTATGCCTGCCGGCAAGCGATCCCGGATTTGGCGGTCCGCTTCAGCGATCTGAAAAATACGGAAGCGGGAGTTTCGATTCCTGCGTCCGCTCTCCGATGTATCAATGCCGGCGGCATCGATTGGAACGGAGAGCCGCTCCAAAAAGTCTGTGCTGTTGAAAAGGGAAAAATTCAGGCCCTTTGGTGCGGGGTCCAGGTTCCAGAGGATTGCCGGCCGGGACTTTATGAAGGGACGGTGAGTGTTTCCCCAACGGGAATTGCAGAGCGACAGGTTAGGATATTCCTCAAAGTCGGAAACGACGCCCTTCCTGACGCGGGGGACAGTGAGCCCGGGCGGCAGTCACGGCTGCGCTGGCTGGATTCGCGCATCGCTTTTGATGATGAGGTCGTGGCGCCGTTTACGCCGCTCGCGGTCCGAGGGAACACAGTCAGCTGCCTGGGACGGAGCGTTACCCTCGGGCCTTCCGGTTTTCCCCAGCGTATCGAGAGCTTTTTTGCATCCGACGTGACCCGCCTTGTGGAAAAAGGCCGGGATGTCCTGGCCAGACCTGTCCAATTGGCCCTCGAAGACTCCGCCGGGACGATTCTGTCCTGGAAAGAGGCCGGCTTTGCGTTCACTAAACAGAAGCCCGGAACCGTGGCCTGGGAATCAAAAAATATTTGCGAGGCCGTGACCATGGAATGCCGGGCACAGATGGAAATGGACGGCTATATCGAATTTAAGGCCAAGCTGAGCGCGGTCAAACCGCTGGACGTCAAAGACATTCGTCTTGAGATCCCCATATCGAAGGATGCCGCCAAATATATGATGGGACTCGGCTTCAAGGGCGGGCTCCGTCCCCCCGAATTCGAGTGGTCTTGGGACCAGAAGAAAAACCAGGATGCGCTCTGGATCGGCGACGTCAGCGCGGGCCTGCAATGCTCCCTGCGGGCGGAAAACTATTCCCGTCCGCTGAACACGAATTTTTATCTGAGCAAGCCGCTGAATATGCCTCCGTCCTGGTCGAACGGCGGCAAAGGCGGCTGCCGGGTGAAAGAATCGGGCAGCGGAGTGGTCCTGTTCACCGCTTCGAGCGGGCCGCGTACGCTCAGGCCCGGCGACGAATTGCATTTTGATTTCACTCTCCTATTGACGCCGTTTAAAACCATCGATACGAACGCCCAGTGGTCGACGCGATTCATCCATGCCTTTAGAACCCTGGACGAGATGGCCCGAACGGGCGCCAACACGATCAATATCCACCACGCCAACGACATCAACCCCTATATCAACTATCCTTTCCTGCGGTCAAAAGAGATGAAGGCCTACATCGACGAAGCGCACCGGCGCGGGTTCAAGGTCAAGATCTACAACACGATCCGCGAACTGTCCACCCGGGCGGCCGAGCTCTTTGCTTTGCGCAGTCTGGGCAGCGAAATTTTTTCGCGCGGCCCCGGCGGGGGATATTCCTGGCTTCAGGAGCATGTCGGGTCCGACTATATTGCCGCCTGGTTTGTGCCTCAGCTCAAGGACGCGGCCATCATCAACAGCGGCATGTCTCGCTGGCACAACTATTATCTGGAAGGGCTGAACTGGCTGGCCGAGAACGTGGGGATCGACGGGCTGTATATCGACGACGTCGCATTCGACCGGACCACGATGAAACGGGTGAGAAAGGTCCTGGACCGGACGAGGCCCAGCGCCCTCATCGACCTCCACTCGGCCAATCAGTTCAATTCCAGGGATGGCTTTGCCTCGAGCGCCAACCTGTATCTGGAGCATTTTCCCTACATCAACCGGCTTTGGTTCGGCGAATATTTTGATTACTTCAATTCGCCTCCCGATTACTGGTTGATCGAGATCTCCGGCATCCCCTTTGGCCTCATGGGGGAGATGCTGCAGGATGGCGGCAATCCGTGGCGCGGAATGATTTATGGCATGACCAACCGCCTTCCCTGGTCCGGAAACAACCCGGCCCGGATCTGGAAAATCTGGGATGATTTCGGGATGCAGGATTCCCGAATGGTCGGCTATTGGGCAGATTCCTGTCCCATCAAAACAGATCATCCGGACGTTCTGGCCACCGCCTACGTGAAAAAAGGCAAGGCGCTCGTTTCCCTCGCCAGCTGGGCTCGAGTGCCGGTCATGTGCAAATTGATGATCGACTGGAAAGCGCTGGGGTTGGATCCGGCACGGGCGAAGCTCAGAGCTCCCGCGGTCCCGGATTTTCAATTCGAAGCCGAGTTCGGGCTCGATGACCCGATCCCTTTCGAGCCGGGCAAAGGCTGGCTGCTCATTTTAAATTAAATGGCTATCTTCCATTTTGTATGGGGAAAAATCGTTTGCGGAACGATCCGGAAACGGCCTCGCTCCCCATTCGGGTTTTTCACGCCGTTCCCGAGCCCTCCTTCTCGGCGGCTCAGAACTCGCTTCCCGGCATTGATTTAAGATTCAATCGCCGTATCCGCAAAACGATACATCGGATTATGCTCCTTGGAAGGATGGCAGGGAGCGAAGCGACTGTTGGAAGGAAACCCAAGGCAAGGGTTTCCTTCCAAGAGTGTCCGGCCGGCTTCTTCCGAGCCGGCGGCCCTCGAACGAGGGCTCGGGAAGGCTAAACCCTCCATGGTCGCTTCAGCCGTCTCCGGATCGTTCCCTATCCTAGCCATACAAAATGGAAGCGGACCAATTAAATGAATCAAAGCACGGGTGGCACCGAACGGGGCGCCCCATCGCCCGGAACTGAAGAAAATTTGGGAAATTTACATTCTTCTGGGATTGTTTACAAAATCCCAAATTTTTCAGTGAGGACGATGGGGCTGGTCGGTGACAGGCCCCGCGCCCGTTGTCACGGGATTAGTCTTTTTTCTCGCCCTCGAAAAAGTCTTTCGAAGCGCTGGCCAACCTTTGCAGCTCCTGGTCTACTAGAGCGTTGACGGTATCCTCTTCGAACGAGCCGTCTTCTTTCTTGGCTCCGGCCTGCACCCCCGTGAGGATCTCGATGCCTTCATCGATCGATTTGACCGGATAAATATGGAAGAGTCCTTTGGCCGCGGCCTCGACGACATCGGTCCGTAGCATGAGGTTCTGAACGTTCTGGTGGGGAATGATGACGCCCTGATTTCCGCTGAGGTCTTTGGCCCTGCAGACGTCAAAGAACCCCTCGATCTTCTCGTTGACACCGCCGATGGGCTGGATCTCGCCTTTTTGATTCACCGATCCTGTCACGGCGATGTCCTGTCTCAGCGGCAGTTGCGACAGGCTGGACAGAATGGCGTAGACCTCGGTCGAGGAGGCGCTGTCCCCGTCGACGCCCGAATAGGACTGCTCGAAAGCGATGCTGGCGGAAAAGGCGAACGGCTTGTTCTGAGCGTATTTCCCGCGCAGGTACCCTCCCAGGATCAGCACGCCCTTGTTGTGGGTGCTGCCGCTCATGTCCGCCTCCCGTTCGATGTTGATCACGCCGGCTCTGCCGATCGAGGTCCGGGCCGTGATCCGTGAGGGCTTGCCGAAGGAAAACTGGCCCATGCTGTAAACGGCTAAACCGTTCACCTGGCCGACGACCTTGCCCTCCGTATCGATCATGATCGTGCCCTCTTCGATCATCTCCTGGATCTTGTCCTCGATGAGGCTGACCCGTTCGAACCGTTCCTTGACGGCTTGTTCCACATGGGAGGCGCCGACCATTTTTTGATTGTCTTTCTGGGCCCAATAGCCGGCTTCCCGGACCACATCGGCGATGACATGAAATCGGGTGGAGAGCTTTTTGTGCCGGCCGGCAATGCGCGTCCCGTATTCGACAATCGCGGCCATCCCCGATTGATCGAAAGAAAGCAGCTTGTCCTCGTCGCAGATCTTCTTGATGAACCGGACATAATCCCGGACGGTATCGCTCGTTTTGTTCATCTCGGAGTCGAATTCGGCCTTGATCTTGAAGATCTTCTTGAAGTCCTGATCGGCAAAATAGAGCAGGTTGTAGATTTCCTCATCGCCGATCATGACGACCTTGACGTTGACCTTGACCGACTGGGGCTTGAGGCGCGTCGTCGAGAAGAGAAACAGCGAAGCATAATTTTGGATTTCAAAGATCTGGTTGCGCAGCGTCCGTTTCAGGGTCACCCAGACGCCGGGCTCGATAAGGGCGTCCAGGGCATTGATGACCAGAAACCCTCCGTTGGCCTTGAGAAACGAGCCGGCTTTGATCTTTGTGTAATCGGTCTGTAGGACCCCGAACCGGCTGACCGTCGATTCGATGGAGCCGAAGAGATTGATGTAGGTTGGGTTGGTTTCCATGACGACCGGCGCATGCTTCAGGTCGGAGTTATCGACCAGCAGGTTGGCGTGATATTCCAAGAACGGGTCGACGATTTCCTTTTCCTTGTCTTCTTTTTTCTGGTTCTTGAAGAGGTCGATGCTCTGGATCAGGTTGGCCTCGATATCCCTGAGATAGTCGGGGACCTTGGCAAATGGGAATTTAGCGTTGAGCTCGGAGACGGCCCCTTGGATCATGGGTGTGATCGATTCGGCGTCCCAGTTCTTGAGCAGCGTGCGCGTTTCCTCTTCGATGTCCCGGAGCTGCCCGAAGATCTCATCGAGCTTCGCCGACAGCTCTTCGTATTTCTTCTTGAGCGCATCCAAGGCCTTCTGCGAAAACTTTTTCTCCTTGACCAAAGCCTCGAGCTTGTTGAACGGCACAGGCTGTTCGTCGATGACCGGGATCAAGTCCGGCTTGACGAACAATCCCATCTGGACCTGGATGACCGAGAAGCCCTCTTTGGCGACCTCGTCCTCAAAGCCCTGCAGGATTTCTTTCTGTTTCCGCTGTTGGCCTTCGATGATGGAATCGCGCTTCTCGGAGTAATACTTGCTCTTGAGAAGCTCGGGAATATTGTGCTTCAGCATCTCGAGGAGGTTGTCCATGGCCGCCGAGAACAGCTTGCCCTTGCCCGGCGGCATGGTGATCAGCGTCGGCTCATCCGCGTATTTAAAATTGTTGACATAAAGGATATCGTCCGGGGGCTGATCGCCTTTTTCCAGCCTCTCCAGCAACTGTTTGATGGTTGTCGTGCGGCCGGTGCCGACCATGCCCGTGATGAAGATATTGTAGCCAAGGCTCTTGATGTCGAGGCCGGTCTGAAGGGCCTTGAGGGCCCGGTCCTGGCCGATGATTTCGTCACAGGACTCGCATTCGCTGGTCGTGGCGAAGGGAAGGGAAGAGGGGGCGCACTTCCATCTCAATTTATCGACAGGCAATTCTTCGAAATTCGTTTTCGCGATCATGGCCGTCTCCTTAGAAGCTGAGCGTGCTCACGAATGTTATTAACACAAACGCCGCCCGAAACACAAGATGAAAAGCCCGAGCGAGGGGTATGCCTCAAGCCCTATTTTTTTCGTGCAAAAAGAAGGGCAATTTGGTAGAATAGGAAAAATTGAGGGAAAGACGTGGCCGGCTTTCAGATCAAGACAGTCCAAACCAAAAAAGACCTTCGCGATTTCATCCGGATTCCCTGTCGGGAAGAAGATTTAAAAAGATTCATGGAAGGGAGATGACGAGTGGCCTACAAAAACCTTTTGACAACAAAAGCCAACGGGGTCGGTTGGATCACCATCAACCGCCCGGATAAGCTCAATGCTCTCAATGTCGAAACAGTGGTCGAGCTCCGCTCGGCATTCCTGGAATTCCAGGAAGACCCCGAAGTCAGGGTCGTGATTTTGACCGGCTCGGGGGAGAAGGCATTTATCGCCGGCGCCGATATCAGTCAGTTCGTCGGGCTGGATGAGGCCCGGGCAAAAGAGTACGCTGTGCGCGGACAGGAGGTCACGGCGCTGATCGAAAACTTGAAGAAGCCCGTGATTGCCGCCATCAACGGCTATGCCTTGGGTGGCGGCACGGAATTCGCGCTCGCCTGCCATATCCGGATTGCCGCCGAGACCGCTAAAATGGGCCAGCCCGAAGTCAAGCTTGGTCTGATTCCGGGCTATGGTGGGACACAAAGACTTGCCCGGCTCGTGGGAAAGGGCAAGGCTCTGGAGCTCATTCTGTCGGGACGGACCATCGATGCCAAGGAAGCCTATGAAACCGGCCTTGTCAACCGGGTTGTCCCCTTGGCCGAATTAGCCGGCGCCTGCGAAAAACTGGCCCAGGAGATTATCGCCAATGCGCCTTTGGCCCTACAATATTCCATCCAGGCGATTAACCAGGGCCTGGACCAGACTCTCAAGGACGGGCTGCGGACCGAGGCCGGTCTGTTCGGCAGGACGTTTGCCTCAGAGGACAGTCAGGAAGGGGCCAAAGCATTTCTCGAGAAACGAAAAGCCAACTTTAAAGGCAAATAAATAGGAGAAGGCCATGAAGACATACGAAGGAAAACTCCAAGCCAAAGGATTTAAGGTCGCCCTTGTCGTCAGCCGCTTCAACCAATTCATCACGGGAGAGCTTTTGGACGGCGCCCTGGACGCGTTGAAAAAGCTCGGCGCCGAGGAGGCCGATATCGCGATCTACAAGGTCCCCGGCTCATTCGAAATTCCGCAGGTCGCCAAGAAATTGGCCATGGCCAAGAAGGTCGACGGGATCGTCTGCCTGGGCGCTCTGATCCGGGGCGACACGCCGCATTTTGATTTTCTGAGCGCCGAAGTGACCAAGGGTCTAGCCCAAATCGCTCTGGACGATGGAGTCCCGGTTTCTTTCGGCATCCTCACGGTGGAGACTATCGAACAGGGGATCGAGCGCGCCGGGACCAAAGCTGGCAACAAAGGCTGGGACGCGGTCTTTTCGCTGATCGAAACACTGAACCTGCTCAAAGAGTCCAAGCTCGGCTGACGGGCGGCCGTTTTTATGGGTAAAAGAAGGACCGCCCGGGAGAGCGCTCTCCAGATTCTATTCGAGCTGGAATTCAACGACGCCGACCTGGACATCCTCTTGGCTCGCTACTGGAAAGACAAGAAGGCCGACGGGCCGATCCAGGAATACGCGGACTGGCTGGTCCGGGGCACCGTCTCGCGAAAAGCCGACGTGGACGGCCTCATCCAGGGAAGCTCCAAGCACTGGAGGATTTCGCGGATGCCCTTTGTCGACCGCAATATCCTGCGCATCGCCGTCTTCGAGTTCCTCGAGGAAAAATTGGTGGCGCCGGCGGTCATCATCAACGAGGCCATCGAGATAGCCAAACGCTACAGCGGCGACAGGGCCGCCGTTTTTGTGAACGGTGTGTTGGATGCGGTCCGGAAAAAAATCGAAGCTGTCCGGCCTAAACAGGAGAGAATAGACGTCAACGCCAATGAACGAACAAAACAGACCCCCAAAAAAAAATCCGCCCGGTCCGGCGGACGAACTAAGAAAAAGTGACCAGGACTTCGCCCGGCAGGAGAAATTTCAGAAGCTCGTCCGGGAGGGCGTGGACCCCTTCCCCCACAACGTCGAGACGACCCATACCGTTACGGAGGTCGTCGCCCAGTTTCCTCAACTGACCAAGGAGGAGCTAGAGGCAAAGAAGATCCAGGTCAGGGTGCCGGGCAGGATTGTATCCATCCGCCAGATGGGCCGGGCTACGTTTTTCCACATTTCTGACAGCCGGGCCAAGCTTCAGGCTTATCTCCGCGAAGATACGGCCGGCGCGAAGGCTTATGGCCTATTTTCCCTATTCGATATCGGAGACTGGATCGCCGTGACGGGCATTCTGTTCAAGACCCGGACCGGAGAATTGACCGTTCTCTGCGGTGCGTTTACTTTCCTGGCCAAGTGTTTCCATCCGCTGCCGGAAAAATGGCACGGTCTCCAAGACGTCGAGCTCCGCTACCGGCGGAGGTACTTGGATCTGGTCATGAACCCGGAGGTGGGCGATGTCTTCCGCGTGCGCAGCGCGATCATCTCTTTGATCCGCAGATTTTTTGACGGCAGGGGCTATCTCGAAGTCGAGACGCCGATGATGCACGCCATTCCCGGCGGCGCCTTAGCCAGGCCCTTCATCACCCATCACAACGCCCTTGATATCGACCTTTATCTTCGGATTGCGCCGGAGTTGTACCTAAAAAAGCTGGTGGTGGGCGGTCTGGAAAAGGTCTACGAAATCAACAGGAATTTCCGCAATGAGGGGATTGATTCCGAACACAACCCCGAGTTCACGATGCTGGAGTTCTACGAAGCCTACTGCGATTACAACGACATGATGAACCTGACAGAGGAACTCCTGTCCGAGCTCAGCCGCACCCTGTTGGGCAAAGAGGAGTTTCCCTATGGCGAGCACGTCATCTCGCTTAAAAAGCCGTTCCCACGGATCAAATTTATGGACGCGCTTTCTCATTACAGCGGGCTGGCCCCCGGCCGTTTCGACGACCGGAAGGGCATTATGGAGTTCGCCATGGCCCTCGCTCCGGAGAAGAAGCCTTCGACCTACGGAAAAGCCATCGATATAATCTTCGACAAACACGTCAAGCCTCAGATCGTCCAGCCGACGTTTATCATCAATCCCCCCAAGGAAGTCTCACCTCTAGCCAAGGCCGCTCGAGACAATCCGGAAGAAGCGGCCCGTTTTGAGCTGATGATCGCGGGCATGGAAATTGCCAACGCCTTCTCGGAGCTGACCGATCCTGCCGAGCAGAGAACGAGGTTCGAAGAGCAGGCCGAGCAGCGGAAGAAAGGGGACGAGGAGTCGCATCCGATCGACATGGATTATGTCCAGGCCCTGGAATACGGGCTGCCGCCGACGGGCGGAGAGGGGATCGGAATCGACCGCCTGGCCATGCTTTTCGCCAACCGGAAGTCGATCCGCGAGGTCATTCTCTTCCCGCTCCTGAGGCCGAAAGAATAATCGTGATCGCATGGGCTACGAATATTTCATCGCCAAACGGTATTTGACCGCGAAAAGAAAACAGGCTTTTATCTCGGTCATTACCTTTATTTCCATCCTGGGGATCACCATCGGCGTCATGGCCCTGATTATCGCCATCGCTTTGATCACGGGCTTCCAGAGAGATGTCCAGGCCAAGATTCTGGGGGCGACCTCGCATCTCATGGTCCAAGATATCGCGGAAGACGGACTGCGGAATTATCCCAAGATCATGGAAAGAATCCATGGGTTCAAAGGCGTCAAGTCCGTTTCGCCCGTCGCCCTGAACAAGGTCTTGATTATAGGCTCCTCCAGCATCCAACCGGCCCAGCTCAAAGGAATGGATTTTTCTCTGGAAAAAAAACAATCTCCCTGGATCGGGGGCCTGGAAAGCGGACAAATCCCCCCTGAGACCGGCCGGGAAGGCATCCTCCTCGGGCATGACCTGTCTATGAGCCTCGGCGCGGGGGTCGGGAATGTTGTGACGGTTGTCGCGGCATCGACGAGCCTATCGCCCATGGGCCCTATGCCCAAAAGGAAAAATTTTTTAGTCACCGGGATTTTTGCCACCGGCCTCTTTGAATTTGACAATTCGACGGCGCTCATTTCGCTTTTTTCCGCCCAGAAATTTTCCGGGCTCGGAGATCGGGTGAGCTATCTCCAAGTCATGCTCGACAACATCTTTGATGCGCCGAAGTTCAAGGAAGAGATGAAGGCCGTGCTTCCCCCCATGGTTTTTATCACGACATGGATGGAGCTCAACAAGCCTCTCTTCTCGGCGCTCAAGCTTGAAAAAAACATCCTCTTCTTGACCATCGCCCTCATCGTCTTCGTGGCTTCGCTCAACATTATCGCCACGTTGATCCTCATGGTCATGGAAAAAACGAGGGATATCGGCATCCTGATCGCCATGGGAGCGACGTCCCGGAATATCCGAAAGATTTTCTTCCTCCAGGGTTCTTTCATCGGCATTATAGGGACGGCCTTGGGAACGGCCCTCGGCCTGATTTGGTGCGTGCTGGCCAACGCCTTCAAGCTGATCAAGATTCCCGTCGATATCTACCAGATTTCCCACGTCCCTTTTTATATCAATCTGCTGGATCTGGTCCTGATCATCGGCGTCTCGCTCCTGATCAGCTTTCTTTCGACCCTGTTCCCATCGCACCGCGCTTCCAAGGTCGACCCGGTCGTGGCATTGAAATATGAGTAATATTCTGCGCGCCGCCAACCTAAGCAAGGAATATCCTTTGCCCAACGGCGTCCTCCAGGTTTTTCGGGGCCTGAATTTTGAACTCGAAGCGGGGGATGCCGTGGCCATCATGGGCGCTTCCGGCGTCGGGAAAACCACGCTGTTGAACTTGTTGGGGGCGTTAGACCGGCCGTCCGAGGGAACGGTCTTTCTCGAAGAGGAAGACCTCTTTGCCAGGGATGAAAAAGAACTGGCCCGGATCCGGAACGAGAAAATCGGGTTTGTTTTTCAGTTTTATCACCTGCTCCCGGAGTTCACGACTTTGGAAAACGTGGGCCTTCCCCTCATGATCAGGGGCATGGATAAGCATGAAGCCCTGGCCCGGAGCCACGAAATCCTGAAGGAAGTGTTCCTGGAGGATAAAGCCCACCTCAGGCCCTCCCAACTTTCCGGGGGGGAGCAGCAGCGGATCGCGGTGGCCCGTGCGTTGATCAACGAGCCGAAGCTGCTGTTGGCCGACGAACCCACAGGCAATCTGGACTGGAAAACAGGGGAGCACATCCTCAAGCTCCTTCTGGACCTGCACGACAAGAAGGGCCTGTCCTCGATCATCGTCACCCACAACGATAAGGTGGCCCAGTTCTGCCGGAAAGCCTATATAATGGAACGCGGCGATTTGAAACTTTTCCCCTAATTTCAGAGTTAGAACAGGTAGTGAGCGGGCGGGAAAGCTCCGCGGTCTTTGAAAAAAAATGCCTTTTATGGTATAAGGAAATGGATATGAAAAAGTGGATTTTTAGCCTTTTCTTGCTGTTAGCCCCCCTCTTGGGCTTCGCTCAGGAGCTTGTGGAAAAGATCGAGATCATCGGGCTGGATCGGCTGCTCAGGGATCAGGTGGTTTATTACCTCTCGGTCCGAGAGGGTGATTATTATAACGAAGAGATCTTAAAAAAGGATTTCCGAACCCTGTGGTCGACTGGCTTTTTCTCCAACCTCAAAATCGAGCAGCAGGACGGGACAAAAGGAAAGATCGTCAAGATTATCGTCGAGGAAAACCCCGTGGTCAAGGCGGTGACCTATAAAACGGGCAAAAAGGTCAAGGAAGATGATATCGTCAATAAGCTGAAGGAAAAAGACGAATACATTCTGCCATTCTCCTATTACAGCCCTTACAAAATCCAGAAAGTCAAGAGGACGATCGAGGACCTTCTGACGGAGAAGGGCCTGGGCGCTGCCAAAGTCGATGTGGAGTCAGCCAAAAAGGGTAAGAACGAAGTCGATGTCGTGTTCAAGGTCGATGAGGGGCCGAAAGTCAGGGTCGGGGAAGTCGATTTCGTGGGAAGGCCCAAGCTCCCCCAGAGCATCCTGCGGGAAGCGATGAAGGAAAACCAGCAGCACAACATCCTGTCCTGGGTGACGGCGAAGGACGTGTACAAGCTGGGCAAGCTTGCCGATGATATGGCCTCGGTCAAGAAGAAACTTCAGGAAAACGGATATATGGAGGCCACCGTCGGCGAACCGAAGATCGAAGAGGTCACCAAAAAGACCTTTTGGCCGTTCTCAAAAAAACGGACAATGATGAAGATCACGGTCCCGGTCAACGCCGGCTACCTCTACAAGGTGGGGGAGGTCAAGGTCGAAGGGAATAAAGCCTTCACCACCCCGGGCATTTTGAACTTGATCAAGTTCAAAAAAGGGGAGATCTACAGCACCAAGGTCAGGGAAAAGAGCGTCGAGGACCTCGGCGAACTAATGAGAAACTACGGTTTCTGGTACGGCCAGATCATCCCCGTGGAAAACCTGGACCCGAAGAACAAGGTCGTCAACGTCACTTATAACATCATGGAAGGCGAGATCACTTATATCCACCGACTTGACATCAAGGGCAATATCTACACCAAAGACAAGGTCATCCGCCGAGAGCTGCTCGTCCGGGAAGGAGACCGATTCAGCCTGGCCCTGTTCAAGGACAGCCTCCTCCGGGTCAAGCAGCTGGGACTCGTCGATGTGGAAAAAGACCCGGATCTCAAGCCCATGGCCAGCGACCCGAGCCAATTCGATATCACCCTTTATCTCAAGGAATTGCAGAGAAACAACATCCAGTTCACGGCCGGCTACTCCGGCTACGAGGGGACGTTCATCGCCGTGAGCTATTCGACGGTCAATTTCCTGGGCGCCGGAGAGACTCTGGATGTCACGGCCCAATACGGGAAGCGCATTCAGAATTACTCGTTCGGATTCAGCGAGCCCTATTTCCTGGACAAGCCCATCAGCCTGGGCTTCAATGTCTACGACCGGTATGTCATCTACCCTTATCTGTACAACAGGAAAGACAGGGGCATCGATCTCACGGCGGGTTCGCGCCTGTTTGGGTGGGCGCGCGGGAGCTTGACTTACAGCCTCGACTTTGTGGATATCAAGCTTCCATCGTCCCAGGAGAATCCCGATAGTGTTGCCTCAGGGACGGCCCTGACCTCGTACATTGACCCCCTTTATTACCAGATGTTCGGGCTGGGCAAGTACTATATGAGCTCCATCAGTCCGACCCTCTACCGTTCGACGGTCGACAGCCCCCTGACTCCCACCAGCGGGACAATGATTTTGGCCTCGCTCAAATATGCCGGGACGTTTTTGGGCGGCGAGATTCACCTCTACAAGCCGCGCTTCGAATTCACCCACTTCCAGCCGATCGCCAAAGGCCACACCATCGGCTTTCACATCGAGTATTCCTACATCAAGCCTCTGAGGAGCTCTCAGATTCCCTTTTGGGAGAAGTTTTATCTTGGCGGGGAGCGGAATATCCGAGGCTATGAGATCTATTCGATCGGTCCGCGCAGTTCGACGGGCACGATGATCGGAGGCGAGAAGCAGTTTGTCCTGAACGCCGAATATATCCTCCAGGTCGGCGGCCCGCTCTACCTGATCGCCTTCTACGACCGGGGCAACGCTTATGGCCGGGAGGAGCGTGTGAGCTGGGCCAACATGTTCTCCTCGGCGGGGATCGAGGCGCGCATCTTCGTTCCGGCCCTGCGAGTTCCTTTCCGGCTGATTTTTGCGTATAATAACAAGCGTATTTATAGCACCGATTCCAATTTTGCATTCCGGTTTGCGATTGGAACCACGTTTTAGTGCATAAACAGACTCATTCCAAATCAACCAAAGGAGGTCAAACGATGAGGAAGACACTCACACAGGCAATTGGCCTGCTCATGTTCGTCATGGGAATTTTCGTCTCCTTGAGCATGGCCCAGCAAACACCGAAGGTCGGTATCGTCAATTCCAATGATATCCTGGATAAATCGTCCGAGGGGAAAAAGATCATCGCCCGGCTCCAGGATGCGGACAAGCAGAACCAGGCCGCCATCGCCAAGCTGGATGCCGAGATCCAGGGGCTCCAAACCAAGCTCAGCACCCAGCGCCTGACCCTGACCGAAGAAGCCGTCATGCAGTATACGACTGATCTCGACAAAAAGCAGACCGAAAGAAAGAGGAAGGCGGAAGACGCGTATGCCAACATGCAGGAAATGACCAACAAGCAGTTCAAGAGGCTCCAGGATGAGCTCATCCCGATCATCACCCAGCTCGGCAAGGAAAAGGGAATCGATATCATTTTCGACCTGCAGAAGTGCGGAGCCATCTATTTCAATCCGCTCGTCGACCTGACCCCGGACGTCATCAAGAGATACGATGCGTCAAAGGCCGCCGGAAAATAGCGAGGCGCGCTTTTGATCAACATCGAAGGGATCCTGAAATTTCTCCCGCACCGCTATCCCTTCCTTCTCGTCGACCGGGTTCTCAGCCTGGAGCCGGGAAAGACGATCGTCGCCCTGAAGAACGTCACGGTGAATGAGCCTTTTTTCCAGGGGCATTTCCCTGACATCCGGATCATGCCTGGCGTCCTGATCGTGGAGGCCATGGCCCAAGCCGGAGGCATTCTCATCTATCATTCGATCCCGGACCCCGAGAACAAGCTCGTGCTTTTGGGCAAAATCGATAACGCCAGGTTTCGAAAGCCGGTAATTCCCGGCGATCAGCTCAGGCTTGAGGCCGATCTTGTCAAGCTCAAGGGCAAGTTTTTGTGGTTGCGTGGAAGAGCTCTCGTCGACGGCGAGATTGTCGTCGAAGGAGATTTGCTGGCCTCTCTTGAGGATAAAGAGGGGATGAATGCCCGGAAATGACGTCTTCCTCCATCCTTCGGCGTCCGTCCATGCCAAAGCCAAGCTGGATTCGGGTGTTTGGATCGGCCCGAACTGCATCATCGGGGAACACGTCTCTATCCGTAATAACACACGCCTGGATGCCCATGTCGTGATCGACGGCCGGACGGACATCGGCGCGGATTGTCACTTTTCCCCGTTCTCTACGATCGGCGGCGAACCCCAGGATGTTGGGTATCGGGATGAAGAGACGCAGGTCAAGATCGGCGACCGGAATATTTTCCGCGAGTTCATCAGCATCAACCGCGGCACGATCAAAGGCGGGGGGCTGACGCACATCGGCAGCGATAACTATTTCATGGCCTATGCCCACGTCGGCCATGACTGCCATGTCGGAAACCACACCATTCTGACCAACGCGGCGACTCTGGGAGGGCACGTCCTCGTCGAAGACCATGTCTACATCAGCGCTTTTTGCGGCGTGCACCAGTTCTGCCGCATCGGGAAATACGCGTTTGTCGGCGGATTCTCGGTGATCACCCAGGATGTTCTTCCGTTCTGCCGCGTGGCCGGCATGAGGCCGATCCATATCTTCGGGCTGAATGTCATCGGCTTACGGCGCAAGGGATTCTCGAACGAGAGAATCGCCGCGCTCAAGGAGATGTTCAGGCTGTTCTTCTATTCGGACCTGAACACGACCCAGGCTTTAGAAACGATTCAATCGCAGTTTCCTCCGGGGGAAGACCGCGACGAAATCATCAAATTCGTGCAATCCTCCAAAAGAGGCATTATCAAAAAGACGACGGACCAATGGGAACTCGAATTGGCGTAGTGGCTGGATCTGGGGGATTTCCCCTGGAAGCGCTCGAAGAAGCGAAGCGGCAGGGCCTGGACTGCGTCGTGGCCGGCATTCGGGGAGAGGCCGATCCCGGCCTCAAGCTGAAGGCCGCTGTCTTCGCCTGGCTCGAGCCGGGGGAAATCCAAAAATTAGTGTCTTTTTTTCAAAAATACGAAATCCGCGAAGTGCTCCTGTTGGGCAAAGTTGACCCACGATCGATTTACACAAAGCCCGGCTTTGACGAAGCCGCCGGACGGATGTTGGCCCAAGTAAAAGATGAGACTCCGACATCGCTGCTCAACGCGGTCTTTGAATTTTTAGAGAAGCAGGGGATTTCGGTCAAGGACCCCTCATTTCTGCTGCAACCGTATTTCTGCCGGGAGGGGGTGCTCAGCGAGGCGCAGCCGTCGCGGGAAGCCCTGGCCGATATCGATTTTGGCTGGAGGATCGCCAGGGCCCTTGCCGATTTAGACATCGGGCAGACGATTGTCGTCAAGGACAGGTGTGTGGCGGCTGTAGAAGGCATGGAAGGCACGGACGAGACGATGAAAAGAGGGGGCCGGCTGGCCGGCAAGGGCATCACCGTGATCAAAGTCGGGCGCACCCACCAGGACATGCGGATCGATGTCCCGGCCGTCGGAATCGAAACCCTTAGGAACCTGATCAAGGTAAAGGGGAGGGCCCTCTGCATCGAAGCGGATCGAGTGGCCCTTTTCCAGAAAGACGATGTGATCACCCTGGCCAATGCCAACGGCATCGCGGTCGTCGCCAAGAAGGCCTAGCCAATCCCTGATGGATAAAGTCAGAGTCGGAATCATCGGAGTCGGGTATCTGGGCATGCAACATGCCCGGATCATTTCCTATCTGGAAGAAGCCGAGCTCGAGGCCGTGGCCGACATCGATTTTAAAAGGGCGCTCGAAATCGGGAACCGCCACGGCGTGAAGTACTACCAGAACTATGAAGACATGCTGGATGAGATCGACGCCGGGATCGTCTCCACCCCCACCTCCGAACATTTCGAGATCTCGATGAGCCTTCTCAAGAATGGAAAGCATGTCCTAGTCGAAAAACCCATCACGGAAACCATCGCTCAGGCCGAGCAGCTCGTCGACCTGGCAAAAAAGAACGGCTTGATCCTCCAGGTCGGCCATCTGGAAAGGTTCAACCCGGCCGTCGAAGCCGTCGAGACCATGATTTCCGAGCCCAAGTTCATCGAGGTCCAAAGGCTGGGATCGTTCTCGGCGCGCTCGCTCGATGTCGACGTCGTCCTCGACCTCATGATCCATGACCTCGACATCATCCTGGCCCTGATCAAGGATGAAGTCGCCGTCATCCGCTCGTCGGGGATCCACGTTCTCTCCGAGAAGATCGATATTGCCAATGCCCGTCTCGAGTTCAAATCCGGCTGTGTGGCGACCCTGACCGCCAGCCGCGTCCACCAGGGCAAGGTCCGCAAGCTCAGGATCTTCGAGCCCACTTCGTATTATTCGATCGACTATATCGACCAGGAGGTCAAGGTGTTTCCTCTGAGCGGCCGTCAGACCGATATCAAGACGCTAAAAATCAAGAAGGAAGAGCCGCTCAAAAAAGAGTTGGAAAATTTTCTGCGCTGCCAGGCCGAAGGCAGACCGGGAAAGGTCAGTGGCGAGGAAGGCCTCCGTGCCCTCCGTCTGGCTTATGATGTCTTGAAGGAAGCCGAGACTACCTGACGATCTTGATCAGTTGATTTTTCTCGGGAATCCCGTTCACATCCATTCCGTTGGCCACGGCCAAAGTCGGCCATAGCTCTTTGTTCATGCCGTTGTCGGTGAAGATAACTTTTAGGCTCTTGCGCCCGTCGGCCTTGAGGATCTTGATCCTGTGGGGCTGCCTGTTCAGGCGGTGGGGATCTTTGAGCTCGATGAACGAGGAGACGATTGTCCGAAACGTGGAATCGTAGGACCCGAAATCCAGAGCCTTGCTGAGGGCCGAGAAATAAAAAACCGTCCCGCCCTTTCGAAGGCAGGTCAGCCGCAGCTTTAGAGTGTCCTTGTCCTGCTGAACGATGTTGTAAAGCTGGTGGTAGGCCGCCATCCCGTTGACGGTCAGATTCTGGTCGCTGAGAAACTGACGGCCCGTGATACCGGCCGCCTTTTTTTGGGCAAAGGCGGCCAGGCTCTCCGCGCTTGTCTCGGCTTGAAGGATGACAGCAGCGTTGCCGTTCTTCGGGGCGATCGTCACTTGGGTCGGCGTGTTCTGTATTTTCCAGCCCCCAGGAACGTCAAAAGCAAAGCGCATCCCAGGGTGGTAAAACGTGTTGGATTCGACATAGCCCTGCCGCGGATCGCTGCCGTACACGACGTCTTCGATCTTCAGCATGTAGGGCTCCCGCTTCTTGGGAAGCCCGGTGTCCGACGGCGTGATCATGGACTGGACATTTTTGATGCGCTCGCCGGTCAGGGGATGGGTGGAAAGAAACCCGGGAAGGCTGTGGCCTCCCCCGGATAAGTCGCCGTATTTTTCAAGGGCCATGAAGAAATTGACCATTTCGCCCGAGTTGAAACGTCCTTTCCTCGCATAATCCACGCCAAGGGCATCGGCCTCGCGCTCGTCATCGCGGCTGAACTTGAGGAATAACAACTGGACGCCGATGCCGGCCACGCCTGAGATCTTGGCAAACGTGTCGCTGATGGCGCTCCCCACCGCCAGTCCCACCTGGACAAGCAGCATCTGGCTAAGTTTTTTGACGCTGTGCCGGGCGTTAACGTGCCCCAGCTCATGGCCGAGCACGACGGCCAGCTCCGACTCCGAGTTCATCAAGGCCAGGATGCCGCGAGTGACATAGACGTACCCGCCGGGCGCCGCAAAAGCGTTCACGACCGGGCTGTCGAGCACAGCGAAGTGATAGACGAGGCTGGGACGGTGGATATAGGGAACCATGGCCATGCCCACGGAGGTGACATATTTGGCCAGGTCCGGGTCGCCATAGAAGCCGTATTCCTGGGCGATCTGGGCGTCGGTCTGCTTGCCCAACGAGATTTCTCCTTCTTCGGAAATCAGGCTGAGCTCGCGCTTTCCGGTAACGGGGTTGACGGCGCAGGCCGCCGCCATCAGCAACAGCACAATGAGGACGGTCGCGAGAAAAGCGGCCTTTTTCATGCGTTATTTCGACATCTGGAAGAAGGAATCGTCGATGCCTTTGTTGAAGGTCACCTTGGTGAACGTCATTTTCATGAATTCGACGCCGTTCTGGAAGATCGTCATGGAATGGGCCGAGATCGTATCGCCCTCTTTTCTGTAGTCGCCATAGATCGTCTCCTGATCGATCTCCACTCCCATCTGGTTGACCTTGACTTTGGCCCTGTATGTCAGATACGTGGCTGGATCGATGTCCATCGTGATCGTCTGGCCGTCGGAATAGGATTGTTCCAGGACCAGGTATTCTTTGTCCTGGATCTTTTCTTTCCCTTTAAAGGCATAGCGGATGCCGTATTTTTCGGGATGGATAAAAGAATCGTTGCCCATGGCCTGCTTTTTAAAGTTCTTGGAGTCGCTCTCGGACATCAACTCTATCGCTCCCGTCGAGGGGTTCGACTGCCAGGCTGTTTTGCCGTCAAAGGCCTGGATGAATGCTCGGCCGGCAATCTCGATATCCATGCGCATCTTATCGGGCTCTTTCTGGCAGATAGCCAAGCTTCCGCTCAAGCCCTGCTGAATGAGTTCGACGCCGGCGTTGATGGTCGTGTCTTTGATCGACGCCAGGACTTTTTGGCCGCCCTGGGCATCGATCATTTTGTCGAGAATCTCTTTGGCCGTCTGGCTATAGCCCGCCGCCGTGGTCAGGCTGACTATAAACAGACCTAAAAAACAAATTGTGAGCGTTCGTTTCATCGTCTCCTCCTGTTCCAACTTAACATTTTATGGGAAAATCCCTGGATTTCAAACCCTTTTTTCGTTCCATTGATTTTCCGCCCGCGATTGTGTATTAGTGAGAGAAATGGACGAAGAGAGAATATCGCACCGAAAACTCAACTTGTTCGACGCGGCCATGATCTCGAGCGGCGCGATGATCGGCGCCGGCATTTTCATGAACTCCTCGGAAAGCGCAAAATTCCTGCAGTCGTCCTCCCAACTGCTACTCGTCTGGGTCGTCGGGGGCGTCGTCGCTTTTTTCGGCGGGCTCTGTTTTGCCGAGCTCGGCGCCATGTTTCCCCAGTCCGGAGGGCAGGTCGTCTATTTAGAGCGTGCCTTTTCCCCCTGGCTGGGGTTTCTCTTCGGCTGGACCCTCTTCAGCACGATCCAGACGGGCGCTATCGCCGCCGTGTCATACACGTGCGCCCGCTTCATCAGCCGCTTCGTGCCGATGACGGATGTCGGGATCAGCCTGCTGGCCGCGGGTATTATCTGGGGTCTGTCGTTCGTCAATTTTTTTGGGATCAAGCCTGGGAGCGTCGTCCAGAATGTATTTACGACGCTGAAAATCTTGGCACTCATCGCGCTGATCGGCGTTGGCATTGTCTGGTTCAAGGCGCCCCATTTTTCTCCGGGTCCTTTATTTCCTGAGGGGATCCACCTAAGAATCTTGAGCGCGATGGGGTTGGCCCTGATGCCTGCCCTTTTTTCCTATGGCGGCTGGCAGAACCTCAACTTCGTGGCCGGCGAAGTGAGGAATCCGTCACGAACCATGCCCCTGGCCATTATCTCCGGGGTCAGCCTGGTCGTCGCCGTTTATGTGCTTTCCAACGTTGTCTATGTCAGAGCCCTTCCGCTCGGGGAGATCAGCCGCTCGACGAAGTTGGCCTCGGATGCGTTCGAGGCCATGGTCGGGCCGTGGGGAGCGAAGTTCATTTCGCTGGCGATCATCATCTCCACCTTCGGGATCACGAACGTGTTTGTTCTCACGGGAGCGAGAGTCTATTATGTCATGGCCAAGACCGGAGCGTTTCTGCCGCCGGCCGCTCGTCTCCATTCCCGCTGGGGGACTCCCCACGTCAGCATTTTTCTCCAGGCGGCATGGGCGTCCTGCCTGCTGCTGACCAACACGTACGGCCAGCTCCTTCAATATGTGACTTTTGGCGATTGGATTTTCTTCGGCCTGACGGCCTTGGCCCTGATCTTGCTTAGAAAAAAAATGCCGGAGGCGCCGCGGCCGTACCGGGCGTGGGGATATCCGGTGGTGCCGCTCTTGTTTTTTCTGATCTCGGCTGCGGTCGTGCTGAATGTCTTCGCCAGATCGTTCGGCAAGTCCATGATCGGGACGGCGATCATCCTGGCCGGTCTGCCTTTGTACTATATTTCCTGGAGGAAGAGAAACGCCCATTGAGTTTGGGTCGATCCCTTATTCAAGGTTGTATTTGCCGATCTTATTATAAAGGGTCGTCCGCGAGATATTCAGGATCTTCGCCGTTCTCTTCAAGTTGTGGTTCGTCACTCTAAGCAGATAGGATATATATTCTTTCTCCAGGTCATCCAGCGTGGACAGGTTTTCTTTGTCGATTAAGGGCATTTGGCTCCGCATCGGCAGAAAATCCCTGAGGTTTTTGGGCAAATCGCCCAGGTCGATGAAATCTTTTTTCGAGACAAGGGCGGCGCTTTGCAGGACATTTTCCAGCTCGCGGATATTGCCCGGCCAGTCATACCGGAGGAACAACTTTTGAACATCCCGGGACACTCCCTTGATGGCCTTGTTATAGGCCTTGTTGTACCTGCTGAGAAAATGCCGAACAAGCAGGGGAATGTCTTCGGCCCTTTCTCGCAGCGGGGGCAGATGGATCTCGACACGATTCAACCGGTGGTAGAGGTCCTCCCTGAAGGCGTTCTGCTTGATCGCGGCGGCCAGGTTCCGATTAGAGGTGGCGATGACCCTGACATTGACGTATTTCACGTCGTTCGAGCCGAGGGGCCGGAACTGGTGGCTTTCGAGCACGCGGAGGAGCTTGGCCTGGACGGGCATCGGGATATCCCCGATTTCATCCAGGAAGATCGTGCTTTCATGGGCCTCTTCGAATAGCCCGCGCTTGTTCCGGTCGGCGCCCGTGAAAGCGCCGCGGACATAACCGAAGAGCTCGGATTCAAAAAGATTTTCCGGGATCGAGGCGCAGTCACAAACCACGAGTTTTTGGCTGCGAACCCCGCTTAGGTTATGCACCGCGCGGGCCACGATCTCTTTTCCGGTGCCGGTCTCGCCCGTGATGAGGACGCTTGTGAAATATTTGGCGATGTTTTCGATCAGGCCGAAGATTTCGAACATATAAGGATTCTTGCTGATCATGTCTTGGAAGACATATTTCTTTTCCAATTTTCTTTCGAGAAGGAAGGTCTCCCGTCGCAGGTCCCGTTTTTCTGCGACTCTTTTGAGGGCCTCGTGGATCGTCTCGACCTCCAGGGGTTTGGCCAGAAAATCGGACGCTCCCTGATGGATCCAATCCATCACGTCTTCGGAAGGGACCGGGTCGCCGATGACAATGATGTAGAGGAGCGGATCGAATTTTTTGAGCTTCCGCAACAGGGCCAGCTCATCTTTGGGGACGTCTTCAGAATCAAGGATGGCGATACGCATCGGATGAGTTTTCATGAAACCCAGAATGTCTTGTTCGACCCGGCAAAAATGGAGCTTGAACGCCGCGGCCACCGGCGAGGCCTCGAGCATTTCGTACAAGGAGGTCTCTTTTCCGATGATCAGAAGATTCTCGAGAGATCCCATGATTTCCGCTTTAAGATCGCCCCTGTTCAGGTCTTGAACACTATCTTATCAATTTTGTCCTGGATTGACAACGATTTCCAAAAATTCTATTCCTTGCCGGCTTTTTTTACGGTCCCCGGCCTGCCCCTAACAAACTGAATGCGGACCCGGTCCTGGACCTCTTCCTCAAACCGCACGGTTTCGTATTTTGCCTGGGCCAGGTATTTGAGGTGGGCGCGGAGATAGCTCAACCCCTGCAGGGACAGGAAATCGAGCCAGGCGCCCCGTGCCGTCTCGTCCATCAACTCCGGAGTTTCCTCGACGAAGGTGACCTGCGTCCGGGGGGAGAGGCGGCTTTCCGTGGATGAGCGCCTCTTGGCATAAAGGTTGACGCCGTCATAGAGCTCGAGATAGTCGAGATGGGGCTGCCAGCGGGCGGCCCAGCGGAAATAACGGTCGGTGAACTTTTTGTTGGACTCTTTTATCTTTTCGTTCGACTGCATTTCAGTGATGATGAAACTTTTCAACTCCTCTCCGGCTTCTTTATACTTTTGGTAGAGCGGCAAGCTGAGGGACCTGTAAATGGCATACCAGCCGCGGGGAATCCAGTAATCGCGGAAAAGATACGGCGAATAATTCGAAAACTGCTGCACCCATTCGTGGGAAGGATTTCCGTGGAGGTTGAGGTAAATGTCGGGCTGCCATTTGCTGTTCAGGTTCCGCCGGACCAGGGCTTCCGGCAGGATCGGCCGCGAGCTGGCCCCCATGGAGCCCACATCGATGCCCAGAGAGCTGTAGCGGCCGGCATGGAGGCTGTGGAACGGCGTCAATTTCTGGAGGTCAAAGGCTAGGGCGGCGCCGTCAGGATTTTCCATCGGATGAAGCACGAAGTTGACCTTGTTGATGTAATCCTGGTAGGTCTTGTCCGTCGCCAGCAGCTCGGCCAGCTTGAGGATGTAACTCGTCGAAGACACCTCGTTGGCATGCTGGCGACCGCTGAGATAGATCGTGGGCTTGGCTGCGATGAGCCGGGGAATTGAAATATACTTGCCGAGCGGCTTGTACACCTCGACCACGGGAATGTCGCGGCCTTCGAAAGATTTTCCCCCGATATAGGCCCTGATAGGCGCGAATTGGGCCAGACGGTCGACCGTTTCCTGGACCATCTCCGGAGACAGGATTTTCGTCGTATCGACAATCACTTCTCCCGGTTTCAGGGGCTTGGAGGCCAACTTTTCTTGAGTTTCGGGGGTGACGACCGGGATTTTTTCCTCTTTTTCCATATCCTTGCATTTTATTCTGAGGGTGATGGCATTGAGATTCGGCAAGCTCAACGCCGTCGGCAGGAGGTTTTTATCCAGGAGCTCTCGATAAGAACCGAGGATGTCTAGCAAGGCCAGGTATTCGTTTTCTTTTTCAAACTCGAGCTCGATGATCAGGCTTTCGATTTTTTCTTCAAGCCCGTTGTAGATCAGTGCCGGAATCTGAAGCGGTTTCGGCTTGAGGGCGGGGAAAGCGATCTTGCGGCTGGACTCATCACGGCCCTTTTCTTTCCATTTCAGGACCATCTGTGGGGAGGAGGCCGCCCAGTCCTCAAACGTCACTTTCAGCTTGGGGCGCTCTCCCTCCGAAGAGGGATGGATGACCGGAAAAATATTGCCGGGCGCGGAAAAGCGGGACGTGTCTTCGGGCAATTCCTGCTCCTCGACGTCCAGCTCGGTGATGCCCCTTAGAAAGTCGAGTGTGTCAAAATAGAGTTCATCATGGAGAGCTTCGAGCGAGCTGACGATTTCTTCATCCAGACCGATCCGGAAATCCGGCTCGCTGGCCCACAGCTCCACCGTCAGCCGCTTGAAATACGGCTGTTTGGAATAGGTCGGCTCGTTTCCCGTTTTTTTCAGAATCTGAGAATAGACGGGGCTGAGGACTTCATCCTGGTAATAATCCCAGACCTTTTCCAGGTCGCATTTGAGCGGAGTGTCGATGATCACGTCATTTCCCGCTTCGATTCTCAGCCACCCCGTGGTCAGCTTCACAGTCCCCCATTCGGGAAGGGGTTTGAGGTAGGGGATTTCCCGGATGCGCGGCGAAAAGCTCTGCTGGAACAAGACCGCGTTTTTTGCATCATAGGCGATCACTTCATAAACGGCCGCACCGGCCGGCTTGAGCTCAAGATGGATCTTGTCCAGGGGAAGATTGAGGTCTCTGGCCATGATCTCATCCACCGGATAGAGCTCCTGGAGCCAGCGGGCCGGCTCCGAATAAAACCTTTTGGGACGGCTCAGGTTTTCCTTTTCCTCGGCGAATCTAATGATGATCTGGCCGACGGCCTTGCCCCGTAGCTGCGGCAAAACTTTTTCCAACAGCCAGAAAAAGCCCTGCTTGTAGGCTGAAAGGACTTCGACTTCGGCGCGAGCCTTTTGGCTTTCGGCAAACAAGGCCTCGACCTGTTTTTTAACCTTCTGCCGGATGTCCGGCGATTCGCTGAGGCCCAGGCTGATGCGAAGCGGGATGGCCGCGTTGGCCAGGCCCTTCACTTTTTCCTCAATGAGCTTCAAGGCGTCGTCGGCTTCCCAGGAAAAGGCCTGCTCCTTCTCGAAGATTTTCTTTCCGTCATTCATGACGAAGCTCTTGACCTCGAGCGACTCTGTTTTGAGCGAAGCGGCCAGACTTTTTTTCACATCCTCCTCGAATTTCGGGTTGGGCTGGGGCAGATAGATCTCAGCCTTGAATGATTCCAGCTCTTTGTCCTTGAAATCCTCGAGGCTCTTTTTTAGGCCTTGGGCCAGATAGGACTCCGCGCTGCCGTGCTCTCCTTTAAAAAAATTTTCTAGGTCCGCCGCGACATCGCTGATCTGGCGGTGGCCGTCCTTGTATTCGTCCAAGTAAGGAAATGTCTGGTTGAAATAGGTCAAGATTTTTTCCAGGCCGATATTGTCCGCCGCTTGAAAAACTAAGGCGCTGGATTTGTTGAAGGCTTTGGGGACGACGGTTGCGATCCCCCAGGCATTTTCGAGCGGGGGGACTTTCAACTTTCCAATCCTCTGCAGCTCCTGGCTGAGCGTGTTAGGGCCGATCAGGATGGGTGCCACCAGGGCTTTTTTATTCTCGATCTCTTTGTCGAGGTAAACCACGGGAAAAGAGGCCCCAGCCGTTCCAAGCATGAGCCTGGTGGCGACCTGGGCAATCCCTTTGATATTCGAGCCCTGGGGAATGATGACTTGAGAGTCCAGAGAGTCGATATTCCCGTCTCGGTCGATATCCCCATAGAATCCTTTAGTCGTCAAAAGGCTGAGCAGGTCGAACTCTTTGCCGGCCCCATCCGCCCTCGGCGAATCCTTGAAAGAAGGTGTCAGCATCCGCCTGGGGAACCCCAGGCGTGGGATGACCGTCTGCAGGCTCTTTTTTCCGTAGCGGAGCGAGAGGGTCAATTGAGCGCATCCGGGGTAGGACAGGACGTCTGTTTTTTGGCCCTTCTGGTGCTGCTGGAGGAGCGTTCCGAACGCCCTAGACGATTTCCCCTGGTCGTCTTCGTCGGTGAAATAGATCTCTACGGTCAGGTCCTTGATCTCGCCCGAATTGAACGATAGTTTCTTGAGGGCAGCCGGGCTCTTTTTCAGGGGAGGGAATTCGTAGAGGACCGATTTGATGATGGTCTTTTGAAGGTTCACGCCTTCGGCGGCCAAGAACTGAGTGACGTCCTTTTCAAGAGAAGCATAGGTCGTTCCTTCCTCCCGTCCCCAGATCTCCCAAAAATAGGGCCAGCGGAGGAAGAACGCGCGGCCCGTCTGGAGGAGTGCGTCTTCACTGCTGGCGATAAGAATAACGCCGTTCTGGTTCTTCATAGAAAAAACGGCGACCAGGCCCTGGTTCGGTCCGAGCGTGGGCACGAGAATGTCTTCATCCTTGATGGCGTCCTTGAGCCATTTGACATTGGTCCCGATGAAAATGGGGTTTTCCAGGCGTTCGATGCGCGAAATATCGGACTCCCGTTTGACCAGGGAAAAGTCTTGGACCAGGCTTTCCAGGTTGGCCCGCGAGGCGATGTCGGAGGCGACGGCCAGCTCGTAGGCATTGGCGTTGTCGGGAATGACGATGCACAGCGCGATCTTATCGGCAAGAGAATCGCCGTCGAGGTCCTTGACCCCTCTGCCCAGCAGGAACAGATGAGAAAGGCTGGCCACCTGGGCCGGGAGAGCTTGGACAATCAGCAGCATGATGAAGAGCGTCAAAATGGTTTTTTTCATCCCGTTAACTCCTCGTCGTCGATCTACGGATCAGCCGCGTTCATTTTATAATAAAAGCGCTTAGAATTGTAGTTTGGAGGGCACTTCCCAGATCTGCCATCATGCAGCCCGACGGGTCCTGTCGGACACTCTTGGAGGGAAACCCATTATCCGGGTTTCCCTCCAACGATCGCTCCGCTCTCTGCCTCCTTTCCGTGGAGCATTTGGCGATGAACTCATGGGTGGATGCTCCTTGGAGGAGTGGCAGGGCTGGCGGGGATTCCCGCCGCCCGTTGGAGGGGGACCCGTGTAAGGGTCCTCCTCCAAGAAAGTCCGGGGGGCCCCCGAACCGTGCCACCCGTCGGGCATAATAATGGTCGTTTTTAAGGAAAGTTGACGTAATACAGACATTGCGTTTATATTCTAGTTGATTCGATCGAACGCGAAGTGTTTTTTTGAAAGGAGGTCGGATGCTTAAAGAATTCAAGGAATTCGCCATGAAGGGGAGCCTGCTCGACCTGGCCATCGGCTTCATCATGGGCGGCGCTTTCGGCAAGATCGTCACCTCCTTGGTGAACGATGTGATCATGCCTCCCATCGGGTTATTGCTCGGGAAGATCGATTTCGCCAGCCTGTTCATCAACCTGTCCGGGAAGCCCTATGCCTCGCTGGCCGAGGCTAAAGCCGCCGGCGCGGCGACGATCAACTATGGCGTTTTTCTGAACGTTTTTATCGATTTTCTGATCGTGGCGCTGGTGATGTTTCTCTTGATCAAGCAGGTCAACAAGCTCAGACGCAAGCCGGCCGAGGCGTCCGCCGTCCCGACGACCAAGGAATGCCCCTTCTGCTTTTCCGCCATCCCGATCAAGGCCGTCCGCTGCCCCAACTGTACCTCGCAGCTCAAGCCCTAAAAGAGATATTCGGGTCTCTTCCATTTTGTGTGGGTTATCCAAAGCAGAGTCTGTTCAAAGCCTTTGATTTCCGGAAATCTTGCCGTTCTTTATTCAAACAGGAGCGCGACGGCGACCGCCCCAATGCCGCTGTGGACGCCGATGACGGGGGCGACATCCATGACAAAAGCGGGCTTCCTATGCAGCATATCCGTAAGCTTTTGTTCGTACAGATTGGCCCGCTCAGCATTCTGGGCATGGACGACCGCATAGCCCCAGATCTTTTCTTTTTGGGCCAACGCCCGAATCCGCTTCAGGATTTTCGCCATGTTGGCCTTGCGGCTGAAGGATTTTCCGGCCGCGGTCGTTTTTCCTTCTTTGTCCAACTCGATGATCGGCTTGAGATTCAGGATTTTTGCGATTAGTCCCTTGGCCGGGCTGACGCGCCCTCCGCGGACCAGGTATTTCAAGGTCTCCACGTCCACGATCAGCTTGGTTTTGGGAATCCAAGTCTCGATGTCCTTGACGATCTCATCATGAGGAGCTCCGGCCAGGACCTTTTCCGAGGCCCGCGCCACAAGCAGGCCGAGGGAGGCCGAGATGTGCCGGGAATTGATCACGCTGATTTTTTTGCCGGGCATCTTTTCGGCGATTTTCAGGCACATATTATAGAAGCCCGTAAGCTTGTCCGAGATGCTCAGGACGATGATCGAGTCATAGTGACTCGCCAGGAAGGCGAGGAAATTTTGCACGCCCTGGATAGGCGGCTGGGCGGTCGTCGGAATGTCCTTGGTTGTCTTCATGAACCCATAAAATTGGTCGGCCGTGATAGTAATTTTGTCCAAGAACTGGGTCGAACCGAACGATAGAAGAAAAGGAACGACCTGGATCTGGCGCTCGTCCAGGACGGATTGGGGGAGGTCGCAGGAGGAATCCGTGACGAGGGCAATTTTCGCTTTGGGAGAATAAGCCGCTTCGTGCTGCTTCCGCATATCTTCCGCTTTGATTTGGATGATGGCGCCGTAGTCCTTGAGCGTGAAGAAGAGGCGGGAGGGATCATTGGTGTGGACATGGATCCGGACCTTTTCCTCGGTGCCGGCGACGACCGCGGACCCGCCGTGCTGCTGGACGATGCTCCGGATTTTGTCCGCATCGAGGGCTTGTCCGGCCAGCAGGGCCTCGGAGCAGTAGCGGTATTCCAGCGATTCCTTGGCCGATGGAATCCGAATTTCTTCATGCGTTGGCATGACCTCTATCTTCGGAATCCGCGACAGCTTGCCCTTTTTCATGAAGTGGACGATCCCCTCTAGAAAATCGACAAAGCCCTTCGCTCCAGCATCAACCACCCCGGCTCGGGCTAAGACTTGGAGTTTCTGGGTTGTCTCTTTCAGCGATTTCTGGGCAACAGGAAGAGAATCGGTCAGGAGCTCGGAGAAGTCCGAGGTCTGCGTCCGCTTCTGATAAACAGCTTCGGCCCAGTCCCGGATGACCGTGATCATTGTCCCTTCGACGGGGGTGACGATTGCTTTATGGACGTAATGAACAGCCCTTTTGGCGGCTTCGCCGAAGGCCTTGGTGGAGAGCTTGAATTCGTGCTCCGTCTCTTTGCTCATGCCGTGGATGAATTGAGCAAAAATGATCCCGGAGTTGCCTTGGGCGCCGCTCAGGGCGGCATTGGCGATTGACTTCAACGTGGCTTTGATGGACCGGGTGGCGACCGCTCCTTCGGCGATGGCCTTCATCGTTGAGGCCAGGTTCGTGCCGGTGTCCGAGTCCGCCACCGGGAAGACGTTGATTTTATTCAAATAGGCCTGGTCCTGGATGACGGCAATGCCGCCGGCAAGAACGGCATGGTAGAGCCTGTTTCCGTTGAGGTAGTGGATCTTCATCTTCGAACCCGCTTCAGTATAAACGATCCCGTCACAAGATTCAAATGAATGATTTTTGAATCGTCAAACAAGAATGGACATTCATATTACTATAAACCGATAAAAAAAGTCAATTCAACCGCTTTCTTTTCGCCGGGTGAGCGGAATACCCCGAGCCCCTTATTTGACGATGAATGTTCGGCCGTCATACCGAATGATGCTCATTTTGATTTCGTAAACATTCTCCAAAAGGGCCTCATCGAGAATGTCGTCCGGCTTTCCGAACGCGACCACTTGGCCTTCTTTCATGAAAACCATGGCATCGGAATATTTCACCGCCATGTCCAGGTTGTGGAGCGTGACAAGAACGGTTTTCTTTTTTTCTGCGGCCAGCTTTTTGGCCAGCGCCAGGATCTCGGTTTCGTGCTTGGGGTCGAGGAACGAGGTGGGCTCGTCGAGGATGAGGATATTGGATTTCTGGGCCAGGGCCCGCGCGATCAGAACCAGCCGCCGCTCGCCGCTGCTGAGCTGGAAGTAGAGCCGCGATGCAAAATGCCCCAATGAGACAAACTCGAGGGCTTCCTGGGCGATCGTGACGTCGCCGGGGGATGGAGAAGAGAATATCGGGAGATAAGCGGCCCGCCCCATCAGGACGAAATCCAGGACGGTGTAGTTGAAAGCCGAGGCGTGTTCTTGGGGAACATAGGCCAGGAGCCGGGCCCGTTCGTTCTCCCGCATGGCGCCGATATCCCGCCCATCGATAAACAGCGAGCCCTTGGCCGTGGGAAGGATGGCGCTGATGCATTTCAGGAACGTCGTCTTCCCCGCGCCGTTGGGGCCGACGATCGAGGTCATCTTGGCGCTTTCAAACTGAAGGTGTTCGATGCGGAGCGAGAAGTTCCGGTAACGGTAGGTGAGGTTCTGGACCGTGACGCTCATAGCCAGGCCTTCTTCGACTTTCTGAGGAGGACGATGAAGAACGGGATGCCGATGAGGCTGGTGAAAATTCCCACGGGCACCTCGAAGGAGGCAAAACTCCGGGTAATATTGTCGGCGACCATCAGGAAGCTGGCGCCGAGCGCGGCGGACATCGGGACGACCTTTCTATTGTCCACCCCCACCATCATCCGGACAAGATGGGGAATGATGAGGCCGATCCAGCCGATGATGCCGGCCACGGCCGTGGCCGCAGCGGTGATCAAGGCCGTCAAGAAGATCACCAACAACTTTTCTTTGCGGATGTTGATGCCCAGGGATCGGGCCTCCTCATCGCTCATGGATAGGACGTTTAACCTCCACCGCATCAGAACGAGAACGAGAATCCCGACTCCTATCAGAGGTAGAGAGATGGCCAGGTCCGTCCAGCCTGCCTTCCACAGGTTCCCCATCAGCCAATTGAACAAGGCCTGGAGTTCATAGGGGCTGGCCAGGAATTCTACGAGCGACAGGAGCGCGGAAAAAAAGGCCGAAACAATGACTCCGGTGAGGAGGAGGGCGATAATGGGCGAGTCTGATTTTCTGGCAATGAGCAGGACGATGAGGACGGCGATGATGGCAAAGACAAATGCCGAAATTTGAGGCGGAATATTTCCCCCCAAAAATACCATCGATAGCGATGCGCCAAAAGCGGCCCCGGAGGAAATGCCGAGGATGTACTCATTGACGAGGGGATTCTTGAAAAGGGCCTGGAGCGAAGCCCCGGAAACGGATAAAGAGGCCCCGACCGCCAAGCCCAGCAGCAACCTGGGAATCCGGACGTTAAAGATGATATTGAGCGAGTTGGCGGGAAGCCCTTGCTTCAAAGAGGGGAAGATCGGAGAGATGAGCGTTTTCAACAGATCCTTAATGGGAATGTGGACGGTTCCGACGCAGAGAGATAGGAGAAAAATGAACAGGGGAAGGAGGTAAACGAAGATGCTGAGGGCGTGCGGCCGCTGTTTATTCATGCGCCCATTCGTCGCATTTCAAGATGTTGCAGAGCGAGGAATAAACGGAATCGAGGCCATAGATTTTTTTAAAGATCTTATTGCCCTCCCTCTCGATTCGAACGTCGGCGAATTTTTCAGGATAGAATATCTTGGCCAGATACAAGGTCTCGACAAGCACTTGCCCCATGTCCCACCAGTTCCAGAAGCCAAAGGTATAAAAGACTTTTTTGTTCTTGACGGCGGCGAGGCTGGCCAATCTCGGGTCGCGCAGGATATTCTCCACGGTGACGATTCTTTCACGGGGTGGATAATTGCCGTGGATCAGGATGATGTCGGGATTCCACTTGATGATCTGCTCGATATCGACGACCGTCTTGTCCACGCCCAGGGAGGGCGGCAGGAGATTTTGAGCCAGGTTGATGCCGCCGGCCGCGCTGACCGGCTCGTAGTTGACGATGGTCTTCGTCAATGAGCCGTAAAACGATAGATAGACGCGCGGCTTTTTCGCCGGCGGCTCAACCAGAACAACGTTCTGGACACGGCCCAGGATTTCCTTGAAATAGGCCATGAGCTCGGCGGCTTTCTCTTTGCGGTCGAGGATATCTCCAAGGAGTTTTGTTTCTTCGAAAAGCTTGTCGAAACGACCCATCGATGCCAGGGCGATGACGGGGACCTTTATTTTCGCCTGAAGAGATTCGCAGACTTGCCTGTCCTCGGGAGCGCCGAAGATGATATCGGGATTCAGGCGGATGAGGGTTTCCATGTTGACGTTATAATCGGCCATGGAAGCGAGAGGAAGTCGAGTTTCGAGAGGATAAACAATTCTGAACAAGCGGTCGCTCGTGCGAAGAAAATAGTCGATTCCCACCAGCCTGTCCGCCGCCCCCAACGCGACAATCAGCCGCGTGATCTCGGACTGGAGGGAAAGAACCCGCTCGACCTTGCCGGGAATCGTCACGGTCCTCGACAGGCTGTCCGTGATGGTCCTTTGATCTTGAGCTGTCGATAGAGGAGCGAACAAACTGCAGGTCAGGACGGCCATCAGGCCTGCGGCCAATAACAAACAAGCTCTTCTTATGAACGGCTTCATGGCGGAATATCCTATTATAGATAATTTTCGGGGAGCTTTCCAGAGAATGCACGCGGTCCATTGATTTTGAAGGCTCTCGGGGATATACTCGGCCCGGTTTTATGTCCTGACACATGTCGCTAATTCGACCATGACGAATTCCAACCGGGCGCTTCTTTTCGTTTCGCTCGCGGTCTTTCTGGCATCCTCCACCTGGTTCTCCGGCACCGCCGCGGCTCCGGTGTTAAAACAAATCTGGGGCTTGGATGATGTCCGGTCCTCTTGGCTGACGATATCCGTCCAGCTCGGTTTTATCTTCGGGACTTTTTTCTATGCGCTCCTGAATCTGGCCGATATTTTTAAATCGCGAAAGGTCTTTTTTGTTTCGGCGCTTCTGGGCGCTCTTTTCAATGCCGGATTTGCCTTGATTCCTGGGGACTTCGGTGCGGCCTTAGCGCTAAGGTTTCTCACGGGTGTGACCCTGGCCGGTGTCTATCCGGTCGGGATGAAGATTGTCGCCCAGTGGTTCCGCACAAACCTGGGATGGAGGCTGGGCGTTATGGTAGGGGCGCTGACCTTGGGGACAGCCGTTCCGTATTTAGTTTTTGCCGTCGGCGCCCGCTTTGACTGGAGGCTTTTATTGCTAACCGCATCGGCTCTTGCCGTCTTGGGCGGCCTGTTGATCCTGTTCGGCATTCCGGACGGGCCACATTTGAAAGAGACCCCCGGATTTGACGTGCGCGCGGCTTTCCGGATTTTTCGATTCCGGACGTTCCGCCTCCAGGCCTTCGGCTACTTCGGTCATATGTGGGAGCTCTATGCGTTTTGGTCTCTGGTCTCTTGCTATCTTGCGGCGAGTTTCTCCAAGAACAGTCCGCAATTCATGGCTTTCGTTCCGCTGGCATCTTTTCTGGCTATCGGCATCGGAATTTTCGGCTGCATCCTGGGCGGATGGATGTCTCGATATGTGGGCGAGCGCAAAGTTGCCCTGGCCTCACTCATCGCTTCGACAATATTCTGCGGCCTGTCCGGATTTCTTTTTCGGCTTCCTCCCGGCTTGCTCATTGCGGCTGTCCTGTTGTGGGGCTTGGTCGTCATTTCCGATTCGCCCCAATTTTCCGCCTTGGCGGCCCTCTCCTGTCCGCCCGCGTATACGGGAACGGCACTGACCATCCAGAACGGCCTGGGCTTCGGGATCACGGTCGTCTCCATCCAACTCGTTGCCTGGCTGTCTGGGCGCCTCGGCTGGCAGTGGGCCTTTGTCTTCCTTGGCGTCGGCCCGTTGCTGGGAGCCGTGTCCATGGCGAAACTAAGAGATTGATTTTCCAAACCCCCGCTTTCTCAATTTATTAACAGGGCGAGCCCTACATCCCGTACAGATCGATGATTTCTTGTTTCGTCTTGCCCAGGATGTTGAATTTCTTCCCGACCTTGGCGAAAGCCTCGAGTGCTTTGTTCAAATGATGAGTTTCGTGGGCGGCCGAAATCTGCGTCCGGATTCGCGCCTGCCCCTGGGGGACAACGGGGAAGAAGAAGCCGATGGCATAGACGCCCTCATCGTAGAGAGCGCGCGAGAAATCCTGGGAAAGCTTGGCGTTGAACAGCATGACGGGTACGATCGGCGTGTCGCCTTCTCTCAAGACAAAGCCGGCATCCGTCAGCCCTTTTCTCCAATAGGCGGCGTTTTTCTCGAGCTTGTCTCTCCGCTCTGTGGTCAGGGAGAGAATCTCCAAAACCTTTAAAACGCCCGCAACAACAACGGGAGCGATCGTGTTGGAGAAAAGATACGGCCGGGCTCTCTGGCGGCACATCTCGACCAGCTCTTTGCGACCGGAGACGCATCCGCCGGACGCTCCGCCGAGGGCCTTGCCGAAGGTGGTTGTGATGATGTCAATCTTGCCCATGACGCTGCACTTTTCATGCGTTCCGCGCCCCGTCTTTCCTATGAAACCGGACGAATGGGAATCGTCCACAAGCAGCATCGCCTCATGCCGATCGCACAAAGCGACCATCTCATCCAGCTTGGCGGTGTCGCCGTCCATAGAAAAGACGCCGTCCGTGATGACTAGCTTCAAGCGCTTGTCCGCATGGAGCTGGAGCTTTGATTCGAGGTGGGCCATGTCGGAGTGCTTGAAGGTGTCGTGCATGGCGCTGCACAGGCGGATGCCGTCGATCAGAGAGGCGTGGACCAGACGGTCGGAGATCATGACATCGTCTTTTGTCAGAATCGCCTCGAATACGCCCGCGTTAGCGTCCATGCAGGAAGGGAACAGGATCGTGGCCTCCGTGCCCAAGAATTGGGTCAGCCGTTCTTCCAGCTCGCGGTGGATATCCTGGGTGCCGCAGATGAAGCGGACCGAGGACATCCCATAGCCGCGCGAATCCAGCCCCTGGTGGGCGGCTTTGATGACCTCGGGGTGGCTGGACAGCCCGAGGTAATTGTTGGCGCACATGTTGATCACTTTTTTGAGCGAAGCGCCGGCGGGGAATTCGACGTCGATATCGGCGGCCTGGGGAGAGTGGATGAAACGTTCCATCTTGAAAATACCAGCATCCTGGATTGCCTTCAGTTGATCCTGGTACATGGTGCGGACTTTATCGCTGTAGGCCATTGTTCGTGCTCCTTATTGATCTCAAAAGAATTATTTCACGAATCTTTTAACCAGCGTCACGATTTTGTTCACAGAGTCGAACGCTTCGGGCGTGGCATCGCCATCGGGGATCGAGATCTTGTATCTGTTCTCCAGGAACCTCTTGAGCGAGACCATCGAAAACGAGTCCACGATCCCACCCGATATCAGGGGTGTATCGTAGGTGATCGGGTCGCTGCCCTCTTCCAGATACTCTTCGCTCACGTATTTGAGGACGACGTCCTTCAGGTCTTCCATGATATGACTCCTTTTTAAAATTGATCAATCATTCTCCAGCGTGGAGGTATCACCGATCTCTTCGCCCCATTCCTTGGCCTTGAGGATGCGGCGCATGATCTTTCCGCTTCGGGTCTTAGGGAGGGAATCGATATATTCGATTTCCTGGGGCATGGCCAGCGGCGAGAGCTTTTTGCGGATGAAGTTCATGATCTCGAGCTCCAGGTCCGAGCTGGCCGCAAAGCCGGGCTTGAGCGTAACAAAGGCCTTGACGACCTCCATATTGAGCGGGTCGGGCTTGCTGACGACGGCCGATTCCGCAACCGCGGGGTGCTCGAGCAGGGCGGATTCGACTTCGAACGGGCTGACCAGATGTCCGGCCGTGTTGATGACATCGTCGTCGCGGCCCACGAACCAGAAGTAGCCTTCTTTGTCGATGCTGGCTCGGTCTCCCGTGAGGTACCAGCCGTTCTTGAATTTATTTTTATAGGCGTCTTCGTTATTCCAGTATGTCCTCATCATCGACGGCCAGCCCGGCTTGATGCCGATCAGGCCGATCTTGCCGGACACGTCATAAGGCTCGTGGGTTTTGGGGTCGAGGACGGTAGCCGTGATGCCCGGGAAGGGCTTTCCCATGGAGCCCGGTTTGATTTTCATCCCGGGATAGTTGCTGATCATGATCGAACCGGTCTCGGTCTGCCAGAAAGTGTCATGAAAGGGCTTGCCGAAGACTTTTTCCGACCAGATCACGGCTTCCGGGTTGAGGGGCTCGCCGACGCTGGCCAAATAGCGCAGGGAAGAATGGTTATATTTTTTCACGATCTCATCGCCGCCCTTCATCAGGGAGCGGATTGCCGTCGGCGCCGAATACCACATGGTGACTTTGTATTTTTCGATGAATCGGTACCAGGCCTCGGTTGAAAATCCGCTGTCCAGGACGGCCTGGGTGATGCCCATGCTCCAGGGGCCGATGATCCCGTAGGAAGTGCCGGTGACCCAGCCGGGGTCGGCCGTACACCAGTAGATATCTTCGTCCTGAAGGTCGAGGACCCATTTCGTCGTTAAATACTGGGATATCAGCGAGTAATGGACGTGTTTGACCCCTTTGGGTTGGCCGGTCGTTCCAGATGTGTAGTGGAGAAGGGATGGGGATTCGGCCGTGGTCGGGAAAACATCAAAGGAATCGACCGGAACGGCCTTTTCCAGCGAGAAAGCGACTTCCCTTTCTTTAAGAGGGGTTTTTCCGTCGTAGTCCAAGATGATGATATGCTTCAGGCTGGGAAGCTTGTCCAGGATCTTGCGGACCTTGGGGGCGAGCTTTTTTTGAGTGAAGATGGCGGAGGTTTTGGCGTTATCCAGCCTGACAAAAAGTGACTCATCGCCGAATGCGGAAAAGAGAGGCTGGGCGATGGCCCCCGTTTTTAGGATTCCCAGCAGGCCGATATAGAGCTCCGGGACCCTGTCCATGAAAAGGCAGACGCGCTCTTCATTCTTGATGCCCAATCCGCGCAGGAAGGCGCCGATCGTATTGCTCGCCCTTCGGATGTCATTATAGGTGTATTTCTTCTCAATCCCCCCCAGGCCTTCCCAGAGCAGCGCTAGCTTCTCACCTTTTCCCTGTTGGCAAATGCGATCCGAACAGTACCAGCCGATATTGATGACCTGGCCGGGTTTGTAATCAAGTTCCTTCTCGGAGATGGACCAGCTGAAGTTTTTGAGCCGTTCTTCGTAGGAGCCGATATTTGACATGGAGTATCCTTTAGAATGCGAATCTTTAAAAAGAAAAAGATTATAGCCTATTCTCTGGAAAAATCAAAGCTGAGGAAAAGTCAAAAATCCTCTTTTCTTTATCTATAAAATAGAAATTTCCTATTGACATGGAGTCTCAGATTGGGTATCGTAAGGCACACCTAACGCCAAGGTAAATACAATATATAGTAGAAATTTAAAAAAGAGGTAGCATATATAGATTTTTTGCTTGACAAGCTTAAAAAGACGAGCTTATAATCTAGCCATTACAAATAGACTTTAGTTCAGCAATCATGCCAACAATCATTCGCCGACACAGAAAATATTTTATGCTCAGCTTTCTGGTCTGGTTCTTTATCGGCGGCCAGCCTTCTGAATTCGGTCAGGAAAACGTCTTTTTCCAGGGTTTTTTGATTCAAAAGCCGGTTGTTCGCATCGCTCTCGGTGTCAACCTGGACAATGTCTTCATTCGGTCCTCTTCCGGCATGAAGATCTACCAGGTCAACGGAAGCTATAAGCTGCTGGCTGAAAATGCCTCCGAAGTTCGAGTGAAAGGTCATAAGGAGAGATTAGCGGAGAAGTTTATCGTCCAAGTCGCCCAGATCAAGGGAAAGGATAAAGCCGAGGACGCGGCCCGGGAGCTTAGGTCCAAAATCGATAATCGGGTCTATGTGATTGAAAATAAAGAAAATTCGTTGGAGGGCATCTTCCAGGTCCGCGTCGGCGATTTCTTAACCCGCAGCGAAGCTTTGGATTTCATAAGAAAATTAACCCAGATCGGGACCAAGGATGCTTGGATTGTCAGAGAAGAAGTGGCGGCTTCCGAATCCAAGCCACAATGGGTTTTGGTCAATGACGAACTCATCAACCTGAATCAAGAGACGGCGCTCTATTTTATTCCCGTCAGCCCCGAGAGCTTCCTCTCCTATGGGGGGCACAGCTATCGCGGAATTATGATCTTGAAAGGGAGTCGGAAGGGGATCCTCCTGATCAATATCTTGAATCTCGAGGATTACCTCAAGGGCGTCGTACCGGGCGAGCTTTCCCCTTATAGTTTCGCGGAGCTCGAGGCCCTTAAGGCTCAGGCCGTGGCCGCCAGGACGTACGCACTAAAAAATATCGGTCAGTTTGAAGACCTGGGGTTCGACCTTTTTGCGACGCCCATTTCCCAGGTCTACGATGGGATCACGATCGAGCATCCCCTGAGCAGTCAGGCGGTCGAAGAGACCAAAGGCCAGGTGGCGGTTTATGACGGCAAGCTGATCAATGCCCTTTATATGAGCACCTGCGGAGGTGCGACCGAGAATATCGAGAACATGTTCGAAGGCGGCTCCCTGCCCTACTTGAAGAGTACGGAATGCATAATGGAAAACGAACGGGTCTGGACGCTGCTCGGCTCGGCGGTTCTTGCTTCGATCCACGCCGGCGGAATAGACATCAGCCCCAAGCTGGCGTATCTCATGGCCCTTAACGTCTTGCCTCTCCAAACAGACCCGGCGCAATTCAAAGAGCCGGCGGCTTTTGATGAAGTCGTCAACTGGGTCCGAAATGGGTTAGCGCTTGTCGGCAAAAAAAATGAAATGTCCGCGCCGGAAAGTGCCCCCATTAATTTTGTCCGCTACGCTCGACTTTTGATCGACGCTTTTCGCTGGCAAGACAGAGTGCGGAATCTTCTTTTAAAAAGCGAAGCCGACCATATCCTGAGGGAGGCTGCAACCCTCAATCCGGAGGAAAAGAACGATCTGGCTTATTTTGTCTCGACAGGGATTTTCCCTGTTTCCTCGGACCTGGTAAACAGAGAACGCCTCCTGACGCGGGGCGAAGCGGCCTATTATCTCTATAAAGTCATTGCGACCTACAAAGACTTCTATCACCAGGGAAATTTCCGATCATTGAACGATCGTAGGATCGAAGTGATGGAAGACGGTGAGAAAAAACAGGCCGAGCTTTCCCCGGACCTTTTCCTCCTAGAAAATTTTGAGGATTCTGTGGTCTTCCCTGCGTCCATTGATTTTTCCGGGGGAGAAGCCGTGAAATGGATAGACATCGACGGCAAGGTCCGGCTGATCCAAGTTTTTCCTACGCCCATCACCAATATCCTGGACCAGCCATCTCAATTTCACCGGTGGCAGGCAAGGGTTTCCAGGGAGGATCTGGAGGCTAGACTCAACTTGTATTATCCCATCGGGAAGCTCATCGATCTGATTCCTCAGAAAAGGGGCGTATCGAAAAGAGTGATCGAGATGTCCATCATCGGCCGGGAGAGCCAGGTGCGCGTCACTGGCTTGAAGATTCGCCAGGTGCTCGGCCTGAGAGACAATCTCTTTGTCATCGACCGGCAGCAGAATGGAGAAGGACAGATCACGCATTTTATCTTCACTGGAAAAGGCTGGGGTCACGGCGTCGGCCTGTGCCAGGTCGGCGCTTATCGCATGGCTCAGAAGGGCGCGACCTATGAAGACATATTGAAAAAGTACTACCAGGGCATTAAAATAGACAAAATATCTCAATAAGGAGCCAAGCCGATATGAGTGACGCCGTCAAACAGGAACTCATAAAAATCATCAAAGAAAAATCCCTGATCACCGGCGTGGAAAGGGTCCTGACCTCGGGACGCACCAGCAATTATTATATTGATGCCAAAATGACGACCCTGGACCCCAAGGGCGCCAACCTCGTGGCCCGGATGATCCTGGACATTCTCCAGCCGCATGCCATCGATGCCATCGGCGGCTTTACCCTGGGAGCCGATCCCATCGTCAGCGTTGTCGCGGCCTTAAGCGCAAACACCAAACGGCCGTTGCCCGCGTTTATCGTCCGCAAGGAACCGAAAAAGCACGGCGAGCGTAAGATGATCGAAGGCCCATTCCAGAAAGGCTGGAAGGTCTGCGTCGTGGATGATGTCTGCACGACGGGCGGCTCGACGTTGAAAGCCTGCCAGGCGGTTGAGGAAGAAGGGGGGACTGTTGCCTTGACCATCGCCATCGTAGACCGGCAGGAAGGGGGCCGGGAGAACCTGGAAGCCAAGGGCTATAAATTCATCGGGCTGGTTACTAGAGACGAGCTGCTCAAGTAGCCGATTTTCTTTTCTTCAAGCTCCAATAAATATACCCCGGAATCCCGATCGCCACCCAGAGCAGTCCCATCAAGGAATTGATCAAGGGGACTTTGTGGCTTGTGAAATTGAGGACGTCTGTGTAGAGCGTGAAGATGATATAAACAGAGGCAAAGACAATAAAAATAATCGGAGTGAAAGGATATCCCCAGACTTTATAAGGCCGCGGCACATCGGCCATTCTTTTTCGTAAGGTGAAAACGCTGGCGGCGGCCAGCGCGTAAAAGATCCAGCTGACGAAGATCAGCATGTCCGTGAGCTGGTCGAATGTTCCGCTCAAAACCAGTACCGAGGCCCAGATGCCCTGGACGATGAGCGAATTGCCCGGCGTCCTGAATCTCGGGTGGACATGGCCGAGCTTTCTGAAGAAGAGCTTTTCCCTGGCCATGGCGAAATAGACTCTGGCGGACATCATCGTCGTCCCGTTCACGGCCCCGAACGTGGAAATCATGATGGCGATGGCGATCAAGGCACCGCCCCATTTCCCCAAAAAGTTATTGGCGACGTCAATGGCGACAAGATAACTGCCGCCGCTCGCTTCGGCCTGACGGTATTTTTGGGCCATATCGCTGACAGGGATGATGTAGATATAGGCCAGGTTCACGAGCACATAGACGACGATGACGATCAGTACGGCGATGGCGATGGCCCGGGGGAGGTTTTTCTGGACATTCTTGATCTCGCCCGACATATAAGTGACATTGATCCAGGCGTCATAGGCCCAGAAGGCGCCGGCCATGGCCATGATGAACATGAGAAAAACCGAGCTGGAGGCTGCCCCGCCGAGGGCCCCGGATTGGACGAAATTGCCGAAGCTGCCGTGGCCCAGGGTGAAGGCCAGGACGACGATCGCTCCGATGACCAGGACTTTGAGCGTTGAGAAAACGACCTGGATCGCGCTTCCGAACTTGACGCCGAGGTAATTGATTGTCGTCAAAAATATGACGAGGGCGATTGTGCACAGCTTCAGGCCGATGAAGCGGAAAGGCGTCATGTTTCCGATAAAGGGGATGGGGATGGAAAAATTCTCCCAAGCCGCGGGCAGCCTTGGAAATCTAAAGAAGTAACCCAGGGAGTCCGAGAAAACGTAGGCAATCGAGGCGATCGAACCGGTCTGGATGACGATGAAGACGGCCCAGCCGTAAAGATATCCGACGAAATTATTGAAGCCTTTGTTGAAGTAGATATACTGACCGCCGGGGTCCTGGAACATTCCCGAGATCTCGGCGATGCTGAGGGCGCCGAAGAGCGTCATGATTCCCGCCACGACCCAGACCGCAATTAAAAGCTGCGGCGACCCCAGTTGCGAGGCCATCAGCCCCGGCTTTTTGAAGATGCCGGACCCGATGATGGAGCCGACGCCGCAGGCGATGGCGGCGATAAGCCCGAGCTCCCGGCTCAGTTCCAAAGGCTTTTTCTCGTTCGGATCGGCCATCTCTCGCTCTAAATAGAAGCCCCGATTATAGAAATTATTATTGGACAAATCAATCTTTGTTTTCTAGCCAGAACCTCATTTTTGACAACCAGGCGTTAGCGAGCCATCGGGCCTTGGCTGCCTTATTGGGCGTCATCCTCAAGCTGCCGCCGCTCAAGCAGGCCCTGGCCAGCCAACAGGTGAAATCCTGTTACTTGGATACTCTCATTGCCAAGCTTAAGATTTGAGGCTGAGGTTTCTCGGGCCATTGATTGATGGCTCTACTTTTTGACGTATCTGTGTTTTAAGAGCTCGCCCTCGTCTTTAAACAATCCCGTTCGGAAGGGGAGGATTGTCAATATCGGCTCGTGGGCTGCCGGGTTCGATTCATAAGCATTTCGAAAACACTCGGCGGACGCCAAGATCTTTGAGACGATAACGCGCCGGCATTTTTGTTCCAACGACTCTGTGATCTCCATGCCCTCTTTGACTTCGAGATAAATAAAAAGCCTAAGGGATTTCTCAGAGTCCATTTCCACAGAGAGCTTGAATGTGCTGATTTTCCCCGCCAGGTTGGAATCCGAGAAGATGGCCTCATAAACATCCGAGGAATAGATGTTGACGCCGTTCACGGAAACCGTCCCGTCACTGCGGCCGAAAAGGTAGATGAATGGCAGAGGAATCAGAGGTTGGCTTTGGCAGCTCTTGATGAGGCCTCGGAAATCGTACCCGTGTTTTTCCATGGAGACCTTCATGGTCTTGTATGGGATTTTGCCGCCTTCGTCGCCGACGTTGTATTTAATCTTGGGATAAACCGTTTTTAGATTCAATACACTGATTTCTAGTTCTCGGATTCCGTCCGGCGACGTCGTTTCACGAATGTAAAAATTCAGCGGTGAGTATTGTCCAAGAAAACACGGAAGACGGCCCGAAGATAAGAGAGTCTGCCGGAGCTCTTGATCTTGGTTCAGCAGCTTTTTGATGGCTACGCAAACGGGATTTTCTGTGGCGATTCCGGTTTCAAGGTCGATGGCGCCGTAAAAGGAAAAGATTTTGGCTCCTGGCCTGAGGTGCGAAGAGATACAATCCCGCCATTCTTCGAGGAAACCTTCTCCGCCAGTTAAAATATGAACATTGTAATCTTTCCAATCGAAACCTTTGGTCTTCCGGCCCTGATCGATGAGATCCTTGAGAAAGGGCGGATAACCGCCGATAAGGTAATGAGGTTGGGTTCCTACGTCCTTCATCGTCCCCAGGATCTTATCGGCATTAGTTCCTATATTCTTGATGACTCCCAGGGGTCCGATCGTCTGCGAAAATCTCTGGCCGCCGGCCCATGCGCCTATCGTGAAACCGTTGAGAAAAATATAATTCTGATCTTTATAGACGCTATAGAGATATTTCATGATCATTTTCATGAGCGGGAAATAAGGCTTGTCCTCATCGGCCGATCGGATCCAGTTCGTCGGCAGGCCTGAGGTCCCGGAGCTTTCATCCAAATAGCCGTGACTTGGAAGCCTTCCTTTAAGGCATCTTTCAGAGAGACGGTAGGCCCGGACATAATTTTCTTTGGTTGTTTGAGGAACTATGACATTCAAATCATCGATAGTCCGGACTTGTCCGGGATCGATTTGGTGCGCCCATAGAAAATTTTTATACGCGGGGACCTGACGGGACGCCTTTCGAAAAAGATAGAGCGCTCGTTTCCCGCTCATCGATTCAAAAAACGCCGGATCGAGACGCGATAAAATATTTATGGCTAGATGAAAGAACGAGAGCAGAGAATAAAACACCGAATCTAAGAGCTTGACGACTGTCCTCATCATCGCGCTTTTCCACGCAGGAACGCTTAAAAATTTATCCCTTTTCGGAAGATTGAGCAAGGCATTTTTTTGGGTGAACCTTCATTGCACCCAATTTAACAAACTTTTTGCAAAGATTTTACAAATTCTTGACAACTTTTATGAAGATAAACCCTATTTTAATAATAGATGAGTGTGATGAAAAGCCCATTTTAACAAGCTTCCAAAGGAGGACACATGATGCGAAAAATCATCGGATTAGTTCTTATAACGGTCATTTCCCTGGGGAAGGTCGGTCTATGGGCACAACAAGCCAACTCCCAGAAGTCTTCTAATATTTCAGAAATCTCTGTGACGCCAGACCTGCTGTTTAGCCATGTCCTTGTCTACCAAAAGGAAGGAAGTCCCATCTCTGGTTTGCTTGTCGACCTTGAAAGCGCCTCTCTGGTTCTTCGCATCGGCGGAAAAGATAAAAAAATTCCCATGGAGCGCATGGCCAAGGTCGTGATCGAAAAAGAGAAAAAATCCAGCTGGTATGGAGTTTATGGCATGGCCCTGGGTGCGTATCTAGGAAGCTTAATCATGCTCCGCGCCGAAATTCAACCAACCGCATATATGAGAAATCTCGGCGACGATTGGATGCGCACAGCGGGAGTCCTCATCGCCGCTGTCGCAGGAGGTGGACTTGGATATTTGGCCAGACCTTTATTCGAAAAAGATAAAATCATTTTTGATTTTTCAAGCAGCGATGAGAAAAACCAGGCTGAATGGTCCCGGTTGAGAAGATTCTTGGTCGGAAAGGCTGTACCTGGCAAAGTCCACTTCGTCATCCAAGTAGCAAAGGTCTTTACAGGCGCAACCAATCGCAATCAAGATCTTCTTTTCGATCAGGGCTTCAGTGCCTATGCCTATGGGACCAGCGATATCAACTTATTGAGAAAATTACAGCTAGATATTTCTATATCGCCCAAGATCGATGCCGGCGTCGCGTTATTTTTTCTCGGGGAACCGTGGCTCGGCATGGAAAAGTACACGGGAAGTGGTACCTGGAATATGCAACAGACGCTCACCATGACCGGATATTATGCCGTCGGCAGCTATAAGCCTCTTTCAGGACGCCTGTCGGATAACCTGAACCTTAAAATTGGGATGGGTATTGGAGCCGCACAACTCCATTTTAGTATGAACAGCGACTACAGCTGGGGCTTCTATCCAAATTATTATTCATCGAGCTCTGAGAAGAATATCTCTAAGCTTCTTCTGAGCGGCGTTTTTTTTGCCGAGTTAAACCTGCAATTAGGGAGTCATATGTCACTGGGCTTAGGGGCGGATTATGTCGTTGTCCCCGCTAAACAGGGAATCCCGGCATTTCCTGACCTGGGGCTGCCGGCTCAGTCCGTCCGCTTTGGCAATGCCAGCGTCGGACTGACCTTGGGGCTGTATTTTTGAATGATCAAAAAAAGAAATTTGGGAATCGCTAAAAGCCGCCGATACGGCTTGACTTTTAGAGCTTAAAGGATTATCTATTAATTAACATCCAAAGGAGGGCGGATATGGGGAAAAGAGCCATTGCTTTCTTAACGCTTTTGTCGTTTCTTTATTTTAACTATGCCTGCACTCTGTATACGACCAAAAAAGAATTGGCAGAAAAATACTCTGGAGGAAAAGGGCAGAGCTTGGTCATACTTGGCGTGATCACCAAGTCGGGAGAAGAGGTCAAATTTTCCAAAGACCAGCCAGGCAAAATTTTGAATGACCGGGTCTTCGGAAACGTAGAAAAAGCGCCTGTACGAGCAATTGAATTCCCTTCAGAAGGCATTCAAAACGTTTTCCAATCGGGGTCGACAATCACGGATATCATCACTAAGGACGGAAAGGCCTTCCATATTCTTTCCTCTGAAAAGAGGGGTGACGTGATCACTGGCACGGTTTACGAATATGAAAAGGTCATCCCCCTTTCCGAATGCGAAATGGTCTGGGTCAAGAAAGTCGATCCAGTCGGAACATTTTTTGCCGTTCTCGGTGGCATTGCCGTTGTTGCTCTTGTTGCTGTTGCCATTATTGCTCTGACCAAGGAGTCTTGCCCGTTTATTTACTCTTTTGACGGCAAGGAATATGTTTTTGACGCTGAACCTTATGGCGGAGCCACATGCCAAGGGCTCAAAAGGACCGAATGGTGCGGTCTTCAATACCTTAAGGATGTGAACGGCGAATACAAAATCCGGATCACCAATGAGGTCGATGAAACTCAGCATACGGATGAATTAAAACTGGTCGTTGTCGATCATCCTGCCGGGACGAAAGCCATCGCTGATGAGACTGGGAAAATTCATACAATTGCTAATCCGCAGATTCCTTTCCGGGCTTATGATGGGAAAAACCGGGATATCCTGCCAAAGGTCGTGGCCAATGATTGGATCTATTGGATCACCCGGACGGATGAGAAAAACCCGGATCGCAAAGGGGAGCTGAAGGATGAGCTGACGTTCGAGTTTCCTAAGCCGGTTGGCGTCCCTCAGGCGAAGCTTTATTTCAACGGCTGCAACACGCTATGGGCGTCCCAGATGGTCAAACGGTATCTGGACTTATGGGGGAAAGAGGTCACCAAAAGCTATGAGGCCCTCAATACGCCGGGACCTGCCTACTCCATGCTTGCGCAGTGGAACGAACGAGAGGAGCTTTACCGGCTCCAGATCAGGGTAGAAACAGAAAATGGATGGAAATCCAAAGGGACGATTGTCGGAGGAGGGCCTTTTGTTTCGGAAGACAAGGTCTATATTCTCGACGTGGCCGACGTCCCCGGCGATACATTGAAAATCAAGCTGAATCCTCCGGCGGCTTTCTGGATGATCAACTACTTAGCCGTGGACTACACACCGGATCTCCCGCTCCAAACACAGGAGGTTGAAGCTGCGAAAGCGGCGGATTATACGGGCAAGGACCTCCTGGCGATCTTGTCTAAAACCGATAACGATTATTTTGTGATGCCCTACATCGGAGATTCGGCGGAGCTCCTGTTCAAAGCGCCGCCGAAAAATCGATCCTTGGATCGTTCGATCTTTCTTAAGGCCAGCGGGTATTATGATATCCATCTGGAGGCCAAGGGGGAGTGTCAAAAAGAGATTCTTAACAGGTTCCTGGCGGAACCCGGATTTGCTGTTCAGTATGCCTTCCAGGAATACCTCAAATGGCAGAAAGAGAATATGGAGAGACTGCGGCGCTGATGCGTCCGACTCCTGCCGGCAAAAAAATTAGAATCTTGAGCGGATGGAGCGCCGTTCCGGTCCGGCTGAAATTTGCTTTAAGCCTCGGCAAGTATCTCTTTCGGAGAAAGAGGTACCCGCTTTTCACGCTCAAAGCTTCCCAGCGCGGATTTTTGAAAACTTATCAAACTCTCCAAGACCTCCGCGTCTGCAAGACACTCAAATTCATGAGTCATTATTATTTGGGCCTTACGTCTCCCCGCTGGCCGTCTCAGGCGTTTGACCACATGGTTGGCCGCGGCGGATTGAATATCACGGCGGCAGGAACCCCTTTCAAGCAGCAGATCGATACCGCCATTCTAGGGATATCACGGAAGTGCATTTACCATTGCCGACATTGCTATGAGCATTTTAATCTCGGCGAGGAAGAAACCGTGCCCCTTGATTGCTGGAAAGACACGATCAAACAGTTGCAGGAGATCGGCGCAAGTATCATCACGTTTTCGGGCGGCGAACCGATGCTGCGGTATGAAGGATTGGTCGAACTGTTGGTATCAGCGGATCATTCCCGATCCGATTTTCACCTCCATACTTCGGGACACGGAGTCACTCTGGAACGGGCGCGCAACCTCAAGGCCGCCGGGCTGGCGGCAGCGGCCGTCGGCCTGGATGATGTCAATCCGGAACGGCATGATGCCCTTCGCGGCTATCCGGGGGCTTTCCTGGAAGCCCTTCAGGCCATCCGCTTTTTTCAAGAGGCGGGCGTTTTCACCTACCTAAACATGTGCTTAACGAAGGATATCGTGCGCTCAGGCGATTTGCCATCTTATATCGAGCTGGCCAAGGGCCTTGGCGTGGGTGCCGTTCGTTTTCTCGAACCCCGGCCATGCGGGGCTTATCTGGGGGAAAACGGCGAGGATTTGTTTTCGAGCGGGGACAGGATGGCAGTCACGCAGTGGTTCGAAAAAGTCAACGTCAGCCGACTATATCGTCACTATCCTTTCATTTCTTATGAAGCCTATTTTGAGGCTCCTGAGCGCCTGGGATGCATGATGGGCGGTCATTCGCTCCTTTATATTGACAGCCTGGGTTATGTCGTGCCCTGTGTCTTTGTCCCGGTTTCCTTCGGCAAAATCACGGAAGAAAAATTTTTGGATATTTTTCAACGGTTAAGAAAATGTATCCCTCAGCCGTTGCATCGGCCTTGCCCTTCCCTCGCTCTCGCCGATAAAATTAGGGCCAAACACGATCAAGGTTTGAGCCTCCCTGTTCCATTCCTGGAAATTCAAAAAGAATGGCAAGAGATTTTTGGCCAGGAGTGAATCATGCGATTTATTCTGATCGATCGAATTCTTCGCGTCGAAAAAAACCGCCACATCACAGCCGTGAAGAATGTGACGATGAGCGATGACCTTTTCGCTGATCATTTTCCCGGAAATCCCATTTTTCCTGGCGCTCTGATTCTCGAAGCCCTGTCCCAGACGGCAGGCGCTTTGATCGAGATTTCAAACAATTTTGAATATAAAGCGATTGTGATCATGGTCGAGAGGGCTAAATATCGTGACTATGTCCGTCCGGGTGATCAACTTATTCTCCAGGCTGAGATTCTTGAGACTCAGAAAACCCATGTGAAAGTTAAGGCCAAAGCTCTTGTCGAGAACGCCGTAAAAGTGAGTGCTGAACTCGTGTTTACTCTCGTTAAAATGGAAGATTTTACAGACGAACGCCTTCGGTTCCTCTCGGAGATTCTCTATGAAATGTGGCTGAGGGGGAAAGCGGGGTCCGGGCATTCCAAGGAGACGGCATGAACAATCGCGTCGTTGTCAGTGGAATGGGAATTGTAAGTCCCTACGGCGTGGGCATCGAAAAATTTTGGAAAGGGGTATCTCAAGGAGAATCCGCAGCCAAGTTGGTCACGAAATTTGATGTGAGAGATTATCCGGTTCGTTTTGCCGCGGAAATTACCTCCGATCAGTTTAATCCAAGAGAATTTATCGAGAACAAAAAGTCCATTAAGATTTTGAGCCGGGCCACTCAATTTGGTTTGGGCGCGGCCGAGATGGCCATGCAATCGGCCGGCCTTGATAAAGACAAGCAAGATCCGAGCCGAGTGGGCGTGACGATTGGAACAGGAGGAGTTGGGCCGGTTGATGTCGATCTGTTTTCCGAAATCAAATTCTCAAGGCCTGTCGATGAATCCCAGAAGTCCGAGTTCCCAAAAGACAATATCGGTCAGATTTTTAGGATTGTTATGGGGCAAGTCCATCCCCTGACGCCACTGAAAATATTGCCGAATATGGCGGCGGCTCATATCGCCATCATCCATCAGGCGCGCGGATCGAACTACACAATTGCCACCGCCTGCACCTCTTCTGCGCAAGCCATTGGCGAGGCGTTCCGCCAGATCCAGAGAGGGGAGAACGATGTTGTCATCACGGGCGGAACAGATTCTATGGTCAACCCCATGGGGCTGCTGGGCTTCGACATGCTCGGCGTGCTTAGCCGCAATAATGAGAACTATCGCCAGGCTAGCCGTCCCTTTGACCGTAAGAGGGACGGATTCATGTTGGGAGAGGGCGCGGCGATTTTAATCCTTGAAGATCTCCAACATTGCTTGAGGCGGGGAGGGCCCATCTATTGTGAAATCGTAGGCTATGCAGCCGGCTCCGATGCCTACCGGATCACGGATGAACCCCCGGACGGATATGGCATCGCCCAAGTTATGACCTTGGCGCTCAAGGATGCGGCGATTCTTCCCCAGCAGGTGGATTATATCAACGCTCACGGGACGTCCACTCCCATGAACGATAAAACGGAGACATGGGCCATAAAAAGAGTCTTTGGAGAGGATGCCTATAAAGTTCCGATAAGTTCCACGAAATCCATGATCGGCCATTGGGCCGCTGCCTGTGGGGCGGCAGAACTCGTGACATGTATCCTTGCTTTAAACCATCAGCTTCTCCCCCCGACAATCAATTATGAAGAGCCCGATCCGGAATGCGATCTGGATTATGTCCCGAATCAGGCCCGCGCTAAGAATATCTCTATCTGCCTTTCCAATTCGTTTGGATTTGGAGGGCAGAATGCCTGCCTCATTCTCAAAAAGTTTGAAGGGGAGGGCGAGCCTCATGAATGAATGGACAGAGAGCCAGATCTATGAAAATGTGAAGTCTGTCTTGGTCGCCGCCTTGGAAGCGAACCCGGAGGCCATTCAGCCCCAGGCATTGATCATCACCGATTTAGGGGCCGAGTCGATCGATCTTTTGGATATCACTTTCCGTTTGGAAAAGATCTTTCATATTAAAATCCCGGAGCAATATCTCTCCACGGAATCCGGGGGAATTGGAGAAGGGAAAAACGTCGCAGAAATCTTGAACGTACAACTCCTCGTCGATTTCGTCAAACAGATGCTGAAAGAAACGGGCATCCGCATCTCACAATGACTCTTATGCTTCGCGGCAAGATTGTTTTGGTGACCGGAGGGTCCAGGGGCATCGGGAGGGCCATCGCCCTCAAATATGCCCAATCTGGAGCAACAGTTCTGATCAATTTTCTTCGCAATCGTCAAGCCGCGGAAGAAACGGAACGGCTAATTCAAGGCGTTGGGCAACAATGCCTGCTCTACCAGGCGAATCTCGCCGAGCCTGAGGAGATCGGCCGGATGATGTCCCGCATAGCCGAGGAACACGGAAAATTGGATGTTCTTGTCCATAACGCCGCCCTCGGAGTCTTTAAACCGATCCTAAAAATCCGGCCGAATCAATGGGACCTTTCCATGAATATCAATGCCCGGGCGCTTTTCGTTTTAGCCAGACATTGTCCTGAACTTATGAAGCAAGGCGGAAGCGTTATCGGCATTTCCAGCCTTGGGAGTCACAAGGTTCTCCCTAATTATGGAGTGATCGGGATTTCAAAAGCCGCGCTTGAATCCCTCATTCGTTATTTGGCCGTGGAAATGGCTCCTCTAGGCATTAGAGTCAATGGGATTTCCGGGGGATTTATTCAAACAGAATCCATAAAGCAATTCCCTGACTATGAAAAAATCATGTCCGTCGTCCTTGACAGGATCCCAGCTAAAAGGCTGGGAACTCCGGAGGACATTGCCAATGCTGCCGTCTTCCTGGCCAGCGATAAAGCTTCATGGATTTATGGTCAGATCCTCGTCGTGGACGGCGGGTTGAGCCTATTTTAGAAAAGAAGGAAGCCATGAAAGTCTTCTACCTTTTTCAATCCCCTCAGGCATCTCTAATATTGGAAAAAATGATCATCCCTCAGTTGAGCAAGGAAGAGCATGGGGCGGACGTCGTCGGGATGTTTTTCTTCGGCGATAATGTCTACTTTTGCCTCCCCGAACATCCCATCGGTGAAAAATTGGCCATGCTGTCCTCGAAGCGCGGCTTTGTTCTGATGTGTTGTGATTTTTGTTGTGAGCAAAGAGGGATTTCCGGCCGACTCTATCCAGGGATTCGAGAGGGTTGTTTTCCCGACCTCTATCAGTTGGCCGCGCAAACAAAGGCTGAGCAAATTATTACGCTCTAAAATGCCGCTCCGGCCGCGGGAGAAGGATCATGAGTCAAAACGAACGCTGTTCTGTATGTATCCGGGAGTGTCCTCTCGGCCAGAGCTTTTGCCAGAGACGGGATGACCGAGGACGACTGAAATATCCGAATGTATTTTCGGCCATTTATGCGGACCATCTCTTTGACAAACCGATTGTTTATTTGACAAAGAATATCAAGGTCCTGTCTTTGGGGTCATGGGGATGTAATCTCCGCTGCCTGGGCTGTCAGAATGCCGGCCTTTCCTGGACGACGACAGGCGAGGGATTGGGCGCCAGGGAATTGGACGCCAAGGCCATTGTCGGCCTTGCGGCCAGGTCGGGCTGCCAAGGCCTATGCTACACATACAATGAGCCTGCGATTTTATTAGAAGCGATTGTCGATATTGCCCGAGCCGCCAAGCAGGCCGGATTATTAAACATCTATATAACAAATAGCACGTTGACAGGAGTCTCCGTCCAGCAGTTAGCCCCGTTCATCGATGCCGTTGCCGCTGATATCAAAAGCCTGGAGGATGGGTTCTACCACCTCTATTGCGGGGCTGAAGGGATCTCCGATGTTGCCCAAAAAATACTAAGCTGTATTCGCCTGTTTCATGAAGCCGGCTGCCATGTCGAAGTACGGACAAATGTCATTCCTTCGGCCAACGACAAGGACGAGAATTTCCGTGGGATAGCGGACTGGATTCGGACCTATCTAGGAGAAAAAACCCCGTGGCATATCACGAGATTTTTCCCGGCCCATCGACTCAGTCATGTTCCGGCGACCTCAACTCAAACGATGCTCAAAGCGCAGGCGATAGGCTTGAAGGCGGGGCTAAAGCATGTTCACGCCCATTTCAACAAAGGATGCGATTGCGCGAACGAGGCGTCTTTGATCAAAGCAGACGGAGATGAGAATCATCTTTCGGCAAAATCATGCTGTGAATAGGCCAGACAAGGCCGGCCTTAGAGCTGGTTATTTCTTCTTCGGGGCGACGGCGAGGACCTTCTGGATCAACTTCTTATCATTAGGGAACTGGCCCACCTTCGGGAGGCGGGGGAGCAGAACGGCCCAGTTGGCGTCCATGGTAAATACCTTTTTGAAAAGGGGCAGGCTTTCCTCCACTTTTCCCGAGGACGCTAAGGTCACCGCCGGCCAGAAAATCATCTCGGGATTGTCAGGGTAAATGTTCATGCCCTTCGTGTATTCTTTGACGGCTTCGTCGACTTTTTTTGCGGTCAGGTATTCATCGCCTTGGTTCATGTGATTGTAGGCTTTGTTGATCTTGATGAGCCGCCGGAGCTCTGCCACCGGGTTCGGATGGTCTTCGATTCTTAGATCATAGATCCTGTCTTTCCACCAAACACCCGAACTTTTTCCCCTGACGACAATCAAGGCCGCTGATTGTCTTCCCCGGATATCGCCGCCTTCTTGTTCTGCTGCTTCGAGAGCCGCCAGCAGCCGATCCACCAACTCGCCTTTTGTTGATTCAAAGGCACGGGCCATGGCCTTCCAGACCGTGTTTTTGAGCATGAGGTTGGCTTGGCAGGAGAAGCCGTCCCCGATCGTATGGCCGGCTTCGGGGATACAGTTTTTTCCAGTGTGGGCCGCCACTTTTCCTTGCGCATCCACCATGCCCACCTGGCGGGAAGCCTCGTTTTTATCCGCTCGTAGGAGCGCGGCCAGGGCTTCGTCCGCGCTCTTACCGGCCCTCATCAGCTCGAGCCCAAGCGGCCCGTACGAGGCCTCGACAAAGGACTGTGTGGCCACGGCTCCGATGCCCGCTTCGACCCAGGGGACCACCGACCCGACGGAGAACCAGTGTGATTGGACGGCCACGCCCAGCTCGCCCGTAACTTTGTCAAGGGCGACGATGGAGTAGGTATGGGCGGGCCGGGTGCTTTTTCCAGCGCCGAGCAAAGGCACCGCCAAGAGGACGACGATGATAAACGACAGGCTTTTTTTCATGATGTTCCTCCTCGTTCAGAATTGTAGTGCATGGCCCAGCCGAAGACAACGGCTTTTTCGGCTTGCATTGTCGGACTGTTTCTGCTATTTGTTTTTTGGGATGAATGGATGGTCAGAATGAACATGCGTCGAATCTCCGGTCGGCAAATTTTGCTGCTGCTCTGCCTCCTGCCTTTCATTTTTAATTCGGCGCCACAGTCTTCGGACCTGGCCCTGATCAAGCTCGATAAGCAGGTTGTTGCCAAAATTCCTCCGGCCTATCTTCGCCGGATCAAGGGCTTGGAAGAGCTCCAAGCGTGTTGGGTCGCCGAAGTTCCAGAGGGCGTGCTCTCCGCCCTCGCCGAAAGAGGAATTTCCTGCCAGGTGCTGGATTCGAGCCCCGCTGGCAAGAAATATTTTCTTGTCTTCACGCCGCAGCCCGGCCAGGCGGGGATCCTGAAAAAATTCGGCAATGTTGTCTCCCTGGATGATCTCAACTGCTTGTTTTGGTCCGATGCGGATGAAGCCAGGGAGGTCCTTCCGGCGGAATTCGAGATCAAGCGGTTGTCCTTGGAAAACGCTCGACCGCTGGTCTTTGAGCCTCCATCGGCCCAAAGTCCATTTTCCGTGGGCAGACGATTTCCAAGGGTTCCTTTTGTCGACCCCCTCATCCCGGTTCTGATCGGCCAGGTTTCCAAAGCCGAATTGAGCCTCGATATCCTGAACCTGCAAAATTTTCAGACGCGGTATGCCTCGACGGCGAATTGCGAATCGGCGGGGAATTTTATATATAACTTTTTCACCCAGCTCGGCCTGCCGTGTGAATACGATCCGTTCAGCTTCTCCTCAAACAGGTCCTCAAGGAACATCGTCGCGACACTGCGCGGCCGGACATCTCCTCAGCGGGAGGTCATTGTCTGCGCCCATTACGATTCCACTAGCGACCAGCCCACTTGGCTGGCTCCGGGAGCGGATGACAACGCCAGCGGAACGGCCGCGGTGATGGAGATCGCCCGTGTCTTGGCCGGTTACTCATTCGATTATACAATCAAGTTCATTTGTTTTTCGGCCGAAGAATGGGGGCTCTACGGAAGCAAACATTATGCCCAGGAAGCCAAGGGTAAGGGTGAAAAAATCATCGGCGTGATTAACCTGGACATGCTGGGCTATACCGACCAGATCCCTGAAGATCTGGATGTCGTGGTCAACCAGCAATCCGAATGGCTGGCCAACAGGTATATTGTCATGGCCGGGCTCTATGGATTGTTGGATATCTTCAAGTCTGTCAATCCCTCCTTGAAGTACAGCGACCACTCATCATTCTGGGACCAGGGCTACAGCGCCGCGCTGGGCATCGAAGATTATCCACTCAAAAACCCGTATTACCACAGGACTTCCGATACGTTCAATACGCTGAATATGGATTTTGCCGTTTCCGCGACCAAGGTTTCCCTGGCGGTGGCAGCCGACTTGGCCCAGCCCATCAGCTGGAGATAATGGCCGTATGTGATCAATAGCCGAGCCGGCCTTCGGCCCAGCGCACGGAGAGCACGGAAAGCATGTCCTGGGCCATAGCGGCCAAGTTATATTCAGGTTTCCATCCCCATTCCGCTCTGGCGGCTGAATCATCGATCGTCATCGGCCAGGATTCCGCGATCTCCTGCCGGAAATCGGGCTCGTAGTCGCAGACAAACTCCGGAATGTGTTTTTTGATCTCGTCGGCCAGCTCCCCGGGCGTGAAACTCATGCCGGTTACGTTGAAATCGGCGTGGTGCTTGAGCCTGGAAAAGTCTGCGTTCATGAGGTCGAGGATCGCCTTCAGGCAGTCCGGCATATACATCATCGGCAGCCGCGTGTCTTTCTTGAGAAAACATTTGTATCGCCTGCTTTTCACAGCCTCGAAAAAAATGGCAACGGCATAATCCGTCGTGCCGCCCCCGGGCAAGGTCTCATGGCTGATGATCCCAGGAAGGCGGCAGCCCCTCACATCCAGGCCAAAGTGTTCCACGTAATAGTTGCCGAGGAGCTCACCCGCGACTTTGGTGACGCCGTACATCGTTTTCGGCCTGAGAATTGTCTCCTGGGGCGTGTTTTTCTGCGGCGTTTCCGGACCGAAGGCTGCGATCGAACTGGGGATAAATACCCTCGCCGCGTGATGTTCCCGGGCCGATTCTAAAATATTGTATGTGCCGTTGATGTTGACGTCCCAGGCCAGCTGCGGCTTTTTTTCTCCGGTCGCCGAGAGGATCGCCGCCATATGGTAGATCATCTTAATGCCGTGTTTTTCGACGACGTCCTCGATTTTCTTTTTTTGTGTGACATCCAGGAACTCAAACGGTCCGGACTCACTAATGTCAGGGTTGGCTGGGGCCTGGATATCGGTGGCCAGGACATTTTCCGTGCCGTGGGTCTGCCGCAAGACCTTGATGAGTTCCGTGCCGATCTGGCCGGCGGCTCCGGTGACCATGATTTTCGTCATTTTATTCCTGATCTTGCCCTCGTCTGTTGAGTTTGTCCGAAGACGAACAACCACGAAAAGATTAACTTATAACACAGCAAAAATTTGAAATCAAACGCGAAAAAGCGTGAGTAATCACTTCAATATTTGTGAAGGTTTTGATGGGTCCTGCCACCCATCCTAGTGTCCCGTCTCGTAAATATCTTTCCAAAGTCCTCTGCAGAGACGGGACACTTCCAGGGGGGAGTCAAGCTCCCCCCTCGGCGCTTCGCTCCGCTCCGCTGACCCCCTGAGGGGAACGAAGCCGTCCCCCTCAAACTCCCCCGCGGTGGTGCGTCTTTATAGATCGTCCTAAAGTCAAGTTATTTGTGAGACGCACCACTAGCTCCTTATGGCAAAAATTGAAATGCTTCCAATTTATGATAAAATTAATATTCAACTTTTCTAGGTAAAATAATGAAAAGAGAAAAAATTGCGCTCGTCACGGGGTCGAGCCGGGGCATCGGCCGGGAGATCGCGATCCGCATGGCTGATATTGCCTCCGGCGTAGCCGTTCATTACCATGAAAATCGAGAAACGGCCGAGGCTGTCGTTCGTTCGATCCGACAAAAAGGAAAAGCGAGTCATGCCTTCCGCGCGGATCTGACCAAGGAAAAGTCGGCCGAGGGCCTGGTCCATAGCGTCCAGGCAAGGTTCGGCCGGGTCGATATCCTGGTCAATGATTTCGGGCCTTTTATTCAAAAACCCTGGGACACTCTGACCGGCACGGATTGGGAATTCATCCTGCGGGGAAACCTGCTGGGCTCCTTTTTTTGCATGAAAGCCGCCCTGCCTGGAATGAGGAAGAGAGAATGGGGGAGGGTCATCAACATCGGCTATAACCGCGCCGAGCATCTGGGGGCGTTCCCCAACATCACCGCTTACGCGGTCGCCAAAACCGGCCTCTTGATCTTGACCCGGACGGCGGCCAAAGCCGAAGCGGCTTCCGGAATTACGGTGAACATGGTCTCTCCGGGATTGATCCGCGGCGGCCGCCTTCCCTCCGGCGGGACGTTCGATGAGGCGGCCTTGGGCACGGCCAAGGACATTGCCGAGGCCGTCCTGTTCTTGGCCTCCGAGGAAGCCCGGGCCGTGACCGGAACAAACTTGATCGTCTCCGGCACCTGGAAGATGTAGGAGCAGACCCGCCTCGCGGCATAAAATTTCTTTTACTTTTTACCGGGAAAATTCCATAATACCTCCTTTTATAAACCGTTCGAACCTATGGATACGATGAAAGCCGTCATCTTGTGCGCCGGCCGCGGCGGCCGGCTGTTTCCCATGACGAAAGACAGGCCGAAATGCCTTCTCCAGTTCGGCGATAAGACGATCCTGGAGTACTGTCTGGAAAACCTAAACTCGGCGGGCATCCGGGACGTTCTGCTCGTCACGGGCTATAAAAAGGAAGCCATCGAAACACTCGTCAGAGAAAAAAAATATCACCATGTTTCCTTTGTCTATAACGAAAAATTCAGCATTACCAACACGGCCTACTCCCTGAACTTGGCGCTTAAAGAGATGGATTCGGATTTCGTCTTGATCAACGGGGACGTCCTCTTCGACAAGGCCATTCTCCAAGGGCTCCTCCGCCATCCGGACAAGAATTGTATCGCCGTGGATCCCAGAATCGCGCTCGATACGGAGGAGGTCAAGGTCAGGGCCAGCCGCGGCCGGGTGGAAAAGATCAGCAAGGAAGTTGATCCAGAGCAAAGCCTGGGCGAGGCGATCGGACTTTATAAGATCAGCCGGGACCTCATCCAAGAGCTGTCCCGCATCTATGGCCATTTGGAGCGACACGGGGAGCTGCACCATTTCTTCGAAAAAGGCTTTGAAGCCATCTGTGAACATCCTTCAGAGGACGGCCGCTATTTCGGCATCTTCTTGACCGACGAGAGGCCGTGGGTGGAAATCGATACCATCGAGGATTTTCTCTATGCCAGACGAGAAATCTTCCCAAAGCTCTGCGGCTGAGTTTGATTACGAAAAATCGGCCCGCAAAAGGGACGATGATTATTCCCTGAAATTCCTTAAGCTGAATAAATATCTCAACAGGCCGCTGGCTTCGCTCATCGTCCGGGCCGTTTTTAAAACCGGGATAACGCCCAATCAACTGACGCTGACGTCTTTTGTCGTGGGCATGGCCGGCGCCGCGTGCTTTCTCAAAGGTCGGCCCCTCTTTTTTGCCCTGGGCGGCATTCTGGCCCAGGTGTCCTCGATCGTCGATTGCGCCGACGGCATGCTGGCCCGGGCCAGGGATCAAAAGAGCGAATACGGCGCGTATCTGGACCTGGTCCTGGACCGCCTCACCGAATTTTTTTTGATCATGGGATACACCTTCGGCTATTTTTTTTATGCCGGCAGGCTTGACCTCCTCATCCTCGGCCTCGGCACGGTCGGCCTCTATTTCCTCCAGATTAGCGTTTATTATTTGATCAAAAGCTATCGGAGAGACCAGAGCCAAGGCAATGCGGCGGAGAATCGGTCCTGGCTCATCTTCCTGATGTTCGTCCTGAGCGTCTTCAACAGAATGGACCTCGGCTTTTATGTGCTGTTGGCCGTGTCTTCGGGAATCAACCTGGTCCTGCTCTTTAGTTTTCTGCGCCTGAAAAAATCTTAGAGCTTTTCGCTCCCCTCAATTTGGAGGGGAAGACCCCTTCCAACGGGCGCCGGGAAGACCCGGCAGCCCTGCCTCCTCTTCTCGGGCGGGGCATGAAACCCCGCCCTGCGACCAAGGGGGCGACTCCCCCTTGGAACCCTCTCGAGCGGTTCCCTGTGGCAAGCCTCGGGGAACCGCTCGTCAAGGTTTGATCTGGTGTTTGGCCATGATTAAAAGCCCGATCCCCGTCCAGAGCAACATGATGACTCTCCGGATGATGGCCATGCTCAAGGCAATCGCCGCCCCCCAGCCCAAGAGGGCGAAAACCCCGATATTGGTGATCTCATAAACGCCGAGCGATGCCGGGACCGTGGGCACGAGAAGGGCGATATTTCCCAGCGTGATGACGAATAAGCTTTTAACGAAGGTAAGCCCAGGCACGTGGAGAAAGAGCAACGTCATGTGAATCTCGACCGCCCAAAAGAGGAAGGTGAGGGAGTAAAGAAGAGCCACTAAAGGGATTTTTGCCCGGTGCTCTCGATAAAAAGAGGATATATAGCTGTCGATCTCCCGGATCTTGTCCCTGTTTCGTTCGACGAATCGAAAACGGCCTTCAGCCTCAAGGGCATCAGGATCAGGAAGCTCTTCCAGGAAAGGGCCTTGATTCCGTCCAAGATTTGGGCCGGTCCGGCCTTGTAGATGAGGAAGCAGAACAGCAAGACTCCGAGGGTCAGCGTTACCGTTAAGATTTTTTTTCGCACGCAGCGGTCCCCTGGAACGAACTTTCTTTATATAAGAAACAAGGGGATTATTCAAATTTGAATCGCAATGAGCTTTGGATTTACAATAAGGGGCAATCCTGTTAAGGAGAATGTCCTTATGAGAAAGACGGTCACGCTTTTATTGCTGATATTTCTTTTGCGCTTTCCCGCGGCGGCGGGGCAAAACCCTCCCTCTGAAGACGAACTCATCGTGAAAGCCAGGCAGTTGTTGGAGTCCCTGAGCAAGGATGATTTTCAGGCCGCGGTCCGGGATTTCGACGAGACGATGATGAAGCTCTCGGGCCCCGATAAATTGGCGGAGTTCTGGAAGCAGGTCCCGGACAGGTTTGGCGCTTTCAAAAAGCAAGCGGCCGCACGGCGCGAAGAGCTGGCGCCATATTCCATCGCGGTCGTGACCTGCGAATTCGAAAAAGTCACTTTGGATGCCCGGGTGGTTTTTGACAAGAATAAAAAAATTGCCGGTTTTAATTTTGTGCCGTCCCTTCCGCCGGCCAAATACGAGCCTCCGAAATATGCCAACCCGGACTTCTTCGAGGAACAGGACGTCGTTGTCGGCAGCGGCGAGTGGCAGCTCCCGGGAACGCTCACCGTTCCAAAAGGAGACGGCCCGTTTCCGGCGCTGGTCCTCGTCCACGGCTCGGGTCCCAACGACCGGAACGAGACACTCGGTCCCAACAAGCCTTTTCAAGACATGGCCTGGGGGCTGGCTTCGCATAATATCGCCGTCCTCCGCTATGAAAAACGGACGCGGGTTTATGGGACCAGGATCGTGGCGGAGAAAGCCGTTGCCGCTTCGTTCACGGTTAAGGAAGAGACGATCGACGATGCCCTGGACGCCGTCCGCCTTCTCCAGAAAACCGACAGGATCGACAAAAAGCGGATCTTTGTCCTCGGTCACAGCCTGGGAGGCATGCTCATCCCTCGTATCGCCGAAGCCGGAAAGGACCTGGACATCGCCGGGTTCATCATCATGGCCGGCTTGACACGGCCCCTGGAGGATGCCTATATGAAGCAAATCAGCTACATCCTAAGCCTCGACGGCGCCCTCTCCGAAGAGGACAAAAAGCAGATCGATGCGGTGAAGGCGCAGGTCGACAAAATCAAAGCGCTCAAGGACGCGGATGCCGCTTCGGAAGCGAGGATTCTCAATGCCCCCGCCAAATACTGGCTCGACCTTCGCGGATACCAGCCGCCCGAAGTCGCCCGGAAAATCGTCCGGCCGTTCCTCGTCCTGCAAGGGAGCCGGGATTACAATGTGACGACCGAGGATTTTGAGAACTGGAAGAAAGCCCTCAGCTCTAAAGATAATGTGGAATTCAAACTCTACCCCAAGCTCAACCACCTTTTTTTCGAAGGGCAGGGGTTGCCGGCGCCCAATGAATATACGCTCGTTCACGGCAGCGTGGCGGAGTACGTCGTCATCGACATCGCCGCCTGGATAAAGAAAAATTAGAGGAAAAGGAGGCCTTTGCCATGATCTTGAACAAAGGCATTCGCTCGCTGTCCTTGTCTGTTCTGATTTTGCTTCTCTTTTTTATTTTTGCTCTAAGCGCCCAGAAGAATTCGAATGTCACGGCCATAAAAAACGTCCGCATTTTTGATGGGGAGACGGTCATACCGGCCGGGACAGTCGTGATCAGTGCCGGCAAGATCGCCGCCTGCGGAACGGAGGTCGCCATCCCTGCCGGCGCCGAGGTTATCGACGGCGCCGGACAGACGCTTCTGCCCGGTCTTATGGATGCCCATGTTCATGTCTGGACTCCGGATAACCTGAAACAAGCCCTTGTCTTCGGCATCACTACAGTTGTCGACATGTTCATGGACGTCAAAACCATGAAAGACATCAAGAAAATGCAGGCTGAAGGAAAAGCGCGGGACATCGCGTATCTCGTTTCTTCCGGAACTCTGGCCACGGCGCCCGGCGGCCATGGCACCCAGTTTAGGATATCTATAACGACCCTGACCAATCCCGCTCAGGCCGAGGGATTTGTGGATGAACGAGTCAAGGATGGCTCGGATTTCATCAAAATTATCCAGGACGATTGGTCCGTTTTCGGCCTTTCCCGGCCGACGCTCGACAACGATATCGTCGCCGCGCTCATCGAGGCCGCTCATAAAAAAGGCAAAATAGCCGTCATCCATGCCGCGACGCTCAAGAACTGCGAGGACGCTATCAATGAGGGAGTGGATGGGCTGGCCCACCTCTTTTTCGATAATGCCCAAGACCCGGTTTTCGGAGAGCTGGCGGCGCGCCGCAAGGCCTTCGTGATTCCGACGTTCAGCGCTCTAAGGACGATGGCCGGAATCTATGACGCCGGTGCCTTGGCTCAGGATGCCGACCTGTCTCCTTATCTAAAGCCCGGCGATGTTCAAAATCTCAAAGGCAGTTTTTCTTTTAAAACAAGCGAAGCCAACTATGCGGCCGCGGAAAAAGCGCTTAGGCAGCTTGAAGCGGCCAAGGTCTCTATCTTGGCGGGGACAGACGCGCCCAACCCGGGCATGATTTTCGGCGCGAGCTTGCATCGGGAGCTTTCGCTCTTGGTCAGCGCCGGCCTGACTCCCATCGAAGCGCTGAGGGCGGCGACGTCCATTCCTGCAGATAAATTTCGGATCCATGGCCGCGGGCGAATCCGCCAAGGCTTTGTGGCAGACCTTCTGCTTGTCAATGGCGACCCCGCCGCCGATATCACGGCCACCCGCAAAATCGACACAATCTGGAAAGAAGGGATTCGAGTGGACAGGAAGGCTTATCGGGCCGAGGTCGCCAGCACCCTAGCGCAGGTCGAACAATTGAAAAAAGCTCCCGCCCCGGAATATTCCGAATCGGGTTTGATTAGCGACTTCGAGGGAGAGAAGATTGTCTCCAATTTCGGCGCCGGCTGGATGATCTCGACAGATGTCTTTGCCGGCGGCAAGTCCAAAGCCCAGTACCAATTGGTGAAGGGCGGAGCTGAAGGAAGCAAGGGAGCCCTGCAGATCACCGGAGAGACGATCCCGGGAGGAGCCATCTTGTGGGCCGGCGCCCTGTTTTCTCCGGGAAAGACAACCATGGCGCCCACCAACCTTTCTTTTAAAAAAGCAATCAGTTTTTGGGCGAAAGGCGAGGGAAAGACGTTTGCCCTGATGGTCTTTTCCCAGAGCATGGGGTTTGTGCCGGCCATGAAGACGTTCACGGTCGGGCCGCGATGGAAGGAATACACATTCTCTTTCGATGAGTTCGGCGTCCAGGGCTTCGACATCATGGGATTTTTTATCGGCGCATCCAACGATCCGGCCAAATTTTCTCTGACGATCGACAATCTCCGCCTGAAATAGCTGAGCAATGATCGCAAGGCACTCGGTTTTAAAAAAAATCGCGGGACTCATCGTTCCTGTTCTTCTCCTTTTGGCCGGCTGCGAAACACAAAAATCCCTGACCCGGGCGAGGATAAAATCCACGGAGAATGGCCTGCTCCGGGCCGTTTACATCAAGGGTCTTAAGCCTGAGAGACTTCGCCTGGAAGACCGCATGCAATTCTATCAAGTCCCCGGCGTCAGTCTGGCTGTGATTAATAACCATGCGATTGAATGGGCCAAGGCGTATGGAGTGTCTGATGTTCAAACCCACCAACTCATTACGCCGGACACGCTTTTCCAGGGTGGCGCCTTCAGCCAGGCCGTGGCGGCAGCGGTCACTCTCCATCTCGTAGAAAAAGGGAGGCTCGACCTTGAGGGCGATGTCAATCAATGGCTTCGCTCCTGGAAGCTCCCAACCCCATCGCATCCGGCCAAAAATTTCATCACTCTGCGCCAGCTTCTGACACACAGCGCCGGCCTGGCTGCTCAGGTTTTTGATGGCTATTCACGGAACGAGGCGATGCCCGGCCTTAAGCAGGTCCTCAGCGGAGAAAAACCGGCGAAGAATGTCCTCGTTTGGGGCGAATCTCCACGGGGTTCGCGGGTGCGCTACTCCGAGTCAAACTATGTCGTCCTCGAACAGCTGCTCTCGGATGTTGAAAACAAGCCATTTTCAGACATTGCGCAAGAATTCTTTTTCGGCCCCCTCGGCATGAAAAACAGCACCTACGAGGTCCTGCAGCCCTCGGCAGCGCCCGAGAGGGCGGCCCTCGGCCATCTGCGGGACGGCAAGCCCGTTGAAGGCGGCTGGTATAATTATCCGGGGGCGGCTGCCAAAGGACTCTGGACAACCCCTTCTGATTTTGCAGCCTTTGTCATTGAACTCCTGCGGGCGGGCATGGAGAAATCGTCGAAGGTTCTTTCTCCGGCCGCGGCCCGGAGCCTCCTCAGCCCCCAGGTGGAAAATTATGCGTTCGGCTTTTCCGTCGACGGCAGGGGGGATGAAATCAATTTTAGCATCCGGGGCAAAACGGACGGATTTTCCTGCTTTGCGGTCCTGTATCCGGTCAGGGGACAGGGCGCGGTGATCATGACGAACAGCGAAAACGGGGCGATCTTGATCGAGGAGACGCTCCGCGCGCTATCAGCCGCCTACGAGTGGCCCCACTTCAAGTCCGCGGAAAAGCCCCTTTATAGACTGGATCCGTCCATCTATCAACAATATATCGGCAAGTATCAGGTCAACCCGAATTACATTCTCCGGGTGACCCAAGAGGATTATAATCTGATCATCCAGCCGACGGGCCAGGCCCCGACAAAATTCTACGTGGAAGGAGAGACGCTCTTTTTCTCCATCGATCCCTTTATCCGCATCCAGTTTCGAAAGGATAAGCAGGGGAACGTCGACAGCCTGGTTTTATGGCAGCAGGATTTTGAGTTGACCGCCAAGAAGATCGAATAACCGGACGCTCCTTTCCTCCGGGCGCATGCCGAATTGATTTTAGTTGACAGGCCTGGGTTCTAGTGGTAAATTTTTGCAAAGACGAGATAGTTTTTTTCTTATGATTAAATAAAATCATCGAATAGAGGAAAAAAGGAGGTCTGAAGATGAAAAAATTGCTTTCAGGGATTTTTTGCGGATGCCTCGGCTTTGCGTTTTTGCTAGCTTTTTCTAACGCGGCCAATGCCGAAATTTACATGAAGCAGAAGCGGCATACAGACGAGACCAAGGTGATGGGCAAGACGCAGCCGGCCAAGGATGAGATCGTCATCACCTGGCTGGGTAAAGACAGGGCCAGGATGGACCACGACCAGGACAAGTCCACGATCATCCTGCTCGACAAAAACGTGATCATCTCCCTGGATCATACCAAGATGACCTACACCGAAATGCAGATTGGCGAATGGGAGAAGTCGATCGAGGAATCCATGAACAAGCAGGCCAAGACCGACCAGGATAAGGAAGGCGCCCAAAAAGCCTTGGGCTTCCTCAAAGGACTAAAGTCTTTGATCAAATTCGAGACAAAAGTCACCGAGACAAACGCGACGAAGAGGATCAAGGATTGGAGCTGCCGAAAATACATCCTCAAGTCCAACATGCCCATGGTAAAACTGACATCGGAAATCTGGGCCACGGAAGACATCCGGGTCGATTTCAACCTTTATCGCAAGATCAGCAATGCCATGCTGGCCGGCATGCCCGGGATGCAGGAATCTCTCAAAGAGATGGAGAAAATCAAGGGCGTCATGGTTTACAGCGAGTCAAGCGGCAGCGCCATGGGGGCCGACGTGAAATCCACGGAAGAGCTCCTGGAGATCTCGGACAAAGCGGCTCCTGCCGGGGCCTACGAAATCCCCAAAGGATACGCCAAAGTTAACAAATAGCCCGAAGCAGGAAAAAATCCCGCCGTACGATCAGTAGAGTCCGGCCTTCTTCAACACCTGGGAAATGCCGGATTTCTTCATCAGCTCTTCGATATCCTTGACCGTGCGCGGGATTCCGGCCGTCAGGTTTTCGCATCCCGTCTCGGTGATGAGGACCGTATCCTCGACGCGCACACCCAGGTTTTCTGCGGCGTAGATGACCATCGGCTCGTTGGCGAAGACCATGCCCGGCTTGAGCACCTGGGGACCGCCCGTAACATCATGGGTGGCCATGCCGACATAATGGCCGAACCCGCCCCTCATCCGGTTGAAATAATCCTTTTTGAGGTCGAAACCTTGTTTAGTGAGGATCTCGTCCACTTCCTTACGGCACTGCTCGGCCGTCAGTCCCGGTCGATAAACCTTCATGTTGGCTTCGTGGACCGCCAGGGCGGCTTCGTAAACTTCCTTCTGCCGCGGCGTGAACTTGCCGTTGGCCGGGTAGGAGATCGTGATGTCAATGTCATAGTAATTCAGGTCCGGGCCGGCGTCGCAAACGATGAAATCCCCGTCCTTGAGCAGGCGGTCATGCCTGTAATAATGAACATAGGGATGGTTCTCTCCTGAGGAGATGATGACGCCGTAGGCGAGTTCCTGGGCCCCCTCTTTCTCGTTGATATAGTCAAAGACCGCCGCCAGCTCGTATTCATACATGCCCGGCCGAGTGGCTTTCATCATTTCGGTGTGGGCTTTGACGCCGATTCGGCCGGTCTTGCGCATAAACTCGATCTCGGCGGGGGACTTGATCGCCCGCAGCTCCCAGATGAAATTGGAGCAGTCGCGGATTTCGGCCATCGGGAATTTTTCCCTGAGCAGCTTGATGAACTGCTGCTCTCGGGTCAGACGCTGATCCCAGAAATTAAGCATCTGGTTTCTCTGGAGCGTGCGGAATTTTTCCGTGCTGGCTTCCCGCGCCAGCTCCTCGGGATAGAACGGGGTGTAAAGGACCTTCGCCCTGGACGCCAACATCGTCAGCATCATCGTAAAATTTTCATAGGGAAGGACCTGCTCGATCCCTGTGATTTCTTTGGGATTTTTCACCAGGTCGGCGCTGATGCCCTCATTTCGCGCCGCGGCCTCCGTTGTGGTAAAGAAGAGCATGCTTGTCTTGCGAATGCCGTCGACAACCAGCACGGCGTTGGGAATCTCGACGCCCGTCAGATAAAGGAAATCATTGTTCTGGAAATAGGGATAGTAGCTGGCGATGGGCTGGGCGCCGAAGATAATGGCGGTGCCGTCCGGGATCTTTTCCATGAACTTCTGCCGCCGGGCCGCATATTCGGATTTGTCGAAAAGAAGCGTCGCGGAAAGCGTTGCTGCCGCCAACAGAATGATCACCGAAAAAACGATAACTTTCGCCGGAATGCCCGATCTCATTCTCATGCTAACCTCCTTGGTGGATTTCTTTGCAGATGAGTTTATCAGGATGGCGGAAAAAAGAAAAGGATGAATGAGAAAAAAATGCGCTCTGGGGAAGGCGTTAGAAAATTGCTTTTTTTTAAATAAAAGATAAAAATAATGGACATCGACTCTGCTAACAAAGAGCTTGAAAGAATCGATTGGGTTCTGCATAAGGAGGTCCCAAAATGAAATCTTCACTTCAACTATTGGCGAGAATTTTCATCTCGCTGATTTTCCTGTGGAGCGGGCTTCAGAAAATTTTTCATTTCTCAGCAACTCAACAATATATGGCAATGCACAAAATGCCCGTGACAGCTTTATTGTTAATCGGCGCGATTATTGTCGAAATCGGGGGAGGCTTAGCCATATTCTTCGGCTTCAAGACGAAATGGGCCGCTCTGATCGTCGCCCTCTATCTGATTCCGGCGACCCTGATTTTCCACGGCCATATCTCCGACCAGACGCAGCTTCTCCAATTTCTCAAGAACCTGACCACGATTGGCGGGCTGCTCATGCTGACGGCTTTTGACGGAGGGAAATTCAGCCTGACTGCTTCTCAAAAGAAATCCGGGTAAGCAGAGTCGAAATACGTAGTTGAACTGTCGCAAGAGGACTGAGATGCCCGATCACATCTGCCCGCCCTGGCTGTCGTTTTTACTGATCAACCCGTTCCGGAGATGGGCGCAAAATCCGGAGAAGATATTGGAGCACTATTTGAAAAAGGGAGATGTTGCCCTGGATGCAGGCTGCGGTCCCGGCTATTTCACAATCGCGATGGCCGACCTGGTCGGGGAGGAGGGGCTGGTCATCGCCGCCGATATCGATGCGGAGATGCTTGAAAGAGTGCGGAAACGGGCGGAGAAAGCCGGGGTCATATCACGGATCCGGCTTCATGTTGGTCAGAAGGACCGGCTCGGAGTGAAAGAAATGGTGGATTTCGCGCTTGCCTTCTGGATGGTCCACGAGGTCCGCGATCAGGATCGATTTTTCAGCGAAATCCGTTCTTTGATGAATCCGGAGGCCACGTTCTTGCTGGTCGAGCCGAGGCTCCATGTGCCGGAAAAAATGTTTAGAGAGATAGTCGAAACGGCTGGAAGAGCCGGGCTTCAACCCTGGAGCGAGGAGAAAATCTCTCTCAGCCGGGCGGTGCTTTTAAAAGCTATTAAGGATCGACGAGGTCCCGATTTGAAACCTTTTTGGCTGCCCGTGCGTAATAATAAATAGAATGGATTTCTGTTCGCACTCCCTTACTCGCTTGTATAGAATCTTTTTTTCCATAGGAGTCAGCCGCATCGACAGGAATGTTCTTTCCCCCTCAAGCGTTTCGAATTCGAGCCATGAGGGGTGTCCATACTTTGATTGAGGAGGGTATATGAACGATTTTATCAAAAGCAAGGCCATCCATAGGCGGGTTTTTCTCAAAAGGGGCCTTCAGTCGGGAGCGATTCTTGTCTCCATGCCTCTGCTGAGGAGCCTTAGTGCAAAAGAGATCGAAGCCCTCGCTGGCATTGAGAGCGCGGCTGCGATCCCGGCCTCTCTCTCCAAAGAAGAGCTGCAAAAGCTGCTCAAAGCCGCCCTGAGCCGCGGCGGCGACTTCGCCGAGGTCTATTTCGAGCACGCGGTCCAGAACTCGATCGGCCTCGATGAAGATAAGATCTCTTCGGCTACGCGGGGCGTGGATATGGGCGCTGGCTTTCGTGTCGTCCAGGGGGAAAAGACAGGCTATGCCTATTCGGATGACCTCGACCCCGGAAAGCTCAAGGAAGCGGCGGAAACGGCCGCCCTCATCGCTTCCGGCGCCGCCGGCTCGCCCCAAACGCTCAAATCTTTTTCTCCGACATCTTACTATCTCGTCAAGGTCTCTCCAGATACCGTGGCCGCGAAGCAAAAGGCAGATCTGCTGATCAAAGCCAACTCCGTCGCCCGTGCCTTCGACAAGCGCATCACCCAGTTCAGGGCCGGCTTCTCGGATATGACCAAGAAAATCATCGTCGCCAACTCCGAGGGGCTTTATGTCGAAGATACGCAGACCCTCACCAACCTTGGGGCAAACGCCCTGGCTCTCGAGGGGGGCAAGCGCGGCATGGGCTATGAGTCCAAGTCCGGAAGCTTCGGGTTCGAACATTTCGACCCGAAACTGGCCGAGGAGCTAGCCCGCAAGGCCGCCGAGATGGCGGTCCGGGTCCTTCCGGCGGAGGATGCTCCGGCCGGCGAATTCCCGATCGTCATTGCCAAGGGCTTTGGCGGGATCTTTTTCCACGAAGCCATCGGCCATAGCCTTGAGGCAGACGGTATCCGCAAAAAAACATCCTGCTTCTGGGATAAACTTAACAAGCCCATCGCCACAAAAGCTGTTACCCTTTTGGATGACGGCACTTATAAAGGCGGCTGGGGCGCGGTGAGCGTGGATGACGAAGGTTGCCCCGGCCATAAAACCGCCCTGATCGATAAGGGCATCTGCTCGGCATTCCTCCAGGATAAGCTCAACGCCCGCCTGACAAAAATGGCCCCTACGGGAAACGGCCGCCGTCAGTCGTTCCGCTTTTACCCGATTCCGCGCATGACAAACACCTACCTTCTGGCCGGCGATTCCGTCCCCGAGGACATCATCAAGTCCGTAGCCAAAGGCCTCTACATCGCCAAGATCGGCGGAGGCAACGTGGATGAGACGACGGGCCGCTTTGTCTTCAGCGTCACCGAAGGCTACATGATCGAAAGCGGAAAAGTGACCCGCCCGCTCAAGGGCATTATGTTGATGGGCAGCGGCCAGGACGTCCTCATGAATATCTCTATGGTCGGAAACGACCTGCTCATCATCGGCGGCGGAAGCTGCGGCAAGAACGGCCAGTCCAAGCCTGTCGGCTTCGGGAATCCCACGATCAAGGTGGACAAAATCACGGTGGGCGGCGGCAGAGTCTAAGAGGGCAAAAAAGGGAGAACCACAATGTCACCGATCAATTTCAAGACTTTAGGCGAGGAGATCATAGCTAAGGCCCGGAAATGGGGCGCCGATGAAGCCGAGGCCGTCCTGGAAAACGTGAAAAGTTTCAGTGTCGATGTCAGGAAGGGGGAAATCGAGTCGCTCCAGAAATCCGTGTCCCAGGGACTGGGCTTAAGGATCTTCATCAACAAGCAGTTCGGGTTTGGTTATACATCGGATCTTTCCCCTGGTTCCGTGGACGAGACGATCAAGAAGACGATTGAGCTGGCCCGGCTGACAGAGTCCAAGCCCTGGCAAGGGCTTCCCGATTTCGGCCCTCAGCCGCTCTCCAACCTGGACCTCTTCGACCCGGAGCTGGCCAAAGTGCCCGACGAAAAAAAGATCGCCACGGCGCGCGAAGTCGAAAAAATCGCCCTTTCGCTCGACAAAAGGATCACCAATTCCTACGGGGCCGGTTTTTCTAACGGCGAACGCGAAGCGGGTCTTTTCAACTCGAAGGGGATCTCTTACGTTTTGAAAGCGACCCAGTGCGGCTTCAATGTCGGTGTCATCGCCGGCGAAGGCAATAATATGCAGAGCGGCGGCTGGAGCAGCTCAAAGAGATTTTATAAAGAGCTCGATTCCATCGAAGCCGTCGCCCAAAAGGCCGTCAAGGTTACGGTCGAACAGCTCGGACCGAAGCCCGTGCCGACGAAAAAAGTCCCCGTCATTTTTGACCGCTACGCGGCCCCGTCCTTTTGGGCGGGGATCCTCGGCGCCCTGAACGGCGACGCCGTGTTCCGAAAAGCCACCTTCATGACGAATTCGCTCGACCAGGAAATCGCTTCGCCGATGATCACGGTCGTCGATGACCCGACGATCCCTCGTTTCGTCGCTTCGTCTCCTGTGGACGGCGAAGGCAATATCACGCGCAAGAACGTGCTCATTGACAAGGGCGTGCTGAAGATGTTCCTCTATGACTCGCAGATCGCGCGTAAGGCCGGCGTCAAGGTGAATACAATAGCTGGCAGGGGGGGCTATCGATCTCAGCCATATGCTGGCTTCCTGAACGTCATCGTCCTGAACGGAAAGGACAGCTTCGATTCGCTCCTTAAGGATGTGAAGGAAGGCTTGTACGTGAAGGGGCTGAGGGGTTCAGGGACGGATGAGACGACGGGGGCCTTCTCCGTTGGATGCAACGGGTTCTGGATCGAGAACGGCGCGGCCGCATTTCCGGTCGACGGCGTGACCCTCGGCGGGACGACGCTCGAGATTTTGAAGGGGATCGACAAGGTGGCCAACGACCTGGATATGCGGTCGAGCCTCAACAGCCCGTCTTTCCGGGTCAAGGAGATTACCGTCGGCGGCCGGAAAGCATAGGCAAGAGCTCCTAGGCCCACTCTTTCATAATGGCCGCGAAGCATTCCAAGCCGCTGCATACGAGTTTGCTTATAAAGCCCGCTTATCATCGCCCTTTTAGCCTTTGGGCTTCATGAGCTGGATATAGGGCGGATAGTCGGCGAGGGATTCGAAGTCTTCTGTCGGATGGATGGACGAGTAAGCATAGCCTTGTTTCGTTGCCTCGCGGAGGAGGTTCACCGCGCCCTCTTTATCGCCTAGGAGGGCTGCGATCCGCGCCCGCCAATAGGTCGGGTATCCGAAAAGATAGGGGCGCTTGTCCTCCTCAAGCTCCTTGGATATCTTCAGCGCTTCTTCTTTGTTCCCCGTGCGGGCTGCTGTTGCGCCGACATATCCCAAATATCTGATATCGTCCGGGACATCGCTGTGGAGTCCTTCGAAAAGCGCCTTTGCCTCGTCCCATTTGCCGAGGACATAAAATGCCCTGGCCTGGCTATATCGGTTTCCTTCGGAAGCTTTTTTCTCACTGGGCCGAGCTTCAAACCACTGAAGAGCTTGATTCAAGACTCGAATAGAATCTTCTTTGAATCCGTGAGCTCTCAATTCCCGTCCAGCAAGCAACATGATATTGCCAGGGGAATTACCGCTCATCGGTGGCAAACTTTTGCTTTCTTCGAAAAGTCTTTGGAGGTCTTTTGTCCGGCCTAAAGCGGCGGCGGCGTCCACTTCATTGGCGAGCATCTCCACACTTTCCGGTAATTGCATCCGGCCGCGGCGGGCTTCTTTCAATTCTTGCTTATGATTGCCGAGCATATGGTGAGCCTTCGTCAGAACATACCAATAGGCTGGAGACCAGTCTTTCCAAGCTTCATCATAGGGATCGTATCGGGCTAAAGCCTCCAACGCCTCCTGGGGATAGTTATCGCGAATCCCCTCGAGCCCCATCTGATATTTCCAGCCCGGGGATTCTGACAACATCCCAAGCTGGCGGGAGGTGCGAAATTCGATCTCAAGGTCTCCATGAAGGCCGGCCTGCAGCCAATCCAGTAAGATCCGTTCCGCGGAGGAGAGATCAGCCCTGGATTTTTCGACTCTCTCGGCGAGTTCGTTGGCTTTGGCATATTGGTCCTGGTTGATATAACCGATAGCAGCATATATAAAAGCCGATCTGAGATTAGGATCCCGTTCCGAAGCTCGAAGGAGATGTTCGACGGCTTTCGATTGCTCGAATCGTAGCCAGGCTTTCATCCCTTCCATGAACTCTCGATACGCCTCAAAGTTCGGAGGCTCTTTCATCATAGAGAAGAAATCTTTTAATATCGGATCGAAGACGCAGGCAATCCCGCCCATGAGCCTAAGGCGCAGGGGTTCAAGCGCCGCGGCCGGGTCCTTGATCGGTCCGCTTGCGGGCTCGAGCGCAAGGAGATTCTTCTTGGCTGCCATATCCTCCACCCAGGCATGGAACTGGATGGTTTCAGCTTGGAGATAATAATCGCCGTGGACTATTTTTGCTGCCTTTGTCAGGTCGGCGAGGGCGCGGAGCTTATCCTTGTTTTTGGATTCGGCCGCAAGCGCTTCGGCCGATGGCATCGGGGCAACGGAGAATTGGCCGGCCTGCGCCAGCCCCTGCATGATCCGTTCCGCGGCCATGCTGCCGATATTGTCGAGCTTGGAATCGCCGGTTTTGTTCTCGAAAACGGCCACGGCGACAAGTTTTGGGTCCAGGTTGGAGGGTTTTTTAGGCCAAAAGATGATCGCGGCGGCGACGAGCGCGATTACGGCCAGCGCCGGGATGATGAGTTTTTTCGGCTGGAACTTGACCGTGATTTCTTTTGATGTAAAAGGCCGGCGCTCGGGAGCGGTCCGCTCAGTTGTCGGCAAGCCCTTTTCGATCCGCTCGAGATCGTTCCGCATATCGGTCGCCGATGGATAGCGCCTCGATCTATCCTTCACCAGGCATTTCAAGATCACGCCACTCAAGTCGTCAGGGATGTTTGGGTTGAGGAGCTTCGGATTCTTCGGCGCCTCGCTCTTGTGCTTCATGCCTACGGCGAACGGCGTGTCGCCCTCGAACGGTACCCGGCCCGTCAGCATCTCGTAGAGTATAATGCCGAGCGAGTAAATATCCGAGCGGGCGTCCACCTCTTTCCCCTCGACCTGCTCCGGACTCATGTACTCCGGCGTCCCGATCATCACCCCGGCCCCCGTCCGGCTCTTCACCGCCAGCGACCGGGCAATCCCAAAATCCATGATCCGCGCGCTTCCCGCCCGGTCGATGATGATGTTCGACGGCTTGAGGTCCCGGTGGACAATGCCTTGCTTGTGCGCCTCCGCCAGTCCCTCGCAAATCTCTTCTCCGATCGCGATTGCCTTCCCGACCGTGAGCTGACCGGTCTGGCGGATCAGAGCCCGCAGGTCCTGGCCCGGCACGTACTCCATCGTAATGAAGTGCGCTCCCTTCTCCTCCATGAGCTCGTACATCCGGCCGACGTGAGGATGGCTGATCTTGCGCGCCAGCTTGAGCTCGTTATGGAAGCGCTCGAGGGTGGAGCGGTCTGAAGCGATCTCCGGCCTGACAAGCTTCAGGGCGACCTCTTCGTTGAGTTTTTTGTCCAGGGCTCGATAGACCCGGCCCATCCCGCCGTGGCCCAGCTCCTCGATAATTTGGTAGCGTCCGGCAAAGAGGCTACCTGTCGTGAGCTCCTCGCGAGCGGCTTGTATCGTCTCAGTTACTAGGGGAGGCGAGGGTTGAGAAGACGGAATTGGCTGGGCAGGGTTCGGTTTAGAAGGCGTCGTTGGCGGCTGAGAAAGCACGAGCGCCGTGCCGCATTCTCCGCAGAATTTCACGGTCTCGGGATTATTGGCTCGGCATTTAGGACAGATCATCAGCACTCCCTCCGCGTGCGCAGTTTTTTAGAATAATATTGAAGCGAGGGAGGAAAGTCAATCGTAGTCATTTTTTTGGCTTTTTTCCCGGAAAACTTTCCAGCGCTTTTTTGAATAGGCGGAATCGGCTTTTCATGCCTTCGCCAATCGACCATCTTTCGACCTCGACGACGTCCACCTCAGCGGCTCGGCAGACGAAGAGCGCCTGGTCCAAGGCTTGCCGGTCGTTCCAATGATAAAAAGCCGCGAGACGGTCCTTGACGCAATCGGTTGGCGAAAGAAGCCGGAGAGTCGACTTACCACGCCGCATTTCGCGGATCTCCCGGACAGGTTCGGCGCCGACGGAGAGAGGAGGAGAAAGGAATTCGATCAGGAATGGGGTGCTCGGATTTCTGAAATGACGCCCTTCTTCCTTGAATCCCAAGGTCTCCATAACGGACCGGAGCCGTTTTCGGCTCACCGATTCCGAAAGGACAAAATCAAGGTCATAGGATAAATAGCGGCTTCGCGTGTAAATCGAAACACACGCCCCGCCGGAAAGGACGATGTCGATCCCATGCCTCCGACAATGTTCGCATATCCGAGCGGCCAGGGCCGCGAGAGAAATCCCGCGGACATTCATATCAACGGCTTTCCAGTCCGGCGCGGCCTGAGGCGAGGTTTATAAAGCCTCGAGCTCTCTGTGTCCGTCATGAACGAGAGGGCTTTTTCCAGCAAGGACTCCAGCTCCTTTTTGAAGGGATAGCGCGGATTCATTCCGAAGAGCCGGACCTTTCCCCTTAGTTTGCTGTAAAGAACCCCTCCCTTTTCCATTTTCAACAATTGGTATTGGACCGCGTTGACATAGAGCCCCAGGGCCCGGGCGATCTCTCGAGGATAGGATTCCCCATGGGCATGGAGAAAGAGCAGGATCCTTTCTTTCGCCGTGGATTCGAATAAAGGTTCGAGCATGGATCATTTCCCTTTCGGGGATATTACAATATTATTGGTCATATGACCAATAATCTTTTATTATCTTAACCCCGAGGCGGCATCGTTGTCAAGAAATGGTTCGAGCCGATTCGGCCCTTGCGATCGCGCAGCCTAATGCGCGCGGCTTCATGCCCTTTTTTCACCCTTCATTTTTTATATGGCAAGTTAAAATTGGGGTCAAACCTACTCGTTACGCATGTTCCCCTGGAAATAAGCGCGTAACGAGTAGGTTTGACCCCGGCTTTATCCCCGGATTTATCGGATTCGATCAGCGGCTCAGCGCGGCCAGCCGTTTCTGGGCGTCGGCAACTTCGGGCAACCTGTTCGCCGGCCGTTTCCAGGGTCTCGGTTACCAGGGGAGGGCTTGGCCTAGACGACGGCAGTGGTGTGGCGCACTCCTTGCAAAACTTGGAGTCCGGAGGATTCTCCGTGTGGCAGGAGGAACACTTCATAGATGCCTCTTTCGCTTTTCCCTTGCTTGCCCAGAGCATAACAAAGAAGGCAGCCCGGGTCATCAATCTACCTCGGCTCCCTGTCTCAAGGCTAGAGAATGAAATGTATTTTGTTTTAAGCGATGGGGCGAGCGGACAAAATAGGATTAGGGCTTGCGCGAAGGCGTGACATCGTTTAAAGTCTTAACGAGACCCCTGGAGGGTCCAAGTCGGGTGGAGATTATCTTAAAATGAAGGGAAAAAGCATTGCCATTCTTACGGGTGGAGGCGACTGCCCGGGCATCAATGCCGTTATCCGCGCCGTGGCCAAAAAGGCCATGCTGGAATTCGGGATGGACGTGATCGGCATCGAGGACGGATATGACGGACTCATCCACAACCGCCACCGGAAGCTGGGATATGATGATGTCTCCGGCATCCTGACGCTCGGAGGGACGATCCTCGGCGCATCGAAAATTTCGAATCCATACAAATATGCCCTACAAAAAGGAAAGACAATCGTCTTTAAGAATGTTTCACGGAAAGCGATCGCCAACTTCAAAAAACTCGGCGTTGACGGTCTTGTCTGCATCGGGGGAGACGGGACACTCGGGATCGCCTGCCGCTTGATGAAAGACGGCCTCCCCATCATCGGCGTGCCGAAGACGATCGACAACGACCTCCAGGGAACGGAAATCACATTCGGGTTCGATAGCGCTGTTTCTATCGCCACCGAGGCAATAGACAGGCTCCATTCCACGGCCGAATCTCATCATCGGGTCATGATCGTCGAAGTCATGGGCCACAGAGCTGGCTGGATTGCCCTCTATGCGGGCGTGGCAGGGGGCGGGGATATCATTCTCATCCCAGAAATCCCTTACTCCCTTGAGGCCGTTTTGGCGAAAGTCCGGGAGAGAAAGAAAAAGGGGAAGCGCTTTAGCATTGTCGTGGTTGCCGAGGGCGCTAAGCCGAAAGGCGGCGATGTTGTCGTCAAGAAGATTGTCGAGCGAAGCGCCGATCCCGTCCGGCTGGGAGGCGTCGGATTCATCCTGTGCGAGCAGATCGAGCGTATCACAGGAACCGAAGCGCGCGCAGTCGTCTTGGGACACCTTCAACGGGGCGGTTCGCCCACGGCCAGCGACCGAATCCTGGCGACCCAGCTTGGCGCCATGGCGGTCGAGCTCGTTGTCCGCAGGGAATTCGGCCGCATGGTCGCCGTCGAGAAGGGATTGATAACGTCCGTCCCTTTAGAGACGGCTGCCGGCGGTCCCCGGACGGTGCCTCTCGATCACCCTCTGATCAAAGCGGCAAGGGCGGTGGGAACCAGTTTCGGCGACGAGGATTGAAAGCCGTAACGAAGTGATATACGTTTTTTCCCGATTCAGCCTTCCGTATCGGCGAAGGCATCCTTGAGGAGCTTGCTTTGACGGTTAAATGCCAGCCGCGGGCTCTTCGTCTCCTTCATCAATGCGATTTCCTGAGTGAGCAGGCGGGCGACATACATCGTGTAAGCAGTCGCTTTCCGGGATTCCCTTTTAAAAAGCGAATGATCGCGATTGATATAGACAATGTTGCCCTCCGAGAAGCATTCCGGGCTGTTTTCGCCAAAAAAATCCAGACAGACCGATACGACATGCTCGCCCATTTTGATTTTCCTGACAATGGCGTTCGGCGTGATTTTTTTGACGAGCGGATTGCGGCGCTTTTTCGCTTTGAGCGTTTCCGGCTTTGCGGCCGCAGCCGCTTCAGGCTGGACCTCTGGTTCAAACAATTTTCTTTTATCCGCGGCCGCGGCTCCGCCCCCGATGCCTTTTTCTTCTCCGTAGGGGATAGGCCCGAAAGGAGAAAAATCCGGATTGAGAGCCAATGCCCTATGGATTCTCTGCAGGGCCTCTTTAACGGCGCGGCCGGCACGGATATCTTCCCGTTGATCGGCTTCTTTGCCGAGCTTCTTTTTAATCGCGGCGATGACCTTTTCCATGATTTTAAGGAACTCCTGGTATTCCTCGGTGTCCGTGACGAAATTCGAGCGATCCGAAGTGATGGGCAGGAAGTTGGCCTGGATTTCCCCTTTGATTCGGGCGACCGCCTTTCCCCAGGTCTCCATGCCGAAAAGATCTCGTTTGACCGTGGCGCCTTTGACCTTGACATCGATACCCAAGTCTTTGGTCGAGGCCATCGTTTTAGGCGTGATGATGATTTCCCCTGAAACCAGGCCGAAGCGGCAGCCTTCTAAAACAGGGATTTTTTGTCCGGTGTAACTTCTCGGCTCAATCTGTCGGCCGTTCAGATAAATGGCGAAATGGGGCGCCTTCAAGGGAACTCCCTCTTTGATTTTTTCCTCTGCTTCTTCAATATCGAATGGCTTGGTCAGGCCGGAGAGGATGACGGTCGTCCCATCGCCTCTAGCGAAGTCGGGGATAAGAATTTCACACGGGAGATGCCAGGCGCGTTTTGCCGTTTCCCAGTCATTTTTGTCGAAAATGACCCTGGCTGCAAAATCTCCTCGTTGAGTGATGACTTCGAATCTTGTCGCCGCGGCCAGCGAGGCGAATTTGCCGATGCCGAACTGGCCGATCCTTTCTCTGCCGAATTTGGGTGACACCGATTGGAGGACCTTCTCGTCCGATCCGATGATGAAATATTGCTTGAGACCTTCGGCGTCCATGCCGGAGCCGTTGTCGGTGATTACAATTTTTTCCGGATCGAGTTCCACGCGGACCTCTGCGGCATCGGCGTCATAGGCGTTGTTGATGAGCTCCCGAAGGAGTTCGACGCTTTCCGTGTAGAGGCGCTCGCCGATGGAGATGATATGCCGTTTGTCGACCGTGACCTCAAGCTCTTTTTTTTCTTTAATTTCCATGGCGCCTCCGCTCGTATCTTGTTTAAGCTTATATGGTTTCATGAAAATTTGTCAATGAATGAAATGAGAATTATTGAAAACAAAACGGCCTACGGCAAACCTGCCTCCGTGCTTCATCATGTCGATGAAGACGACTTGGCGGATTATCTCATCGAGAATGATCCGGAATTCAAAAAAAGAATCGAAGAGTCCTATGCAGAATATCTGACGCTGGGCGGGACTCCGATCGAAGACGTTATCGAAGAATTGAAAAAACGCCATGCAGGCAAAAAGGTTTAAAATCATCCTAAAGCGCTTTCCCCATTAGGATTTAGTTGGAGACGGCTAGTGGTGCGTCTCACAAATAACTTGACGAGCGGTTCATATGCCCCGTGGCTTGCCACGGGGAACCGCTCGAGAGGGTTCCAAGGGGGAGTCGCCCCCTTGGTCGCAGGGCGGGGTTTCATGCCCCGCCCAAGAAGGGGAGGCAGGGCGGCCGGGTCTTCCCGGCGCCCGTTGGAAGGGGTCTTCCCCTCCAAATTGACTTTAGGATGATCTATAAAGACGCACCACCGCGGAGGAGTTTGAGGGGGACGGCGGACACTCTTGGAGGAGGACCCTTTTAAAGGGTCCCCCTCCAACGGGCGGGCGGGGATACCCGCCTGCCCTGCCACCCCTCCAAGGAGCATTCCCCCATGAATTTATCGCCTGATGCACCTTGTAAGGAAGGCAGGGAGCGAAGCGCCGAGGGGGGAGCTTGACTCCCCCCTGGAAGTGTCCCGTCTCTGCAGAGGACTTTGGAAAGAGATTTACGAGACGGGACACTAGAGGCGCCTACTTTCCGATTTCTTTTCGAAACTCTTTCTTAAGAATCCATTGTTCAATTTTGCTTGGAGAAATATATCCTATAAATAATAGAAGTTTATTGATGAAACCAGGAATGATGACGACCTTTCCTTTGAAAAGCTTGTCCAATCCAAGTCGGGCGAGTTTTTCAGGATCGTTTTCTGTCAGTCTGCCAAGAAAGCCATGAGCATCAATACGCGCGCCCGCACTTTTATTCGTCCGCACGCCCTGGGGACAGAGGACGCAGACTTTAATGGATGTCTCTGCCAATTCGCCATGGAGTCCCCGCGTAAAATGCAGGACAAAGGCTTTCGTCGCGGCATAGACGCTCTTGTAGGGAATGGAATGGAAGGCCGACATGCTTCCGATATTCAAGATATAAGCTTTTTCCAATTTTTTCATTTCGGGAATGAACAAACGGATCAACAATACCAAGGCCCTGATATTCAATTGAATCCTGATATCGCTGTATTCGAGTGATGATTCTTCGAAGACGGCCGCGCCTGCCGCTCCGGCATTGTTGATAAGAATATTAACGGTGTATCGGTTGTCCCGACACCAGTTGAAGAGGGCCGCCGGAGAATCTTTTTCCGTGAGGTCGATGGCCAGAGTTTCCGCTTTAATGGGGAAGTGAGATCGAAGGAACTCGGCGGTTTCGTCAAGATCCTGACCCGGCAAGGCAGCCAAAAGAAGATTGTGCCCCCTGCGCGCGCATTCGAGGGCAAAAGCTTTGCCGATTCCGCAGCTCCCTCCTGTCACGAGCGTGTAATAATCTTGTGCCATGGCCTCCTCAATTCTTAATTGTCTTCAGCCAATCAAAGGTGATTTTGACAGCCGTTTCAAGAGGCGTGATTTGATAACCGATTTCGCGGACGGCCTTGGCACTTGATACTTCCCAGTTCTGATGGATTTTTCTGACAAGCTGGGGCGTTAGCGCGGGGCGAAGCCCAAAGGTATTGGCGAGAAAAACGGCCGTGTTTGAGATTCGTAGCATGAAGAACAGAGGAACCTTAATCATTGATTGCTTTTTCCCACCGATTGCTCCCAAAAGATTAAAAAAATCATGATACGAGATATTTTCGCCTCCCAGGATATATCTCTCTCCTGCCCGTCCTTTTTCCATGGCTGCGATGTGTCCCTCGACAACGTCCTCGATAAAAGCATAGTTCCCGATATTCTTTCCATTCTCAGGCAGAAATCTCCATTTTCCCTCACGATAGAGCTTCATTAAGATCGTTATGCAATTGCTTCTGTTCATCAATCCTGGGCCGAATACGCGTGTCGGGTTCACCGTGACAATGTTCACTCCTTGCCTTGCCATCTTTAAGACATAATCTTCGGCGATGGCTTTGGATTGATCATACTCCGTGAAATGGGAAGGGCCGGCCGGGCAATTTTCGTCGATGACACAATCGCATGAAGGGCTGAAAACACCCGCGGTCGATGTATGAACGATTTTTTTGATCCCCGTCTCGAGCGCCGCCCGGATAACGTTTTGTGTTCCGGTCACATTGGATCGATACATCGCATCCGGGTCTTTAGCCCAGACATCGGCAAGCGCGGCTACGTGGTAAGCCTGACAGCAGCCAAACATAGCTTTTTGAATACTTTCCGGGTCTGTGAGATCTCCCCTAAAAAGTTTAATGTTTGGCTGATTTAGGATTTTTGTCTTTTCCCTAGATCGATAAAGCGCGTGGATGATAGCGCCTTTCCCGGCCAGCTTGATGGCGATCTTAGAGCCAATGAACCCAGTTGCTCCGGAGATAAATACTTTTTGGGTGAGGCTCATCTTTTCCACTGGACCCTTAATTCAGGATTGTAATGCACCGCCAGCCATTCGTTTGATAGCGCAAGCGTGACGTGGATAAAAAATGCGGCCCAGATGGTCCCAGTTTTTAAGGTCAGAATGGCCAAAAGAAGACCGAAGGGAACGGCGCCGGCAAGTTCTGCCAGGCCTTTATCCATATGCGCCATCGAATAAAGCGCGACATTGAGCGCGACGGCAATCCAGAATCCCCAAGCCCTATAACAGGAAAACAACAACAATCCACGAAAAATATATTCATAAGCAAAAATATATCCTATCCATGTTATTGCACTCAGGACAAAAAGACGCAGGCCCCATTCTTTTTCTCGGATCTGAGGGTAACGAGCGAGGTTTTCCGGGCGTTTTCCCAAGATTATGTTTAGGATGATCAGTCCCGTCCCCGCTGCGGCCGACCAAATGAGACTTTGAAGGAAATTCTTGCCTGACAAGCCATATCTATTAAGAGCATCATCAAAAAGGAGGTGCGTGATCACGCCGGGAATAACAAAAAAAAGTAGGATGCCGGTCAACCTCGAAATAATGACAGGATGTTTGAAATATGATGTAAAATCCATGATATCTTGAATCTTCGATATAAATTTTTTCGAAGAAACAAAGGCGTGATAGAGGAGGAAAGCTGAGGTGAATAATAGGAGGCTGATAAGGGGTTCGTTTCTCATTGTCAAAGGCTTTTAAGGGCAACAAGAATTTGTTTTTCCCTAGGCACGTTCTAACTTCCCCTTTGAACCCAAGGTCAACGGTCGAGCACATGAAATATAACGCCCGCCGACGATGAGTGTCAAGAAAATAAACGAACGAGCCTGCTGATATCGCAAAAGCGGGCCCGGAAGCCATCAAATCGCACTACGACTTGCTCTCCGAAAGGCTCGGTTTTAAGACAGGAATTCCCCAAGGGGCCATTAATCGCGCCGTCATGAACTGGCTCGCCTATCAGAATCAAGTGGACCTGGCGCTGGCCGTTGTCAAAGGACTCAAAGAGAAATATTCCTTTGACTGTGGTGTCAGAGAAGGCGATTTCATTTTCGGAGCGAACAGCGCTGTGAACAGCTCCAGCTTCGATGATGCGATTAAGATTTATACCTATCTCTGCAATGAACATCCCCAATCTCCGGCCGGCTTCAACGGCCTCGGAGAAGTCTATGAGAAAATGGGCAAGCCCGAACAGGCTCTGGAGAATTACGACAAAGCGGTCCGGCTGGCCCAGGCGAAAAACGATCCCTCGCTCAAAAAATACCAGAACAATCTCGATCGGATGAAAAAATCGGTCAAGAAATAAGAAGCTCTGACGCCAAATTTTTCACTGATTTCACTTGACAAATGCTCTTTTCCGGATTATCTTATAAACGGTGAACAAAATGGTGAACAGAATCCGGAAAGAGCTGACCCTAAGGCAGGAGAAAATCCTGCGCTCCATCGAGGCTTTCATCCTCGAGCACGGCTATGCGCCGACCGTCCGCCAGTTGGGACGGCTGCTCCACATTCCCAGCCCCTCGGCCGTCTTCAAGCACCTCATGAGCCTGGAGAAAAAGGGCTACCTGAGGCGGGAAAGGGGAGAGCTGCGCCTCTCGGGCTTTCCGGCCGCCCTGGAAAGCCAGGTCCGGGTGCCCCTGGCCGGCCTTGTCCCCGCCGGCTCCCCGAAAGAGGCCTTTGATTTCTCGGGGGAGGCGATGGACATCCCCGACTGGATGGTGGGTCGCAAGCGCGGCAACATCTTCTGTATCCGCGTAGAAGGGAAGAGCATGATCGACGCCTACATCGACGACGGCGACAACGTGCTCATGGAGAGGACGAACACGGCGAATTCAGGAGAGATGGTCGTCGCCCTTCTCGAGGACGGCTCGGTGACGTTGAAGAGGCTGCGGCGTGAGGACGGGAAGACGTTCCTCGTGCCCGAGAATCCGGCTTATAAGCCGTTCGAGGTCGAGAACCTGAGGGTCCTGGGGAGGGTGATTGGCGTGTTGCGGAAGTACTGAGTCCCTGGAAATAGGTAACGGCTCGAGTAGGATGAGATTGCCGCGTCGCTCCGCTCCTCGCGATGATATGCGCGATCATCGGGAGATTCAAGAGGAAACGCGGCAATCTCGCCTTTGTCAATAATCATTTTTAGATAGAGGCGCGGGATCGCCGGGGCTTTGCGTTCCTTGCGGTGATAAAGAGAAGGCGGGTCTCTCGTCTCTTTTGAGGGCATCATGTCGAACGCAACAACCGTCGAACGCGCCACGGCGCCGGCCTTCGGGCCCTCCTGCCTGGACGCCACCCCAGCCACTGCCCGGGCGTTCGTCCGGGCTACAGCCGCGCAAACCGCCGCCCCCGTTGTTTCCCCGCCTTCCGCTCGACCGGCGCAGCGCCGGTTTCTCGTCCATATCGACATCGACGCCTTTTTTGCGGCCGTCGAAGTGCTCCTCAACCCGTCCCTCAAAGGCAAGCCGGTCATCGTCGGCGGCCTGCCTCACGAGCGCGGCGTCGCCTCCACCTGCTCCTACGAAGCCCGCAAATACGGCGTCCACTCGGGCATGAACCTCCGCAACGCCTACAAGCTCTGTCCCCAGGGCATTTTCGTCCGCGGCAGCTACCAGGTCTACCAGGCCTTCTCCGATAAATTCTTCAGCATCCTCCACGAGTACACGCCCGATGTCGAGGACGCCTCGCTCGACGAGGCCTATCTCGACCTGACCCGCTGCCGCCATCTCTATCCCTCGTTTTCCCGGACGGCCCGCCAGATCAAGGAGCGCGTGGAGAGGGAGACCGGCCTCAAAGTCTCGGTGGGCGTCGGCCCCAACAAGATCCTGGCTAAGCTCGCCACCAAGCGGGCCAAGCCGGCCGGCTTTTTCGAGATCGAGCCGGGCAGGGAAGCGGAATTCCTGCGCGACCTGGGGATCGAATCGCTCCCCGGGATCGGGCCGAAGTCCCAGGTCATCCTGCGTATGCTCAACATCCAAAAGATCGGCGACCTGTGGGGGCTTCCGCGGACGACCCTTCATTCGATTTTCGGCCTGGGCGGCGACGACATCTACCTCCAGTCGCGGGGGATCGACAGCCGTCCCGTCGTCACGTCCGCCATCCCCAAATCCGTGTCGCGCGAGACGACATTCCTCGAAGACCTCTGGGACAGGCGCCTGCTGCTTGCCCACCTGGCCTACCTCTGCGATCGCCTCACCCTCGCCCTGCGGCAGGGCCATTATTACGCCCATATCATCGAGGTCAAGGCGCGCTATTCCGACTTCAAGACCGAAGGCCGGCGCCGTCTCCTGATCACGCCCCGCCAGGAGATGGGAGATATCTACAGGATTGTCGAGGAGCTTTTCTTGGAGCTTTACTCCGGCTCGCGCCTCTCCCTGCGCCTGGTCGGCGTGAAGGCTTCGGACCTGGTGCGGTCCCGGTCCCTTTCGCTTTTCGAGCCCTACTCCGACCGCCAGGAGCGGCTGGGCGCGGCCGTGGACCAGGTCCGCGAGAAATACGGGTTCGGCTCGGTGCTCACGATGCGCGAGAAGATGCTCGAGGCGATCTACCAGTTCGAGAAGAAGCGCGGCTTTGTCCTGAAGACCGCCTCTCTGACAAGGTAAGGAGAGACGATGTTCATTCCGCTCCGCGTCCATTCCGTTTACAGCAAAGGGAGGGGCGGGGCGACTCTCGAAGAGCTGGCCTGGTGGGCGGCCCAGAAAAAAACCCCGGCCGTCGCTCTCTCCGACATCGAAAACCTCTACGGCTGGGCCAAGTGGAAGCGGGCGGCCAAGGCGGCGGGGTTCCGGGCGCTGTTCGGCTGTGAGCTCGAGGTCGGGGAGGAGAGGTTCCTTTTTCTCGTCAAAAACCGGGATGGCTACGGAAACCTGATGGAGATCTTCAACCGCCGGGAGATAAAGAACGCGGACGGGTTGGTGACGATCTTCATCCCGCAGTCGAAGGAAGCGAAGGCGGCGCGGGAGACGACGGGAACGCCGGCAAATAACGGGACGGAGTGGGCAAAACCGGTAGATAATACGAAAAAAGAAAATGGCGATTTGTACATCGGCGCTGACTTCTTCAACTTCCGCCGGGCCCAGGTGCTGGCCCAATCCTGGGACCTCCCTCTCGTCTGGGCTAACCCTTTAAAATTCATTCGGTGCCCCGAAAGGCTAGTCCTCCTCCATGCCTTCGAGAAAAAAATCCCGTACCCGCCCGAGTGGGACACGCTCGGCAAGAAAATAAAGCTTTTCGGGCCGGACCAGGAAGTCACGGCGCTCAAAAAATTCGGTGCGGACGTCACCGACGCCTTCCGCCGGACGTTCGAGATCGCCGAGAAATGCGATTTCTCTTTCGCCCAGATCGTCCCGGCCCTTCCCGCCGACCTTTTTCCCGTCACCCTCCGCGACGAGGTGATGGCCCGTCTCCGCACCCATAAAAACCTCGGCTGGGACGAGCGGCAGCGGGCCAAGCGCGAGCTCGCCGTCATCGAGAATTCGGGCTTCGCCCCGTATTTTCTCATCGTCCACGACGTCATCGAGTTCGCCCGCCGCAACGGCATCCTCCACAACCTCAAGGGCTCGGGCGCCTCGTCGTACCTCACCTACCTGCTCGGGATCTCTCATATCAACCCCGTCGAGTTCGACCTCTACTTCGAGCGGTTCCTGAACAGCGGCCGCGACGACCCGCCCGACATCGACCTGGACTTCGACTCGCGCCTGCGCGACAAGGTCCTGGCCTACGTCCTGGAGAAATACGGACAGGGAAGGACGGGCGCGGCGTTCGTCTGCAGCCTCAAGAATTTCCGGGCCCGCTCGGCGCTCTACGAAACGGCCCGGGCGTTCGGCCTTCCGCCCGAGGAATCGCGCTCCTTAAGCAAGCGGGCGCCCTATTTCGCCGAGCCCGATTATCTGAAGCGGGCCAAACCGATCCCCGGCTACCTCGACATCTGGAAGCTGGCTTCGGAGCTCACGTCGGTGTACAACGAGATCTCGCTCCACGTCGGCGGCATCATCCTCACGCCCGCGCCCACCGACCGCTACCTGCCGCTCGAAAAATCGGCCAAGGGCTTTGTCATGTCCCACTTCGATCGGGACGCGGTCGAGGACCTGAAGCTCATCAAGCTCGATTTGCTTTCGGTGCGGGGGTTGGCGGCCATTTCGGCGACAAAGGTCGGGCTCGGCCTGAAGACGATCCCTCTGGGCGATGCTAAGACCTTCGGGCTGCTCAAGGGCGCCAAGACCATCGGCTGTTTCCAGGTCGAAAGCCCGGCCATGATGAACCTGCTGCGCCGCATGAAGCCGGAAGATATTTATGAGCTGACCCAGGCGCTGGCCCTCATCCGCCCCGGCCCGACCGAAAGCGGGATGAAAGAAGGGCTGCTGAGGAGTCGCGAGGGGAGGGGCACGTTCCGCGACCCGTTCCTCGAAAAAATCCTGCCCGAGACCGGAGGGCTTCTGCTCTACGAGGAGCAGGTGATGCAGATCGCGGAGCGGGTGGCGGGCATGCCGCCCGAGGAGGGCGATTTGCTCCGGCGCAGCTTGAAGGCCACGGGCGAGTCGCCGCTGGCCATCCTGCGGTCGCGGTTTTTCAAAGAAGCCAAGGACCGGGGATACACGGCGGGCGAGGTCGAAAAGCTGTGGCAGACCATGGAGAAATTCTCGTCCTATTCCTTCAACAAAGCGCATAGCGCGTCCTATGCGGCCATGGCCTACCAGGCCGTTTACTTGAAGGCGCACCACACCGTGCCTTATCTTGCGGCCGTGCTCAACGCCGGCGGCGGCTACTACATGCTGCCGGAGTACATCGAGGAGGCCAAGCGGCTCGGGATCAAGATTTTTGGGCCGGACGTGAACCGGAGCGGCTACGAGTTCCAGGTGGAGGGCGGAGACATCCGGGTCGGGTTCACGTCCATCAAAAGCCTGCCGCTGCGGACGGCCGAGAAGATCATCGAGGAACGGAAAGCGGCTGGCGATTACCTCTCGATCGAGGACTTTCTCGCCCGCGTCCATGTCTCGAAGTCCGAGCTGTTCACCCTGATCAAGGCCGGCGTCTTCGATTCGCTCGAGTCGCAGCGGACGCGGCAGATCCTCCGCTACTTCCAGGGGATCGAGGAGGTGGAGGTCGCGGCGGACCTCGATTCACGCGAGAAGGCCAAGATGCTTTTGGAGTCGCTCGGGTTCAGCCCCGCCGGCGACCCGCTCGCGCTCTACGAGGGGAAGAGGCCGGAGCTGCGGATCGGGGATCTACGCAAGTACGCCGGGCAGCAGGTCGAGCTTGTCGTGAGGGTTGTGGACGCGCGCGGGAAAGAGGTCAACGGCGGCCGGAAATATTTCTATCTTTTTGAGGACGAGACGGGCCTTCTCGAAGGCATCGGCGACAGGAAGTGCCTGACGCTAGGCGAGCCGCCCATCTGCTGCCTGCGAGGCGAGGTGCGGCCCGGCGGGAACGGCATCATGAAGATCTTCGACTGCAGCTTCCTCCGCTCGTTTTAAAATTCGGTGACATGTACCTTAGGTGCGCGTCATCGAATATCTTATTCCTATATATTATATAGGTTAAATAGAATAAATCCTTGAAAAACGCCGGCCGGCATGGCATAATAAACAAACTTGAGGCCTCCCCTTTGGGATGAGACAAGGCAGCGATAATTTCAATGGCTGAGGAGAGCATGATCATGGCTGAAACAAAGACACTTAAGGTGGGCGACCCGGCCCCTGATTTCCGGCTCAAGGACCAGAACAAACATGACGTGCGATTGTCCGACCTCAAAGGCAGAAAGGTCCTCTTGTCCTTCCATCCGCTGGCCTGGACGCCGGTCTGCTCCGAGCAGATGAAATCTCTGGAGAAGAATTTCGAAGTGTTCGCCAAATGGAACACGGTCGCTCTGGGCCTGAGCGTGGACCATGTCCCGTGCAAAACCGCCTGGGCAAAAGAGCTCAACGTAAAAAGCATATCGCTCCTTGCCGATTTTTGGCTGCACGGCGGCGTGGCCAAGCAGTACGGAATCTTTAGAGAAGAGAACGGATTCTCCGAACGGGCCAACATCATCGTCGATGAAGACCAGAAGATCGCCTTCATCAAAATCTACGAAATCCCCCAGCTTCCGGACATCGAGGAGATCATCGATTTTCTGAAGATAAAATAAACCGAAGATGGATTGGAGGCCCCCATGGACGTCACACAAGCCATCAAAGAAAGACGGGCTTTCCGGTCGCTCGACCCTGCAGAAATCACCGAGGATCTTATAAAGGACCTGGCCTTGCATGCCCAGCTCGCCCCGTCCTGTAACAACAACCAACCCTGGCGGTTCGTGTTTGTCTATGATCCCGCGAAGCTCCGGGAGATGCGTGCCGCCCTCAGCCAGGGAAATGAGTGGATCCATGCCGCGTCCATGATCATCGCAGTTTTCAGCAAAAAGGATGACGACTGCCTGATCCGGGACAGAGAATACTACTTATTCGACACCGGCCTGGCCACGGCGTTTTTAATCCTGCGGGCCTGGGAGCTCGGCCTCATCGCCCACCCCATCGCCGGGTTCAGCCCGAAGAAGACACGGGAGATCCTGGGCATCCCGGAAGAATATCAGGTCATCACGCTGGTCAACGTCGGCAAGCACTCCGCCGCGATCAGTTCGGTCTTGTCGCCCAAACAGGTCGAATGGGAAAAAGCCCGCCCCGAGCGCTTATCCCTGGATAAATTCGTCTATTTAAATCATTTTTAGATTCCATTTTTTCTATTCCCGCGGCTTTAAATGAGGGCTTCGTCGACCATGGCCAGATAGTTTTGAACCGGGACATAGCTGGGGATGGAATTTCCCGAGCCGATGGCAAACCGGCCGCTCCGCCCGCATGTTTCAATTAGGTGCCGCGTATGCTTCCTGACTTCCTCCGGCGATGAAGCGGATAGAATATTGACATCCAGTCCCCCCAAGACGGCTATTCGCTGGCCAAAGCGCGCCTGAAAATCCTGGATTGAGATGATGGCATTTTCGAAAGAGTGCTTCCCGTCAATTTTTACGTCCTCGATGAGGTCCTCCATGATCGTTTCCAGGTTTCCGCAGGAGTGGAGAAAATAGGGGAGGCCTCGCTCATGGGCCATTGCTGCAAACTTCTTATGCCAGGGCAAAACGTATTTTCTCAAATCTGCCGGGGATATGAGCGGACCGGTTTTAAATCCCATGTCATCCCCGGGAAAGACGGCGATGAGATGGTCGAGGTCGAGAAGGTGTCTGTAAAAAGCTGTCATCAGGCTTCCGATTTTATCAGTAATGGCTTTGACCAGCTCGGGATTCTCGGGAAGCGCCACGCAAAGCCCTTCGTAGGACATAATCCAGGACAGGTGTTCGAAAATCCCGCCCGCATGGCAGGTCATCAAACCCATCCCATCGGGCAAGCTCTGGCTGATGTATTCAAAAGGAAAAAAATCCATCGCCTCGATTTTCGGCCATGAGTAATGCTCGAAATCGGCCCAGCTTTGGATGCTGCCATGGTGCTCGTCGGCCCAGGCCCTTTGCTGCCCCAAGATCGAAGTCTCATCATGCGCCCAGAGCTGCCTTTCGGCAAAGCCGAGGCCCTGCTCGAAACGGACAAAATCGTATCCCATACGCAGCCAGAACTCGATGAAATTATCGAGATATTTTTTCTGCGTTTCCCTGTCGCTTCCGTAATCGATCCAATTTCGTCCCAGGAGTTCGGTCACGATCGGCTTCATGACCGCCGCATCGACGAGGTATTCGACGAGTGGAGGCCGTGCGGTCTTCTCGCGGCCCATAAGGACAGCTATGAATTTTTTGGAGTCCGGATGAGCATGGATTGCAGGAAGGTTTTTCAACATAATGATATCGCTGTCATGACAATCGGCCGAACGACATGAATAGCAATGATTATTCCGTCCTAGAAGTAACCTATCTTTTAAATAATGATTTCTTTTGGGATTGGCCTGAGGTTGTAATGAGAGGCCATGGTCCTGGCGTATGCCCCTGCGTTGAGAACGGCCAGGATATCCCCGGCTTTTGGGACAGGCATAAAGATTTCTTTCCCGAAGACGTCGCCCGTCTCGCAAAGATTGCCGGCCACGGTGACGCGGCGCCTGATTTTCGAGGCCAGCCGAGTGCAGTGGACGATTTCGTGAGAGGCCTGGGGATAAATGGCCGGCCGGGGAAGCGTGTTGAACGTACCGCCGTTGACGCAGGCAAAAAGATTTCCGTAGCTTTCCTTTAGATACCCGACCGCGAGCAGCAGGACTCCGGCGTCAGCCAGAAGATATTTTCCCGGCTCCACGGCCAGGGCTCGGATTTTCAAGCGACGCCTTTTGATTTCTCGGCAGATAAACGCCGCATATTTCGCAACCGGAAAAAGCCCCTGGCTTTTTAAGTAGCGGGGACCAAAGCCTCCTCCGAAGTCTAAAAACTCTAGGTCGAAACCTTTCTTCTCCAGCTCGGCGGCTTTTTGAATCATCGCCGCCGCCGCCCTTTCGACCTCAGCCAAGTCTTCCTTGACCCAGCCTGATCCCAAATGCTGATGAAGTCCTACAGGAACAAAACCATAATCCTTCGCTTTTTGAAAAGTGGCCAGGACTTTCTTGCCTTCGACCCCGAATTTGATGGGCGTTCCGTCAACGGACCTTTCGCCGGCGGTAATCACCTTTGGATTGAAGCCGCGGCCGATGCCCGGGTTCCAGCGCACCAAAACGCGTACGGCTTTTCGCTTAAACGAGCGGTCTTTGACGATTTTCATGGCCTCGAGTTGCTCGAAAGCGTCGATGCTGACGGTCAGGCCGGTTACGGCAAACGCCTGCCGGAAGTCCTCGGCGCTCATGCTCGTTCCCGTAAAAAGAATCTTTTGGGGAGGGAATCCTGCGCGCATGGCTGCCCGGACCTCGCCGGGGGAAACGGCATCGATCCACGCCCCCTCGGCTTCGAGCAGCCTGAGAATATCGAGGTTCGGGTTGGCTTTCATCGCGTAACAAATGCGAACGTCCAAGTCTGTTTTTCCGGCAAACACTCGCTGCAGCGCACGCAAGTTTGCCAGGACCTGCTTCCGGCTGTAGACGAATAACGGTGTCCCGTATTCGGCTGCGATCGTCGCCGCTTCCCGGCCGCCAAGGTAGAGCTTGCCCCGCTTCGCCTTCAAGAATTGATTTTCCCACCAGATCATGCGCTTATTCCTTCGGGCCCTTGTCTTCCTCGCTCTCCTTGAAAAGATCGAGCTGGCCCTTCCGGATTTTATCAACGATGTCCTCGAGCACGGGATACTGCTTGATCAGCGAAAGAGGGATCTCGATCTTCTCTCCGCTCACCATGTTCTTGATTTGGAGCGCATTGGCCAGGGCCTGGCCCCGATAGTGATTATTGGTGATAACGTAAACCCGATCGCTGTCCTTGCCCAATTCCTTGATTTTCTCGACCCATTCATCGAGCTCATCCGTGGTGTAGAGATAGTTGTATCGTTCATCGCGGCCGGCATCTTCTCTGAACCAGTCCTGGTAATTGCGGCCATGAAGCCGGACATACGAAAATTTAGGGTTGGTGACGATGGCGCTGGGCTTGATGGAATTTCGAAGGATGGGCTGGTCGATATTGCAGTAGCAGACCTGATGCTCGCGGAGGAGCTTGTGAAATCGATAGTCATCCCAGGACGAGTGCCGAACCTCGAGCGCCAGCGGATATCCGGCGAAAAGCTTGAACAAACCGGTCAGATAGTCGGTATGGGCCGTGGTGTTGACAAAGGACCAGGGGAACTGGAGAAGCAGGGCGGCCAGCCTGCCCGCGGCGACCAAAGGCTCGATGCCGAGCTTGAATGCATCAACGTCTTTTTGGCTGAAGTCTTTTCGCTGATGGGTGAAGACTTGGTGGAGTTTGATAGAAAAAAGGAAATCGGGGAACGGCTCAACCCTCTTCACCCAGGACAATGAAATCTGGATGACCGGCGGCCTGTAGAATGTGCTGTTGACCTCGACGATGTTGATGTAGTGGGCGAGAAAAGGCAGGGGGTGGAATCGGGAATTGCGCTTCACGGGGTAGACGACGCCTTCCCAGTCGTCGTAGCTCCATCCGGCCGTGCCGATATAATATTGTGCCATGCTGAGAATCTATTTTATGGAAATACAGACAAATGTTCAATTTAGAAATAAAGTTCCACCCCGATTTTATGTGAGTGAATTCGGAAGTCAGTGACGCTCTTGCTCCCGCGAAGGTTTTTAACGCCGTTCCCTCGCCGTCTTCTCGGCGCTGCGGAACTCGCACCATGCCTCCGATCATCCCCCCTGATTTGTGCCGCAAATTTCGAATCACGGCAGGCCGTGGCGAGGCTCGCACAGTCCTCGCGCCCCGAAGACAGGGTCCCCTCAAAGACGGCGAGAGAAGGCTAAACCTTCGCTGATGGTCGCTGCGAGCGTCACGGCCTCCCGAATTCAGTCACTACGGGATCGCTCGTAGGGCTTGCTTTATTAGTGAAGATATGAGAAATATTTTTGCAGGATAAATTTGAGATGGATCTAAGAAGCTTGAACAATCCGGCATTGCAGAAGAAAATCCTGGAGGCTTACGGCCGGATCAAGGATGAAATCATTCGGACCCCGCTGAAGTATTCGCCCATCCTCAGCCGGGAGCTGGGCGCTCAGATTTATATGAAGTGGGAGTGCGACCAAAAGACAGGATCGTTTAAATTGAGGGGCGCCTTGAACAAGCTTCGGTCGCTCACGGCCGAGCAGAAAAAACGCGGTCTCGTCTCGGCTTCGACCGGCAACCATGGCCTTGCCCTGAGCCATGCCGCAAAGCTCGAGGGCGTTCCGCTGACACTTTATCTTCCTGAAAATGCGGTCCGGGAGAAGGTCCATAAGATCGAAAAATTTGGCGTGGACTTGAAGTTCCATGGACATAGCTGCGAACAGGCTGAAATCCATGCCCGCCGCATCGCTGATGAATCCGGCCGAGTTTATATTTCGCCCTATAATGATCTTGACATCATCTTCGGCCAGGGAACTGTCGGGATCGAAATTTTGGAAGACATCCCTGACGTGGAGGATATCCTGGTTCCGGTCGGGGGCGGAGGGCTCATTGCGGGCATCGGAGGTTATCTGAAATCGTTGAAACCGTCCCTTAAAATCTGGGGAGTCGAGCCCATAAATTCTGCCTTTATGAAAGCGTCTCTTGCGGCCGGCAGGCTGATCGAAATCCAGGAAACGTCGACCCTGGCCGATGCCGTGGCCGGGGGGATCGAGCCAGGGGCTGTGACCTTTCCTCTGTGTCAGGCTTATGTCGATGGGATTCTGGCGGTCGGCGAGCGCTGCCTTCGAAATGCCCTTCGCCGCCTTTATCAAGTCCATGGCAAAGTCGTGGAGGGTGCGGGTGCGCTCCCGCTGGCCGGCCTGATGAAAGCGCGATACCGTTTTCAGGGACGGAGAGCTGTTTTGGTGGTCAGCGGGGCAAACATCGCCGCCGATTTATTCGGCAAACTGGTTCGGTAATGGCGAAGAAATGATTTGCCACTTGTCGGAATTTTGATTATGATTTTTCTATGTCCATAGGGAAATTTAGGTGAGAAAGGCTCTCATTCTTTTCTTGCTTGCTCCTCTTCTTTTTTCTTTTTGTCATAAGCCGCCAAAGACTCTTTACACGATCGGCATCATCCAGCTCCTCGATTCGCCGACTTCGAACGAGACACTGAAGGGGATCATCCAATCCCTGCAAGACGGCGGTCTCAAGGACGGGGTGAACGTCCATCTGAAAATGCGCAACGGGATGGGAGATATTTCCGAAGTCCAGAAGATCGCCCAGAATTTTGTGACCGAGAATGTTGATATGATCGTCCCCATTTCTACGCCCTGCCTTCAGGCGGCCCTGATCGCCACTCAAAAAATTCCGATTATCTTCAGTTCGGTCGCCAACCCCTATTTGACGCGAGCCGGCATATCTCCCACAGAACACTTGAGCAATGTCACGGGCCTATCTTCCGAGGGACCGATTAAGGAGACTCTGAAGCTCATCAAGGGAACACTGCCCTGGGTGAAAAGAGTCGGAACTCTTTGGACGCCGTCCGAGCTCAATTCCGAATATTACGTAGAAAAGGCCCAAGAAGCTGCCGCGGAGTTGGGTTTTGAGCTCATCGCGGTCCCCGTCTCGAATCAGAGCGGTGTTCTCTTGGCGGCACAGGTGCTGATCAACAAGAAAATCGACGTCATCTACCAGATCTCGGACAACACCATCAACGCCTCTTTTGAGGCCCTGGGCAAAGTGGCCGAAGAAAATAAAATCCCCCTGTTCGGCGGATTCTTGCGATCCACGGAGCTCGGGGCCTGCGCGGCCATGGGCTGGGATTTTTTTGATATGGGGTACAAAACAGGCCAGATTATCCTTCGCGTGAAGGCCGGAGAAAGCCCCCTCAAGATCCCGTTTCAAAGCATGATCACGATCAAGCTCCATCTCAACCCGAAAGCGGCCGAGAAACAAGGCGTGAAATTCCCGGACGATGTTTTGAAGAGAGCGAGTGAGCCGACGCCGGAAAAGAAATAACATGGCGTCCGCGCCCGATGCGGACGGCGGTTTTGATCGCCGTAAAGGTCAATTCCGTAGCCAGTTCGCAGGCCTTGCCAAGCGGTTTCCCCAGCGCTAGATAGCACAGAAGGCTTGAAGAGAAAAAGCAGCCTGTCCCGTGAACATCTTTATTGATCTTGAGATTCCCGAAAAGAAAGGCCCTGCGGCCATCGTAAAGAAGATTGACGGCCTCTTTCACCAGGTGGCCGCCTTTGATGAGGCAGGGGATGCGGGTCAAAACGTAGATTTTCTCGGCTGCTTCTTTCATATCTTCGACGCTCTTGACTTTTCGGCCGGTGATGAGGCCCGCTTCTTCCAGGTTGGGCGTCAGGACCGAAGCCCGGCCCCGTATTTCCCGGATAAATGAGGGAATGGCATTTTTTCCCAAGAGCCAGGCGCCCGAGCTCGAACGGAAAACAGGGTCGATCACGCGCGGAATATTTTTATTCGCGGCGAGAATCTTACCGATGATTTTTACGTTTTCCCGTGAGCCGGCCATGCCGACCTTGATCCCCGAAAAAGCGAGGTCTTTGGCCAACATCTCATACTGGTCTTTGAGAATACGGGCTTGGGGGCAAAATGTATATTTCACTGATTGCGTATTCTGAATCGTGACGGCTGTCACAATCCCGGCTCCGTAAAAACCGAAATGCTGGAAGACCTTGACGTCCAGAAGCAGACCCGCTCCTCCCGAAGGGTCATAGCCGGCCGCTGATAAAAGAACTTTTTTCATGAAAGGAAAGGCTCGATCTTTGCTTTATTAGAATTTAATCCGACGCCCGTCTATTGTCAACATTGATCTTGCCCGGATTCTTGGAAGCATGTCCAAACGTGTGATTTCCGAGGGGCGATGCCCACACCTCTCGGAAATCACATATATGGACTTTTGCTCGAATTCTTTACGGCCAATTTCCATTGTGCTAAACTTCTCTCGTCATGGACGCGCGCGCTCATGTGTTTGTGTCGGGGAGAGTCCAGGGAGTTTTTTTCCGCGATCACACCCGGAGGTGGGCCTCTTCGCTCGGCCTCAAAGGCTGGGTGCGGAACGTCTATGACGGCCGCGTGGAAGTTATCGCCGAAGGAGAAAAGGGCAAGGTCGAGTCCCTCATCGGCAGGCTCCGCGAAGGCCCGCCCATATCAAGGGTCGAAAATGTCGAAGTCACCTGGGAAGAATACACGGGTGAATTCAGCGAATTTCGGGTGACGTATACGTCTTTTTGAAATTCTAGCTCGATTGTTTTTTCTGCTCCAGAAATTTTTTCCGGCATTCCTTGGAACAGAAAAAAAATTCTTGGCCGTCGATCACGTCCCGGAGGGCTTCTTCCCTAGGGACGTAGGTGTTGCAGGCTTCATCCTTGACCATCATCCCGGACAGGCGTGGTTTGGGCTTGGGAGCTTGGATTCTCTTGCCGAGGTTTTGAATAAAACGGACGGCGATATAGATGGTATAAGCGATGAGGACGTAATAAATCAGCCTGATCATGGCGCGCACCATCGAGACACTTTAGATGAATCGGGCATCCTTGTCAAATGGGGAGGCTACGTCCAAAATTGCCGATAGAAACTCCCGACGGGTCCTGTCGGATACTCTTGGAGGGAAACCCTTAGGTCGGGTTTCCCTCCAACGATCGCTTCGCTCTCTGCCTCCTTTCCATGGAGCATCCCGCCGTGAATTCGGGGACACACACTGTGTGTGTCCCCAGTTTTTTCGAGCCCCGGTCGGCGCCACCCCAATTTATTTTATCGCGTCTAGCTCCTCGCCCGGCTTAAAAGCGAATTTTTTGCTTGATTTCGGGGCGCGCGAGAAAGTAATATGAAAATGAAGAAAGCGGTTGATTATAATTCATCTGTGAAGGAGCCGACATGGACTTTTTATTGACTGAGGATCAAAAAAGCCTGAAGCAGTCCATCCGGGACTTTGCCCAGAAGGAAATCCAGCCTTTGATCAAGGAGTACGATGAGAAAGGAAAATGGCCGGAGGGGCTGACAAAAAAACTGGGAGATATGGGACTGCTGGGAATCATCATCCCTTCCGAGTATGGAGGAACGGGATATTCTTATATCGATTATGTTATCATCCTGGAAGAGATCTCCAAAGTTGACCCCTCGGTCGGCCTGGTAATCGCCGCTCACAATTCCTTGTGTTCGAACCATATCAACCTTTTCGGGACCGAGGCCCAGAAAAAGAAATATTTGCCCCGCCTGACATCCGGCCAGACTCTGGGCGCATGGGCGCTGACGGAGTCGGGCGCCGGCTCGGATGCCGCCGCGCTCAAGACGCGGGCCGAGAAAAAAGGCGATCACTGGCTCTTGAACGGGACCAAGCTCTTCATCACCAACGCCAGCCTAGCGGAAATACATGTCGTCATGGCCCTCTCCGACCCGGCCAAGGGAAGGAACGGGATCTCCGCTTTTATCCTGGAAAAGGGAATGGCAGGCTTCAAGCCTGGCAAGAAAGAAGACAAGCTCGGAATCCGGGCCGCGGATACTGCGGAGCTGATTCTTGAAGACGTCAAAGTGCCGGCGGAAAACCTGCTCGGCAAGGAGGGTGACGGCTATCGCGCAGCTATGGCCATCCTGGACGGGGGCCGGGTGAGCATTGCCGGTTTTTCCCTGGGGATTGCCGCAGGGGCTTTGGAGTCGAGCTTGAAATACTCCAAGGAGCGAGTGCAGTTCGAACAGCCTATCGGGAATTTCCAGGCGATCCAGTGGATGCTGGCGGACGGCTTCACGGAGCTCGAAGCCGCCCGGCTCTTGACCTACCGGGCCGCGTATCTAGAGGACAAGGGGAAGAAAATCCCGAAAGAGTCGGCCATGGCTAAGCTCTTCGCCAGCGAACTGGCCGTCAAATCATCTTCGATGGCGGTCCAGATCCACGGCGGCTATGGGTTTACCAAAGATTATCCGGTGGAGAAGTTTTACCGGGATTCCAAGCTGGCCACGATCGGAGAAGGGACGTCGGAAATCCAGCGCTGGATCATCGCCCAGAAAATTCTCTCGGAATATTAGTTAATATGACGGGACCTGTCGGGCACTCTTGGAAGGAAACCCTTAGGTCGGGTTTCCCTCCAACGCTCGCTTTGCTCTCTGCCTCCTTTCCAAGGAGCATTTAGCAATGAATTCATCAGGGGTCGCTTATTGATTGAGAAGAAGAGGTTTTGTCGCGTTCGGGCGCAGCGAGGCAGCATCCGTGCCACCCATCATAAATTTTACCGGGGAAACTGATATATGCCTGGCCGTATAGACCTTATCAAGGGGGTGTTGAGCGGGAATCCCAGGGCTATCGCTCGGGCTATCTCTCAAGTAGAAAACGCCGAGGACGGCGCGCAGGAAATCCTCAAGGGTCTTTTTCCGCACTGCAAAGAATGCCTGATCCTGGGAATAACCGGCGCTCCCGGATCCGGAAAAAGCACGCTTGTGGACCAGTTGATCGGCCGGCTTAGGGCTGAGGGGAAGAAAATTGGCATCATCGCCGTTGATCCTTCAAGCCCGTTTACAGGCGGCGCGATCCTGGGAGATAGGATCCGCATGATGCGCCACAGCACGGACCCCGGCGTGTTCATCCGCAGCATGGCGACGCGCGGCCACTTGGGCGGCCTGGCCAAGGCCACCGGAGAGGCCATCTCCATTTTTGAAGCATCCGGGAAGGATATTGTCCTTGTCGAAACCGTAGGCGTCGGACAGGACGAGGTCGAAATCGTCAAGCTGGCTGACCTGATCCTGGTCATTCTGACTCCCGGCGCCGGCGATGATATCCAGGTGTTCAAGGCCGGGATCATGGAGATCGCCGATATTTTTGTCCTCAACAAAGCCGATACGCCCGGGGCGGAAAAAATTGAGATCCAACTCAAAGCTATGCTCGAGCTCGGCTTAAAGGACAGAGACCAGCCGCCCGTCATCAAAACGGTGGCCACCGAGGGCAAGGGGACGGACGAGTTGGTCCAGGCCGTCTTGAAGCTCCGGACGAAAAAGGTGCGATCAGACCTGGCCGCCAGGCGGAAAAAATTGATCGCCTGGATGCTCAAGGACATCACCCAAGATAAGCTTTACGGGCTTGTCGTTTGGACTCTCAAAGATGCCGAGTTCGAGAATTACGTGGAAAAAATATATAAAAGGGAGATCGACCCTTACACAGCGGCGGACGAAATCGTGGCCAGGTTGAAGACAAAAAACCCAAAGGAGCGAAGATGAAAGTTAAGATCGAAAAGATCGACCATATCGGCATTGCCGTGAAAGATCTCGAAGCGAAGATCGCCCTTTGGGAGGGGATTCTCGGAATCAAGGCCGGCAAAATCGAGGAGCTTCCGGAAAGGGGCGTAAAGCTCGCCCATCTTCATGTGCCCCACAGCCCCACCGTGGAATTGGTGACCCCCTTGAATGAGCAGGCGGCCGTGGCCAGGTTTCTGGCCGAAAGGGGAGAGGGGATTCACCATTTCTGTTTTCTGGTCAAGAACATCGAGAGCGCTTTTAAAGAGCTGAAGAAGAAGGGAGTCCAGTTTGTCCAGGACAAGCCCTACCTGGGCGCGGGCGGGAGCCGCATCATTTTCATCCATCCGCGCAGCCTGGGCGGCGTTCTAATCGAGCTAAAAGAGGAAAAGAGGCAAAAAGGAAAATTGCTCCGTCGTCCCATTCAGCGCGTCGACGGCTGATAAATTCGCACGCGCCAGCTGATCAGAACTGGTAGTTATATTTCGCCCAGAGGTCTCTTTCCAGCTTCCAGTAAGCCTCGACCGCTGCGTTGGCCATCTTGAGACAGTAATCCGTGAGAAATTTCTTGGCCTCGGCCGGGTCATTTTTATAAAGCGCCTGGGCTTCCTCTTCGACTTTTTTCTGGTCCATGAAAGCTTTTTCCTCGATAGGCTTCCAGACTTTTTCGATTTCTTTGCTCATGTCCTGGTAACGGATCTGGGCCAGCTTGCTCACGGTCCGGAATGCCCACCAGGCGCTCTCGTTCTTGAATCCCCAGCGGCCGTCAACCATGTAGGAGTCCGGCATTTTTGAAATGCCGCAATAAAAAGGCGTGTGAGGCGTTGTCGCCGGATTGTCATAGCCCAGCCAGACCACGCCGCCGACGGAATCGGGCAGCCATCCCCTCGATTGGGTGATCTGAAGATACGTCGCCGTCGGTGAGCAAATCAGCCGTTCGCGCTTGATTTTGAGAAGTTCGCGAAGATCGCCGTTTAGAAACGGGCTGGCCACCGGGCTTTTGATGGTCTCGCCCTTGCGGTTGACGGCCATCAGACCCCTGGTCATATCGAACTCGGTCCCGTCATAGCAATCCCTGAAAATGGCCAGCAGGTCCTGGACCGTGACTTTTTTCTCGGGCTTCACCGAGAACGGGTAATTTTCGGATTCTGGGTTGAGCTTTAAAGAGGGCGCAAGAAGGCTCAGCACCCGCCATTCACGCCGCCTGCAGTAAATGCTTGTCCTCGAGCTCGGGGCATAGGCATAGCAGAGTTCAAAAGGCTCTCCCGACTTGGGATTCCAAAAGCCCATCTCCTGGGCTAGGCTGTGAATATTTTCCGAGGCCATAAAATATTCTTTGTTCTTGAGGTCGATCTTTCGGATGCGGCTGGCATTGGCGTCGCAGCCGATTTCATCGTCCGGAACGCGCTGAGCGGCCCAGACGGCGCCTTTTTTCCCCTTGCCGGGGCCGTAGATCTCGAAATGCCAGACCTCTTTCGGGTCCGCAAACGTGAAGCATTCTCCGTAATCATTGTAGCCGTATTTTCTTGTCAATTCATCGGCTACCCTGATCGCCTCCCGCGCCGTTTTGGCCCTCTCCAGGACGAGACCGTACAGTTCGGGCGCATCGATAATCCCTTCGTTGCTCTTGAGCTCCATGCGGCCGCCGATCGTTGTCTCGCCGATGGCCAGTTGGTATTCATTCATGATCGGATAGGCCGCGTTCATGAAGGCATACGTTTCCGCGGCTTGAGGAATCTCGCCCGTTTCGACCCGGTCTGTGTCGTTGGGGCCCTTGCTTCTTTTGGGTTCATAATAGACTTTGGCTATTTCGCCGGGCTTGTGTTTTTGATGGGGGACGATGGTGATCCAGGTGCGGTCGGTATTGCTGTCGCATGAATGAGAGGTCATGGTCGAGCCGTCGACCGAGGCCAGCCGTCCGACGAGGATGCTCGTGCAATTGTCAAAGACCGGTTGATCCGGGACGGACCTCGGTTTGGAAACGCCCGCGCCGGATGAGGTAAGCGCAACGACGGCCAGAACAAAAGCGAATACAAAAAATAGCGAATACCTGGATGACCGAAAGTTATTCATGAGTTCCTCCATTTCATTAAATTTTTGGCTCTCTTCCATTTCGTTTGGTTATTAAAGGGAAACGATCCGGAGACGGCTGAAGCGACCATGGAGGGTTTAGCCTTCCCGAGCCCTCCTTTGAGGGCAGCCGGCTCGGAAGTAGCCGGCCGGCGAAGTTGTCTGAGCTTCCCGGCGAACATACGTAAAATCGAGGCCGGGAAGCGAGTTCTTCGCCGCCGAAAAGGAGGGCTCGGGAACGGCGTGAAAAACCCGAATGGGGAGCGAGGCCGTCTCCGGATTGTTTCCCAGGCAATTCTCATCACACGAAATGGCAGAGAATACTTTATTTCTTATCTTCCTTGAGGTATTTATCATACCACTCGAGCATCCGCTTATACATATCTTTGCGTTCGTCGTTGGAGTTGGGGCCGCCGTGAGCGCCGTCGTGATAGCGCAGCCAGACGACTTTTTTGCCCAGCCGGCGCAGCGCGTAGAAAATCTCCTGGGATTGAAGGGCTTCCACATTGGGGTCCTGGTCGCCGGTGATGCAAAGCAGCGGAGTCTTGATCCGGTCGGCTTGGAGGATGGCCGAATGGGCCAGGTATCGCTCCGGATATTCCCAAAGGGTCCCGCCGATCCTGTCCTGGCTTTTTTCCGGGGCGTGAATATTCCTAACGCCCAGGCGGGGGCTCTGTGTGTAAAAGCTGACCATGTCCACCTTGCCGGAATTGTTGATGGCAGCCTTGAACCTATCGGTCTGAGTGATGAGCAGCACGGTGGCGTACCCTCCGTAGCTCGTGCCCTGGATTCCCAGCCGCTTGGGGTCGGCGACGCCCATGTCGATTACCTTGTTGACCGCCGCGAGGGCGCCTTTGGCCCAGGCTTCGCCAGGATAGCCTTTCACGAGATTCACCGAGGGGTGGAGCACGGCATAGCCGGCCGACGTAAAAATGTTCAGCGCTGAGCTGAACCCGTTCTCGAAATATTGTTCATAGACCTCGGTGATAAGAGGATATTTTTTCGCTTTTTCGTGGTTGGCAGGGTAGTACAAGACGCCGTAGAGCTTTTTACCGTCTGCATCCATGTAAGAGATGAGTTCGGTATGGCTCAGCGCCTTCTCTTTGAACTGCGAGTTGAGGTCCGTGAGCTTGGCGGGCTTGGAAAAATCCGTTCCTGCGACATAGAGCTCCTCGGGCTTGTCGCCGTCGGATTCCATGTAAAGGAAGCTCGTTCCGTCTTCCGCCATCCTCCACCTGGAATAAAGAAGGCTGCTGCGGATTAGATCGGACATTTTTTTCGTTTTGACATTGAGCTTGACCAGGCCGCGGTCGTATTTATCCGGCGCGGAATAGCTGAAATAGAGCGACTGTCCGTCCGGGCTCCAGTCGATGACTTGAAGGTTGGGACGGCTGTCCTCGTCTTCGGGAAGCTCGTAAATCATTTCTTTGTCGCCGGTTTTGACGTTGACCTGCCAGTATTGGCGGGGCGGGTTGGCCGGCGGCTGTCCCGGTTTTTCCTCTTCGGGCTGCGGCCTGCTGCTTGTGCAAAGCAAAACGCCGGCGTCCGGGCTGAAGCGGGCCGCATCGAACTCCTGTTTTTTCTTCTTCTCGTCTTTTTTCTCGTCCTTGGCCTTGTCCGCGGCTGGGGCGGCTTCTTTTTCGCCGACGAGCTTCCGCGGCTCCTTGTCGGTGACGGCCATCACGTAGACGTCGCCTTTATCAGAATACGCCAGCATCGCGCTGTCCTTGGACCAGACCAGCGTCCTCCGATCATACGGCTTGAGAAGGACGCGCGGCGTCCCTTTGGGGAGGGGGAGGACCTCGAGCTGGTTTTTGGTGCCGCCTATGACATCGTAATTCGTCTTCTCGGTTACGTCGCGCTCAATAATAAGCGATGCGCCGTCCTTAGTCAGGCGCGTAGAAAGCAGCATCGTTTCCGGCATAAGCTCCGTGACTTTGTTCTGGGCGATTTCCCAGACGACGGGTATGGCCGGGCGATTTTGCCGGCTGATTTCATCCCACTGCAGGAATGGCTTGTCCGAATCCATGAGAATGATGGGGCTGGCTGTGGCATACTTGAATAACCCGGCGCTCTTGGCCTCCCAGTCCGAAGTCCTGACCGTAAGATAAATCTTTTTTCCGTCCGGTGACCAGATCAATGGCGAATTGGATGCAATCGGCTTCGGGTATTTCAGGGCCGTTTTCTCGAATTTTCCCGTCTCGCGGTTCCAGAGGACAAGCTGGTAGGCGGGGCTGCGGAAGAGAAAGAAAGCCAGCAATTTTCCGTCCGGAGACCAGGCCGCCGCGCGAAACTGCTGCTTGTGAGGATAGAGCTTAACTTGCTTTCCCGAGCTTGCGTCGATGATGACCAGATCGGCCAGCGAGGGCCCGATATAGGTTGGGTCGCCGTAGCGGTAGTTGTCCTGGGGAAGACGGTCGGACTGGGCGCTGACGGCGTAAACCAACCAGCGGCCGTCTTTTGTCCAGTCTTCAACCCTTAAAGACGTCGTCAGGAAATAATCATCAATCGAGAAGAGATTTTTATTTTGGGCGCTAAGCGCAGCGGAACCCCCAATGATGAAAAAAAGCAATAATAAAGACAGAAAAGATTTGAGCTTTTGCGGAGTACAGTCCATGAATCCCTCCCTAAAGGTGATGATAAAAAGGCGATGCGGAAAGGCGAGGCAAGATCGTCCGCATCAAATTTGGTGCCTAGTAATTTCCGTGACCGCTGATCGTTTTGACCTGCCTGGCAAAAACCTTGGCCTCGGCCAGGTCCGTCTCGTTTGGATGCGTGCTGGCCGACGCGGCCATCTCCGCCCATTCCTGGTGCTCGGGCGATTTGATCAGGACCGCTAAAGTTTCATAGGCGATCTTACCGCGGCAGGCATACGTGCCGAGGACCTTGGCCTTTGAGGCCAGGATAACGGCGTGTTCCAGGGCTTCTCTCGACAGCCTGGAGCCCGTTAAAGATCCGTGGGTGCAAAAGAGCGCAATTTTTTTGCCGGCCGGGATATTTTTGAGGAAGACTTCGACCTTATAGGGAACGCTGTGGGATTGGACGGGAAAGCCGACAAAGACCAGGTCGTATTCGTCGAGGCCCTGGACCTCGCCTATGGGATTGAGGGCCTTATCGCCGTCGAGAGCGGAAAAGATCGCATCGGCGACTTTTTTTGTATTGCCCGTCAGGCTGAAATACGCGACGAGAGTTTTATGCATGGCCTTATTTTTCCACAGACAGGAAAAAAATTCTAGCTTTTTATGAGGCGAAAATCAATCGTGATTTTCGTGCCTTTTCGGAGTTCGCTCGTGATCTGGATCGTGCCTTCATGGTCCTCGACGATTTTTTTGGCAATCGGAAGGCCCAGGCCCGTCCCGACGTCCTTGGTAGAAAAGTAGGGCTCGAAGATCCTTTCCAGGGCCTCCTTTTCGATCCCGATGCCCGAGTCCTCCACCTCGATGACCAGGTGCTCCTGCGTCTTCGTTACGGATACGCGGATTTCGCCCTTGCCCCGGATGGCTTCGATGGCGTTGGTCAGCAGGTTGCGGAGGGCGACCTTGAGCTTGGCCCGGTCGCCGGCGAAGCGAAAGTCCGTCCCTTCGTAGGACTCCCGGAACTGGATCCTTTCTGCGAGAAGATTCTTATAGGGCCCGACCGTTTCCTTGACGAGTTCATCAAAAAGGAAATCCTCTTTATGGAGGACGGTCTCTTTAGAGATCTCGAGAAACTCCTGTGCGATTTTTCGGAGGTTTTCGACTTCGCTGTTGATATAGGAAATGGATTCTTTGAGCGCCTGGCCAAAATCGCCCTTCTTGTCCTCATAGACCTTGAGCAAATGCTCGGTAGAGAGCTGGATCGGGGTCAGCGGGTTCTTGACTTCATGGGCCACCTTGCGGGCCATTTCGGCCCAGGCCACCTTCTTGCTCATCTCGGCCAGCTCTTGCTCGCGGTTCTTGAGGTTTTGGATCATCGTGTTGAATCCGTCGACGAGGGTTTTCATCTCGTCCTGCGTTTTGTAATCGATCTTGATCTCCAGGTTGCCCAGGCCGGCCTCCTTCGTCCCGGCCAGGAGCTTTTTGATCGGCGTGACGATCATAGCGCCGATGCCCCGGGCCAGCGCCAGGACCGTGGCGATAAAAAAGACGGAGATGAATAGCAAAAATTCGATGAGCTGCCGGGTGGCATCGGCAATTTCCTGCTGTTCAAAAGGAAAGGGCAGCGAGATGAGCAGGAGCGGGCCAAGGGAAGCGTAGGGAATCGTGAGCGTGCGAAAGGAGAAATTCCCGATGTTCCTTGTCTGGGCGTAAAACGGGTTATTTTCGAACTGGATTTTATAAAAGATTTCGCCGTCCAGCAGCTCCGGGAAAAGCCCGGAGTCAAAAAATTCCCTGCGGCTCGAAGAGACCAGCCGGCCGTTCTCGTAGAGGTTCACGTCATTGGCGATGGTCGTGCTGATCCAGAGCACCAGGTCTTCGGAAAGGGTCGGGGTCTGGGCCTTTTCCTGCCGTTGGAAGTAGAGAAAATCGTCCATGACGCTGCGGGCCAGGTTGGCGTGGATCTCCGCCTTCTCGACGAACTGCTCCGAGAAAACGCGGTTGAAAAAGTTGCGGGAGAAGAAAGTGAAAAGAAAGAGCGGGACGAGGGCGACGGCGATGAAGGAGATATAGACCCGGTTGGAAAACGACCAGAGCGGGTGGCGGAGCGTCTTTCCCGACCAGAGGACCGATACGAGAAACACGGGCAGGAGGAAGATCAGTGCGTAGAAAAAGAAGAGCTCGAAAAATTCGATGGTAAAGGTTATGATTTTTTTCTGGGGCATGAACAGGCCATAAATGCGGCTGCCCGAGAGGAAATAAAAGAGGTCGAACGTCTTCTCGCGATCGACGAACGTCGTCCAGCGGCCCGCGGCGTTCAAAGCCTCCGGCAGAAGGAGGTCGGAGGGAAAACCCGTCGAGATTTTGTCGGGGTTGAAGATGATTTTTCCGTCCTGGTCAAAGACGGCAAACCGTAAATCGAATTGGTTGAGCGAGGGCAGTGAGTTCACGCGGAGGAGCTCGAAATAGGGGTTGGCGGAATAAAGGAACGGCAGCATGTCGTAATCCAGCGAAAGATAATACACGGTCCGCCCCAAACGTTCGTTGTTTTCGAACCAGTCTTTGTATCCGATGAGAAAATCTCTTCCCTTTTCCATGAACGGGATAGTCAAGCGGGTAAGCGCCCAGTCCGGACTATCGGGCCAGTTTCCGGTCGTGCGAAACGTCGCCGGGATGTTCAGCGAAAAACGGGAAAGGACGTTGCCCTTTGGGTCGAGGATCTCCAGGCTGGAATACCAGTTGAATTTATCGGCGGGCGTCCTTGTCCAGAGCGAATGAGCCAATTCCGAGGGGGAATCCGGCCTTGCCTTGAGAAAAGCGATCAGGCTTTTTTTCTGTTTTTCTATTTCGGAAAAAGCCTCCTGCATCAAAAAACCGGCCCAGTCTTCTTGGGCGACGATCGTGTCTTTCAAAAAATACTGAGTCAGTCGCCGGGCTTTTTCCGATGTGTTCTGGTGGAGAGTTCCGTAGAGAAAGACGGCCATGAGAACGAGCGCAACAAACACGGGCTCCCTACGTTTGGAAGCCTTCGGCCAAAAAGCGAGCACGGCGAGAACGAACAGGGTGACGAGCTGCAGAATAAAAAGGAAAGGCGCGCTCCGGCCGTAAACGAAGAATGCGAGTGCCTCGATTCCCAAAAGAAGAATAAACCCAAAAGTGGAGCGGGACATGAGGCGGGCGGCGATTCTCAAAGCCGTGAAGAGAAAAAACACAACACCCGCAAAAAGAAAAAAGAGGGCCCCATGGAGAAGCACAAAAGACCATGTCAGGGAAAATCGCAGCAAATTGATGCTGGAATTGGCGACGAAAAGGGCCATTAGCTTTTGGAATGCCAGGAGCGCCGCGATGGCGACTGCGAAGACGAGAGCGTTGAAAGCCAGGGACAAGGGGGCGGCAACTCTATTTTTCTTGGGACGATAAAGCCCCTGGAGGTAAAAAGCAACGGCGGCCAAAACGAGAGATAGGAAGAGGAAGGTCAAGAAAATGTCGGCCGGCGACTTCGTGAAATCCCCGACAGATAGAAAGCTGGCCGGTGTCGGAGAGAAGACCGGAAGCGACTGGATATTCCCCAGCCGGCTCAGCGGAAAGAAAGCAAACCGCAAGCCCGCCAGGGATAGAAGGAGGAAAATGCCCGGGCCGATTTTTTTGCTCTGATAGAAAGCGGGGAGACGGACGAAGCGGACGAGGGCGAGGACAAAAAAAATAACGAGAAGAAGGTAGAAGACCAGCAAAAACATTTCTTTTTTGGCGAGGCGAAAGGCCGTGAGGGACGGTGAACCCAAAGTCACGGTGGCGATCATTGTCTGCTGCTCATTGCGGAGGGGAAAAAAGATGGACTGGATCTCGCCCTGGAGGCGGGGCGAACCGATGTACTCGTCCTGATGCTCTGTGAATATTTTATCCAGGCGGGAGACGTCCTCTCGGAAGTCCTGGTAGTCAACCTGACAATTTTTTCGCAGCCGGGAGCCCAAAAAATAGTATTCCCGGAGATAGGGGGATTTGAACTGGGGAATAAAGGCCAACAAGCGGTAGAGGGCGAGATATTCGTTTCGCCGCACTCTCTGCACGGATACAAGATAGGAAGAGGCCTTGTCCTTGATCAGAAAGGAATTGGCCGCTCCCTGAAAGAGGGAGACGGATTCCCAGTCCTTGAATGTATCTTCCAGGTTCAAAACGTTGCCGAGCCAAATGGTTAATTTTCCCTCCGGTGTATAGGCGGCAACGCCCTCCACCTCGGGGTTCAAATTCAACCGTTTGAACTTCTCGTACCAGAGCTCGCCTTTTTCGGGGAATGGGGATTGGGCCAGCTGCCGTTGTTTTTCCCGCTGGTCCTGGAGGAGGCCGGCATATTCTTTTTTAATGGCTTGGGCCTGTGCCCGGAGGCGTTTCAGGCTTTTCTCATAATAATTGGAGGAGAGAAGCGACGGCAGCAAGAGCGAGAGGACGACAAAGACAAGCGCCAGCGCGGCCACCGCGGCCAGGACGGCCGGAAGCCATCGTTCGCGCACAGGCTGTTTTTTCAATAAAGCCTTTCCGCCTTGATCTCGGTGATCTTCCAGAAATCACCGGATGTGGAGGGCGTGGGATCGCCCTTGACATAGAAGTAAATTCGCAGGCGAAACTGATTCCGATTTCTGCCGGTGAACGACCAGCTGGCTTTAAAAATATAATGGCCCCTTGCCAGGGAGGGTGGGGCGCCGATCTCCGGATAGAATTCAAAGGTCGCGTAGGACCGGAAAATCTGTTTGAACAGAAAATAGGCCTGCTCGCCGGACACCTCGTCGGAAAAGGAGATCGGCTCCGGGAGCGAAATATTGATCGGATGGTCCGGGGTCAGAAGCGAATAGAGAAGCTGGGGATCATTTTGGAGGAACGACTTCTCGATATTCTTTGTGACGGACGAGATTAAAGAAAGAACGAGAGACAGAATACAAAGACTGAGTTGGGACACTCAGACAAAAGCGGCCCGCTTAAGCTTTCCCTTCGGACTTTTCTTCTTTAGTCTCTTCTTCCAGTTTCTTGGTCCGCATCGCGTCTTTGATGCTGCTGATGCCCGCGATCAATGCGATCAAGCCTCCGAAGAAGAGGATGGGCGGGATGAAGCCGAAGACCAGCGCGATAAACTGGTGCCACCACACAAATACGACAAGAATGATGCCGGCAGCCATGGCGATCAAGCCGCCGATTATGGCAAGGAATTTGCCCATAGAGTGACCCTCCTCTCAGTTAAGGTTAAACACGGCGGGGATTATAACAAAACAATTTTCAATAATCAACTAAAAAAAAATAATGGGGTCAAACCTACTCGTTACGCAGTCTCCCTCGAGAAAATTGTGCGTAACGAGTAGGTTTGACCCCGTTGGTGGACTCAGTTTAAGGAGTAATATATGATATTTGCAGTTATTCCTAGACTAAAAGGAGGAGGCCATGAATCTCGGAAAGAAAGCGATCTTGAGGCTGGCGGTCCTAGTATTGCTGGGCTTCTCGGCGAGCGGGATATGCGCAGGGGAGGATGTTTTTGTCCTGGGGAATCTAAAGGCCGCGCCCGGGGAAGTGCGCTCGGGGTATCTCGATGTCCCCGAGAAGGACGGAATCAAGACGGCCATCCCAATCACAATCATCCGGGGCGCGAAGAAAGGAAAAGTCCTGGCGCTGGTAGCCGCCGTTCATGGCGCCGAATATCCTCCGGTGCTGGCCCTCTACCGGATAAAGGATCAGGTGGACCCCAAAAAGCTTTCCGGCACGCTGGTCCTGGTCCATATCGCCAACTTGCCCTCTTTCCAGAAGCGGACGATCTATTACAACCCTTTTGATTGGAAAAACCTAAATCGGGTCTTTCCAGGCGATCCCAACGGCTCGCTCAGCCAGCGAATGGCCTATGTCTTGAATGAAGAAATCGTCAAAAAGTGCGATTATTTGCTCGACCTTCACTGCGGCGATGCCAATGAAGCCTTGATTCCATACTCCTATTGGATGATCAGCGATAAAAAAAGCACCGACGCTAAAACAAAAGACATGGCCCTCGCCTTCGGCCTTCGCCATATCATCATCGATACCACCCGCACCAAGGACCCCAAGGATTCCAAGTACTTGGGCAACACGGCCATCCTCCAGGGAAAACCCGCCATAACCACCGAATCGGGGTTTCTCGGAAGGACGGATGAAGAATCGATCGCCCGGAATGTGAAGGGCATTTTGAGCGTTATGAGGCTTCTCAAGATGATCGATGGAAAGCCGGATTTCGTCGCCGACCCCGTCTGGATCGATAAATACGAAGTCGTCAATTCCAACTACGACGGGCTTTTTTATCCTCAAGTCGAAATGGGCGCCATGGTTACGCAGGGCCAGACCGTGGGCATGGTCAAAGACTATTTCGGTAATATCAAAGAAGACGTCAAGGCTCCTTTTGCGGGCATCATTCTCTATTTCATCGGCACGCCTCCCGCGAACAAGGGCGAGCCTCTTTTTGAGGTAGGCCGGATACTCTTGGAAGGAAACCCAGTAAAGGGTTTCCTTCCAACGCTCGCTTCGCTCTCTGCCTTCCTTCCAATGAGCATTATCCGATGAATCATTTAATAGGCTCGGGAAAGGCATGAGAAGTCCGGATCGCTTCTCCGATGAATTGAAACAAGGCCGATGAAGCTGCGCGGCGCGCTTTTCGATATGGACGGGACCGTCGTAGAGGTTCCCTACGATTGGCCGCGCATCAGGGCCGATCTTGGCGCCCATGAGATCTCCATTCTCACCTATATCAGCGGCCTCCCAGAGCCGGAAAAATCGCGAAAATGGGCGATCCTCCAGAGCTTCGAGGATGACGCCACGCGCCGCGCCGTCCTCAAGAGGGGGATGCGCAGTTTTCTGAATTTTTTGGAAGCGCATGCCGTCCAAACGGCGCTTGTGACCAACAACTCTCAGAAAAATGTCGACGCTCTTCTCGATCGGTTCCGCCTGAAGTTTGATTGCGTTCTCTCGCGGGAAAGCGGCCTTTGGAAACCGTCCGGAGAGCCGCTCCGAGCTGCGATGCGCATATTAAAGCTGGCCGCGGACGAATGCTGCGCAATCGGGGATTCTCATTTCGACATCAGGGCTGCCCAGGAGGCCGGCGTCGCCAGGATTTTTATCCTGAGCAAGGACCGGTCAAAATTCACGAGCGGTTCATATGCCGCGTGGCTTGCCACGGGGAACCGCTCGAGAGGGTTCCAAGGGGGAGTCGCCCCCTTGGTCGCAGGGCGGGGTTTCATGCCCCGCCCAAGAAGGGGAGTCAGGGCGGCCGGGTCTTCCCGGCGCCCATTGGAAGGGGTCTTCCCCTCCAAATTGGCTTCCTGGCCGGTCGAGATATTCGGCACGGTTGCCGCCCTCCAAAAGAGATTCGCGGAGCTGCTTTGAAACGTTCCGCCCTCCGAGGGAGTTATAATAATCGAAAAGGAAATATGACAGAATCAGGAGGATCATCATGAATCCAAAACGCCAAGGCAATATGGAGGGGAAAACCGCCTCCATCGTCGTAATTTTTATCGGGGCATTGGCTCTTTTTCTGAGCGGCCTGGCGCCCCATCTCCTCGCTGACGGATTTATCATCCCGCATCCGCCGCGCCAGGGCGATGTCGTCCCGCCATTGACCGTGAAATACCACCATGTCAAAGTGGAAATTCGCGACCAGGTGGCCAAGACAACCATCGACCAGGTCTTCATCAACAATTTCAACCGAGATATCGAAGGCACCTATATTTTCCCGCTGCCCGAGCAGGCATCCATCTCCGAGTTCGCCATGTGGATCGGCGATAAAAGGGTCGAGGGCGAAATATTGGACAGCCAACAGGCGCGCCGCATCTATGAAGACATCGTCCGGAGGATGAGAGATCCCGCCCTCCTGGAATATATCGGCCGCAACATATTCCGGGCGCGGGTTTATCCCATCCCGGCCATGGGCGAGAAACGGATCCAGCTGTCTTACAGCGAAGTGCTCCGGGCCGAGAAAAATTTTGTCCGCTATCGCTACCCGCTTAACACAGAACAATTTTCCTACAAGCCCATCCAGGATGTGAGCATCTCGGTCAAAATCGCGTCGAAAACCCCGATTTCGAACATCTATTCGCCCTCGCACAAAGTCTCGGTGAGGAAAGAAGGCGAGAGGGATGCCACGGTCGGCTACGAAGAATCCAACACCAAGCCGGACAAAGATTTCTTTCTCTATTATTCTTTTTCCCAGGACGATGTGGGGCTCTCGTTCATCAATTGGGCCGGCCCCGACGACCGCTATTTCATGCTCCTGGCTTCGCCCCGCTATACGGCGCAGAAAGAAAGAGTCCTTAACAAAAACCTGATCTTTGTCCTCGACAGCTCGGGTTCCATGAGCGGGACGAAGATCAAGCAGGCCAAGGAAGCCGCCCGCTTCATCATCAACCACCTGGACGAGAACGACCGTTTCTCGGTCATCGATTTTGACGACGGGGTGAGCTTGTTTTCCGAGGAGCTCCTGGAGGCGCGCCCTGCGAACAAGGACAAGGCCATCAAATTCGTGAACGAGATCCAGGATTCAGGCGGGACGAATATCAACGAGGCGCTGATCAAAGCGCTTAAGCTGACCAGGAGCGGCGAGAGGCCGAACTACATCGTTTTCCTCACGGACGGGCTTCCCACGGTAGGGATCACCGAGATAGGCGAGATTTTGAAGAATATCGTCAACGCCAATGAAACCAAATCACGGATCTTCGCCTTTGGCGTCGGCAATGACGTCAACACAGAGCTATTGGATAAGATCTCATCGCAGAACCGCGGCACCTCGGTCTATGTGAGCGATACGGAGAATCTGGAAGTGGCTGTCTCGAGCTATTTCGAAAAAATCGCCTCGCCGCTGCTTTCAGATTTAAAGCTCACCTTTAAAGGCATCGAAGTGCAGAGCGTCTATCCGCAAGCGCTGCCCGATTTGTTTAAGGGCTCTCAGCTCGTGATTATCGGGAAGTATGCGGGCGAAGGGCCGGTGACAGCCATTCTCTCCGGGAAAGTCGGCAAGGCCGATAAACAATTTGTCTATGAGGGTCAGAAGCTTGCGAGCGACAACACATATAATTTTCTGCCGCGCCTCTGGGCGACGCGCCGAATCGGATACTTGTTAGAAGAAATCCGGCTGCACGGCGCATCGGGCGAGCTTGTCGATGAGGTAAAAAAGCTGGGCATAAAATACGGCATCGTGACGCCTTATACATCATTCCTCGTGACCGAACAGGAAAGGCTGCGGATCGATGCTGCGGCGCCAGACGCCCAGGCGGCTTTTGAAGCCAGGAAGGTCACCGGCGCCGGCGCCGTGAGGGTGGCCAAAGCTACGCAGGCCTTGAAGTCAGAGGATCTCGCGCCCCGGGCGGCTTCTCAGCAGATCCGCTACAAGGACGATAAAACGTTCTATATCAAGAACGGAATCTGGGTGGACAGCCTCTACAAAGAGGGGAGTCCGCTGAAAGAAATCAAGTTCAATTCAGAGGAATATTTCCGCCTGCTGGCCGAAAAGCCGGGCCTGGCCAAGTATGTTTCGGTCGGGACAAAGCTCGTCGTCTGCTTCGAAGGAGTCAACTACCAAATCATCGAATAAATAACCGGGGTCAAACCTACTCGTTACGCATGTTTTTCCAGGGTAAAGTGCGTAACGAGTAGGTTTGACCCCAATTCACCCCAATTCGCAACTTTCCCCGATTGGTGATAAAATAACGTCCGGTGAGAAATTTACGATACTTGTTTCTTGGGCTGGTTGCCGTCGCCGTTGTCGCTATCGCCTTCGCCGCAATCCCATCCGCGTTTTCTCAACAGCTTGCCCATGAAGTCAAAGTCATCAATATCGAAGTGCCGGTCCGGGTTTTCAAAGGCGACACGTTTATCGACAGTCTGACCATCAACGACTTTGAGGTTTTGGAAAACGGAAAGCCCCAGTCCATCGAGGCGGTCTATCTTATTAAAAAGACAGACATTAAGCGTGAAGAAGGCAAAAAGGGCGCTGCCAAGCCCCAAGTTTCCCGGCAATTCGTCCTATTCTTCGAAATGTCGGATTACATGCCCGAGATCGACAAGGTCTTGGATTCTTTCTTCGACAAGGTCATCCTGCCCGGCGATTCCCTTATCGTCATCACCCCCATGAAAAGGTACCATTTGCGCAGCGAGTCTCTCGAGAAGCTGCCCAAGGATCAGATCAAAAAACAGCTCCGAGGCAAGCTTCGCCAAGACATCTTCATAGGGACTTCAGAATACAGGAACACGATCGAAGAGCTGTACAAGTCCTTTTCTGGAGACGCCTCGCTCGAAGAGAAAATAGAGCTCTATTCGACGTTTCTGTCCAGGCTCGAAAGCCTGAGAAAGGTGAATGAAAAAGGTCTCATCCAATTCGCCGAATATCTCAAGACCATGCCTGGCCAGAAGTTCGTTTATCTGTTTTATCAGAAAGAAAACGTCCCCCAGTACAATCCAAAATACCTGATGCAGCAGCAATTCCAGCACCAGGACGACCCGTTTCTAACGCCCAAATTCGCGGAAAATTTCGATTTCTTTAACCGCGATGTCAAATTCGATGTCGAAGCCGTGAAAAAAGCGTATGCCGACTCCTCAATCTCGATTCATTTCCTGTATGTTACAAAAACGCCGGCTGTGAAAATTCCTGTCACGGCCTCCCTGGATGCGGCGGCAGCCATGGATGGATCCGGGGAAATAACCATGGTCGAGCGGTCGGAGGATATCTTCAGCGCGTTCAATGAGATTGCTCAGGCGACGGGCGGGATTTCCGACACCTCCGCCAACGCCGATGCGGCGTTCAAAAGAGCGGTAAACGCCTCGGAAAATTACTACCTTATCTACTATACGCCCAAAGACTACAAGTCCGACGGGAAATTTCATGAGATTAAAGTCAACGTCAAGGGCGGCGGCTATCGCATCCTGCACCGGGCGGGCTACATCGGCAACTGATTAAACCGGGGTAAACCGGGGTCAAACCTACTCGTTACGCACAATTTCCGGCGCAGTGAATTCATGGCCCGATGCTCCTTGGAAGGGAGGCAGCGAGCGGAGCGAGCGTTGGAAGGAAACCCTACAAAAGGGTTTCCTTCCAAGAGTGTCCCAGGGTAACATGCGTAACGAGTAGGTTTGACCCCAAATTATTATTTCTGGTAGATAATTTTGCCGCCTAAAATCGTGTAAAGTGCTTCCGTGGTCAAAATCTCTTTCGGGTCAACCGTAAAAACATCCTTCGAGAGAACGACCATATCCGCCAGCTTTCCCGGCTCGAGGGACCCCTTGATATTTTCTTCGAAAGACGCATAGGCCGCACCCAGCGTGAAAAGGCTGATCGTCTCGGCCATGGTCAGCTTCTGCTCGGGGAACCAGCCGCCTTCCGGATAACCGAATTCGATATTTTTGCGCGTCACCCCCGAATAAAGCCCCCGCATGGGATCGAGCGGCTCGACGGGCCAATCGCTGCCGAAAGCGATTTTTGCGCCGTTATTCAGCAGCGTCTTCCAGATGTATGCATTTTTAGACCGCTCCTTGCCGACCCTCACCTCGCAAAACCGCATATCCGTCGTGCAGTGGGTGGGCTGCATAGAGGCGATAACGCTCAGCTCCGCGAACCGCTTCACATCGCTCGGCACAATGATCTGGGCATGCTCGATGCGGTGCCTCAGGTCTTTTTTCCCGAACTTTTTCTCGGCCCGCTCAACCGCGTTCAGCACCCAATTGACGCCCTTGTCGCCGATGGCATGCGTTCCGACCTGGAAGCCGTTCTGATACGCTTTCTCGATCATCGCATAGTAGTCTTCTTCTTTATGCTGGGCGAGCCCGCTCTTGGTTGGGTCATCGGCAAAAGGCTCGAACATCAACGCCGTGCCCGACCCGAGCGTTCCGTCGATGTAAGCCTTTAAGAACCCTACCTTGATCATATCGTCGCCCTGTCCCTGCCTGATATTCTTTGCAACGTAGCTATCAATTCCCTCGATCGGCAGCCAGGCGTAAACGCGCAGGGTCAATTTCCCCTCGGCCTGGAGCTTTTTATAAAGCTCGATTTCCTGCAGGCTCGAGGATGTGTGGACGCCGGTGAGCCCTAGCGTAGCCGCATGTTGAAGCCCGCGCTCGATGTCTTCCAGGGGCGTTGACTGCCGCTTCGGCCGCCTCACCTTGATCATCCCCTCGGCGGCTTCCTTCAGGATTCCCGTCGGCTCTCCGGTTTTTGGGTCTTTGGCAATTTCCCCGCCGAAGGGGTCCTTGGTGTCCTTGGTAATTCCCGATTGTTTCAGGGCCAGGCTATTGACCCAGGACGAATGGCCGTCCACTCGCGTAATGACAACGGGGTTGTTGGGCGATACTTTGTCTAAATCTTCCTTAGTAGGCCACTTTTGCCCCGGAAAAAGCGTATGGTCATACTGCCCGCCGAAAACGGCTTCCCCGGGCGGAAGTTCTTTAATCTTGGCTGCGATCATCTCCTGGACTTTCTCTACAGCCATGACGCCCCGGAACGTAAGAGAGGCGAGAGACCGCCCTCCCTGAGAAAAGTGCGTGTGAGCATCTATGAGTCCAGGGATGACAAGCTTTCCCTTAACATCCAGGACCTTGGTCGAGGGGCCGATGAATTTTTTAATCTCTGCCGAAGTCCCCACAGCTAAAATCTTTCCCCCTTTTACGGCGATGCTTTGGGCAAAGGGCATTTTGGCATTGGCGGTGAAGATCTTTCCGTTGACGAGGGCCAGGTCCGCGGTCTCCTGTTTTTGAGCCGCCCACCCGGCCAGACACAGTCCAAAAATAACCAACAATCCGGCGATGATTTTTTTCATAGTGCCTCCATTCTAACAAACTGGCGGGGTCAAAGCTACTCATTACGCACTATAAAGCCCGACGGGTCCTGTCCCGGTTCACCCCCGGCGCCCCTCTCGGACCATCTTGATTTTTTCCAAGCATATAGTTCCCCGGCATTAAACGCTCGGGTCGGCGGGGGTCCCCCGAACCGTGCCACCCGTCGGGCATAGGCCCTGCTTTCCTATCTTCAAATGTATCATTCGGCTATCGACAGTGCTGGTTACCAAGGGCAATCGCGGGGCAGAGTTCTCTGGGGCAAAAGTGTTTAATGAGAAGGTTTGACCTCGAATTTGACCCTGAGGTAGATTATCGTTAAAATTGATGGTCGCTTAAAAAACAGGAGGAGACCGACGCCCATGGAAAAATTGCTACTCATCCCCGGCCCGAGCCCGGTTCATCCCCGCATCATCCAGGTCCTTTCCCAGCCGACTGTTTCGCACGTCAGCCAGGACATGTCGGACGACCTGACCACAGCCCTTGCCAACCTCAAACAGGTCGTTTTTTGCGCCACGGGAGAGCCGTTCATCGTCGCCGGCGCGGGAACGCTTTCGATGGAAATCGCCCTCCTGAATGTCCTCAAGCCCGCCGAGCGAGCGCTCATCCTGTCGCAGGGGTATTTCGGCGACCGCATGGCCCAGATCTGCGCGAGCTTCGGCCTGCCCTTTGACATCATCCAGAGCAAATGGGGGAGCGCCGTGCTGCCCGAGGAGCTCGCGAACGCGCTCTCCAAGAAACGCTACGAAGCCGTGTTCGCCACCCACGTCGACACCGCGACCGGCGGCTGCGCGCCCATCCGCGACTACGCCCGCGTCCTGCGCGACAAAAACATTCTCTACATCGTCGACGGTGTCTGCGCCACCGGCGGCATCGAGGAGCGGATGGACGACTGGGGCATCGACGTCGTGTTCACGGCGGCGCAAAAATGCTTTGGCGTCCCGCCCGGCCTGGCTATCGCCGTTTTTTCCGAGCGCGCCATGCAAAAAAGACGCAGCATGCTCTCCATTCCCGCCTACTATTCCGACGTCCTGCGCTGGCTTCCGATCATGAAAGACCCGTTCAAATATTTCTCGACGCCCTGCGTCAACGAGATCCGGGCGTTTTGCGAAAGCACGAAAATCGTCCTCGAGGAAGGCCTGGAGGCCAGGTTCGCCCGCCACGCCCTCTTCGCCCGGGCGATCCGCGCCGCCCTTGCGGCCCTCGGCTTTAAATTTTATACCGAGGAACGCTTCTTCGCCGATACCCTGTCCGTCTTTTATTATCCGGAAGGCGTTGACGATAAGCTATTCCGCAGCCTTTATTACCAGAATGGCGTGGTCGTGGCAGGCGGGCTAGGGGAGACGGCGGGCAAGATTTTCCGTATGGGTCATATGGGGAATCTCTCCTCGCACCAACTTTGTTTCGCTCTCGAGATGCTGGAGAAGACGCTTTCCTCCATGGGCTATCGATTCGGCCTCGGCGTGGCTGTGCAGACGGCCAAAACGATCATGCGTGATTAATCTAAATGGAGGGCCATTGACGGGGTCAAACCTACTCGTTACGCACTCTGCCCTGGAAAAACATGCGTAACGAGTAGGTTTGACCCCGGCTAATTGCTATGAAGATGACAGGATAGCCATAATGAGCAGCAAGGTCTATTTCATCCCGGCCGCCGTCGACGAGGGAGACGAATCCCTATCCCGCAAAGCCCGCGCCGCCTACCTCCAGATCGGCCTCCAGGATAAAATCGAAAAAGACGAATTTGTCGCCCTCAAAATCCATTTCGGCGAGAAAAATAACACCGGATACATCAATCCCCACTGGCTCCACGGCCTGATCCGCGAAATCCAGCAAAAGACCTCCCGCGCCTTTTTGAGCGATTCCAACACCCTATACGTGGGGAACAGGTCCAATTCGGTTGACCACATCCGCCTTGCCTGGAGCCACGGGTTTACGCCCGATATCGTGGAGATCCCGGTAATCATCGCCGACGGCTTGATCGGCGGTGACGTTCACGAAACAAAACGCCCCCAGCGCTCCCAGAGCCACATCAAATCGGCCAAGATCTCGGGCGCCTTCCTCGGCTCCGACGCCCTCCTCTGCCTCACCCACGTCACCGGCCACGTCCAGACGGGAATCGGCGCGGCCATCAAGAATATGGGCATGGGCTGCGCTTCCCGCGCCGGCAAGCTCGACCAGCACTCCAGCGTCCATCCCTGGGTAAAGCCTAAAGCCTGCCGCAACTGCAGCCTTTGCTTGGATTACTGCCCCGCCGACGCCATCGTCCAGGCAGAAGGCCATGTCGAGATCGTCGACGAAAAATGCATCGGCTGCGGCGAATGCCTCGTCATCTGCAAATTCAACGCCATCAAGTTCCGCTGGGACGAAGATTCCAGGCGTCTCCAGGAAAAAATGGCCGAATATGCGCTAAACGTGCAGCAGATTTTCAAGGGCAAAATCGGCTTCATCAGTTTCCTGACCAAGATCACTAAGGACTGCGACTGCATGGCCAAGGACCAACCCCGGATCGTTGAGGATATTGGTATTTTGGCCTCCCCCGACGCCGTCGCCATCGATAAGGCCTCGGTCGATCTCGTCATCGCCCACAGCAAGGGCAAGGATATGTTCCGGGCAGGATACGATCTCGATTGGTCTTTCCAGCTTAAGCACGGCGAGCGCATCGGCCTGGGCTCGCAGGACTATGAGTTGATTGAGATCTCGGAGTAAAAAAACGGCTTCGCGAGAAGCGAAGCGACGTAGCAATCCTTTTTATCAATAAATAAGCGGAATAGCCGGGGTCAAACCTACTCGTTACGCACAATTTTCTCGGGGGAGCCTGCGTAACGAGTAGGTTTGACCCCGGCTATTTTTTTTTTATCAATAATTAAGTTCCTGAATTAAGTTCCTGTCCCCGGAATTTACTGCAATCGCCTCAGCTTGGGCATAAAAATCCAGATCAATCCGCTGAAAATCGCCATAATAGCCACATTTATCCAGATGGCGGCAGGCTCGCTAAATCTTGTCGCCATTCCCCCGATAAAAAGCGACCCTAACGGCATAAGCCCAAAAAAGGTGAAGGTGTAGATCCCCATCACTCGCCCGCGCAGCGAGCCCGGCGTCAGCGTCTGGACGGTGGCATTGGCCAGGTTCAAGACCAGGATCTGGGCAAAACCGAGGCAGAATAGCACAATCAGTGAAAGCGGCAGCACACGCATCAGCGAAAAGACAAATAATAGCGCCGGGAAAGCAAATGACCCGAATGAGAGCAGCTTTCCCCTGAACGTAAACCGCCCGAGCGAAGCGATCATCAGGGCGCCCACCAGCGCGCCAAGGCCCCGGCTCGACAGCAAAAGTCCATTCGTGGCTGCATTCCCCCCGAGAATATTGACAGCCCAGGCCGGAACCAGCGTGGCAAACGCCAACCCGAATAAACTAAAAACGCCGACCAGGCTAATGATGGTCCGAATCATCGGCTGAGTCGCAACATAACGGATGCCCTCTTTGAGGTCGGTCAGGACGGAATTCTGTTCGGCCTTCGCCTCGAATCGCGCCATTTTCATGACCGCCAGGGCGGCAATGATGGCGACAAACGATAGGCCGTTGATCGTGAAGCACCAGCCCGGGCCGAACAAAGCATAAGTCAATCCCCCGAGCGCCGGGCTCAATGCCGTCGCCGCGTTGAACATCGTCGCGTTCAGGGCGATGGCGTTGGTCATGTCCTCATAAGGAACCAGGTCCTGGACGATGGCCTGCCGCGCCGGCGCGTCAAAAGCATTCGTCACGCCCGATAAGAATGCCAGCACGATGATGTGCCACGGCTGAATGACGTGGAGGAAGGTGAGCCCCGCCAGGATGAACGCCAGGATCATCATGGCCGTCTGGGTGATGATCATCAGCCGCCGCCTGGACATCCTGTCGGCGACGACTCCGGCATAAAGCATGAAGAGCCAGGTCGGAATCCCGTTGGCGAATCCCACAAATCCGAGATAGGCCGGCGAGTGGGTCAAATCGAATGTCAGATAGGCGAGGGCAGTGATCTGCATCCACGTGCCGAAAAGCGAAGTCATTTGCCCCCAGAACCACAGCCTATAGTTCGGGTATCTCAGGGCCGTGAATGTCTGCTTCCAGCTGATCCGGCCGTTGAGCTGGTTCTTGATCTGTCGAATCATGGACTTTTTAATAAACCCATCCGCTTATCATATTCCGGGAATTTTTAAATATGGTCGGGGAGGTGGGATTTGAACCCACGACCCCAGCGTCCCGAACGCTGTGCGCTAGCCAGGCTGCGCTACTCCCCGAGAAAAGACCCCTTATTATACCAGAAATCCAAAAAGAATAAAGAACTAAAAAGAATTCGGCAGGCGGTCAAAAATCCCCACCCCACCGCACCAGCAAAGATATATCGAAACCATCTCGCCGAACAAAAATATTTTTTTCCTCTTGACAAAAAAATTATTTTTTGTAGAATGCTAGTTACCTTTCCAGGGAGTTGGAAATGGAAGGAAGCGAGGCGCGAGTTTTTAAAATCTCTTTTCCCATTCTATCTTTTTGCATTTCTCTTTTTTCCTTATCGCTGATGGGGCGATTGGCCATTTAGCTTTTTTTTCTGGACGGGGAATTTTGTGCGCCTTTTTGTCCTACATTCTTCATCGGCGGTAGCCTGTCTTCTTTAGAAGACAACTCATCCTTTAGACTTGTCGCCGCTTTAGGTCATACCCGCAGAGGTAACTTCACCTTTTTTCCATTATTTCCGTTCATGGAAACTAAAAAAGAAATCTTCAAACTCCTCATCAAGGAGTTCCATGAGTTGAAGCCTCCCCAACTCATACGAAGGGACCATCAGCTTTCGGATTACTGCACGGGACTTGCTGCCGGATTTTCCAATCATATCTCTTCGAATGCGTCGCCTCCTCCATCTGTTGTTGCCATTACCGGCCCCCGACGATGCGGCAAAACTTACTTCATCTACCAGCTCATTGACCATTTGTGCTCTCATCCCGCTTCTCCCATTCCCCGCAACCGTCTCTTTTACATCAACTTCGAAGACGATCGGCTTCTCCCCATTAGCGTGTCCGATCTGGCCTCTCTCCCCGATGCCTACTTCGAGCTTTACCCCGATAATCGGGAAAAAGACATATTTATCTTTCTCGATGAAATCCATCAAGTCGAGGGGTGGCAGCTCTTCCTCCGCCGCGTCCTCGACCAGGAAAACGTGCGCCTCTTCATAAGCGGCTCTTCCTCCAAGTTTTGCACCAGGGCTCTATCTTCAGAGCTTTCCTCCCGCACCATAGAATTCGCCATTGCACCCTTGACCTTTAAAGAGTTTTTGGCTTTTAAAGGCCTGGACGTGGCTCCGGATTTTGCCTATTCCAACCTTCGTTTCAAGATAAAAAACCTCCTTGACGAATATATTATCTACGGAGGATACCCGGAAGTTGTTCTCTCCGACGACTCGCTCAAATTCCGGATCCTCAAAAATTATTACGACATCCTTATTTATAAAGACCTGGTCGAGCAGTTTTCCATAAGAAATGTTAACCTCCTCAAGGGGCTCCTCAAATACCTCATCATGCACATCGGCTCCATCTTTTCCATCAATTCCTATTTTCTGGACGTCCAGCCCAAACTGCATGTTTCGCGAGACACGATCCTCGAGTATGTCTCCCACTTCGAGCAAAAAGGGCTGATCAGTCTTGTCTCCGTCTTTTCCGACTCGCCGAAAGTCCAGCAGGTCAATCCCAAAAGAGTCTATACGCTGGACAACGGCATCCGCAATGCTGTTTCTTTCCCGCTTCCTAATGATGAAGAAAAACTTGTTAAAAACCTGGTCTTCCAGAAGCTCAAAAAATCCGGAAACGAGGTGTTCTATTGGAAGAACAATAGGGGAGACGTCGATTTTGCGGCCCAGGAAAACGGAAAATTGCAGGGGATCAATATTTCTTATGGGAGAGAATTGGGAGACGGAGAATCCAATTCTCTATTGGAATTTCAATATTCCTTAGGAATGCGCAGCGCCGATTTAGTCGTTATTACCAAGGATACTGAAAAAGTTCAAAGGGGCATCAGCTACATCCCGCTATGGAAATGGCTGCTAAATTCCCAATGACTCCATGGAGTTCGCTTGTCATTGCCAGTCCTCTTGGCCGCGGCAATCTTCTCCTTTCAGCCCGCGGAATAAAAAAAGCTTCATTAATTGACTTTTTTATCGGGAATATATACAATCTATCGGCCAGGTTTGTTCTTTAAAGGAAAAGGTCAAAACTAAGTTGGATCTGGTTTAAAAATTTTGATCTTAAAAATTAAGAACTATGACTTATATCTTGATTTTTAATCAACGGCGGTAGCCTGCAAAAATGAGGAACCCTCTCCTTTTGCCTAACAGCACAATCTGTATTAAAGCCTTATCTGCGCCGTTCGCGGAGGCTTCCGGAGACTGTCAATGTTTTAGACGTTTCCCCGGGATACCCTTGATCGTTAGTGACAGTCAGTGTAACGATATAGCTTCCCTGTTTGGGAAAGGTATGAACGGTTGTCTTGCCGCTGCCTGATGTCCCGTCTCCAAAAGACCATTTGTATGAGGAAATTGTCCCATAACTATCGTATGAGGCTGAGGCATCGAGGCCGACGACACGCCCCAGTCTATTGCTGAAGGATAGAGTCGTGAATAACGCTGTTGGTTTTGAAAATACGATGATTTGTCTGGAACCAGTCCCTGTTCTCCCCGAGTTATCTGTGACTTTTAAAGCTACAGTGATAGTTCCTCTTTTGCTGAACGTATGACTAACGATTTTTCCCGAACCCCTCGTGCCGTCGCCGAAATCCCACTCGTAACCGGATATCGTGCCATCGGGGTCATACGATGCCGAAGCGTCAAAATTGACCGGCAAGGGAAGAAGCCCCTGGCTGGGGCTGCCAGAAAAAAGAGCGATTGGATCGCTAGGGTTGTTAGATCTGACAATTATGGTTACGGATCCGTTGGTCGTCGTGCCGAGACTATCAGTCACGGTCAAGGCTGCAACATATGTTCCGGCCGCAACGTAGGTATGCGATACGTTTTGTTCAGTGGAGGATTGGCCGTCGCCGAAATTCCAGTTGTAAGTGTAAGGAGGCGTTCCTCCATTGGCGTTTGCAGTGAAATTTACAGTTAGAGGGGCCGGTCCTGAAGTGGGTGAAGCAATGATGGTTTGTCTAATTGGGGGATTGGCACTAACAGATATGTCAACCGTGGCGCTGGCATTAGTAGAGGCGCTGTCTGTTACCGTGAGGGTTGCAGTATAGTTGCCGGAATTTTGATAAGTATGCGCAAGATTTTGAGTAGTAGAAGATTGGCCATCGCCGAAATTCCATCTATATGTATAGGGAGCTTTGCCTCCGCTTGCACTTCCCGTGAAATTCACGAGCAGAGGAGCTTGTCCCGAAGTGGGAGACGCATTGGCACTAGCACTGAGAGAAGGACTTGTTGTAACAGAGATGTTCACCGTGGCGTTAGCGGTTGCCGAGGCGCTATCCGTAACGGTCAAGGTTGCTATGAAGTTGCCGGCATTTTGGTAAGTATGAGTTGGGTTTTGGGTCGTGGAGGATTGGCCGTCTCCGAAATTCCAGCTATAGGTGTAAGGAGCTGTGCCCCCGCTGGCGCTTCCGGTGAAATTGACAGTCAAGGGGGCTTGTCCTGAGGTGGGAGACGCACTGCAGCTGGCGCTAAGAGGGGTATAAAGACTTGCTGATATGTTCACCGTAGCATTAGCAGCAGCAGAGGCGCTATCAGTAACGGTTAGGGTTGCAGTGAAATTGCCGGCATTTTGATAAGTATGAGCGGGATTTTGAGAAGAAAAGGATTGGCCGTCTCCGAAATTCCAACTATAAGTATAGGGCGATTTGCCTCCGCTGGCGTTTCCAGTGAAATTTACGAGAAGTGGGGCTTGACCTGAGGTTGGAGACGCACTGGCACTGGCGCTAAGAGGATTAACACCATTATATTCATATGCGCCAATATCCCATGCCGCGCCGATCGGACGGAAATTGCCTTCATAGTCACTGGTATTATCGGGAATCGTTACTCCGGCATCAATACACGGAGAATTTGACTGTATATGATAATTATTGTTCGCTGGATTGACAAGCAGAGGATTTACGCCCCACTTATCAGTCGACTGCTGCGCTCCTGAAGATCCTCTTGGAGTGCTCCCATTGGAGTTGTACGTGCAATTGTAGCCGATATCCAAACCGGTATAGGTAGTTCCCAGCAGATAGATCGCGTAATTGACCTGATCATAGATAATGTTATTTTTGACCGTTGTATTAGGGCAATTTTCCAAGCTGATGCCCATGGGCCAGTTGGATGGCTGGTTTGCGATGTTGCCGATGAACGTATTGTTTTCGATCGTTATATGATGACAGCCACCTCCCCCAGTTTCCGTTCCGTTATGTGCAATCGCAAGGTTATTTCTAATGGTTATATAGCTTGCACCTTCCAACATCCACGCGGAGCAACGGATGTTCTTATCCGGTCTACATTCAGGCAAGTTAACGAGGTTTCTTTCAAATAATATGTTGTAGGCAGCCCCAGCTCCAGATGGAAAAGTTTGAAATGCGTCAATGTGGGGAGAATATCCTAGGTTTTCAGGATCATAAAATGAAATGTTGTGAATATAGTTTCCCCGGAAGATATGCCCTGACCCGTAATAGGTTATACCGTTTGCATCCCCAGTCGGGGCCCAACCTGTGGGAGGATAATAGCAAATCGTCCCCCAGACCTCATTATTTTCAATAAGATGATTGTTGCCATCGATCTCAAAACCCGTAAGAACGTTCTTATAACACCGATTATTCCTAAAGACGCAATTAGCCGAAGCCGTCGACGAACCTATTCCGCAAGTTGGACAATAGTAAACATAATTGTTTTCAATGATGCAATTCGATCCTTCGACATAGAAGCCATATGCCTCTTGACGCCAGCCAGGCAAAATAGCGGTTACTGAGAATCCTTTGACCTGGATGAAGTTACGCGTAATCCTAAAACCCTGGCATTGGACTGTTCCCTGAGCAACGAAACTGATCAGAGACCCGCTGCTTCCAGAATAAGTAGTGATATTGACTCTTTCATTATAGGTTCCCGCATTAACATTGACCGTATCACCTGCTCTTAAGGTGTTGGCTGCTTTTTGGATTGTCTTCCAGGGCAATGCTTGTGTCCCAGGATTCGAATCGTTTCCTGTCGTCCCGTCCACGTAATACGTGATTCCGGCAATATTAATTAATTTTTGTATCGCCTTCTCATGCAACAGTTGTGTTTCGGCATTCAAATTGTTGCTGACAGCGGCTGTTGTCAATAGGATTGCCAGAAAAATGATTTTTGCAGTTTTCAAATTGTCAATTGTCAAACGCTTCATCTTAGCACGCCTCCTTTTCCTTTTCTCAGCAGTTTAGTCGCAGAGGAAAGATAGACCACCCTCCTCCTTGAGGATGATTTACGAGGTGATTATGGGATTAGGAAAGACTACTCCCTTAAGGCCAAATAGCTAGGCAGAGATGAACAACCTGTTGGTTTTACTCTTGTTGTCATATCCGCAGGATAATAAAGCTAAAAAATGTCAAAGAAAGGAGATATGAACTTGAATATACCTTTTGTCGACTTGAAAGCCCAATATCTTTCCCTGAAGCCCGAGATTGACGCCGCGATTCATTCTGTTATCGAAAGAACCGCCTTTATCCGGGGCCCATTTGCTGAGGAGTTCGAAAAATCATTTGCCGGAAAGTATGGCGTGAAATACTGCATCAGCTGTGCCAACGGGACAGACGCAATCTATATTACTCTCAAAGCTCTCGGAATTGGACCCGGTGACGAAGTGATTACAGTGGCCAACAGCTGGATTTCAACTTCAGAAACAATAACCCAGGCTGGTGCCAAACCCGTATTTGTCGATATTGAGCCCGACTATTATCATATCGATCCTCAAAGAATCGAGGAGAAGATCACTCCCAGAACGAAAGCTGTTATTCCAGTTCATCTTTTTGGCCAGGCCGCCCGCATCGATGCCATTCAAAAGATCTGCGAAAAGCATAACATTCTTCTTATCGAAGATTGCGCGCAAGCACATTTTGCGACATACCAAGGCCGAAGAGCTGGCTCATTCGGGATTGCCGGGACATTCAGCTTCTACCCCGGTAAAAACCTCGGAGCTTACGGCGATGCCGGTGCCATCATCACCAATGACGATGGCCTGGCAACACGGGCCTTGATGTTTGCTAATCATGGATCTCTTCGAAAGCACCTCCATGATATAGAAGGCATCAACAGCCGAATGGACGGGATCCAGGCGGCGGTGCTGAGCGTAAAATTGAAGTATATAGATGAATGGAATCTCGCGCGGAACAAAAACGCCCTCACCTATAATCATTTGCTCTCTAGCATTGATCATGTCAAAACTCCTAAGATTCGCGAGAATTCATTACACATTTTCCATCTTTATGTCATCCGGGTTGAAAAACGAGATGAGTTGGCTAATTTTCTGAAATCAAAAGGGATTGAAACAGGAATTCACTATCCGACAGCCCTGCCTTTCATGCCGGCATATAAGTATCTTGGACACAAGGCGGAAGACTTCCCCGTGGCCCACAAATATCAAGAGGAAATTATCTCCTTACCCATGTTCCCTGAATTGAAAAATGACCAGATTGGATATATCGCTGATTCTATCAAAGAATTCTATAAATAGTTCGTTAAAATGAATCGATCGCTCGCTTTCAAAAGATTATTTGTTTGGACGTCTCTCGAGCTTTGGGACTTCCAAAAAATATTCCAAGTAATTATCTTTCTCCTTTCGGCGCTAATCTTAAGCGGGCTGATAGTGATTTCTTCTTCATCCCAGGTTGTTCTCGTCCCGGTCGGAATTTTTATTCTTTATTTTTTGGTAAAAAGGCCGGAATTAGGGGTATTAGCAATCATAGTCATAATCGCTAGTATCATTTTTGAGACCAGCCTTCCTCAACTTCATCTCCCCGGCGCTAGACTTCATGTTACCGATATTATTCTTTTTGCATTATTGATGAAAATCCCTTTTAAGGCCTTGACCGATAGGAACTTCCGATTTCTGACTACACCGTTAGATTTTCCGCTGCTCATTTTTATTTTTGCGGCCTTCATCTCGGCAGGCGTTTCAATTTTCGTATACGGGCTCGATTTCAATTGGGTTGTCGGTACAGGCCTTCGACGGATCATGTATTATTTTCTTTTTTTTGTGATAACAAATTTAATTCGCGATAAAAAACAGATACGCGTCATATTCGGCGGTTTATTTGGAATCGCTGTCATTGTGTCTTTAGCGATGATCATCCAAGCGAAAGTCGGAGAGTCAGTTCATATCATGCCTGGCAGAGTAGAGTCTACCGGTCAAGCATTTCAGGCGACACGCATCATTCCCCCGGGAGAAGTAGCTATTTTTGTCACGTTTATCTCAGCCGTTTGTGCTATGTCGATTATGAATAAGCCATTCTTTAGAACAGCCTATTTCTATCTTATCCCCGTTTTCGGAGGCGGGCTGCTATTAACCTATAATAGACAATATTGGGGATCTGAAATATTTTCCTTGTTTGTATTTGCGGTCTTAATTTCGAAGAGAGGAAAGAGACGATTTTTTAGCTGGCTTGCTATCGTTATTGTTTCTATAATTTTGATTGTCCTTCCTTTAACAAGACTTAGTAAAACTTTCAGAGATTATTCCGGTTCGATAGTCGAAAGATTTAGCTCCATTTTTACCGTTAAGGAAACATTCGCGAGCAGCAGCCTCGAATGGCGAAAACTCGAGAATCAATATGCGTGGCGTAGCATCGTCAAACATCCCATCTTTGGGATTGGATTGTACAATAGATATAGGCCCCCTGTACCTGGACAAGAAGATAGAAAGGACTGGGATGTAAGGTACTTTATTCATAATGGCTATTTATGGATCCTTATTAACATGGGGCTTCTCGGTTTTCTCCCTTTCATGTGTTTCTATATCAGTTTTTTGGCCCGGGGCTTCTCGAACTGGCGGAAAATCAGAGATCCCATAGAAAAATCGGCCGTGATCGGCTATACGATAAGTGGTATAGCACTGTCTCTATCTATTCTTGTTGAACCCAGGATAATGCAGGATTATGGCATCGTCGTCATCGCAACTATCATCGGACTGAACGAGGTTATTATTAAACGGAATGATAAAGGATCACACGCAAGTGGACGATAAAAACTCATGAATGAAGCAGCGGCGCAAACGACAACGCTCAAAAAAATATTTGCTCCCAGGAGTTTTACCAAAAACTTTGCCTATCTTTTTGGCTCACAGGTATTTAGCCAGGCCTTGGGCATGATCGCATTAATACGTGTTGCCCGTTTGCTCGCGCCGGCTGGATATGGCTACTACAATTTGGTTCAGACTTCGGCCAGCATAGGCATGGTCATTGCCGGCCTCGGGATGCGCAACGTTATTATTCGAGATTGTGCACGTAATCCTGAAAATACAAAATCTCTTTATTTTGCGGGTCTATCCGTACGATTGCTCTTCAGTTCCATTGTGGGGATGGGGATCATACTGTATGCGCTGCTCAGTCCGCATGTTCTGCCTATTTCTTTGAGCGGTTTTACCATTATGCTTTTGCTCGGTTTGATTATATGGGATACGACCGAGAGCATTTCGTTCGGAATGCAACGGATGGAGTTTTCTTCTCGGACCAATACACTGGGCAGTGCTATTTGGGTTCTTTGGGTCTGGTGTACTCCTGCTTCGGTATTGACCGTCGCGACCGTAAGTTTCTCGTTTGCGTTACTACAGATATTTAAAGCCGTTCTACTTGGCTGGCAGGTAAAGCGTGTTATCCCACCGGCCTATCCTTTGGAAAGATCGAGTCTAAGAAAAGACTCGTTAATTCTTATAATAAACAGCCTTCCATTCTATTGGATGATGTTATTGGAAACGGTGCAGGGTGGTTTGCCGGTTCTCATATTAGCGCAGCGATCGAATCCAGAACAGGTCGGATTATTCAACATCGGTTTCCGGCTGCTGCGCCCGCTACAGCTACTATTTTTGACAAACATCACTGTCCTCTACCCATACCTCTCAAAAGCGAAACAAAAAAACCCGGCTCAATATATGCGGGCCATGGAAAGAGCGTTAAAGATAACCCTCGTTATCGGAGGTGCCTGTGCCTTTCTTGTCTCATTGCTTCGCGAGGAAGTCGTATACTTATTGTTTGGGGAAAAGTATGGCGGTTCGGCAGACGCGCTAGCGTATCAATGCTGGTATACCGTCCTCTGGGCAATTGTGATGCTCATAGGAACAAGCTTGCTCGCGAGTGACAGACAACATTTGTGGGCCGTCTTGACCACTATCTTTACAATTTTTACTTTGCCTATTATTTGGTATGGCTCAGGTCATGGGGCTACGGTTCTTTCCGCATGGAAGGCTGTCGGAGTTGCAATAACCTTGATTTTCATTTGGCCTTTCTTTAAAAAAAGCCTGCCCAGCGGATTTCAATCGAGAGATGTCATCTATTCTTGCATCGTTTTAGGTATTGCGATCCTTTGCAGTTGGTTGATGCCGAGCAATATTTCCTTGGCTATCAAAATTCTTATTGCATGCATTATCCTTTCTATCCTGGCGATTGTTCTGCTAAAAGAGTGGAAACAAGCAATGAATTAGCCCGCCGCATTATTAAGAGATCAATACTATTTTCCTTAAAAAATGAATCTGACTTGTATTCCGATTATTACCTATCATCAGATCGTTTCACAAAAGCGGCCCAAGGACCCCTGGCATCTGACTGTCTCGGTCCGCCAATTTGAGCGTCAAATAAGGTATCTTCATGAACGTGGCTATCAATGTGTTTCTTTGACGGAGATCTTGAAGTCGTCACGAAACGGTCAACCGCACCGAAGAAAGAGCGTCATACTGACATTCGATGACGGGTATGAAAATTTCTTTACGCTTGCCTATCCAATTCTAAGCCGCTATGGATTCACGGCTACCGTTTTTCTGATCACCGACTGCATTGGAAAACGGAGTGATCGAAAATATGAAACGGGGGCTCCTTTTCTCAGCTGGGATCAGGTCAAGTCTTTGCATAAAGATGGCATTTCTTTTGGCAGCCATACCTGTACACATCCTGACCTGCCTCTGCTGTCCGAAACACAAGTCTGGCATGAGCTCGTTTCCTCAAAGGAATGTCTAGAAAATAAATTGGCTGCAAGGTCACAATTTTTGGCATATCCTCACGGGCATTCAAACCGTGAAGTTCAACACAAAGCAGAGGCCGCCGGCTATGAGGCTGCTTGCGGGATTAGCAGAGGAAGAAGCAGTCGATTCAATTTATGGCGAACACTGTGCCATACAGAGGATACACTTCCGAGATTTGTGTTCCAATTGACGAAATGGCCTTATTATGCAAGATACTTTCGCGAGGAAACAGCTGTCGGACAATTCATTCGAACGGTTAAACACGGGATCAATCGATGAAAATCACTTTTATTGTATGGGCACGCTACCACCGGCGTTCCGAACTCTTGGCTCAGCATTTGGGCGCAAATATATTTTATATAACATATGGACAAAAGGGTAGGCGCCTAGATACGTTGGCAAAATACCCTGTGCAAGCCTTCAAGACATGGCCGATTTTGCGTCGAGAACGTCCTGATATCATCTTAGTTCAAAACCCTCCAATTTTTTGCGCATTGTTAGCCTTCTTTTATACAGGTTTGTATTCCGCTCAATATATTATCGACTCACATACGGGCGCATTTATTTCACCGGGTTGGCGTAGGTTTTTAGGCCTGCACCGCTGGCTTTCGCGCCGGGCGCTAGCGACGATCGTCCATAATACTGATCAGGAAAAAATCGTAAAAAGTTGGGGCTGTCGTTATTGCGTTATAGGATTTACTCCCGGTGATTACTCGAACGAGGAGCCATTTCCACTTGACGGAAAATTCAATATCGCTGTCATTTGCGACTTCGGAATCGACGACCCACTGGCCGAGATTTTTGATGCCGCAGTATTTCTGCCGGAAGTAAAATTTTATATCACCGGAGATTCCAAGCGCATTCCAAAGTCCTTACTGATGCGCAAACCTAAGAATTGTCACCTAACTGGTTACTTATCCTATGGCCAGTATGTAGGGTTGCTGAGAGGTGTGGATGCGGTTATGGACCTAGTCAATCGAGATCACACCTTGCTCATGGGCGGCTTTGAAGCTGTATCTCTAGGCAAACCTTTAATAACAACAGACTGGCCAGTGTTGCGTGAATATTTTTCAACGGGGACAGTGCATATCCGAAATACAGTGGAGGGCGTTTGTGATGGAGTACGAAGAATGCAACGCGATAAAGCGCAACTGCAACGAGAAATCATTCTCCTGCGTGAATATCTTAATAATGAATGGGAACATAAGTTTATGGAGCTTGGACATCTGATGAATAACATCGGGGCAAACTGAATGTTTAATATAATTAATGGGAGGGCAACCCATAAACGCGTGCTAATGTTGCTTCAGAACCTCTCCTATCCGAGGGACCCTAGAGTGCGACATGAAGCAAGAACACTCGCCTCTGCCGGTTATCATGTATCAGTAATCGCCCCTTCACAGAGAGGCCAAGCATGGCGTGAAGCGCTGGACGGCGTAAATGTCTATCGATTTCCGGCGCCGCCTCGGGCGATGAGCTCTCTTGGCTACCTCATGGAGTACAGCTATTCGCTTGTCGCCATTTTCATCGTCTCTTTGCTTGTATTCATCCGAGAAGACTTTGATATCATACACGCCCACCAGCCTCCTGATGCTCTGGGATTCATCGGAGCGTTCTATAAATTACTGGGTAAGTATTATGTGATGGACCACCATGATCTTTCCCCCGAGCTGTATCATGCTCGTTTTAAGGGCAAGGGAAATTTAATTGTTTTCCGGATATTGGCTTGGCTGGAGTTCTTCGCCTGCCGCATTGCTGATCGAGTGATTGCTACAAACCAATCCTATAAACAAATCGAGATGCGGCGTGATCGTGTGCCTGAGCGCCGCATCGCGATCGTACGCAACGGACCTGATCTGAACGAGTTATACAAGTCAGCTCCCCTCCTAAATTTGCGACGCAGGACAAAAATAATCATTGGCTATGTCGGTGTGACGGGAGCTCAGGATGGCGTAGATAACTTGCTTAGAGCACTGCGACATTTGGCCTACAATCTAGGCAAAAAAGAGTTTATGTGTATTGTTATCGGCAGCGGAGATGCTTTATCCGGGCTAAAATCTCTCGCCCAACAATTGGGCATAGCGGACAAAATATTATTTACTGGTTGGGTCGATCAACCGGCAAAAGTTGCTCGCTATCTCAGCACTATGGACATTTGTGTCGCTCCTGAGTCATCTGATCCTTACAACGATCGTTCTACTGCTATGAAATTGATGGAGTATATGGCTTTAGGAAAACCTGCCGTTGCTTACGACCTCCCTGAGCATCGTTTTACGGCCCAAGATGCGGCTGTCTATGCTCGACCGAATGACGAGCTCGACTTCGCAAAGCAAATTTCGTTGTTGATGGATGATCCTGCGCGATGCGAGAAAATGGGGCTAAAAGGAAGAGCGAGGATAGAAAACGACCTTGCTTGGCAAATTCAGGAAAAGGCTCTTCTTAAACTTTACGAATCGATAATCCCTAAAACGAAATTAAATGCAAAGTTGGAAATTAGTAAATGGTTTGCTCAGCGGGGGCCTGAATTCGTCAGAAAGCGTTCAGCGGTCTTGTTGAACAGATATGGAATCTCCCCCGCTAGAGCTAAGAATCGAATCGAAGAAAGCATCGCCAGTCTGGCCTTTTACGGATGTGCCCCCACATTCCTCGTGCCGGGCAGCCTCGTAAAGCGGTATTCTAAATTCATCCGTCGTCTCCAGGATATAGGAGCGGAGATCGGGGCTCACAGTTATGACCACATTGACCTCAAGGCTTTTCCTCCCGCGGAAGCGTCCAAACAGCTTGTGAGAGCTGCACAGACCTTCGAACACTTTGGAATCGAGTTGCGTGGCTTCCGCTGTCCCTACCTGAGTTACACTGATGAGCTAATAGATGAGTTGCCCCAAGGTCTATTTGAGTATAGTAGCAACACCGCAATTCAGTGGGATGTTACCCAATTCATAAATAATCAACTCTCGAGGACAGTGTTCGAGACGATCAACAGGTTTTATCAACCAAGAGATGCGCAGGATGTTGTATGTACACCCTGGTCGAATTCTGAGATGATCGAGATTCCGGTTTGCGTGCCGGATGACCTGCAGCTTCACGATGGTTTAGGTCTTGGTCCTGAGGGAATTACTGAAGTTTGGAAGCAGGTTCTAGATCAGACCCACAAGCGTGGAGAATTGTTTACACTTATATTCCATTCTGAGTTGTCTGGGTATTGCGAACAAGCGTTTATCGAGTTATTGCGCAAAGCGAAAGGTCTCCAACCCTCAGTCTGGATATCCAGGCTGCGTGATATTTGTGACTGGTGGCAGGAAAAGTCCAAATTTCAGACCGAGATTTCTCACGTCTCAACAGGATTGCGAATATCTTTCATATGTTCTTCACGTGCCACGATACTCGCCAAAGGATTGGACAGATCGGGGTTGGAAAAATGGGATGGGATATATTTCGGTTTAAATTCTCGAGTACTGGATGTCCCTGATAAGCCGCGGCCGTTTGTGGGGATTGCTCCGAGCGTGTCGACGCACACGGCGTCTTTTCTGCAGGATCAGGGCTATGTCCTGGATACAAGCGAAACGGCATCGCAGTGTTCAGTGTACCTGGATGACGCGATTCTGGCTAAATTGAAGAATCAAGTGGAACTTGTCAAATGGATTGATGGATCCACGGGGCCAATTGTCAGATATTGGCGGTGGCCGGATAAGGCGAAGAGCGCTTTATGCATCACGGGAGACTTGGATGCTCTATCGTTATCGGACTATGTCTTTAGGCTGTTTGGTCGGTAAAGGAAGCATAATTCATTTTAAATAGGGGCTAAGAATTCTAAACTTTAAGGAGGCGCCAAAATGTTAAATCTAGGGATTATCGGCTATGGCTATTGGGGGCCGAATGTCGCACGGAATTTTTCCAATTGCAATGGCACAAAATTAATATCAATTTGTGACCTGAATGAGAACCGGCTAAAACTGGCCAAATCGACTTATCCTTCTATCAAAGGCTATTCAGATCCAAAAGACCTCATTAATTCTGATGATATTCAAGCTGTCGCGGTTGTTACTCCCGTTTTTACTCATTATGAATTGGCCAAGGCCGCATTGGAAAACGGAAAGCATATATTTGTAGAAAAGCCTTTCACGTTAAATAGCGGACAAGCTGAAGAATTAATAAATCTCGCCCACAAAAAGAATCTCATCATTATGGTTGATCACACGTTCTTATTCACAGGGGCAGTTAGAAAGATTAAGGAAATCATCGATTCCCAGGAATTAGGCTCTCTCTTCTTCTATGATTCAACGAGAGTTAATCTTGGCTTGTTTCAACATGATATCAATGTTGTATGGGATTTGGCCCCGCATGATTTTTCTATAATGAATTATTTAATCAACAAGAACCCGCGCGCCATATCTGCGCAAGGCACGGAACATTTTGGAACCGGCATAGAAGACGTGGCTTATATTGCTGCGCACTTCGATAATGGGTTTATCGCCCATTTTCATTGCAATTGGCTCAGCCCGGTTAAGATCAGGAAAACGCTCATCAGCGGCGATAAAAAAATGCTGGTTTGGGATGATCTGGCATCTGATGAAAAAATAAAGATATATGATCGGGGCGTCGAGTTTAAAAATACCGAGGGACTTCACAAACTTCTGGTCAGCTATCGATCAGGGGACATGTATGCGCCTAGAATAAACGATAGCGAAGCGCTCCAAGTGGAAGCGGAGTACTTTATGGAATGCATCGAGAAAAATATAGAGCCATTCAATAACGGTGAAGCGGGTCTACAAGTCGTAAAAATGCTTGAAGCCACGGACAAGTCATTAAGGAATGGCGGGGGAAAAATTAGAATTTAGGGAGCGACAGATGGACTACTGCAGGATTACGCCGGATGTTAAACTAGGGAAGAATGTCAAAATATTCTCCTTCGTCAACCTATACGGGTGCGAAATCGGAGATGATACGAAAATCGGGACCTTTGTGGAAATTCAAAAGAATGCAATCATAGGCCGTAATTGTAAGATTTCATCTCACACGTTTATCTGCGAAGGAGTAC
>Ga0315282_10000083_pt1 | contig 182869 bp, 135 predicted proteins | sample YL17G07_20_MG_FD_203693 | JGI IMG/M metagenome (GOLD analysis project Ga0315282, IMG submission 203693) | Sediment microbial communities from Yellowstone Lake, YNP, Wyoming, USA - YL17G07_20 | ecosystem: Environmental > Aquatic > Freshwater > Lake > Sediment | place: USA: Wyoming | collected... | reverse complement strand
TGCTCAAGAAGCTTCTGCTGCCTGGGGTCCAAGGGGCGCATCCTTGATATAAGCGGATACGCTTATATTAAAGCAGACCCAAGCCCCCACGCAACCGAAACTGCCCGATGGAGTTTTCATGCACGGTGGACGTTGCCGCGGCTTGCGCGATTCGCCCAATGGAGCTATCATCCACGCTATCGCCTTGTGGAGCGATTGCCCGACGTCCGGGAGTCACCCGGCACCTTCGCATAGGCGCGGCAACTCCTGTTGCGAGAAGCAGAGAGACACATTTTTGTGACTTTATGGTATATATGTTGCTGACGATCACAACTACGCACAGGCCCGCCACCGACATCGGATACCTGCTCCATAAGAACCCCAGCCGATGCCAGGGCTTCGAGATGGCGTTCGGCCGGGCATATGTCTTCTATCCCGAGGCGACGGCAGAACGCTGCACGGTCGCGCTGCTGTTGGACGTCGATCCGATCGAGATTGTCCGCGGGAGAGAAGGATCACACGCGCCGGGACTGCTCGACCAATACGTCAATGACCGTCCCTACGTCGCTTCGTCCTTCCTGAGCGTAGCCATCGCCGGCGTCTTCGGCTCGGCCCTCCAGGGAAAGTGCTCCGAAAGACCCGAGTTGGTTAATCGCCCGATGCCTTTCGTGGCGCGACTCGCGGCCATGCCGGTAAGGGGCGGCCAAGGCGTCCTTCACAAGATGTTCGAGCCGCTGGGCTACTCCGTCCGGGCGGAGCCGCACATTCTCGACGGGGAGTTCCCCGAGTGGGGCGAGAGCCCCTACTACACCGTCCAGTTGGCGCATAGCATCACCCTTCGCGAATTGCTTACCCATCTCTACGTGCTGATACCCGTCCTTGACAACTACAAGCACTACTACGTCTCGCAAGCCGAGGTGGACAACCTTCTCAAGAAAGGCGAGGGCTGGCTGGCCGGCCATCCCGAGAGGGACTTCATCGCGAGGCGGTACCTCAAGTTCCAGCCGAGCCTGGCCCGCGAGGCACTGGAGCGCCTCGCTCAGGAGGACGCAAACCAGGATGAACTCGAGGACCTTCCGCCCGGCGACGTCACCGGTGGCGAGGCTTCCGAGGAAGGGCAGCACCTCGACGAGGCGAGGATCGGTTCCGTGATGGCAGTCCTCAAGGGGAGCGGCGCAAGGCGCGTGCTGGACGTGGGGTGCGGCGAGGGGAGGCTCATCCGCGAACTCCTGAGGGACCGGCAGTTCGAGGCAATCCTGGGCATGGACGTCTCAATCCGCGCGCTGGAGCGCGCCGCCGAGAGGCTGCGGCTCGACAGGATGCCGCCGGCGCAGCGCGAGCGCGTAAGGCTCATCCACGGCTCCCTCATGTATCGGGACGGGCGCCTCCACGGCTACGACGCAGCCGCCGTTGTTGAGGTTGTCGAGCACCTGGACCCGCCACGGCTCAGGGCGTTCGAGCGCGTGCTCTTCGAATGTGCACAGCCGGGCACAATCGTGCTCACGACTCCAAACCGTGAGTACAATGTCAAGTGGGATGCGGTCGGAGCCGAAGGGCTCCGCCACAGCGACCACCGTTTCGAGTGGACCAGGGGCGAGTTCCAGGACCGGGCGGCCCAGGTGGCCGGGCGCCACGGCTACCGCGTCCGCTTCATGCCCGTCGGCCCCGAGGACCCGGCGGCAGGCCCCCCGACCCAGATGGGGGTTTTCAGCCGATGACAATCACCATACCGAAGCTCAGCCTCGTCGCCCTCGTCGGGATCTCCGGGTCGGGCAAGTCCACCTTCGCAGCAAAGAACTTCCTTCCGACGGAGGTGATATCGTCGGACTTCTGCCGGAAGCTCATCTCAGACAGCGAGAACGACCAGGGCGTCACGGCCCAGGCGTTCGCGTTGCTGCACGAGATTGCGCGGAAGCGTCTGGCCCTCGGCCGGCTCACCGTGATTGACGCCACAAATGTCCAACACGAGGCCCGTCAGCCCCTCGTCGAAATCGCCCGGGAGTTCCACTGCATCCCGGTGGCCGTCGTCTTCGACCTGCCGGAGAACGTCTGCCTGGCCCGCAACAAGGAAAGGCTCGACCGCACCTTCGGGCCCCGCGTAATCCGGCAGCAGCGTTCCCAGCTTCGCCGGTCGTTGAAGGGCCTTAAGCGCGAAGGCTTCAGTCACGTCTACGTGCTCCGCTCAGAAGAGGAAATAGACGGCGCCTGTGTGGAACGCCAGCCGTTGTGGAACGACAGGCGCGGAGAGCACGGCCCGTTCGACATCATCGGCGATGTGCACGGCTGCTGCGACGAACTGGAAGCGCTGCTCAAGCTTCTCGGTTACGAAGCAAAGGAGTCGCCGGAGCCTGACCCGGTCTGGGGCCGCCGATCGTATGCTCACCCCGAGGGGCGCAAGGCCATCTTCCTCGGCGACATCGCCGACCGAGGGCCGCGAATCCTGGATGCCCTGAAGCTCGTGCGCAACATGGTCGAGGCCCGCAATGCGCTCTGCGTCCCCGGCAATCACGACATGAAGTTCATGCGCGCGCTCAGGGGCGGAGACGTCCAGGTCAATCACGGCCTGGACAAAAGCCTGACAGAGGTGAAAGCGCTGCCGGAAAGCGCCCGCGAAGCATTCAAAGCGGCCGCGGCTGAGTTCCTGCGCGGCCTCGTGAGCCATTACGTGTTCGACGAGGGAAGGCTTGTGGTGGCCCATGCCGGCATGAGACAGGAGATGCAGGGACGCGGCTCGGCCAGGGTCCGTGATTTCGCCCTCTACGGCGAAACGACGGGCGAAACGGATGAGTTCGGCCTGCCGGTCCGGTGCGACTGGGCCGCGGAATACCGGGGCGCGGCAAAAGTCGTCTACGGCCATACGCCGGTGCCCGAGCCTGAATGGCTGAACGGGACCATCAATATCGACAGCGGCTGCGTCTTCGGGGGCAGACTCACGGCGCTTCGCTATCCTGAGGGGCAGATCGTATCTGTCCCCGCGATCCACACGTATTGTGAGCCCGCGAAGCCCTTCATCCCCGAGCAGAGCAGAGCGCCGGCTTTCACGGCCCAGCAGGTGCACGACGACCTGCTGGACGCGGAGGACGTGATTGGGAAGAGGATCATCATGACGCGCCTGCGGGGCGGCGTGACGATTCGGGACCAGAACGCCACAGCCGCGCTCGAAGTGATGAGCCGCTTTGCGACTGATCCCAAGTGGATCATCTACTTGCCGCCGACCATGTGTCCGTGCGAGACGGCGCCCAGCGGCGAATGCCTGGAACATCCTGCCCAGGCTTTTTCATACTATCGGTCGGCCGGTGTTCCGAACGTCGTGTGCGAGGAGAAGCACATGGGATCACGGGCCATCGTCATCGTCTGCCGCGACGAGCAATCGGCCCGCACGCGCTTCGGCGTCGCGGGCGGTGGCACGGGCGTCATCTACACCCGAACCGGGCGGCGCTTCTTCGAACATAAGCCGATTGAGGAGGCGGTCCTCTCACGTCTCCGGGCAGCGATGGACGTGACCGGATTCTGGGCGGAGTTCGGGACCGACTGGGCCTGCCTTGACTGTGAACTTATGCCATGGTCAGCCAAGGCTCAAGAACTGCTTCGCAGCCAGTATGCGGCCGTTGGCGCTTCGGCCCGGGCGGCACTAACCGAGGCTGCCTCGGCGCTCCGCCAGACAGCGGCACGGACGGACATGGAACGGGACTTCGAGCCTCCGAAAGGAAGCACGTCCCGTCCCGCAGACGTGCAGCAACTGCTTGCGCGGTATGAGGCCCGCAGGGAGGCCGTCAACCGGTACATCGCCGCGTATCGTCAGTACTGCTGGCCGGTCAAGTCCTCGGACGACCTCAGGCTTGCGCCCTTCCACGTAATGGCGACAGAGGGTAAGGTCCACGTGGACCGAGACCACGCGTGGCACATGGAGAAGCTGGCGCGGATATGCAATGCCGACGGGCAAGTGCTCCTCGCGACAGCCTGCCGGACCGTGAATGTCACGGACCCTGAGAGCGAGAGGGCCGCGAGCGAGTGGTGGACGGAGCTGACCACCAGGGGCGGCGAGGGCATGGTGGTCAAGGGCCTCCAGTTTGTCGTGCGCGGCAGAAAAGGATTGGCACAGCCGGCCATCAAGGTGCGGGGACCCGAATACCTGCGCATCATCTACGGCGCGGAGTACACGGAACACCTCCCCCGCCTGCGCGCCAGGCACCTGGCCACAAAGCGTTCGCTTGCGCTACGGGAGTTCGCCCTCGGCCTCGAGGCACTCGAGCGGTTCGTCCGCAAGGAGCCCTTGCGCCGCGTGCACGAGTGCGTCTTCGGTGTGCTGGCGCTGGAGAGCGAACCGGTGGACCCTCGGCTATAGCAAAATCCCCCTCCCTCTCGTGCGCCCAAACGTTCCCGCTGCGCGACTTGCCGGTTGACATGGTGTATGCTGCCATCCAGGTATTGCTGGCACAAACCGATGTCCCATCCACCACAACCTGAACTTGAGGCCGGACCGGCGCAGCCAGCGCGTGGGCAGGCTGGTTCCTCACACGTCGGGCTCTGGATTATCCTTGCCGCCGCCCTGGCCTACTGCGTCTGGATCGGGGTGCACTGGTTGCCGCTCGGCTACACCGACAGGGAACTGGCCGCGTCGGCATCGCGCGTATGGGACGTCAAACGCGAGTTGACCGAGCATGGCCGCTTGCTGTGGTGGACACCCAACTTCATGAGCGGGTCCAGTTACGCGCTCAACTACTCGCGGGGCTTCTACCTTGTGCCGTGGATTCTGTTCTCCACGTTCACCAGTCTGGACGTCACAGGCAAATTAATGGCGTTGTGCGCGATCTTCGCAAGCGCCGTGACGATGTATCTGTGCGCGCGGCACTTCCTTCGGGATCAATGGGCGGCCGTTCTCGCCGGGGTGACATACATGCTGTGCCCGGAACAGCTCACTCGGGCTGCTACCCGGGAGCACATCACAATCAGTTTGTTTATGCCGTTTGCGCCGCTGATGTGGTGGCTGTTCGCTCGATCGTTGCAGTCGGGAAAATTCCGCGACGTATTCTGGTGCGGATTGGCCTTCGTGTTCGCGATGTGGACCGATTATAAACAGTTCTTCGTGCAGGGACTTTTCCTGTTCGGCTACCTGCTATACTGGCTGTGCCTGCCGGAACGGCGTGCCCACCTGGCGAAAACCGTGCGGACGTGCCTCATGTTGGGGATAGTGTTCCTGGGCCTGGGCGCGGCCTTTCTGACCCCGGGCTTGGTCGAATCGAAATACGTCAAGCTTTTTGAGGGCGACCCCCTGGAGGCCTGGCAGCGCACGTACTCGTTCAAAAGCGTGTTGGCCCTGGTGGATCGTGATGGCATCGTGACGCGGCACGCTGTCGCGGGAGTGGCGGAATACGCGCGCTCGCCGGGGTTTCGCCCGGCGTCAGACCAAGAGGCCGCACAACTCCAACCTCGGATCGCACGCGTGCTGTCACTGAAGATGGACTCGCCGGAGAAATACGTGGGGCTGGTGCTGCTCGCGCTGATTGGATGGGCGGCGCTGTTCAACCGTCGCCGCGCCGACCGTGGTTTCTTCTGGTTTTGCGTGGGAGCAGCCATGGCAAGCGTGTCGCTGGCGACCGGTTTGAGCAGTGTGGCGGCGGCCAACTGGGAAACGTTTACTGCGCTGTTCGGCTTGTCTGGCGTGCCGGCCTTCACCCGCGTGGCGGCGATTCTGACGGTGTTGGGGGTGGCGATGGGTCTGGCAGTTTTTGCCAGGCGCAAACTGACCGCGCCTCGCAAGTGGGCGATTGCAGGCGGCGTGTTGGCTGCCTTTCTGTTCCTGCCGCCTTTCGGATGGCTCGCGCACCTGCCCATTTTCGACGACATCCGCGCGCCGAACGTTTTCTTTAACCTGCCGTTTGCATTCCTCGGCGCGCTGCTTGCCGGCTTTTTCGTGACGGATGTCTTGAGCGTGTCGCGATGGCGCGCGCTCGCACCAATGGTCGTGGCAGCGGCAGCAGTGCTGATGTTGGTGGACTACTGGCCGTTCCAGAAGGCTACGCGCGAAAACCCCGTGAGCAAGACGACATTGAAGAACCTCGAGACCGCCTATACGGCGCTACGCAAAGATACTGACCGGGTCAAGGCATACTCGATCTCGGACCGCTATTTCTGCTTGCTCGGGCCGATGTGGAGCGGCAAACCGGAAGTGTACGAGGCATTTTACGATTGGATGGCGCCGCTCGGGACGGGCCTGCTGAACCAGCAAGCATCCAAGTCATGGGATGGGCATCGCGCCCTTCTGAATCTGATGAATGCGCGGTACGTTCTGTACGACAAGACCGACCCCGATAGTGCACGCAATGCGCAACTGCTCGCACTGTACCGCCAGACGTCTCCCATTGTGCTGGAGAACGAGGACTTCGCCGTGTTTCGCAACGACACGGCACATCCGTACCTGACAGGTTACGCGCGCGCCTGCCTCTTCGACGGGGACCTGCGCGACTCGCCGCAGTTGGCTCTCGCACTGGCCGCGCGCAACTGGCCATTGGTGCACAAGACGGCTGATGCTGATGCGACGTCGGAATACGAGCGCATTTACGGGAACGGCGGACCGCCGATAGCGCCGTCGCGCGATAACGAGCTGGTTCCATTCGCGGATTTGAACCTTGTCCGTGACGACGCCCAGCGAATCAGGATCTACCTCAACGCGCCGCGCCGTTGCCTGGCGGTGATCGCGGAGAGCTATTATCCGTACTGGCGCGTCGATGTCGACGGCAAACCGGTCGAACTATTGCGCGTAAGCTGCGCGCTGATGGGAGTGAACCTTTCTGCCGGCGCGCACGAAATCGTATTGCGCTACGAAGCTCCCAGGCTGTACGCGCTGACAGGGGTCATTAGCATTCTGGCGCTCATCGGTTCCGCAGCCGCCGCGTTTGGGCGGCGGCCATAGTCCAGGAGCGCCAGGGGCGTTCCTGGCTCGTGTCGCGGAAGTTTTGCAGCGTTTGCCAGGCTCAGAACCCCACCGCCGCCACCAGTAGCACCGCAAGTATGATGGGAGCACAGTACCTCCGCGTCAGCATTCTCATTGTCCGGCTGCTCCTCTTGGACTGCCAGCCTCCATAGTCTACCGCGGCAAAGAATGTGCCGTAGAGGCTTGTTCCGTGTCGGCATTGGCGCGGACATGCGTCTTGCCCGGCCAGACTTGATGTAGGGACGACCCGAGGGCACGCCGACCCTGGAACTGCATGCTGGGAAAGGCGAAGGCTGGCCAGACCGCAACTGACCCGACCCCAGCACTTGAACCTGCGCCCGCGACGCCTATAATGACCCAAAGTCTGCGGTTGCCCCTGACAGCCTGGGAGAAAGGAACAGACATGGCTCAGATAGGAGTCGGACTGCAGCTCTACACGGTGCGCGACCACCTTGCCAAGGATTACGTGGGCACCCTGAAACGGGTGAAAGAGATCGGCTACGACATCGTGCAACTGGGGACAAATGCGCCGTTCGATGCGGCGCGCCTGAGGGAGGTGTTGGACGAGATCGGGCTGAAGCCGGCAGGCATCCATGTCGCCTTGAACGAGATGGAGACCCGACTGGACCACTGGATCGCCTACGCGAAGACCGTCGGAACCGGCCAACTGATTATGCCGTGGTTGCCGGAGGCTCGCCGCCGAACCAAGGAGGATTGGCTGGCCAATGCAGCAGTGCTGGACAAGTTAGGGGCCCAGTGCAAGGAGAAGGGAATCCGGCTCTCGTACCACAACCACAGCTTCGAGTTCGCCAAGTTCGGCCGGACGTACGCGCTCGATCTGCTCTACAAGAACACCGCGCCGGACCATCTCTACGCAGAGCTTGACACGTACTGGATCAAGCACGGCGGAGCCGACCCCGTTGCCTACATCCGCAAGTACGCCGGCCGGCAGCCCACCCTGCACATCAAGGACATGGCCGCCGACGAGAAGCGCTCGTTCGCCGAGGTCGGGAAAGGCATCCTGGATTGGCCGGCCATACACAAGGCCGCGCTGAAGGCCGGCGTCGAGTGCTACTGCGTCGAACAGGACATCTGCCCCGGTGACTCGTTCGAAAGCGCCCGCATCAGCGTCGAGTTCACCCGGAAGCTCGTCGCCAGCTAAAGCACGGGACGCGCGGCGGGCGCTCGCAAGCTTGGCGGGCCGAGCCGGTTCTGCGCGGTCAGGCATCGAACCGGAACGAGTGGTACGGGTGCCGGCAAGGCAAGCCGGGCGCAATCTTGAGCCGCCCCTCCGCCGGCGCGCAGATGCCCGACCAGATGGTGGCCCAGGGGGCGCCGTCGGCGTGCCCGTGGTCGCCGGTGCAGATGGGCGCCTCATGATCGGTGAGTACCCGGCGGATGCCTTCCTCAGACACCCTGGGCAGCTCGTGTTCGAGCATCTCGGCGGCGTGTTTGTAGCGCCGCTCGGCGCGCCGCAGGGCCTCTTGCCTGCGCTCGGCGCGCGCCGGGCCGATCGGCCTGCCCGGGCGAGCGCCCGCGCGGCCGCTCCCAAAGTCAGCGAGCACCCGCCCGCCGTGCGCCCGGTTCGTCGCCAGCACAAAGCCGTTCTCAGGCGAGCGCGCGCTCACGCCGCTCGGCGTCGCCTCAACCACCGCAAGCTCGCCCGAAGCGTCGGCGAGCAGGTAGCTCATCGAGCGCAGGTGCCTGACGCGCGCGCAGAGGGAGACGGCTTCCGGCACTGAGCTGCAGCACTCGGAGATCATGTCCACGAGGATGCTCCATTGCACGCCGGGCGCGAGGACGGGCTCGGCAGGCAATGACGCGATGGCAAGGTAAAGGCCGCGCTCGTTCAGCACGTCGGGGCAGCCGGCCCAGTGGTGCGTGTAGCCGATTCGGCGCAGGCCGTCGGCAGGGAAGCAACGTTCAAGCCGGCACCAGCGCAGGTCTTCGACCGCCCAATCGTAGTTCCGTCCGACGATCGGGCCACGCCCGCTGCGGCGGAAGGCCGGCTGCACTGCGAACATCGTGCACCCGCCGAGCCTGCTCTCCAGGCGGGCGAAGTAATAGGCCGTCATCGCCTGCCGATCGAAGTCGCCGCCTCGCAGGAGCCCCTCGAATTCCTCAATGACAGACGGGTAGAACTCCGCAGCGGCTGCGCGGCAACCCTCGACGAACTCGGCCGGAAGCGCGCGCATGCCCGGCACGGCGAGCGTATCCTTCAGACGCAGGCCGCGCTGGAGGCCCCGCTCGAAATGGCTGCCGCGATATGTCAGTTCCCGCATGGCCCGCACAGCTCTCGATCACTCCTTCTCCGCATCGGTCCTCAGGAACTCCGGTGTGGGGCGGCACTCCGAGCGGAGGACATAAAGAAAGGCTTCGGGGTTCTTGCGACGGCGATCCTGGGGAAGGCGCACCACTTCGTGGACCTTGAGGCCCAACTCCCCCAGTCCCGCCGTCACGTGTGCCAACACCGCGTCAAAGTCCGCCGTTGCTATCAACCCCCGCCGCAACAGATGGCGCGGCGCTTCGTACTGGGGCTTGACGAGGGACAGGACCGCGCCGTCAGGCTTCACCTGCCTCAGCGCGTTGGGCAAGATGTGGCGCTGGGCGGTCCATGCTACATCAACGGTCACTACGTCCGCCGGCTCGGGCAGGGCCACGTGCATGGCATTCGTGCGCTCCAAGACGATGACTCGCTTGTCCTGGCGGAGCTTCCAGGCGAGGGCCCCATAGCCCGTATCTATAGCATAGACGCGCGCCGCACCCTCCTGAAGCAAGCAGTCCGTGAAGCCGCCCGTGCTGCACCCGAAGTCCGCAGCCACTGCGCCCGCGAGGCCGAGGCGCAGGTGGTCAATCGCGTATTTGAGCTTGTCGCCTCCGCGGCTGACGTAGCGCCCTGCGCCAGCCATGGCCGTCCCTCCTACGTAGTCCTGCTGACCATGTAGCGCGTCAATTGGCGGAAGAAGTCCCTGTTCGCGGCGGGCAGCCGCTCGATGGTCTCAAATGCCTGGGACACCAGCCGCTCGGCCACAACGTCCGCAAAGTCCAGCGATCCCAGGCGCTGATAGAGGCGCCTGGTGCGCTCAACGTCGGCATCCGTGGTCTTGTCACGCGGCTTGCGCATAACGCGGATGAGGGCATCCTTCTCGGCTCGGGAGGCGACGGAGATAGCGTGAGCGTAAAGGATGCTGGCCTTCCCCTCCCGGATGTCGTTGCCGGTGACGCCCCCCCTGCCCTTCCCGGCAGTCAGGTCAATCAGGTCGTCGCGAATCTGGAACGCCGCGCCCATGTCCTCGCCGAGCGCGTCAATGGCTGCGAGCGCTTTCCTCTTGAGCCCCGCGATGATGGCGCCGCCCAGCATCCCGAGAGCGAGATACCGGCCCGTCTTCAGCTTGACCATCTCCAGGTAGTCGTGCACGGTGAGGTCCGCCTTGCCCCGGCAGTTCAGGTCGAGCGCCTGGCCGCGGCAGGTGGACTCCAGCGCGTCGGCAAAAGCAGTCATGAGACGCACGCGAACGCCGTCGCTGACAGGGCTCTTCACCACGGCGCGCAGGGCAACGCCAAGGAGGTAGTCGCCGGCGTTCACGGCGTGCGGCGTGCCGTATCGGACCCAGACGGCCTCCCGGTCGCGCCTGATGGTGTCCCCGTCTTCCAGGTCGTCGTGAACGAGGAGCATATTGTGAAGGACTTCGACGGCGGCGGCGAAGTAGAGGGCGTGGGCAGGATCGCCGCCCAGCCGCTCGCAAGTGAGCACGCAGATGGCGGGGCGGATGCGTTTGCCGCCCGCGTCCAGATGGTACCAGACGGCTTCGGAAAGGAGATCATTGCAGCCGCGGGGCAGCAGTTCTTCGAGGACCGGCGCGATGAGATCCCCAGCCCGCGTAAGCTCGCGCTCGAGGTCAACTGTCGAATCGCCAATCCCAGCCGCTCGCCGCGTGTCGGACATGCATGGACGCCCTTCAATGTCAGAATCCGAAGACGCCCCGGAGGGCCAGCACGACGCCGTGCTCGTCGTTGCCGGCGGTCACGGCGCTCGCGGCCGCCTTTACCTCGTCGGAGGCATTGCCCATTGCGAAGGAGAGGCCGGCGGCGCGCAGCATCGGAATATCGTTGACGTCATCGCCGATGGCGACCACTTCCTCCCGCGTGATGCCCCACTGCCCTATGAGCCACTCCAAGCCGTGCCACTTGGTCGCCGCGGGGTCGTGGACTTCGATGGCCGTCTGGTCGGGGCCGTAGCGCGGCTGCTTCATCACCTCGACAATGCCGCGCCGGCCGACGGCCTCGCGCATTTGCCGTTCAGCCGCCCGGATCTTCCGGTCCACGTCTACAGTGTAGACGACCAGGGGCTGCTCTTCGCCGGGCGGGTAGTCGTCAGCGTAGAACTCGCACGACGCGGGGTTGGCCATGAGGTAGGTGAGACGCTCGGCCTGTGCGCGTTCGGACTCGGACACCTTCAGCTCGCGGCCTTTGAGAGACCGGTCGTAGAGCAGCATCGGCACGAGGCCGGCCCGGCGCAGCACGCCTGCGACAAGGCGCGCCATGTCGTGGGGCAGAGGGTCTGCGTGAAGCGTCTGCTCGTCGTCGGCCCGCTTGATAAGCGCTCCGCCGCTGCAGATCACGACCGGATGAGCGTGCCCCAATTCACGCAGGACGGGGGCAGTGCTCTGCCACCGGCGCCCGGTGCAGAGGACCGTCCGCAACGAGCGGCGCGCCAGATGTGCGAGGGCCTCTTTCAGTTCCGGCGTGACCTGGAGGGCGCTGTTCAGGACGGTGCCGTCAACGTCGAGCGCAATGAGCCTATAGGGGGTCTGGTTGTTTGAGCGAGGCATGGCTTTGTCGGTCCTGCGCGCCGGCCGGCGCGAATGGATTCAAGGACGGAACCCGCCCCACCTTACAGCATCATTGCCGGGTTTTCAACAACCTGTTCACCACGGACGGAAGAATCACCACGGAGGCACGGAGAGCACGGAGAATAGCGGACAGCCAGTCCACCACCACGACACAACGAGCACGAAGAAAATGGACACTTTCACGCACAGTGCCATTGAAGTCGTGGAGACCCGCTAACCGCGGTGGGCCAGCCATCCGTCAGAGGCGGACCTTCGGCTCAGCGGGTAGACTCCGCGGGGGCGGAGGAAGCGCCCTGGTTAGCCCTTGACTTCGCTCTCTGTGTTCTCTGTGTCCCCGTGGTGAATGCTTCGTCTGGCAGCGGCGTTGACACAGCCCACGAGGCGTTGTAGCATTGGAGTGGCTGATGGAGAGGTGTCCGAGAGGCCGAAGGAGCGCGGTTGGAAACCGCGTGTTGGGATACAAGTTCCAACCGGGGGTTCGAATCCCCCCCTCTCCGCCATGCCTTCCCCCACCCAACAATACTCACCGCTGAGACACAGAGATCGCGGAGAACGGCTCCGACAAGGCGTCTCAAACAGCAAGAACGGCCAGCTCTCCCTGACTACTGCGGCTCATCTCGTTGGACGCCGCAGGGCGGGATGCCCCGGCTACCTCCTCCCTCTCTTTGCCGCAGCCGACCCACCGCGGGCAGCCATACGTCCTCGATGGTGTTTGCGGTTGCAGCGCCAGCCGCGCACTCGATAGCGCAGGGATAGGCCGTATACTATCGCCGACAAGGCTGGTCAAAGACCCTTCTCAAGGAGGATCGGAGTGGACTCCAGGGAACGATTCCATGCCACTGTCCGTTACGCCGAAAGAGACAGGCTTTGGCAGTGGGAGATGGGGCCGTACGAGGAGACCGTGAAACGCTGGCGGAGCGAGGGCCTGCCCGTAGATTCGGACTGGCGGTACTACGGAGGGTATGATCGGATGGAGCATGTCCCGGTCAGCGTCGGCCTCTGCCCTGCATTCGAGCGCGAGAAGATGAGGGAGGAGGGCGATTACGAGATATACCGCGACACGGACGGAGTCGTGAAGAAGAAGCTCAAGGATGTGCCGCCCCCCGGCATGCCCCAGTACCTCGAGTACCCCCTGAGAGGCAGAGAGAACTGGCAGGACTTCCGAAGGCGTCTGAACCCGGAGAGCCCGGCCCGCTTCCCCCCGCACTGGGAGAGCATAAAGAAGCAGTACAAGAACCGGGACTTCGCACTGGGCATCCACTGCGGCAGCCTCTACGGATGGCTGCGGAACTGGATGGGCGTCGAGGCTGTGAGCCTTGCCATCTACGATGATCCCGCGTTCGTCGAGATGGCGGCCGCGGAGATGACGGACTGCGTCCTGGGCGTGCTCGAGAGGGCCCTGGACGGCGTGGAGTATGACTTCGCAGCGTTCTGGGAAGACATGGCCTACAAGACCTCGTCGCTTCTGAGCCCGAGGCACTATCGCAGGATCTTCCTTCCGCAATACCGCCGAATCACCGACAGACTGCACAGGGCCGGCATTGACGTCATGCTGCTCGACAGTGACGGCAACGTGGAAGAACTGATCCCGTGTTGGCTTGAGGTGGGCATCAACTTCATCTACCCGATGGAGGTCGCCGCCGGGATGGACGTCGTGGCACTGAGGCGCAAGTTCGGCAAGGAGTTGCTTATCGGGGGCGGGATGGACAAGCGCGTTCTGGCGAGCACCAAGCCAGCCATAGAGAGGATGGTCGAGGAGAAGGTGGCGTTGATGAAGGAGGGGGGCTACGTCCCCGGCTGCGATCACGCCATGCCGCCGGATATCCGCTGGGAGAACTACCTTTACTACCGCCAGCTCCTGCTTAGCGTCGAGCCCTGAGTGCACGGGCGGCAATGCCCCGGAGATGCGTACGGCCTGTCATCCGCAGATAGGCCCGCAGTAACGGTAGGCCGCGCAGATTACACAAAACGGCGAGACGGACTGGCCGCGAAGAACTCCCTGGCCATGGCAATAGAGAACATGAATCGAGGGGGAGTTGGAGGCGATCTGCCGGGGGGCGGCCGCCGATTTGAGGGACGTGACCGACCATGCCGAATCCACTGGATAACGTGCCATGAGGCGGATAATATCGGCTGATGGGCCTTGTGGCCGCCAACAGACCCACTGCCGCGGGCTCAAGGGGCGCGTCCGCGCCGCCAAGAGGCCGCTGGGTGAACTCAGGGCAGCACTTCCTACAGTGCTCGGCGGTGAATGTCGTTGGCCGCTGTTAAGACGAAGGAGACGGGAATGCCCAAGACGAAGCCGACGGTGAAGCCGGCCGACAAGACGAACGTGCCGGCGACGAAGGAAACAATGCTCTCCCACGGAATCAAGCTGACGGAGAAGGACGTAGTGGACCTTTACCGGCTGGCGTGGGAGATTGACGACGCCGTGGGCTCGCTCAGGCCGCGCAAGGGTTCAATGCAGTACGCGGCCTGGGAGCAGCTGCACAATGTGATTTTCATAGGGGTGCTGAATGAGTTCATGCAGGAACTCGGGATGAGGCTATGCGAGTTGCGGGGAGAGAAGTGGGACGGGAAGGGCGCGATCCGCATGCTCGATGAACTGTTGGAGCAGGCGGAGAGGAAGCCAAAGAGGGGCAAGAGTAAGAAGTGACCAGCGCGAACTGAGGAACTTGACGATGGTCCCTCCTGCCGGCAGCGTACTGGGAGAGTTCGTCATCGGGACCCTTGCCGAATCCGTGGCGCATTTGCTCTTCCGCAGGCCTCGAAATCAGGAAGCCGGGGGCGAAGAGAAGGAGCGGTTCAGGCGGGTTGAGAGGCGGGCGCGGAAGCTGCTTGCTGGCCTGCGGGGCGACCTGAGCCGAGAAGGGATGGAAACGAAGCGGGAGTTCACCGTGTTCAAGGTCTCGCGGGGCTACAAGGGTCCTCTGGTCTATACGCCCGACGCCTACCAGAAGCTGGACGACCAACTTGAGGTCCTACTCGACAACGGGTACGTCACGAAGGTCTCCGAACTGCCGTTTGCAGACCGCTACCGGATGAGTGAGGAGTTCGTCGGACTGCTGGTTGGGGGTGAGTAGCAGGGCGCCGCCTCTGTCCGGCGAGGTGCCTTTTCCCTGGGGTCCTGCCTGTGGTGACCCATGCGTCTGGCCATCCCCCGGCGTGGATATTTCCGCCGTACGGCGGACTTCGGGGCACAGGCGGCCGGGGGCTATCCGTCCTTGACGACGGGCTCTCCCCCGGGGCGAGGAAACCGGGGGTACCCTCTCCGATAGCGGAGGGCGTCCCTGCCATCCCATTCGCTGCAGGCGGATGAAATGCGACTGCGCTACGGTACGGGCGGAGAAGCCTATACGACGCGCACTCCCCAGGCGGGAACATTCTTCGTCAAGACTTCGGAGGACAGGCGCCGAGGCTACCCCGAGATGAAGCGGTCGCGAGCATTCTGCCATCGGTTGACGCACGGCACAAGCACGCATAGAATCCCGCACAGTCCGGATTCCCCCGCGCAGGCTCAAAGAAGAGGAACCCAGGATGGCGACGAGTGTGGCACCGCGGGGCCGAAGGCCGACAAGGGGCCTGGCCGTAAGCGTGGCGGCGATGCTTGCGGCGCTGCCGGCGTTTGCGCCCCTGGCACCGTGCAACGCCGGCGAGCCGATTAGAAGCGTCGAGATCGGGCGGAACAGGGAGTTCCGGATCAACGGCAAGCCGTTCCTTCCCATCATGCTCTGGGCGCAGAGTCCGTCGCGCATCAACGACGGCCTCTCCGTCGGCGTCAACACGTTCGTGGGGAACGGCAGCAGCGTCAGCGACAAGGAGTTCCTCGACGCTTTGGGGAAGAACGGACTGTACGGCGTCATGGGATTCAAGCAGGACACGGTCGGCCATCGGTATCTGTTGGGTTGGATACATAGCGACGAGCCGGACATGCCTCGTGGCGAAGGCCAGACCGGGCCCCGGCAGAGCCCGGAGGAACTTGGGGCGGTCTTCGACAAAATCAAGGCGGCGGACCGTTCCCGGCCGGTCTTCGTCACCTTCACGTCGGGCTTCATGAGGAAGACCAGCACGCGCGAAAATGCAGCGGCGGAGGCGCTCTACCCCGCTTACGTGAAGGCCTCCGACGTGGCGGGCTTTGACTATTACCCCATCTTCGGGGAGAACTACCCGTCGCGCCTAGACAGGGTGGCGGAGGGGGTGAGTGAACTGGCCGAATTGGCCGGAGCGCGGCCCGTCTATGTATGGATCGAAGCCAATACGGGCAGCCGCTGGGTCACGCCGTCCCTCCAGGTTCCGTTGAAGCCGATGCACGTGCGCGCGGAGGTCTGGATGTCAGTGATCCGCGGGGCGACCGCCATCGGTTACTTCACCCATCGCTGGAAGCCCGACTACAGGCAGTTCGCGCCTGAACGCGAGATGGCGGCCGAACTGAAGCGCATCAATGAGCAGTTGACGCGATTGGCGCCTGCGATACTGGCGGATCCGGCGAGGGTTGCGGTGGCGATCTCCATGACGGACGGGCTGCCTTGCCATGTCAAGGCGACCGAGCATGAGGGGTGGCTGTACGTCTTCGCGCAGAACATGCACGTGGACGACAACAAGGAGAGTCTTCGCCAGGGGCAGGACATCAATCCGCGAGGCGGGGGGGCGACCATCACAGTGGAGGGGCTGAAAGCAGGCACCATTGTTGAGGTGGTGGATGAAGGGCGGGCAATTACGGCCTCTGACGGCGCGTTCGCGGACGACTTCGGCCCGCTGGCTGAGCATGTTTACAGGATCGCCGCCGATCAGGCCGCAGGCCATTAACGAGGGAGCGTACGGCGGAAGAGAATCCGAGCGACGAAGGCACAACACGCGGGCCGCCTTTGATGTTCCAGAGGGAGGATGACGATGGTGAGGATGGGTCTCATAGGCGCCGGCACGATGGGCAACATGTACGCCAATGCCTTCACACAATGCAGGGCCTCCGAATTGGTCGCCATCTGCGACCTGGACCCAAAGAAAGCCCGGGCGCTGGGGCGGCGTTACCGAGTGAGCAAGTTCTACAAAGACTATGGCGAGATGCTCAAGGCGGAGGAGCTGGATGCCGTCACGGTGGCGACTCCCGACTTCCACCATCGCGGGCCGGCGGTTGCCTGCCTGAAGGCTGGGAAGCACGTGCTCTGCGAGAAGCCCCTGGCCACCACAATGCGGGACTGCGCGGCGATCCGCGACGCCGTGCGCAAGGCCGGCCGGAAGTTCATGGTCAATTATGGCAACCGCCACAAGATGCAGACGTACGCGATGAAAGCACGCATTGAAAGGGGCGAACTCGGCCGGATTGAGAACGTGTTTGTGCAACTTCGCGAGCCCATATACAAGACCGGCATGCTGGCCTGGGCGGGCGAGACGACGCCGGCGTTCTTCCTGCTGTCGCATTGCACGGACACGGTGCTCTACCTCATAGGGGGCAAGGTGAAAGAGGTCCACGCGCGGGCGAACTACGGCGTGCTGAAGTCCCGAGGACTGAACACGCCCGACTGCCAGGTGGCGATGCTCGGCATGGAGAACGGCGCCACTGTGGTCATGGATGCCAACTGGATCATGCCGGAGGGATTCGCGCGAGGGATTGACTTCACGATGGAGTTGATCGGCGAGAAGGGCTCGATCTACGCGGCGATGCGGTCGCATGACATGGAGGTGTTCGGCGAGAGGGCCGAATGCCCCGACTATGACGGCGGCGGGGTTGACCCGTTGGGAGTCAAGCATAGTTGGTGGCTGGGCTCGGTCTACTACTTCATCGAGTGCCTGGAACGCGACGTGGAGCCGAGTCCGGATGTGGAGGAGGCGATGGAGGTGACTCGGGTGCTGCTGGCCATCGAGGAATCGTGCCGCTCGGGCAGGATCGTGAAGCTGTAACGTGCCAACTGCCAGCTGAGACGCGCACGGTCAATTCGCCGGCCTGACGGCCGGGAGCGAATTGGCCCCGCCACAAGTACGGCAGGCAAGCGTGGCACCCGAACGGGGGCGTCCGGCGGTGCAGGGCAACCCAATTGCGGGTAGCGCCACCGAGAGATCGCAGGAACGGAGTTACTTGAAGAGGGAGGTCTCACGTGGGGACAACGAACTGGAATTACTTCGACGCGAACTGCACGGTGGGACGGACTTGCCGGATGCAGGGCGGCAGCCCTTATACGGCAGATGACCTGCTGGCGGACATGGACCATTACGGCGTCTCGGAGGCGCTGGTCATGGACACCCTGAGCCGCGAGAACCATCCGCAGGAGGGCAACGCGCGAATCCTCGAGGCAGCGGCAGGCCGGCCGCGGCTGCACCCGGCCTGGGCGGCGCTCCCGCCGGGCACGGACGAGCAGCCGGAGCCCGAGGAACTCGTGCGGCAGATGCGTCAGCACAAGGTGGGCGCGCTCTACCTGTTCACGGGGCAGTATCGCATCAGCTTGGCCGAATGGTGCCTCGACGAGTTGCTGGAGGCTCTGGCGGAGGCGCGAGTGCCTGTCTTCGTGTGCCCTAACGACTTCGGCCCGGGCTGGGAAGGTATGGACCGCACGGATTGGGACAGCACTGTGGCAATGTGCCGTCGCTGGCCGACACTGCCGGTGATCGTAAGCGAGTTCCGCATCAGGCGCAGTCAACGGACGCTCTACAGGGCGCTGGATGGGTGTTCCAATCTGCGGGTCGAGCTGAGCGGCTACTGGCTTCATCACGGGGTGGAGTATGTGACGAGACGCTGGGGAAGCGAGCGACTGGTCTTCGGCTCCAACTGGCCCAAGTTCGGGCAGCACATGACACTGGCCACGCTGGCGTGCGCCGAGATCGAGGATGCCGATAAGCTGAAGATCGCGGGGGACAACCTGCGGGAGCTTATCGGGTGGTGCCGGCCGGCTTGCCCGAAGGTGGAGCCCGCGATAGCGGAGGACGAATACGTGGAGTTTGGACGAACGGGCAGGCGGCCGGAGGAGATGAATTTCTATGACTGCCACGGCCACCTGGGCGGACGGTCCTGCCACTACCACCTGCCGGATTGCGACACGGACAGCATCGTCAGAGAGATGGACCGCCTGGGCGTGCGGAAAACTTGTGTGTTCAGCTTCGCCGGAGTCCATTCCGACGAATGCTTCGGCAACGACATCGTCGCGGACGCCGTGCGGCGGCACCCGGACCGCTTCGTGGGGTTCACGCTGCTTAATCCGCACCGGGGTCGGGACGAGATGCTGAGGGAGTTAGAGCGCGGAGCAAGGCTCGGCCTGCGAGGTGTGAAGCTGATCCCGTACTACCAGGGCTATCCCGAGGACGGGCCCCTGCTGGACGTGGCCTGCCGCTGGGCGCACGAGCGCAGGCAGATCATCCTGAACCATAGCTGGGGCCCTACGGAGAACCTGGAGCGCCTGCTGGCGACGTACCCGAACGCGTGTTTCATTAACGGTCATTCGACGGTCGCATACGCGGCGATTATGAAGCGCCATCGCAACCTTTACATTTGCTCCTGCCCGCTACTGGGACCGCGCGAGTGCGAGAGTGTGGTGGAGGCTATCGGGCCGGACCGGTTGCTCTTCGGGAGCGATCTCCAAGACCTGCCGATCGCCTGGGGCCTGGGGCCAATCTTGTTCGCGCAGATGCCCGTAGAGTCGAAAGAGATGATCCTGGGGGAGAACCTTCAGGGAATCCTTCAGCGATACAGCCTGACGCCATAGAGCGGGGAGTTGAGGCGCCGGTCCGTCGGGTCGAATGCCGGAGGGCCTCTGCCCTGCTTCCTTGACAGGGGCCCTCTGCTCGCATAAAGTCTTGGCTCAAAGGCGGCGGACCTGGGAGGGTTCGTTCGTCTAACCTGCACCAGCCGGGGCGGCTCATGACTTGGCGGGCGTTCATGATCGGGCTGTTGGCCGTGGCGGCGGTTTGCCTCGTAGACGTCTACGCAGGCTTGGCCAAGGGCTACGGCGGCCTGACCGGATCGTGCTTCCCCTCAGCGCCTGTCCTGGCGCTTGTCCTGCTGGCCGTATTCCTCGGCCCTCTGATCAAGCTTGTCCGGCGGGAATGGGCGTTCAGGCAGAGCGAACTCATGCTGGTCTGGTGCATGGTCATCGTGGGCTCCGCCATCCCTGGCGACGGTTTGGGTTCGTTCTGGTATTCCGTAGTGGCCGGCGGACCTTACTTTGCGCGGCGGGCCGACGTCCAGTGGACAAGCGACGGTTCCCTGACATTCGCACCTGACGCCCTCGTGCTGAGCAAGGACCCCAAATCGGTGCCTGCCCGGCAGTACTTCGAGAAATCGGAAGAGGGACGGGTACCGTGGCGAGTGTGGGCACGGCCGCTCTTAAGCTGGGCGGCCTTCTACGTGCCCATGTACCTTGCCGTGCTCTTCATGTGCGCCATCTTAAGGCGGCAATGGGTAGAGTCGGAGCGGCTGATGTTTCCTCTCGCAAGCGTTCCCCTCGAGTTCAGCGAGGGGAGCGCCGAGGGAGGGCTGCTGCCGGGCCTGTTCGCCAACCGGGCGTTTATAGGCGGCCTGATCGCATGCGCGGTCCTTCGCTTTCTGAGCGCGATCCCCTTGTTTTTTGGCGCCACGAGCGCTTGGAGCTTGCGCCTGCCGTTGTACGACATGGTGCAGGGGACGCCGCTGGAGCCGATGAGCCTGGACAACTTTTCCCTTTCTTACACGTCCATCGGGTTTGGGTACCTTGTGCCGACAGACGTGTCGTTGAGCGTGTGGTTTTTCTTCCTGTTCGCTCGCACCGAGTTGCTGGTCGGGCACTGGCTGGCCATCCCCAGCGCAGAAGGCGGAACCTGGAGCAAGCTGATGAGCTGGCAGCAGTTAGGCAGCAACATCGTGTTCGTCATCGGCATGCTCTACCTGGCTCGAAGGCACCTGTGGGCGGTGCTGAGGAAGGCGCTTCGGCTGTCCCGAGGAGACGAAGACGCGCAGGAACCCGTCCGTTATTTCTGGGCGTTCTGGGGCTTTGTGCTCACGATGGCGTTCTGCGTGGGATGGCACCGCTACTTCGGCATGCCGGTGCTTCTTGCCACTTACGGGCTGCTGCTGCTGTTCTGCTGGTTTCTGGCCTATGCCCGCGTGGTGGCACAGGGCGGACTCTACATCGCACGGCCGATGTGGCAGCTGCAGGACGCGGTGCAGAGCACGACGGGCCGCCTGGGCAGCTCCGGCGCATTCCTGATGAGCGCTCACGAGAACATGCTTCTTTATGGTGCAACCATTATGTTGGCGCCGGTCGCCATGGACTCGTTCCGCATTTCATCGGTATTTACGCGCCGCAAGCGTCTGTTTGTCGTGGCCCTCACGTGTTCCATCGTGGTGGCGCTGGTCGCCACGTCGTATATGGTCCTGAAACAGGCCTACGGGATGGGGGCGCTGAATTTCGACTTTACGTGGGCGACCAGCCGGGTGCCGTTCTACGTCTTCGACTGGTCTCAGCGGATCATCAAGCAACCCACCGAGTCGGCGCAGCCCTATCTCGGCTGTTTCAGCCTGGGATTCATACTCACTGCGATCGTCATGTTCATGCGGGCGCGGTTCTACTGGTGGCCGATCCATCCGATCGGGCTGCTGGCCTGCAACAGTTACGCAGCGCAGCGCATCTGGGTGCCCTTCCTGCTCGGCTGGACGACGAAGGTCGTCATCATGAAGCTGGCGGGCGGGCACATGCTGCGGGCCGTGCGCCAGTTCTTCATCGCTTTCATCATTGGCGAGGTATTCATCAGCGGCCTGTCCACCGCCATTTCTACCATCAGCCAGGGGGCCGTGCCGGGATTTTGATGCAAGCGGCGAAGCCGGCGGCTCTTATATGAGCAGCCGCCTGAGGCCGCCTTTTGGCGCTGCACTCCGCACCTGCCAATACACCAAGACGCGGTCTGACAAAGGGAGTCTCGAACAATGGAACTGCCGGACGGAATCAAGACTGTGTGGGATTTGGAGAAGGCTTACCGTGAAGCCACGAGCACACGCGAGCGCGTCTGCATCAACGGACTTTGGCGGTTCAAGCCGGCCGCGGGGGAAGACGAGCCGGTTCCATCTGCCGGCGACAGTGACTGGGGCTACTTCAAGGTTCCCGGGACGTGGCCCCTGGAGCCGGTGCGCAAGGAATCGAGCTGCAGCCAGAGGATGTACGCACCCGCCGTCTGGGCCGACAAGCTGCCCGATGTCGAAAAAGCCTGGTACATGCGCAAGATCACGGTGCCTGCCGAGTGGCGAGGCCGACGCATTGCGCTGTACGCCGAATGGGTGAACTCTCACGCCAGGGTGTTCGTGGACGGGCGAGAAGTGGGCGAGGTCATCTTCCCCGGCGGCGAGTGTGAACTGACGGCGGCGGTTCAGCCGGGCCAGACGCACGAGCTTGCCATGCTTACGGCGGCCCGGGCCATCACTCCCCAGGGAACGTTCCTTCCCTACGATGAGGCGCCGGTGGAGTCAAGAATGCAGCGGCGCGGGCTGTGCGGCGATGTGTTCCTGACCAGTTGCCCAACTGGCACGCGGATCACGGACGTGCGGGTGGACACCTCCGTGCGCCAGCAAATGCTGACAGTAATAGCCCCCCTGCAAGGCCTGAAAGAGGGCAGCAGCTACGTCTTGCGGGCGCGCGTTACGGATAAGGGCAAGGAGGTCCTGACCGCTGAGAGCGAGCCGTTCACGGCACAGGGCCTGGAGAACGGGCGGAAGGCATTCAGCCAGGAGTGGAAGACCCCCAAGCTTTGGGACATCCATACGCCCCAGAACAAGTACGACGTGGCCGTGGAGTTGATAGAGGGGAGTACAACTCTCGACGCCTACTATCCGGTGCGTTTCGGGTTCCGCGAGTTTTGGATTCAGGGCAGGGACTTCATACTGAACGGCAGTCGCGTCCATCTGCGGGCTGCACCGCTAAACTCCGCCCAGATAAACACGGCCACGGCCAGCTACGAAGGTGCATGCGAAACCATCCGCCGCCTCAAATGGTGGGGCTATGATGCAGCTTACACCCACAACTATGACTGCCGCCCCGGTTCCCACATCGGCTTCGAAGAGATCCTGAGGGCCGCGGATGATGTCGGGCTGCTTCTCGGCTTCGCCCTGCCTCACATGAGGGACTACGACTGGTCGGGCGATCAGCCTGAGAAAACGACCGGCTATGAACGCCACCTCGAATGGTATGTGAAGTGCTCACAGAACCATCCCAGCGTGGTCATGTACAGCCAGAACCACAACTCGTTGGCCTATGCCGACGATGAGAATCCCCAGCGCATCCCGGTCGTGCTCGACTGCATCTTCCCCGGCAACTTGACCGAGCGGCTCCGGCAAGTCTACAGCCGCGAGCGCATCCTCAGGCAGTTCGATGGAGTGCGGCCGCTCTACAACCATTCGGGCCCCAGCCGCGAGATGTACACCATGAACTGCTATCTGAACTGGGTGCCTGCGCAGGAGCGTTCCGAGTGGTTTGGGCGCTGGGCCGAATACGGCGCCCGGCCGCTCTTCGTCGTCGAATACGGCGAACCTTACGAAGCCAGCTTCCTGAACCTGCGCGGGCCCTGGAGCCGAGTCAGGTCGAATGACCTTTTCCAGTATCAATACACTGAGTGGGCCGCGCAGACGTTTGGAGACAAAGCCTTCGACTTGCACGAGTTCGAGAAGGTCTGCTTGCGCTGGGAGGCCGAGCGGTTCCGCCGCAAAGAGCCGTTCGGCATCGGCGACTACCCCATGAAAGAGGGCCTCCACATGGATGTGCCGAACCTGCGCGGCGTTCAGGCGGAATTCATCCGCCAAACTTGGCCGTGCTTCCGCACGCTGGGCCCGAGTGGGTTCAACATCTGGCGTGAGCCGTTTTTCTGCTTCCTGCGCGAGCGCGCCCGAACGAGGCGGATTGAGTATGAGGTCACCTGGGACGACTTGCAGCGCCCCGGCTTCAGCCCGGACTTCTGCGAGGCGTCAGAGCTTGATTCGATGCCGTACTCGTTGGGTGCCAGGCTGAACGACTGGCAGCCCAACACCCGCGGCGCCATGTTCCGCAAGTACAACCAGCCGCTGCTGGCATTCATCGGCGGCAAGCCATCGCACTTCGCGGAGAAGGGCCATAACTATCTGCCCGGCCAGACAGTCGAGAAGCAAATCATCATAGTCAACGACTCTCGCCGCCCCGTCGAGTGCCGCTGCGAGTGGTCGGCTTCCCTGCCTGGTAAGCCGAGCGGCAGCAGTACGATCCGCGTCGAGCCGGGCGGCAACTCCCGGATCCTCGTGCGCTTCGGCCTACCTAAAGCGTTAGCGCGAGGAACCTACGAGATCAAACTCAAAGCTGCCTTCAGCGCCCGCGAAGTGCAAGAGGACTCTTTCTCCATCCATGTGCTGGCCCCTCGGAGGAAGCCCAAAGCCGCCGGCAGGATTGCTCTCTATGATCCCAAAGGCGAGACGGCTAGACTGCTCTCCGATCTGGGAGTTGCGTTCGTCCCTGTGGACGCCGGGGCCAACCTGAGGCCGTACAAGCTTCTGGTCATCGGAAAGAGCGCCCTGACGGTGGACGGGCCGGCCCCGGACCTCTCGCGCGTGCCCGGCGGCCTGAAGGTGGTCATGTTCGAACAATCCTCAGAAGTGTTGGAGAGGCGGCTCGGCTTCCGCGTCCAGGAGTACGGGCTGCGCCAGGCATTCAGACGCGTGCCGGGGCATCCCATGCTGAACGGCATTGCTGACGAACATCTGCGCGACTGGCACGGTGACGCCACATTGGTGCCGCCCGCATTGCCACTGGGCGAGTGTCACTCGTACCCGAAAGTGAAATGGTGCGGGTTCGAAGTGCCTCGCCCCGGTCGGTGCGGCAACCGCGGAAACGTCTGCTCGGTGATGATAGAAAAGCCCGCTGCTGGCGACTTCATGCCCATTGTAGACGGCGGCTTCGCCCTCCAGTACAGCCCCCTGCTGCTCTACCGCGAGGGAAAGGGCATGGTGCTGTTCTGCCAGATGGACGTGACGGGCCGCACCGAGGGGGATCCCGCAGCGACGAGGCTGGCGGCCAACATCATGGACTACGCGCACTCCTACTCCCCTGCGCCGCAGCGGAGGGCCGTCTACGCCGGTGAGCTTGCGGGACTGGAACACCTGAAGGCTGCCGGTGTTGATGTCGCGCCTTACGACGGACGGACGCCCCGGGCCAACCAGGTCCTGGTGTTAGGTCCCGGCGCAGTCGGCCAGGTTGGAGCGCACGCTGCGCGCATGACCAAGTGGATCGCCTCCGGCGGGCACGTGCTCGCGCTTGGACTCCCTGAGGACGGGGTTGCGGCCCTCCTGCCCTCCCCCGTACGCATGGAAGTAAAGGAGCACATCTCCTGCTCCTTCGAGCCTTCCGGGCCGGAAACATCTCTGTCCGGCGTCGGCTGCGGGGAATTCATGATCCGCGACCCCCGCGAGGTGCCCCTGGTGGTGGAGGGGCCCATTGTCTTCGGCAACGGTGTCCTCGCGCAGGCCCACCGGGGGAACGTAGTCCTCTGCCAGCTCGCCCCCTGGCAGTTCGACCACAAGGAGATGTACAACACGAAGGCAGCGTTCCGTCACCTGAGCTTCGCGGTGAGCCGCATGCTCGGGAACATGGGCGTGAAACTTGACACGCCGCTGCTTGCGCACTTTGCCAGGCCGCCGGCCAAGGACGACAAGCGCTGGCTGGACGGACTCTACCTCGAGGAGCCTATCCCGGACGACGACGATCCCTATCGTTTCTTCCGATGGTAGAGCGGCGCCGGCGCCTCAGGTGGTCGCCTGAGCGCAGGACGTTTCGTCCCGACGCCGTACGGATGCAGAGTGGACCATCCGGCCGAAGCGGACAACTGCGTCATGGTGCCCCCTGACGATGGCGGCGCCCTTACTCAGGGCGGTTGACCTGCCCTGCGATTACCTCGGAGGCAAGAGGCGTGGCTCGTGCGCAACAGCGTTTCGATTTCAGTTTAGCCGACTCGCTCGTGGCTGAGGCAGGCGGAGTCCCGCAGGCTGCCCTTCACACCGACGTGAACGCGATCTGTCACGCCTTCGAAGCCGTCCGCCCGATTGCCGCACGCCTTGGTGTGCAGCCGCCACGGCCCGGCCTGGCAGGGTTGGCCTATGTCCACGCCTCTACCCTCGGCGCCCAGGTAACGATCCAGCCGGACGCGCCCGAGCCGCGCATTGCGCCCTGCATCCGCGGCCGCCAGGACATTGACCTGCTCGAGGAGCCACGCGACTACCTGTCCTGCCCCCTCGTTTCGCAAAGGCTCAGGCTGGTAGGGGAACTCCTCGAGCGCTGTCCGGATGCACGCACAGGCATCGGGCATGACTTCGAGGGTCCTGTTACGACCGCTGTCTTGCTGATGGGGCCCGACTTCTTCCTGCTGCCTTACGAGGACCCGGCGCGCGCCCGCCGACTTCTGGCGTTGTGCGTCAGGAGCGCGCTGAATTATCGCGGCGCGCTTCACGGGCATGCTGGTCAGGCGCTTTCGCCCGGGCCGTGCTCGTTGCCGGACGATTTCGCAGGCATCTTCAGCCCGGACAAGTTCCGCGAATTTGTGCTGCCAGCGTGGAACATGATGTACGAGGGCCTCTCGGCGACGCAGCGTAGCCTGCACAGCGAGCTTCTGCGGGAAGAGCACATGTCTTTGCTCGTCGAGGCGCAGATAGGCTTCTACGATCCAGGGGTAGACCAGTACCTCTCCCCCGAAGCCCTCAAGCGTTCCTGCCCAACGCTTTTCTCGTTGCGCATCCGGCCGGCGGACGTGTGTGCCCTTTCCGCGGCCGAACTCGTTGGGATGTATGAGCACTACGCCAGCTTCTCCCCCCAACACATCCAATTTGGCCTGGAACGCCTCGCGGATGAGCAGAAGGTCGTTGCGCTCCTGAAGGTAGCCCGCCGGCTCGCACGGCCCGGTTAGCAATCACAGAAGCTTGCCAGCAGCCGCCAGGCCCGTCTCGCCTCGATTCAGTGGTGATCCTCGCGAGGCCTGATCGGCCTTTCCTTGAACTCGCGAATCAGCTTGGCCAGCTCACTCACGCAAGCGCGGTACAAGGCTTCGCCCTTCTCAGCGGAGGCCAGCGTCGGGTCGCCAAGGACGCCGGTGTGGCTGAACGTGCTCCACCATTCCATCATGCCGATCCTGCCGCCGTCCTCCAGGTCCTGCCACCAGAATTCCGATGGCAGCATGTTGTTCTCCGGGGCGGCCAGGTCCTTGCGCACGCCCTCCGGCCGCAGGTGGAGGTACATGGACGTCTCGATCTCGTCGGCGTGCGCCACCCATCCCTTGGGTGATTCGCGCAGCCGACCTACCGCATCTTTGGCCAGGTCGAAGTAGTTGAGCCCGGCGCAGATCACGTCGTTGTCCATGGCTGCCTGGCGGGCCGCCACCTCGATGAGGGTTCGGTTCGAACCGTGGCCGTTGACGATCAACACCTTCCTGAAACCGTGGTGGGCCACGCTGCGCACCACGTCCAGCAGGAATCGCACGTAGTTGTCCCAGGCGATGCCGATCGTGCCGGGGAAGTCTATGTGGTGCCAGTTGAAACCGTAACTCACCGGCGGCATCAACAGCACGTCTCCGGGCACTAACTCGGCCGCGCCAGTGCAGACGCTTTGACAGAGAAAGTTGTCCACGTCCAGCGGCAGGTGCGGCCCGTGTTGCTCCGTCGAGCCGACGGGCAACACTATGACGCGCCTCTGCGCCGCGGCCTCCCTTATCTCAGGCCAGCTCAGCTTGTCGTAATAGTAGGACTTGACCTCAACCATGCGATGCCTCCAGGGCGGGATTCGCAGGAACGTCAGATGCGGAAGCCAGACCGTGCGCCCCGGCACCGCTGTCTATCGGGCAAACTGGGGAAGCCATTTTGCCTCCGCCTCCAGCATCTCCTCCATCACTTGCTGCGCCTTGGGAAGCGAGTCCACGAGGGGGTCGCTCATAAGGGCGTAGAGAAGCGTCTGCTTGTCTCCGCTGAGTGCCGCGTCTACGGCCAACTTTCGGCTCCGCGACAGGATCTCCGTCAACGGAAGCAAGGCGTCAGGAAGGTTGCCCACGGCGATCGGCAGCGCGCCGAAAGCTCCGATCAGCGCCGGGCCCTCGACAATCTCGCCATGAGGCAGGTTCGCTATCTGGCCGATGTTGGGAAGGTTGACGGCGACCACCTTGCGCGCGTCCGTGGCAATCGAAACGACCACGTCCACCGCAAGATCGCTGACCGACCCGATGTAATGGTGAATCCCGGGGATGGACATATCGAATTGCGGATCCTCAGCCTTCGCCAGCTCTTCGTAGTGCTTCCACACCCTCCCGTGCGGCTCGCCGGGCCTCATGAGGCCCCAGTGGCCCTCCGCCTTCTCGTGGGCGACCGTCTCCCTTCGGAAGAAGTAGTCAACCATGTGGCCCCCGGGGATAGCTGTGATCCCATAGGCGCGGCCAATATCCACACTTCGCTGCCAGGACCAGCCGGACGCGCTGTGGTCCGTCTCCGAAATCTTCCGGGTGAGGTCCGCCGCCACGTCCTTGCCGTTGACGTAGGCGTGAAGCAACCATGTGAAATGATTGATGCCGGCAGTGATGCCCACCACGTCCTTCGCGGGATAGCCGAGGAATTGCTGCACCAACTGCGCAACGCCCAGGAACCCGCTGCAAAGCGACAATTCCTCAATCGAACTCGTGCGCCGCACAGCATCGGTAACGAACCCCGTGGGGTTCGCATAGTTGATCAGGAATGCGTGGGGGCAGAGGCGCTCCATTCGACGCGCGATGTCCACCACGACGGGCACCGTGCGCAGAGCAAAGAAAATGCCTCCGGGGCCGGAGGTCTCGTCGCCGTAGATGTCATGCCTGGCAGGGATGGACACGTCCAGGTTGAGCGCCTCGCGGCCACCGATACGGAAGCACGTGATGACGAAGTCCGCCCCGTCCAGCGCTTCGTCCAGGTCCAGCGTGGCGCTGATCTTCAGGTCCGCTCGTCGCGCGCGGATCAGATTCCTGCCAAGCGCGAGGATCGTCTGTTGCCCTTCCGGCCGCACGTCCTCCAAGACCAAGTTCGACCCGGCCATCCGCTCCGCATTATCAACCAAGGTGCGAACGATCCCTGCCGCGTAAACGCTCCCTCCTCCCAGGACTGCTATCTTGTGTCCCACGCTCCATGCTCCTGCTGAAGGCCTGCTTTTGAATCCCAGCTCGCCCATCGGGCCGTATCAGAATAGCACGTGGGCCGCCCCTGCGCTAATCCCTCGATGGCGTGTTGACCGAAGCGCACCGTGCCCGGCGGACGAGGGAAAGTCCAGACACCGCATGCCTCAGCAAGCGGAGGATTCGGCGTGGTGCCATTGGCCGCCCGCCGCGCAGGTCACTGCGCGCGCACAATCCCCCATACGGCCCGCTATGGGACCCACGATGACAGGGCAGCTACGGATTCAGAAACGACTCCCTCCAGGCTCCCGGCTGCTCGCATGGCCTCAGCGGAGTACTCGAACGTAACGGCCCCGCTGAATCCTGACTCGATCAACACGAGCACATAGTCCCTGAGCCGTGACGACCTTGGGGAGATGATCTGATGGTCGGTCTCGCCCACCACGTCGTGAAGGTGCACCGCCTCAACACGCCGCAGGAACTCCTCCGGGGGCATAACGCTCTGTCCGCACCGTAACACGCTGAGGAGGTAATGCCCCGTGTCCCAACAAAGCCCCAGTCTGCTATCCCGCACCACCTCGAGCAATTCAGCATACGTGTCCCCGATCCGAATGACAGTCTCCCGCGGCGCCGCCGGGACCTGGTGCTCCACCACCACGGAAACTTGCGGCAGCCGCGCCAACCGCTCCTCGGCAGCAGCAAAAAAGGCCTGCGAATGTGCGACAAGCGGGCGGCGCAGGGCAGCCATATCTGCGGCGCCGACCTCGTACGAGCCGGCAGCGGGATGCAGCACGATCCGCGTCGGGCAGCCCGTGACTTCAGAAACCATTGAGCCCGCTGCCAGCACGGCCTCAAGCGCAAGAAGCGACTCGGGCGCCTGCCCAAACAAGGCGGGGTTGTGGGGCGGCTTCAGGTATGGGTGGAGTGATACCGCTAGGCGCGCCTCCGCGCATGCCAGCGCCTCCTCCCGCAGAAGCGAGACCTCGCGTCTTTCCAGACAGGCCTCCACGCTGAACTCCATGTAATCGAGGCCGCTTCGCCGGAGGTACTCGTAGAAGTCACCCTCGCAAGGCGGGAGCTGCCCGCGTTTCTGCTGATCGCGCCAGCCGAGCGCCAGCTTGAGCCCGAGGGAGTGCGGAAACTGTGTCACAAATCCTACCTGAAGAGACGAGATACGCGCCCACAGCAAAACCGCCATTCTACTACGAAGCGGGCGCCGTGAGCCAAGGAAGGCGGCGGGGAAGCAAGGATGGCGCCTAAGAGAGGACGGGCCTCAGATCCATTCCGAGGCGACCCGCTTCTCGCTATAGAAGGTTTCCATGAAAGCGCGGTTGTCCTGTTTGAAAAGCCGTGTGGCCACACGGTCGGCGAGTTCTATGGCCATGCGTTCGTGGAAGCAGATCAGGCCTCCCGGATGGTCAAAGCGTCCCGTGAGCGCGTAGTTGACACACGAACACCAGTTGCGGCAGCGGTGTTGAACGTCGCACGAAAGGCACGCCGGGGACCTGACAGGTCTGCATTTCGCAAGGGCGGCCGCCTCCGGCGCGTTGATGCCGTCCCATACGGCCCCCAGAAGGCCGAGCTGCCCGTCGTCCTCGCCTACCATTCGCTGGCAGGGGTATTCCTGCCGCTCGGCGCAACCGCGATCTCGCCCTCGCCGAACAGGCAGCAATCCGACGAGTCATATCCGCCCTTCAGATGCGTTATGATCTTGGCGGTGAACAGGTTCACGTTGACCGGCATGCCGTCCAGGTAGGATTGCTCAAACCGCATGGCCGCATGTTCATACCCCTGCCGCCACAGGTCGAGGTCTTCCTGCCGCCACTCGGAGAAAAAGTCCGGGTTCAACATGAGCCGCTTAACGCCCTCTGATAGAAGCAAGTCTACACTCGCCGCCAGATAGCGCACATTGGAGGGCGACACGACAGCGCATACTGTGGGGGCTTCGAGGCGCTCCTGCAGGAGCCGGAGGGCGCGTAGCGTCGCATCGAAACTGGACCCGCCGTCGTTCCGGCGCCTGGAAGCATCTTGGGCTTCGCGAACGCCATCGAAAGAGAGGACCACGTTCAAGCCGTGGCCGGCCAAGTAGTCCGCTTTATCCTCATCAAGGGCAAGCCCGTTGGTCGTGATGGACAGCTCTAACGGCCGGCCTGATGCTGCAGCTTTCCCTTCCGCATACGGGATGCACTGGGTGAGAAGAGCCCACTCCAACAGGGGCTCGCCTCCGAAGAAACACACCTCGGCAGGTTGTGTTCCGCCTCCGGCCGGCTTTTCGAGGAGCATGTCCAGGGCGCGTTTTGCCACCGTCCAGCTCATGCTGCCGTGCCGTCTCGCGCCGCCGTAGCAGTACAGGCAGCGCAACTGACAGTCGTGCGTGAGATGTAGGATCAGCTTCATGGCAGGCAAACAACCCCCATAAGTTGGCTCAATAAAGGAGACGTATCGTGCTCCGCGGCCGATTGGCGTGCTCAGTGCTTGCTATTGCGAGTGGGCCGCGCGGCGCACGAACCTCCGAACGGAGCGAAGCTCAGCGCCACACGCGATCCCCGACAGACCGCTGCGGTGCCCATACCGGTTCACTAAAGGCCCGAGGGCCCTTAGTATTGGCTCACCATCGCGGCTAACTTACGGCGCTGCACCCGCTCATGAGCGCGGAAAGCGCTGCCAGAGCCACGGCTACCACGAGGGCCTTTGCCCCACGGTCTCGGACTTTGCCGGCGACGTACTGGTCCAGCGTTGGGTACTGCGCAGCCTTGTATCCCCGAACAGGTTCCAGCTTCATGCCACACTTCCTTCCTGCATGCCAATGCCCCAGAGCCTGCGATCCCGCTCCGATAGTGGCAGAGACGAACTCGGCATGAATGGACTTGCCCCACGCAGGACAGAACCTGGCACAGCGCAAGGCCGCCTGCGTCCTTCTGATGCCAAGCCCGCTCGGCCACACACCTAGACGTCCGAACGGACCGGAATATTACGGCGTCAGTGCAAACACGGGGGCCTTCTGGGGAGAACCGGCGGCTCGGCACGCTGTGGGGGCAACTTCACGGCACCCCGCGTGCGAACCACCTGACAGCCGCGCGGGGGCGGACACAGAAAACAGCGCGGGGCGGCTGCACCTGTTAACGCTGCAAGCCGCCCCGTGCCACATTCAACAGCCATGCTATGGCAGCGTTGCCCAATCGTTCCACTGCCCGTTCGTCGGCCCGCTGAAGCCGGAGGCCGGGTAGTCTATGGCCTTATCCGGGTTCGTACCCTTGGCGGGCAGGATGAAATTGCCCAAATTGCAGTCCTTGTCCATGTTGCCCTGGAAAGAGGTCGCCGAGTAAGAAGCGGGGGTGCCGACCAGATCGCCGTCGTCAGAATAGACGTCCGGGTCGTAGTATAGCATCACGTTGCTGGCGTCTGCGGCGCCGCCCGGAGCGTCGTTGGGGATCCTCCCATCGCGGCCGGTCATCAGCACGAATGCCACGTGGCCGTCATAGAAGAGGAGGTTGGCGCCATAGCTGTGGTTGGCGTAGCTCCCGGCTGCGAACTGTCCGGCCGTGTTATCCCGCATGAAGCCAAGGTCAGGACCGTCCCCGTAGACCACGCGGCTGCCGTTCGAGTTCGTCGGGACACGGGGATCAATCAGATAATCCGAATCATTTTCAGTAATGCTCGTAAGGCCGGCGGGTATGTTCGTCTGGAACCTGTAGACGTCGGCAGCGGAAGCAAGAGTAGGCGTCTGCTGTCCGGCGAGCTTCAGGCCGGGCAGGCCGAAGTAATCCGTATAAGGCTGCTTGGAGTTATCCATAATCTCAATCTTAATGTCATGGTCACTGGTGGCCGGGCAGACGAATATCTTGGATGTGTCCGTGTAGCTGGGCGTGAGCAGCACAATGCTCATGGAGGAGTCATAGCACACTCCTGCCCCGCCCGTGGGCACGTAGGACCAACTCACCGCCCTGCTGCCGTGATCGCTCTCGTACATCTTGAAATACTGGCCGACGTTGTGCTCGTTGCTTGAGCAGGCGGATATGTGGGCCTGCTTCCGCGCCCGGGCGAGTGCCGGCATGAGCAGGCCAGCCAGGATCGCAATTATCGCCATCACCACCAGCAACTCGATCAACGTGAATCCGCGCTTCATCGCCCGCCTCCTAACTTGTAGAGACCTCAATCCCAATTCCTTATGTATTCCTATTACCTTACTATAAGAGACGCGCCCCAAGTGTCAAGAGCAAAAACGCCCGACTTCCCCTCTGGCCTTGCTGGAAAGGCCTCTGAGGCCCTCTGAAGGCCATTTCAAGCCGCCTTTAACCTTATGGGGGGCTGCCCCGTTGCGAACGCGCGCCGTCGGAAGGGATGCGCCGTCTGCGTTCCAGAGCTGAGAACCTTGAGAAAGAGTTGGGAGCGCCCGAAACCTGTAGGGGCACGGCGCGCCGTGCCCCCGTTTGTCGAACACCCTCGCGTATCTCCCGGCTTGCCCGTCGTTTGGCAAGCCTGCTTGCCCGTCGTTTGGCAAGCCTGCGTGCCGTCGTTTGGCAACCCGACATCGCCCTGCTATAATGGCTTTGAGGCAGGCATCCAGCGCACCGCGCCGCCCGCGCTGTGAAGGTATGTGACCTTGCGGGCTGAGACCTGCCATCCGCGCCGGCTGCCTCCAGTAACGTCATTCTGTCGTCGAAGGCACAGGATCATGCAGAACCCGTTTCCCTCGCGCAAGAGGCAGGACCCGAAGCCGTCGGGGCCCGAGGACCGCATGCCTTCCCCACGGAGGAGGCGGTTTACGTTGCCTTTCTGGTACCTGCTGGCTGGCATTGCCCTGGTGTTCCTTATCCGCTGGGCGGCCTCGGGCATGCAGTACCAGCAAATCGAATACGGACAATTCAGGCAGTTCCTTCTGGACAGTAAGGTCCAGAGCGTCGTGCTGTCTGGCGACAAGGTCCGCGGTCAACTAAAAGCGCCGGAGAAAGGGCCGAACGGAGAGTTCAAGGACTTCGTGGCCACGCGGCCCGCCAGCGACGAGAAGCTGCCGGAACTCTTGCAGGAAAAGGTCGGCCGCAACTGGGACGTGAAGACCTCGTGGCTTGAGAGCCCCTTGCTCTACTGGCTGCTTCCGGTGGTCTTTATCTTCCTGCTCTGGCGCCTGCTGGTGGGGAGGTCGGACGCCATCAGCAGCGTAATGGACTTCAGCCATAGCCGCGCTAACGTCATCGCGCAGAAGGACGTTGGCATCACCTTCAACGACGTGGCCGGGATAGAGGAATGCAAGCAGGAGCTGCAAGAGATCGTCGAATTTCTCAAGAACCCCTCCAAGTTCACCCGCCTGGGGGGCCGAATTCCGAAAGGCGTCCTGCTGATCGGGCCGCCCGGCACCGGCAAGACCTTGCTTGCAAAGGCGGTCGCCGGCGAAGCGGGGGTGACGTTCTTGAGCCTTAGTGGGTCGGATTTTGTGGAGATGTTCGTCGGCGTGGGCGCGGCCCGCGTCAGGGACCTGTTCGATCAGGCGACCAAGAACGCCCCCAGCATCATTTTCATTGATGAACTGGATGCCCTCGGCAAGACCCGCGGCCTCGGCCTGATGGGCGGGCACGACGAGCGTGAGCAGACCCTGAACGCCTTGCTCGTGCAGATGGACGGCTTCCAGACGCAGAAAGGCGTCATCATCCTGGCAGCAACCAACCGCCCCGAAATGCTTGACCCTGCCCTTCGGCGGCCCGGCAGGTTCGACCGGCAGATCGTCGTCCCCCCGCCGGACCTCCATGACCGGAGGGAGATCCTGCGAGTTCACACGGCCAACGTCAAACTCAGCCTGGAAGTGAACCTGGACAAACTGGCCGCCATGACGCCCGGCTTCGTCGGAGCCGACCTTGCCAACCTCGTCAATGAGGCGACCCTCCTCGCTGCCAGACGGGACAAAAACGAGGTGGAGATGCGCGACTTCCAGGACTCGATTGAACGCGTCGTCGCCGGCCTGGAAAAGCGAAATCGCTTGATGAACGAGGAAGAGAAGAACATCGTGGCCCACCACGAGGCCGGCCACGCCCTGGTGGCCTGCCTGCTGCCAAGCACTGATCCCGTCAGGAAGGTCTCAATGATACCTCGCGGCGTCGCCGCCCTTGGCTATACGATGCAAATGCCTACCGAGGACCGTTATCTCCTCAGGAAAGAGGAACTCATGGACCGCCTGACGGTAATGTTGGCCGGTCGGTCGTCGGAAGAGGTGATCTTCCAATCCATCTCGACCGGAGCACACAGCGACCTGCAAAACGCGACCGAACTGGCACGGGAAATGGTGATGCAGTTCGGCATGAGCGAAGAACTCGGGCCGCTTGCCTACTCTCTGCAAGGCAGCCCTACCTCCATTCCGGAGCTGTACGCAGGCAAGCCCTGGAGCGAACGCACCGCCCGGCAGATTGACAAGGCCGTCCGCTCGCTTGTAGACACCGCCCACCAGCGTGCGACCGAGTTGCTCAAGACACACCGGGAAGCACTTAAAGCCCTGGCGGCAGACCTCCGAGAGAAAGAAGCGATCGAGGAAGAGGAACTGGGCAAGGTTCTCGCACGGTTCGGCATCGAAGTCCGCAAGAAGGTGGCGGGCGCGTCGCAGGCGCCTGTAGAAGGCGGGACGCCCCCGGGAGGTCCGACCGCCGCCGCTCAGGAAGGCTCAGCCGTGGCCTCACCGGAGGGCTCTGCCGCGCCGTCCGCAGATGAAGCCACGGCACACAAGGCCTGAGCAGATGCTCTCTTCACCTTCGCCGGGCTGTCCCCTTACCGTCTGGTCGTGCCGGGAGTTGGCGCGCCGGCAAAGCCCGCCGGTCAGGATCAACGAATTCCGAAGGTAGCCGGCAGTTCTCGTTCCGTCAACAGGAGCAGCCGATGGCTGAGGATGTAACTCCCCCGAAAGAAGCAAACCAGGAAGAAGCCGTGCCGCCGGCCCCCTCGGCAGCGACGGAAGGCATCGGCAAGGCGCGCAAGATACGCCTGGTTGTGCTGCTCTGCATCCTAACAGGTCTGACTGTGGTGGTCTGGCGCATCAAAGCAAGGCAAGCGGAGAAGGAAAAAGAGCGCCTTCAGGCGGTAGCCACGGCACTGGCCGAACTGCGCGGCGACCTGAAAGGGCTGGACCCGAGCGCCCCACCGAAGGACCTGAGCGAAAGGTTCGGCCGTGCGGTGGCCCTCTGGCAGAACATCAAGCAGTTGGATGCGGAAAACCGGGACGCGGACCGGCTTGGCGTTGCTCTCTGCTATGCGGCGGGCAGGTACGGCGACGCCCTGATCCTGTTCAACGGTCTTGACGTGAAGCAGATCACGGGGGAACTGGATAGGGAAACCTTTCAGAAGGCCGCTCAAGCTCTTGATCCCTTCCCCATCTTCCAGGCCGACGCCGTGGAGCCAGAGATAGGCGCCGGCGGCCAGGGCTATCTGCGCCGGTGCGCGTTTCTCTGGGGCATAGGCCGCACTATCGCCCCGGCAAGCGCGAGCGCCAAAGAGAAGGCACTCCAGCTCTGCCGGTGGATGGCGCTGCATCTGTTGCCGGAGCCACCCAACGACCTGCCGGCAGACCCATATGTAGTCGCCTGGAGAGGCTATGGCTCTCGGGCGGAACTGGCCTGGACGTATGCAGAGTTGGCCAGGCAGATGGGCCTATACTCGGAAGTGGTCATCCCGGCCTCAGGCAGTGCAGCCGACGGCAGAGAGTACCTCGTTCAGGTGTACGTGGGCGAAGGGAAGACAATCCTGGTCAATCCGCACCTCGGAGCCCCGCTCATTGACCCCGCCTCCGGCGAGCCCCTCTCGTTGGCAGCGCTGGCCGACCGCGCCGATGCCTCTCGCTTTCTCGCGGCCTCAGGGAGCGACGCGTCAACATACGACCCGGCCGTGTTCAAGGCCGCTGAACTGAGGAGCGCGCTCGACCCGCCGGCCTGCTACCCCCGTTTCCTGGTTTTCGAGCACCTTCTGTCCCCCTTGCCCGGTCATCCTCACGTGGCACTCGCGCCCGGGGATTTGCCGGCAGGCCGGAAACTCGACCTCTGGGAGGCCCCTATTGACATTCAGCGCGCCATGGAGTCCCCCGGCTACGTCGAGCGGGCCGACAAAACCTACGCCGCCCTGACGATGATCACCGAGGCCCGCATGAACCACCTCAGGGGCGCATACGGCGCGGCAGGTGGACTCTACGCGGCAAGCCTCGCCACCATGAAAAACACCATGGCGAAGACCGAAGTCAAGGAGGCCGCCGCAGTGTTAGACGAAGCCGTCGAGGCCGCATCTTTCTTCGCGGCAGAGGCGGCGTTTGACGCCGGCGATGGGCCGCGGGCTAGGCAGGGGCTCCAGGACTACCTCGCCCAGTACCCCTCTGGTCGCTGGCATCCGCTTGCCACGTTGATTCTTGGAGAGGTGCTCACGGCAGCGGGCGACAAGCCCGGCGCGGAAGAGCTGTGGCGCGGCTTGCCCGAGGCGCGCTCTCTTTATGTGGCCTTGCGCTCCAGGGGTCTCATGCCCGAGGCGCCCTCGTGGGAGCAGGCCACAAAGCCGGCGACGCCTCCGGCCCAGGAAGCAGCGCCCGGTGCGGGGACCACTGGGACTACGACCGCCCCGGTCGCCCGGCCCCCGGAGGCGCCGTCCCCGTGAGGTCGCCCTATGGACAAGCTGCAGCGCAGGGTGCTCGACTTCATCCGCCGCCGAGGCTTGTTCCAGGGCAAGGAGCGCGTGGTCATCGCATTCAGCGGCGGCCCTGATTCCGTGGCCCTTGCGCTTATCCTGGCCGAACTCGCCGAACAGGGCTGCCTTCCGCTCGGGCTTCTGCTCGCCCACTTGAACCACTGCCTGCGCGGCGCAGAATCCGATCGGGACGAGGCATTCTGCCGCCTGTTTGCACAACGGCACAGCCTGGACATCCAGGTGGAGCGGGCCGACGTCACGGCCGTCGCACGCAGCCGCCGCCTCTCCGTTGAGGCAGCAGCAAGAAGCCTTCGCTACGGCTTTTTGGGCCGGGTGGCGAGCGATGCGGGCGCTACGGCTATTGCCACCGCGCACCACGCAGACGACGTGGCGGAGACCGTCTTGCTCCGCATCCTGCGCGGTGCGGGCATCAGGGGCCTCGGCGCGCTGCCCCCCTCTCGTCCTTTCGGCGCCGAGCATCCGGGCTTGCGGGTCGTAAGGCCGCTCTTAGAGATCGGGAAAAGCGAGTTGCTGGCCCTCCTGCATAGCAGAGGCGAGCCCTTCTGCATTGATAGCTCAAATCTGAGCACCGATCGTGCGCGCAACTGGGTTCGTCACGATCTGATCCCCCTGCTCGAGCGCGAATGCCCGACGTTCTCCGCGCGCTCGCTCTGTGCCTTGAATGCCTCTGCGCTGAAGGTATCGCGCTTCCTCGAAGAAGCTCTTGACGAGATTTGGCCGACAGTTTGCCGCTCCGCAGGCAACGAGGAGGTCGCCCTGGACCAAAAAGCCCTGGCGGAGGCCCCGGAACCGCTCAGGAAGGTGGCCGCCGACCGAGCGCTCGGGATTCTTTCACGCCCACCCGGCTGTCCGCCGGCGCTTGGATTCGAACACTACGAGAAGCTCGTCGCACTCGCCCGCCGCGAAGTCGGCACGCAGGTTCTGTTGCCGGGCGGCTTCCTCGCGCGTCGGGAGCATGGGCTCGTGTACTTCTCGCGTCTATCGTCAGCGTTGCCGCTGCCCATACGGAGGCTCAACGTCCCGGGGAGGGTCGAGCTGCCTGAGGTCGGCATGTCCATAGCGTGCGCGCGCACGGAAGGCACAGGGCCGGAGGAGGCCGCCCGCAGGGCCGGCGCGTCAGAGGTCTTCCTGAGCCCGGAAGAGACCGGCGAGCCGCTCCTGGTCAGGTCCAGGCGGCCGGGTGACAGGTTTCACCCGTTGGGGGCGCCCGGCCCGGCCCGGCTGAAGAAGTTCCTGATCGGCCGCAAAGTGCCTCTTCACCAGCGAGACCGGATTCCGCTGGTCACAACTCAGGACGGTGAGATAGCCTGGGTTGTTGGCCACCGGATCGGCGAGCGCTTCAAGCTCCGGGAACCCGCCGGTTGCGCCCTCCGCCTGACGGCACATCTGGCCGATCCGTAAGGGGCTGGCTGAAAGCCGACGGCGTGGTTCGGCGCCTGGCGTCCGAGCGCGAAGCGAGCGCGGGCCTTGGCCGAGCCGTCCGGACCAAGCGGTCCACGTGCAAAATCCGGCACTTGCCCGCCATTTGCTTTGTCGGTTGCCAGTGGGCTAACATAGGGTCGCCTGAATGCCCTCAAAGGTGGCATGATAACCCGCACTGCCATAAGACTCCTCGTCGTGGGCCTGATACTCATGGCGATCGGTGTCGCCATGAAAGTCATCGGGCCTCGGGTCTCGCCGGAACGCCTGCGCCAGACCATCAAGGACGAGCTTGCCCGCGCCACGGGGGCGGATGTGTCAGTCGGGTCGGCACGACTGAGCCTGGACGGCGTGCTGCAAGCCAAGGACGTCGTGATAACGCCGCCAGGCCAGCAGATCCCCGTCTTCAGTTGCCCGGAAATCCTCATCGCGTTCGATAAGCTCGAGCTGCTCCGGCTGCGCCCTGTTATCGAACAAGTGTCCCTCCGCACTCCTGTCGTGCATCTGCTTTACCTGCCGGACAAGGAAGCCTGGAATTTCGCCTCCCTCCATGTGGGAGGGCCGGCCGCCGCCAGGCCGCCGACGGGTCTCCTACGAAAAGGCGCGCTTGTGGAGGCCGGCGTGGTCATAGTGCAGGATGCCCCTCTCTTCCACGACAATAGGGCCCGGACTTATCCGGGGCTACGTCTTCAGCTCAGGCCGGACGAACTGAGCAGTGGAACATGGACACTGCAGGGCACGGTCAGGGCCGGTCTGCTGGCCGACACGCGCCTGTCCGGCTGGTATAAGCCGGGGACGGAGCCGCAGTTCGCGTTGGACATAAACTGCCAGCGCCTGCGGGCAGATCGCGAACTGTGGGACCAGGTGCCCTACGGAAAGATGATCCTCGACGATTTCAACCCCGAAGGTCACGTTTCGTGGGCCGCCACCCTTCGTTCCGGCACTTCCGGATCGCTTGACCTCTCGCTAAGAGGCTCTTTCACCGAAGGCACTGCCAGGACGAAGTACTTCCCTCTTGGCGTGAGTTCAGTCAATGGCGTCGTGGAGGTCACCCCCAACGAAGTCTTCATCAAGGACATGACGTGCGTCATCCCCCCCGCAGAGTTTGGGGCGATCACCCCGACGCCCACGCCGGCCCAGGTTCGCATGAGCGGCGTGTATCACTTGCCGAACAAGGGGGGATCTTTCGACGTCAGCGTTGTGGGCCTGCCTGTCTGCCGGCGGGTCGTGGAAAGCATTCCTGACGTTGGGCCGGAAGTTTGGGAGCGGCTGAGACCGACGGGCCGGGCGCGCGTGTCCATATCACTCACGGAGCCGCCGGACGGCAAGACGCAGTTCACGGCCGTCACAGAGCTGGAGGATGGGACGGTTCATCCGCGCGAGGTGCCCTTTCCGGTCGAGCAGGTAAGCGGGACGATCGTCGTGGACAACGAGGGCCTTCGGCTACGCAACCTCCGGGGCGTGCTGGTGGAGGACGGCGTGAAGGTCGGCGGCATCACCGCCCCCTTCTCGGCGGACGGCCTTGTGAGTTTCCGGGGACAAGAAAGCACGTTGAGCGTGACCGTCCACGGGCTGAGAACCGACGAGAAAACGGTCAAGGCCATCCCCGGCGTCGGCCCGCAGGTGTGGGGACTCTTCCGCCCCGAAGTGATTCTGGACGCAACGCTGGTGCTGCGAGATGTGCTGGATCCAAAGCGGATGTCCTACTCTGCTTTGCTGACACTGCACAGCGGCATGTGCCGTCCCGCGCTGCCAATCGCAGCCCCGGGAGGTGAAGGCCAGCAGGAAGACGCACTTCCGGCTCGCCGGGAGTTGCCTGTGGCTCTGGAGCAGGTCAATGGCAATGTAGTCGTAGACGCCGAGGGCGTGCGCCTGCGGGGTGTACGTGGGATGATCGTGCAGCACGACGCGACTGAAGGCAGCCAGGCTCAGCAAGCGCCTTTTTCAGCAGACGGCCTGGTGGACTTGCAGGGCAGGAACAGCTCTCTCAGCGTGACCGTGCACAACCTGCAAACGAACGAGAAGATAGTCAGAGCCCTTCCCGTCGGAGACAAAGTCTGGGAGCTGTTCCATCCGAAAGTGGTTCTGGATGCTGCCATCCAGTTGCAGGATGCCCCGCAGGCCGGGCAGATGTCATATTCGGTGTTGCTCGACTTGCACGGTGGACGTGCTGAACCGCAGTTCTGCTCGATTCCGCTGGCTGACACCATGGGCACAATCAAGGTAGACGGAGCCAAAGTCTCAATCGAACGCTTCACCGCCACCATGGACACCGGCGGCGGCTCCGAGCAGCAGGAAGAGACCATCAGCACCATCGAGATGCGCGGGCGGCTGGACCTGGAAGCCAACCTGGCCGAACTCTACGTAAGCGCCAAGGACCTGATGGTCACGAAGAACCTGTTGGCGGCTGTTCCTCAGGTGGGCCCGGAGGTGTGGCAGCAGGCTACCCCGCGGGGCATTGTCTCGTTCACCGGCAAGATCAGCTACAACGGCAATGAAGAGGATCCCCTTCACTACGTGCTCGACGTTAACCTCACAGATGTCTCCTGCGTGCCCAAGTTCATACCGGTTCCCGTGGACGCGCTTTCGGGGGAGTTGCTTGTCACGGAGAGCCGCACCGTCAGCAACAGCTTCACGGGCGTGACTTGCGGCGGGCGATTTCAGGGCGCAGCAGTAGTCTACTATGGGCCGCGGGGGCATGCGACGAGCTATGGCGCCAGACTCCAGTACGAACAGTTGGAGCTGGGCGAACTGGCCAGGCGGATCGGGGGGAAAGAGATGAACGTGGCCGGGCGGCTCGCTGGAGTCCTCGACATCGGCGGCGTAGTGGGCAAGACCACCATCACCGGAGGCAAGGGCAACGTGTCCTTGACTGACGGACGTCTCTGGAAAACGTCGTTCTTCCTGCAGCTCCTTCCCGTCCTTCACCTGAGCATGCCGACCGACCAGGAGGCCTCCGTGCAGGGCGACATGACATTCGCATTGCAGGGCAATGAGTTGAGAATGCACGAGTTCGAGCTTACCGGTGGGGGTCTCAATCTGAGCGGCTATGGCACCGTCTGGCTCGATGGCAAGCTGGACTTGACAATGGTAGCCGTTGGAGCCCCCGAAGAAGGTACGGGGATTCCGATCCTCACTCCGGCCGTCAATCTGGTCCTCAAGGCCGTGGAGCGACAGCTCGTCAGGCTGGACGTCACGGGAACCATCAGCAAACCTGTTTTCGAAGAGCGCGTGCTGAGCAAGATAACATGGCCGCTCACGAGCCTTCGGAATGTCCTGTTTAGCCCGATCTTTGGCAGTGCAACGAAACCCCAGCCCGAGCAATAGTCCGACACCAGGCATGGCGAGGCCGCGGATTGTGGTTGTGGGAAGCTCGAACACGGACTTCACAGTCGCAGTCGAGCGTCTGCCCGTTCCGGGCGAGACGGTCATGGGTACGGACCTCATTCGAGCGGGCGGCGGCAAAGGCGCCAACCAGGCGGTGGCGGCGGCCCGGGCGGGCGCGGACGTCATCTTTGTCGGGAAGGTTGGTGACGATGAGTTCGGCCGGGCCACGGTCGAAAACCTGCGGCGCGAGCACATCAACACCCAGTACGTGGGAATCGAAGAACAAAGCCCCAGCGGTGTGGCACTAATCATGGTGGACGGCAAGGGCGAGAACCTCATCGCAGTGGCTCCGGGTGCCAACTCGCAGCTTTCCCCTGCGGACATCGAGGCAGCGGAGGGCGCGATACGGCAGGCATGCCTGGTGCTGCTCCAGTTGGAAATCCCTCTGGAGACGCTCGAGATGACCGTGGCGACAGCCCGGCGAGCGGGCGTGCCGGTACTGCTGAACCCTGCCCCCGCGCCGCCTCCGGGGGCTTTAACGGGCCTGCTCAGGGGTCTGGATTACCTGACCCCGAACAGGGGTGAGGCCGCTCGCATTCTCGGTGCCTCGCCGGACGAAAGCCCGGAATCAATAGCTCGCCGCCTGGTAGAATCGGGCGTTCGTGCCGTCTTTCTGACGCTCGGCGCGGAGGGCGTCTGCGTTTGCGCGGGCGATGAGTGCATGCGAGTCAGCGGGCCGCGCGTGCAGGTCGTGGACACGGTGGGTGCGGGCGATTGCTTTGCAGGGGCCTTAGCCGTGGCCCTTGCGGAAGGTATGTCACTCCGGAGGGCCGCGTCTTTTGCGGCGTGTGCGGCTGCCCTGTCAGTACAGACATGGGGCGCTCAGCCATCGCTGCCCGTGCGGGCGGCCATAGACCGAGTGTTCAAAGAGACGTCAAGAAACTGATCCAAACCATGGGCAAGGCATTTAAACTGACGTTGCGGACGGCCCTCATACTCCTCATCATGGTGGGCCTGGGCCTGGTACTCTACGCGTCGCTCAGCGGGAATCCACGCCAGGCACCCGCGCGGGTGAGCACCACGGTCCAGAGCACGGTGCAGAAGATGATTGCGGGCATACGGGACTCGGTGCGCTCGCCGCAGCGGCCCGCCGCGCAGCCACCATCCCAGCGGGGGAGCCAGAGGCAGGGCCCGGAGGCCCGTCCGCCCGCGCCCGTAGTGCAAGCTCGGCAAGGCCCGGCTCCTTCGCAGGCCTCTGATGTCGCGGGCAGCGCTGCGCCGAAAGCGGCCGCCGGGCCTCAACCCGCCCCGCAACCTCCTGCAACCCAGCCTCCGGCGGCCGGTGCGAACGGGTCGTCGAAAACAGCCGCACAGCCCCAGCCGGGGGAGCACTCGCCTGAGACCGAGCCGGGCCGGGCCCGCGCTACCCAGTCGGCGCAGGAGGTGCAGGGATTTGTGGCCGTGCTGCGCGACAGCACCAAGGAGCGGGAGCAAGCCACAATCGTCGGCAAGCGCGCGGTGTTTCGCGAGGCTTTCTACGACATCTTCGTCCCCCACATCGTTGTCCCGCTATATGCAGCCCAGGGGCAGCCTGTGGATGCTCAGCTCCGCAAAGTCCATATCACGGCCGACCGTGCAGTCCTGGACGACGCCCACACTACGGTGCAGGGGTTCGGCAACGTGACGGCAACGGGAGAAGATTTCGAGGTGAAGACGGAGAGCGCGGTCTACCAGGTAAACGAGCGGACCGTGACGTCCGACAAACCGGTGAGGATGCAAAAGGACAAGGTTGAGAAAGACGGGACCCGGACCGTGGCAATGGTCGTGACAGGCGACGGTCTGAATGCTGACCTGACCCTCATGAACGTAACGGTCCTCAAGAATGCCAACGCACATCTCTACGGGGTTTCGGACAACTTCCTGGCTGCCGAAATGGAGAAGGCTCCAGCCGGCAACCCGAACCGCGAGGTCGTCATAAGCAGCGATGGGCCAATGCTTTACGAGCATTCTGCGCGGAGGGTGACTTTCTCCAACAACGTGCATGCCATAACCGAGGGGCGGAGGCTCGACTGTAAGCAACTGGTGCTTCAGTTGAGCAAGGCGGACAGCGGCAGCCATCTGGAGGTAAGCGAGATGGTGGGCACCGGCGGCGTGCGGATGTCGTACCTGGACCAAGTGGCACAGGGAGAGAAGCTGAAATGGCAGAGCGTTATCCAGACCGGCGTCCTGACCGGCGAGCCTGCTACGTTGACCACGCCCCAGTTCGACCTGAGCGGGAACGAACTGACGTTCTACCGGATAAATGATCGGTTCGACGTGAAAGGGCCCGGAACGCTGTTCTGGAAGGGGAGGCAGAAGGACTCGCCCGTCCCTCAGGAGGTGGCCGCATCGCCCGCTCCGAGCATGGGCCCGCTGCGCATGTCTCCCGATGCCCCCTTGCACATCACCTGGACGAGCGCGATGACTTACCAGGCCACGGCCCATGTGGCGACGTTCCAGGGCCAGGTGGTCGCGCGCCAGGACGAAAGCGCGCTCGAATGCGAGCACCTGGTACTGAGCTTCGACGCCGGCGCTGGAAGCATACAGAAGGCCGAAGGCGAGGGACAGGTGGGCGTCCATAATGATCGAACAGCAGGCGGCCAAGACGTCGTGTCTGACAAGCTCCTGTGGGACGCCGAGCAGAACAAGGTCGAACTCATGGGGCGCGACGGCCAGATCGTTAATGTCGAAAGGGGCCAGCACGCCGTCGCTTCCAGCCATGTCATCATGGACAACTCAGGCCAGACGCTGGACTGCCCCGCCGGAGGCAAGCTCACGGTGAAGCCTGCAAAAGAGAAAGCGGCGGGCTCCGCCGCCCCTGAGGCGCCTCCCATCGAAGTGGAGTGGCATAAGGCGATGCACTTTGAGCAGCGCCCCGTCCAGGTGGCCAACTTCGCCGGTCAGGTGACTGCGCGGCGGGCCGATCAGCGAATCGCGGGTGAAGCTCTCCGCGCCGAATTTGACGACAAGATGAATCCGACGAAAATAACTGCCACAGGCAACGCCGCAATCGAACTCATCTCTACCGAGCGCGCGCCGCTGCCGTCGCAGAAGACCGCGAGGCCTGCTGCCACGGAATCAGGAAAAGCGCCCGCGACTGTGTCTCTGCCGGGCGCGGGAGGCGGACGCTGGCTTCTCACGTCAAACCAGTTCGACATCTCCGTGCCCGACAACCTTGTAACCTCCTCTGCCCCCGGAACGCTCAGCGTCATGAAGGGCGACGCGACCACGGGAACAGTTACATGGCAGAAAAGCACGCGCCTGGATATGACGAATAACACGGCCTTTTTTGAGGGAGACGTGAACGCCAACTTCTCAGGCGCCATCCTGAAGGGCCAGAAGCTCACGCTCGAGTTCGACAAGGCCAAGAAGCTCCGCCACATATGGGCGGACGGCAACGTCTACTTCACGCGGCAGGAGAAGGGCTCGTGGGAACTCCAGGGACAGTCCGCCGAAGGGGTCGTGGCCGGCGAGAATGAGCTGCAGCAAGTCATAGCAAGGAACAACGTGGAAGCTCGCGATAACACCCGCGTCTTGAACGCGAACGTCTTGCAGCTCTTCTTCGAAAAGGCCGAGGCAACCCAGCAGACAGTGCTCGACCGCGCCGTGGCCCAGGAGAAGGTCCGCCTCAGATACGTACAGGATGAGCGCTTAGACGGTGCGGGCGACCGCCTGGAATGGAACAGAAAGACCGACACTTACGTGCTGACCGGCGTCCCCGACGCCATCGTCCGCATGGGCGGCCTGACGGTCGCGAACGACAAAATCTACGTGGACCGTCCCACCGGCAAGATGGACTTCCCGCCAGGCGCCCATCCCGTCGAGACCAGGACAATGGTCAGGGAGGCGCCGAAAAACGCCTCCGGCAGTCCGGACGGGCGGGCGGGCGCAGCGCGCCGGAACCCATAGAGCAACCCGGTTGTTCACTGATGGGAGACAATCGTGACCGTTATCTTCGCTGAAGGCGGCACCGACTGCGTTATCAGCGTTGAGAGGAAGCGCGAGGCCGTCCGCGCCGCGCTGCGGCACGTCCGCAACTCCTCCTGCGTCCTGGTGCTTCCGCCCGACGGGTCACGGCCTCATTCCGACGCGGGCACTCTCACGCGCATCCTCCACGAGGAAGCGGGCAGCTCTGAGGCGTTCCATGTGATGCCGGCGCTCGGCACTCACCACGCCATGACCGGTCAGGAACTGCGCAACATGTTCGGCCCGGACATCCCGGCCGACGCTTTCATTGAACACAACTGGCGCGAGCACCTCGTCGCGCTCGGAAACGTCCCGTCCGAGTATGTCCACAGCATCTCGCGCGGCGCCCTCCTCGACTGCATGCCTGACTACGAGATCCGCGTTGAGCTCAACCGGGTGCTCACGCAGGGCGGCTATAGCGCCATCTTCTCCGTTGGCCAGGTGGTGCCGCACGAAGTGGCGGGAATGGCCAATGGCGTCAAGAACATCCTTGTCGGGACCGGCGGCACGGACACAATCAACAAGACTCATTTCCTCGGGGCCGTGTACGGCATGGAGAAGATGATGGGCCGTGCTGAGACCCCCGTCCGCGACGTCATGAACTACGCCCATCGCCACTACCTGAGAGACCTTGGAATAGTCTACATAATGACAGTCGTCGGCCGCGACCAGGGGGGCCGCCTGATAGTGCGCGGGCTCTACGTCGGTGACGACGACGAGGCATTCCGGCTGGCCGCTGCCCTGAGCCGGCAGGTGAATGTGACCTTGCTCGATGAGCCTCAGCAGCGGGTCGTCGCCTACCTCGAGCCGAGAGAGTTCAAAAGCACCTGGCTGGGCAACAAGGCCATCTATCGGACGCGGATGGCCATTGCCGACGGCGGCGAACTCACCGTGCTCGCTCCCGACGTCAAGAGCTTCGGCGAGGACCCTGCCATTGACCATCTCGTCCGCCTCTTCGGCTACCGCGGCACCCCTGCAACCATTGAGGCGCTGGGCAAGAGCGACGAACTGCGGAATAACCTCTCCGCCGCCGCTCATCTGATCCACGGATCCGCAGAGGGGCGATTCCGGATCGTCTATGCCACCAACCCGTCGCTGCTGAGCTGCGAAGAGGTCGAGCAGGCCGGCTTCCAGTGGCGCAATATCGCCGACGCCCTCCGGGAGTACCCCGCGCACCGGCTGGCCGACGGCCCTAACAACGGTTTCTACTACGTCGGCTGCCCAGCCCTGGGCCTGTGGGCGGCGAAAGACAAGTTCACCGAATGACGTGCCTGTCCCGCCTGCCGATCGAACTGAGCCTGCTACGAAGCGCTTAGAACGTAATGCGGCTCCTCATCCGTGACCGCAATGCCGAACCCTTCGAGCCTCCGCGCTATAGCCGTGCGCAGTTCCCACGAGACGGACCCATCGAACCCGACACGGTAGAACGCGAGTTCGTGCCGCCCGTAGTCGCGCTCGTAATCGCTCCGCATGCGGTCGAAGAGTTCCCCGCGGCTCGCCGACTGCAACGTCCCTTTCAGTTCCCGGCTCGTGGCTGAGATGTCGTGGACGGACGCCATCAGGCAGCGCACGGCATGGTCGGCCTCGGCAGCGCTGCCGGCCCCTCGCCCGTGCGTGCGGAAGCGTACCGGGACGCCCCTCGGCGGATCAAACCCGCGCAGGAGCAACGGTTGCGTGTCCTGGGCCTCGATCTCCAGCAGGCGGCACACCTGCTCATAGATCGCCGTGGCCCCCCTCCGTTTGGCCTCAATCGCATAGCCCGCAATGTGGGGCGTGGCCAGCGCCGGCATGCTGATCAATTCCGGGCGCGGTTCGGGCTCGCCCTCGTAGACATCCAGGACTGCCCCCGCGATGGCGCCCTCTTCGAGCGCCCTGACGAGCGGCCGCGAGTCCACCACGGCGCCCCGCGAGGCATTCAGCAAGTATGCCTCGCCCTTCATCAGGGAAAGCGCCTCCCCGCTGATCATGTGGCGGGTCGGGTAGTCGCTCTCGCCCGGCCGAGTCAGCGGCACATGAAGCGTGACGAAGTCGGCCCCGACGGCGTCCTCATACGCGTCCGATCTGAAGAGCGGATCGCGCTCCGCTAAAGGCGGGTCGAAGCGCAGCACCCTCATGCCGAAGCCTTCCGCCCGCCGTGCAACGCGGCTGCCGCAGTTGCCGAGGCCGACTATGGCGAGGGACTTCCCGTTCAAAGGCGCCTTGTCGTCGCGGGTCAGATAGGCCAGCGCATACCAGATGTAGTCGGCCACCGAGTCTGCGTTCGACCCGGGGGCCGACAACACGGTGATGGGGCTCTTGCGCCGCCGGTTTGCCTCCTGAATGTGGGCGAGATCAATGTGGTCGGTCCCGATTGTAGCGGTGGCGATGATGCGGACCCTCCCCGCCTTGTCCACAAGCTGCCGAGTGACACGCGTTACGCTCCTTATGGCCAGGACGTCGAACTCATCCAGGTTGGGAAACTCTTCCGTCACGTCCCTGCCTTCCACGAGCGTGACATCGCCCAGGGAGCCGAAGAGTTCTTCGGCCAGCGGTATGTTCCTGTCAACCAGTATCCTCATTGCGTGCCTTTCCCCCTTCGCAGAGAACGTGCTGACATTCTTGGTCGTGCTTGCCTGCTCTCCGTAGTCCGCTGTAGGCCGGACGAAGGAGGGTCGCCGTCCTCGCCCTTCCCCAGCACCCAGATTCGCAATGCTACGCGCTTTGTCGGGCACGGACAAGAGCAACTGCGAAAAAGGGCTCGAGGCACCGCCTGAGACCTTCCCGGAAGGACGTCATCCCGAGTCCGCTTCCGGCGGACGAGGGATCTCCAGAAAGGACGTCGCTCCGGGATCCGAGATTCCTCGTCGCGCGCACCTGCTGCGCTCTCCTCGGAATGACGGCGTTGTGTCATCGTCCGCAACTGCCGGTGCGTGGAGTCAAACGGTCGCCCTGAGACGCCTTCCTGCACGCGGATGGCTGATCGCCTGCCGGCCGTCTCGAAGGACCTCCAAGCGCAGGCGTAGCGTGAACGTTGCAAACCGAATCCGCGCAAGGTAGCATATCCTCTTCTCGTTCCGGAGTGGGCAAGAAGCCCGCCCCGCCGCCGGGCGACAGATCCTGTCACCACGAGATACGGAAACTACAACGCGCTGTTTGCGGACTACGCGCGCAAGGATTCTGACTGCTTTGGCTTGTTGCTTCCTTGCGACGAAGTCGTCATTCCGAGTCCCGCTACGGCGGGACGAGGAATCTCGATGCGGGGAGCGACGCGGCGTCTGGAGATCCCTCGTTCGTCCGCCGTACGGCGGATGAACTCGGGATGACACGCCTTGTCCTGCCTCAGACAGGTCCCGAGCGCAATACTGTCGCATTAGCAGGCCACTACTTCAGGAGGAGTTGACACATGTCGGACGAAGTGAGGCTTGGCATCATCGGCACCGGCCAGATAGGCAAGAGCCACGTGAAGAACTACCAGGAGATCCCCGGCGCGAGGATTGTGGCCGTCTGCGATCTCAACGAGGCAGAATCGAAGCGGGTGGCCGAACTGTACAAGATCCCGCACGTCTTCAAGGACTTCCGTCAGTTGCTCGCCATGGACGAGATCGTGGCTGTGGACGTCTGCCTCCACAACAACCTGCACGCCCCGATGAGCATTGCCGCTATGGAAGCGGGCAAGAACGTCTACGTCGAGAAGCCTCTGGCCGGGTCATACGTTGACGGCGAGCGCATGTGCAAAACGGCGAAAGAGCTGGGGCGGATGCTGGCAATGCAGTTGGGCAGCCTCTTCGGCAAGGACACCACGGCCGCCAAACGCCTCATAGACGACGGCCACCTTGGCAAGCTCTACTACGCCAAGAGCAGCTATTACCGCCGGCGTGGCCGTCCATATGTGGACGGTTACGGCACGAGTTCCTTCGTCCAGAAGAGCGTGGCCGCAGGCGGCGCCATGTACGACATGGGCGTTTACCACATAGGCCAGATGCTCTACCTGCTGGGCAATCCCGAGGTGCTCACCATCAGCGGCAGGACCCACCAGGAGATAGACATGTATGAGCACAGGCGCCGCGACGGCAACTACAGCGTCGAAGAACTCGGGGTCGGCTTCGTGCGCCTGGCGGGAGGCGTCACGTTCTTTATCGAAGAGGCCTGGGCCGTTCACCTCCAGGGCACAGACGGCAGCAAGCTCGCCGGGAACAAGGGCGGCGTCAGCCTGTCCCCTTTCGCCTACCACACGACCATCAGCGACATGGAGATGAACGCCACCTTCGAACTCGACTCGGCCATGACCCGGTGGTTGAGCGTCTTCCCCGAAACCAGCGCCTACAGAAGCCCCCAGCACCATTGGGTCGCCGCGCTCCAGGGCAAGGTCGGCCTGATCCCCAGCGCCATCATCGGGCTCAATACCATGCTCATAAGCGAGGGCATCTACCTCTCGCAGCAACTGGGACGTGAAGTGACGCCCGACGAGGTCCGGAAACACTCCGTCTCCACGGCGCTCAAGCTTTAGCTCGACTTTCGCCATTAGTGAGGAAAGCCGGATCGGACCGGTGTGCGGGATGGTTAGCGCAACCGCGAACGACCCAGCCGGACGCGACAAAGCGCGTCCCTCCAACGGCCCAAACGGCAACACGCGGACGCCTGGAGGCCTGCCCGCCGGCCGTGTGGCGGGGCTTCCACGCCTATGGAGGGCCACGCTTGCTACTCTGCGAAGCACGAGCCGTCGTGGCCGCGACCTTGCCGGACGCGACAGAGCGCGAACATCTATCGTCCGAATCCTCTGGATCGCGCATTATGAGGCTCCCCGAGGCCGAACGGCCCGCGGCATGATGGCGAAAGTCGAGCTTAGAGAAGGGGCTCTTAATCTCCTCTCTGCGGAAGGACGCCAGGACAATGCAAGTCTCAATAAGTTCGTGGAGCTATCGCAAGTGGTTCGACGGCAAGAAGTGCGACCTGCTGTCCTTCGTTGACGAGGTCAAGCGCCAGGGCGCAGACGGCTTCGAGATCTTCCCCAGGCACGTCAACCAAAACGATCCCGGCGGACACCTGAAGGAGGTCGCTGCGAAGGCGAAGAAGCTGGGGCTCTCGATCTCAGCGGTCATCGCCGGCAACGAGTTCGGGCGGCCCGCCGCAAAGGACAGGGCCGACCAGGTGGAGAGGATGAAACAGTGGATAGCCCACACCGTGCAGGCGGGCGTCAATTGCATGAACACCTTCACCGGCTCCCACGCGCCCGGCCAGGATCCGTCCATGGAGACGTGGCGCGTCATAGACTCGTATCGCGAAGTCATGCCCGTGGCAGAGCAGCATAAGGTCCTGCTTTGCATCGAGAACCATAGCAGCATCTGCCCCGACGCCGACGGCCTCCTGTGGATCATCAAGGCCGTGGGCAGCCCAAACCTGCGGACAAACCCCGATCCGACGAACTTCGTCCCGGACTTCGCTGTGCGCGGCGAGGGCGCGCGCGAACGCGTCTACACGGAGACCGAGAAGTTCGCGCAACTGATGTCCAACGCCCATCTGAAGATCGCTGACTTCACACCCGCGGGCGACCACGCCCACGTGAATGTCCCGAGGCTCCTGGACATATTCCGTAAGGCGGGTTACGACGGCCACCTGGTCCTTGAGTACTCCGGGCAGGACGACCCCGCGGAGCCGTGCGCAAAAGGTATCGCGCTTCTCCGCAGGCTGTTGCGTTGAAGCCCCCGGCGAGACGCCGGGGGTTACCCTTTAGGTAGGCCGGCGACCTCGTCAGCGTCTTCGGCCTATTCCGTGCATTCCGTCGAAGGCAGCCTCCTTAGCTGACTTCGACTACACTGTCGCCACAGCGACAGTCCGCGGTCCCAGGCCCTATTTCTTGCGCAGCGTAACTGCCGCTGGGCCTATGTGGACCACCAGTTTTGGGGCGGTCTCTATCTCCGTGATTGGCCCCTCGCACTCCACCTTCTGCCCCGCGACCAGTTGCACCCCCGGCCGCACGTCTTCCTTAGCCACATCCGCTACTATGTCGGCCTCTCCTCCGACTGTCCCGGCGGGCGCCTTTACGGTGATCATCACGCGCTGGCCCCCCCTTTCGGCAGGCGCGACCGATATCACCCAGCCCGTATCCCGAACGGGCAGCTCACGCAACTCTGCCAGGACCATACGCCTGCCGTAGGGGTCAGGCACGCCTCTCAGCCTTGTCTCGATGGCCCCGTAAGTGTGAGAGGGCCGGCCACCCCTGGGCTCGCCCCGCCCGTCACCCCGCCCCGGACCCTTCCATAGGGCCAAGACAAGCACAATCGCTCCTACGACGAGCACTCCAATCCAGATTTTCCCCATCGGCCACCATCCTTGCCTGCACGGCAACTCACCGGTCGCACAAGCCGACCCGGCGGGTAGCCGGACGGGTGACCACCGTGCCTGTCGAGCCGAAACTCCGCTCGGCCGGGACGGGCCGGCGAAGCGTCGGATCCCCCCGGCGCCGAGACTGCGACCACCCTCACAGGCCGCCGGCCGCGCGTCCTGCCCTTGTGCCCTATTTCTTCGTCTTCTCGGGCGTAACCTGTGCAAGTCCTATGTGGACCACCACCATCGGGTCAGTATCTATCTGCTTGGCGTAGCCCACGTAACTCACCTTTTGCCCGGCCGTAAACTGCACCCCCTGCGGGATTTTGTCCTTGGGCACCTCGGCGATGATCTCGGGCTCCCCTCCGCCCGTCCCGGGCGCCTTCACGGTGATCTTGACGCGCTGTCCTCCGTCCTCCATTGGCTCGACCGCCGTCACCCAGCCAGTGCCGATGAAGGGCATGTCACGGCTCTCGCCTATGATCTGCTTCTTGCCGTAGTCGTCTGCCTTGCTCAGGTTTCTCGCGACGACTTCGTAATTAAAGCCAGGCATAGTCGTCTGGAGTTCGTTCGTCGGCGGCGGCGGCTTCTTGCCCTTCGTGCGAGTGACCATAAAGGCGATGACCGCCACTACGACAACAAGAAGCACGACCCAGACCCAAGACTTCCCCATTGGCCACCATCCTTTCCACAGAGCATCCCCGGACCCAGCCCGGGCATCAGCACAAGGGCTTCTCTCGCCGGCAGTGCGTGTGCCTGATTCCGCTCCTCCTGCCTGGGCGCCCATTCGGCTCGAGGGCCGCAAAACCGATCCCGACGGCCTCACAACTCCCGCGGCGATCGCAGGCCAGCACACGCCAATGTGAGAACAAACGGCACGGGGCGATGGTCGCCATCGCCCCGTGCTCCTGTCGACATGCAGAACCGCATGACGGCTCCGCGCTTATACGCTTACCACGTCTCGTCGGGCCAGCCCCACGTATGGCCAGCGTACTGCGGCGGCACTGGATCGGTGTTGTAGCCGCCCTTCCACCAGCTCCTGTAACCGCCGGCCAGGGAGCAGTCCTTCTTCGTCCTGCACCGCTCATTGTAGCAACGGTAGACGAGAGAGTCGTCCTGGAACTGCATCCTGGCCTGGTCGGCCGACAACCCCGACGCCACCCCGTCGTCGAACACCGTTACGGGGTCAATATAGTAGATGTCGTCAAAGTCGTAGTCCTGGCTGCTCGGAAGAGCGTTGCCCGGGGTGTTGTAGATGTCGTCCTCACCCTTGCCGGCCCCGCCGCCCTCCGCTTGACTCGGGTTAGCCGTTAGCAGGCGCAGGTTCTGGATGAAGCCGCCACGCCGCCACGTACCCCCCGTGGTGTGCACAAACCACGACTCTCCGTCGCACCAGCCGTAAACTCCTCCCGGCGATCCAACGGTACTCGCGGCGAGATTGCTCGCGTAGGTTCCCGCCCCGCCTGTGCCCATGGTAGGCAGCGTCCACGAGGCGCCAGGCTGGTAGCACGGAGTCCACTGGACTACCTGGTCCACGAAGAGCACGTTCGAGCCGACCGTCCGGCCCTTCGCGTCGGAGTGGTTCGCGGGCTCCTTGCCGTAGCGCGTCACCATCTCAATGCCGTCGGCCATGATGGCGCGTTGTTCCACGGGCTCCTTGGGGATCCGGCCCTCGTCGGCGAAGTACGAGTGCTGGTAGATCTGGCCCAGGTACGCGGTGCGCGTATTGTTGGAACCAGAGACATAGCCGATGACTAACTGCGCGTCGCGCGGATACGGAGTGTCAAGGGCCGGGCACTTGAACGTGCCCATGTCCTGCACGTACCCCAGGCCGGCAATGTCGGCCATGGACTCCGGGTAGTAGTCCCATCCGTCGCAGATGCGGCGCGTCCAGGCATTGTCATGATCCTTGCGGAACATGGCCCAGCCCAGCCCCAGGTTATGGACTTGCGAGGAGCAGGCGGAGATCTGCGCCATCCTCCGCGCCCTGGTCAGGGCCGGCATCAGCATGGCCGCCAGAATAGCGATGATTGCTATTACCACCAACAGTTCAATCAGAGTAAACGCCTTCTTCATCTTCACATCCTCCCACTAAGATTGCACGCTCCCATCCTACAGCGACCTGCGTATATCCTCCTCGTTCGCACCCCCGTCTCTCACCTCCTTTCGCGGAATAGCACGCACAGAAGAACTGACCTTGTACTTTCGGACCGGTCAGTATACTACCAGACCACTTTCACCTTGTCAAGCAAAAAAACCGAGCACACGGCCGGCTTCAGAGGCACTTTGCAGGTCGCCTCAAGGCCCCCCAACTGCCCTGGAAGACCCGCACTCCTTGAACCGCCCGGCAGCGCGCCCCCTGCCCCCCAAGCCATCTCCCCAGCCGTCCGGAGGCCGCCCCCCGCCCCGCTGGACGGCCTGGCGTCCTCGCCCACTGACCTGCGCCCTGGATTGCCTCCATAGGCCGCCGCCAGACCGCGTACGCCCGCCAGCCGTACAAAACCAGGCGGGACAGAAGGCCAAGCCCGCTGCCCCGCCTGGAGGCACTCACCCAACCGAGTCCGAACTACTACGGCACGGTCCATCCCGAAGCATGCAGGAAGGACTCGGTAGGATTGATGTACGCGTCGTCTTTGCTCCTGGCCAGCGACGGTGGCTTGCGGTTCGCAGGCACCCAGCCGGCCATGTTCACGTTGGTGTCGGAGGCATTGTAGAACACGTTCACCTCCGTCTGCGAGTCGATCAAGTACATGTCGTCATGATCGCCCGCGATCGTGCCGCTGTTATACTGCGGGTCGTTGCCGGCCGCGATGTTCGGATTCCTGCCGGCGTCAACACGCGGGCCCTGCATCAGCCCGTAGCGGTAGAGGTTGCCGGCCTGCGGGTGGGAGACGAACCACGTGATCCCGTCCGGCGCCTGCGGGTTCATCGGCCCGATCTCCTGCACCTGCACCCAGCTAACGGCAACGTCGAAATACAGAACGTTGCCGCCGGCCCGGTGATTGCCCGGATTCCGCGGGTGCGTCAGGTCATACAACTCACCACCGGTCGGGCTGACAGAGACGTGACGCTCGTTGTCCGCAACGATCTCGCGGCCTTCAAGCGAGTTCTTGTCAACCCGCCCGTTGTCGTAACCGTAATCGGCCATCCAGACGCTCGCCATGTTCCCGCGATCGAACGCACCGAACGGCGGCGGTTCGTGCGTGAGCTGCACTTTCATCGCCTGGGTGGGGCAGTTGTAAATGTTGGAGTCGTCAATGTAGCCCTCCCCCAGGATACGGCCAAAGGCATTTACGTACTTGTTCGCGGGCCTTGTCGGCTCGTATTTCTGAGGGAAGATCTCGTTATGAGAATTGCGCTGCATCTGCATCCCAAGCCCTATGTTGTGCAGGTTGGCCCGGCAGTTGGACCGCCGCGCCTCTTCACGTGCACGGGCCAGGGCAGGCATCAACAGTGCGGCCAGAATAGCGATGATTGCTATTACCACCAACAACTCAATCAGAGTAAACGCCTTCTTCATCTTCACATCCTCCCACTAAGATTGCACACTTCCACCCTACAGCGACTTGCGCTTATCAGTTCCCTCGCACCCCCGCCTCTCACCTCCTTTCCCAGGTTAGCAGAGACACAGAAACTGACCTTGTACTTTCGGACCGGCTAGTATACTACCAGAGGACTTTTGCCTTGTCAAGGGGAAAAACCGCCTGCCTCCGCTGCGTCCGCGCGGCGCTCCAGGCGCATGAGATGCCGTACCCGTAACCCGCGCCCACGGCGCCTTTCCTATGGTGGAGGCGGGCGTCCTCGCCCGCCATCCTCGCCCTGGGCCCCTCTGCCTCGCACAGCCGCCGCGCCCGACTGGACACGCACGCGTCCCGGCCTGCCGGCACACTGTCGTTCCGAGTCCGCCTTAGGGCCAACGAGGGATGTCCAGGTCGAGCTTGACTATTGCACTCGCAAACCATCGAGGTCGGAGCGGTTAGACTGGAGTGCTCGAGTATGTCTTTTCAGGTGAAGCGCTCTTGCCCTTGCATCCAATCCTTAGCAGGGCAGAGGCGGGCGTCCTCGCCCGCCGGCCTCTGCAGGCATAAAAGAAGCGGCGGCGCAGAGCGCCGCCGCTTCGGAACTTCAACACCACCGGTTACGGCCCGCCTGTCTGGAAGCAGGGCCCCGTGACAAGGTTGGTGTCGTACTTGTCCCACCGGTTCTCACGCGCAAAACTGGCGACCTCGGGGAAGAATCCCCTGCCGTTGCTGCTGTTCCACACGTGGTAGGCACGCTGCTGGCCGCCCCATGAGCCCGGCTCGCCCGGAAGCCAACTGCTGTTCCAGGCATCGCCGACGCCCACCCTGGGCACGCCGCCGCAGGTCTGCCACCCGAACTGGTTCTGGCCGCACTCGACCGCATAGATATCGTCGTGGTCTTGCGGGTACGAGAGGCTGGCCTCGGTCACGCCGAGCGTCTTGGCCATCCAGGTATCCTCATCCATGCGAGGATTCGGGATGGCGCCGTTCCGCTGCCAGTAACCCGGGTTCGCAGCGCTGTACGACATTGAAGTGTACACCGTGAACGAGTAGCTTGCCGCGTCCTGCAGAGGAGCGAACTGCACTGCATTGTCCACGAACAGGAGATTCGAGCCGTCCGGATGGTTGTACGGCCACCAGCCGCTGTCCGAGAACCAGTTCCACCACCTCTCCCAGCCGTCGCCGTAGATGCCGCGGCCGGCCATGGAGTCCCTGGAAATGCGGCCCAAGTCGTACTCGTACTCGTTGAACTGGACCGTCCCGATGTCGTTACTGCCTGTCACGCCCGGGGCTTGGAACGAGTTCCCGCCTACGTCGCTGCCCCAGCCGGACGCATAATCGCGCAGCTCGACTCCAATCCAGTTGCCCCGCAGCAGAGGCTGTACGGCCGGGCAGTGGAAGAGCTGGACGTTCTCCAGGTACTTCTGGCTGACCAACTGGTACGCCCAGTCGCCGTTGGTATCCGCCGCCCCCTTGACAGTCGCCCAGTACGCGGCATTGTTCGGCCCCGTCAGCGGCCCGATCCGCGTCGCCCAGCCGGGATAGATGCCGTTGTGGTCTTGCACAAACAGGGCTATCCCAACGCCGACGTTGTGGACGTTGTTCCTGCAGGAGGCCTTCATTGCCTCTCTCCGGGCACGGCCCAGAGCAGGCATCAGCAACGCCGCCAGAATAGCGATGATTGCTATCACCACCAACAATTCAATCAGAGTAAACGCCTTCTTCATCTTCACATCCTCCCACTAAGATTGCACGCTCCCATCCTACAGCGACCTGCATATCTCGTCCTCGTTCGCACCCCCGTCTCTCACCTCCTTTCGCGGAATAGCACGCACAGAAGAACTGACCTTGTACTTTCGGACCGGTCAGTATACTACCAGACCACTTTCAGCTTGTCAAGCAGAAAAAACCGGCTCCCGGACGACTTTTCGGACCCAGGCAAACGGCCCTGCCGCTGCGCCCGCTGACCCCTCGACGCCCAGGCGTCCATACGGCCCGCAGCAGCGCCCGAAGGCCCGCTTGCCTGGCTCCGCCCGTTCGGTTGTTTTCCGCGCCTGAGCCCATATAATGACGCTCTTGGATCCGCCCGCATGGGATTTCAGAGGAATCCTGCATCAGATGGCTTGCTCACCTCCGGACAGCCAGCCCGCCGCTCCGTCCTCTGCAGCACGTCGCACGGCGGAAACATCCGCCGCAAGCGTCGCCGTCATAGGCTGCGGCGGCTGGGGCACCGCCCTCGCGATGCTGTTGGACTCCAACTGCCACCAGGCCGTCCTGTGGGGCGTTGAGCCCGACTATATGCGCCAGATGGCGGAGACGCGGCTTAACCCGCGCTTTCTGCCCGGCATAGAGGTCCCGCGCTCAGTCCGGCTCAGCGCAGACCTGGCCGATTGCGTGCCCTCCTGCGAGGTCGTGGTCATGGCGACGCCGACCCTCTACCTGCGCGCCATCTGCAAGCAAGTCGGGAAACATCTGCGCGAGGACCAATTCGTCGTTAACGTCGCCAAGGGGATCGAAGAGGGGAGCCTCCTTCTCGCAAGTCAGGTCGTCGCAGACGTTTGCGGCAACGCGGGGCGGCTCGCCGGACTCTACGGCCCCAGCCACGCGCCGGAGGTGTCGCGCCGGATGCCCACCACGGTCGTGGCCACCAGCACCGACCCGAAGCTGGCACATCGCGCCCAGCGCCTCTTCATGGGCCCCACGTTCCGCGTCTACACTAACACGGACGTCACAGGAGTCGAGTTGGGAGCAGCCTTGAAGAACGTGATCGCGATTGCAGCGGGCGTCTGCGACGGCCTCGGCTTTGGCGACAACGCCAAGAGCGCCCTCCTCACGAGGGGGCTCGCCGAAATGGCACGGCTCGGCGTAGCTATGGGCGCCCGCGCCGCGACTTTCGCGGGCCTCTCCGGCCTTGGCGACCTCATCACGACCTGCATAAGCCCGTACGGGCGCAACCGCGCGGTGGGGATGCGGATTGCCAGGGGCGAGAGCCTGGAGCACATACTTGCCACGATGGACCAGGTGGCCGAAGGCGTGCGCACGACGAAGTCCGCCTGCGCGCTGGCAGATCGCTACGGCGTCACCATGCCGATCACGCGCGCGGTCCATGCCGTCCTGTTCGAGGGCGTGGACGCCCGGCGCGCCGGTATGGAGCTGATGGGCCGGGCTCCTCGGCCCGAACACGACGCCGAGCCGGTCTTACCGTAACATGCATGCACGTAGGGGCGCTTCGTGAAGCGCCCTGTGCGGGACATCAAAGGAATAAACGGGCGCTGCGCCCGGGGAGCGCATTTCCATGGCCGGATCGTTGGACCTTCAGAAGCGGTTGCTCGCCGCCATCATGCCCATGCGGGCGATAGACGTGCACTCGCACGTGCCCGCCTCCGCGCCGTTCGCCCGCTCGCTCCGCGAGCTGCTCGGCTACCACTATTACACCGAGCTGGCCCACAGCGCGGGCACGAAGAAAGAGCTGATCGCCCCCGAAGTTCCGGACGACCGGATGATCCCCGCCCTGCTCGACGGCATGTCGGCGATGGACAACACCGTGCAATACAGTTGGCTCATGGAACTTGCCCGGGAACTCTTCGGCTTTGCCGGGCGGCGGCTCACTCGGGACAATTGCGAAACGCTTGCTGCGGCCGTAGAGACCCACTCCAGGCGACCGGGACGCGCGAGAGAGATCATGGACCGCTCCTGTATTGATAAAGTCTTCCTGACAAACAACTTCGATGAAGACCTCGGCGCAGTTGACCGCACGCTCTTCGTGCCGTCACTGCGGGCGGACGCGCTCGTGTTTAAGTTTCACGACAGAGACGTTCGGGACGCTCTGGAGCGAACGATCGGTGCTGTGCCGGCCACCGCCGCGGATTTGAAGCGAGCGCTCGCAACGCTCGCCGAGCGGTTCCGCAAGGGCGGTGCTCGGAGCCTTGCGATCTCGCTCCCGCCCCACTTTGTGGCCGCGCCGGTTGCCGATGGGCAGTTAAGCAAGGCGATGAGGAAGGCGGTCCGTGGTCAGGGCTTGGCCGCCAACGAGGCGCGGGCGCTCCAGTCCGGCGTGCTCTTTGCTCTTGCCGGTTGCTGCCGGGACTTCGGCCTGCCCTTCCAGGTAATGTACGGAGCCGCCCGCGACGCGTACGCGCACGGCGTCCCGCAGGGCACCGACCTGCCGAGAGCGGGCGATACGATACACGGGCTGCTGCCGCTCCTGAACGCGTTCCCGCAGGTCACCTTCTGCCTGTCGGTGCTGAGCGAGAGCCAGGCGCAGGAACTGAACAGCTATGGGTGGATCATCCGGAACGTGGTATTGAGCGGGCACTGGTGGTACCTGAACGTGCCCGAGTACATTGCTTTCGATCTGGCGGCGCGCTTACAGAGCGTGCCGAAGACCAAGCTGGTCGGCTACTATAGCGACATGTACAAGCTGGAGTTCGGCCTGGCGAAGTTCAACATGTATCGCCGCGTGTTGGCGCACGTGTTGGCGGGCCACGTCGTTGAGGCCGGCCTAGGCACCGAGGAAGACGCCGTGGTCATCGCGGAGCTTCTGCTGCGCGGCAACGCCATGCGGGTCTTCGGCTTATGACAAGGCCGCCTGACGACACCGCCGTGCGAAGGGACACGAACTGTCAAAGAGGCTGAGCCGATGGAAGACGCTCCAACGCGCAAAGGACGGCTTATAGCCATCTGTGGGATAGACGGCAGCGGGAAGGCCACGCAGACCGCGCTGCTCGCCCGGCGGGCCGAAGCTGCCGGACACGCAGTCAGGCAGATATCGTTTCCGCGTTACGGCGAAGGCTTCTTCGCGGAGCTGATCGAACGGTACCTGCGGGGTGAGTTCGCGGCGCGCGCGACGGAGGTGAGCCCGTATCTCGCCGCCCTGCCTTACGCTCTGGACCGCTGGCAGGCGGCGCCCAGGCTGCGGGCGTGGCTGGCGGAGGGGTGCGTGGTGATCTGCAACCGCTATGTGCCGGCGAACATGGCACACCAGGGCTCGAAGCTCCCATCGGAAACCGAGCGGCGCGCCTTCTTCCAATGGGTCTCGGAGCTGGAGTACGGCGTTCTGGAGCTTCCGCGGCCCGACCTGCAGATATTGCTTGACGTGCCGCCCGCGCAGGCCGCGGAGCTTGTGAGCGGTCGCAGGGCGGCCGCCGGCCTGGCCGAAGCCAAAGACATCCACGAGCGCGATATGGGTCACCTGGAGGCCACAGCCGGCGCCTACCATGAGATCGCTCGCGCCGGGCTGGGGAAGTGGGCCGTCGTCGGCTGCGTGCGGCGCGGCGTCCTCCTCTCGCCGGAGGAGATAGCCGAAACGGTGTGGAGGGAAGCGAAAGGACTGTTATACTGACAGGAACGAAGCAGCCGTTAGCCCGGAGACGCCCCCATGCGAACCATCGCCTTTCTCCTGTTCCTTGGCCTTTTCATCGTCGCAGTTGGCTGCAAGACGGCGGAGCAACCGAAAGTCATCACACTGGTGCCTCAGCCGGTTCCTAACCAGGGCGCAGCGGCCGCCGCCGCCCCGGATGACCTGCAGTCCTTCTTCTCGGAGGCCTCCATAAAGGACTCGTCAGACACCAGGTTCTTCAGCCCCTCTGAGGCCCCAACCTGCCCGGAAATCAGCGTGGCCACTGACCAGGGCAAGAAGATCAGCCTCGGCCCCGGCAAGCGCGGCTTCGCCGAGCAGGGCTACGTCACGCTGATCGTCTTCTGGCACGTGGAGTACCACGGGCTGGCGGCGGCGCGGCACATCAGCGACCTTGTACACAGGTACGCACAGTGGAAAGTGCGTTGTGTGGGCATTGTTGAGAAGACGCCGCAGGCGAACCTCAGCCAGACCTACGTCAATGACGCGCACCTGGCCATGGACTTGTATTACGATGACCTGTCCGCGTTGAAGGAGATGTCCTCCGAAGCGGACGCGAAAGTGACGACGGCGGTTCCATCCATCTTCATCGTGGATCGGAAGATGAAACTGCGGTTTTACCGGGCAGGCTTCCGGTTCAACCTTGGGCGCGTACAGGGCCCGCTCCCCGCGGCCATCATAGAGAGCGCCCCCGCGAAGCAAAGCATCGAGGACTACCTCAAGACGATACTCAACGAAGACTGAGGCGAAAGCCCACGGACAACGAGGAGTCCACGCAGCGGTTGTGCGACAGAGGATATCCGCGGGAGCCCGGAATCCGGGGGACAAGAACATGAGTAAGCTCAACATAAGCATAGACCGCGAGGAACTCGAGGAGTTCTGCCAGCGCCGACACATCGTGAGGCTGGCGTTTTTCGGATCGGTGCTGCGGGATGACTTTCGCGCAGACAGCGACGTGGACGTGCTGCTGGAGTTCGCGCCGGGTCACACGCCGGGATTGGAGATCGTGGATATCGAGGAAGAGTTGTCCAGGCTGCTCGGCGGGCGAAAGGTAGACCTGGTGAATCCCAGGTATCTGAACCGCCGCCTGAGAGAGAGGGTCCTGGCCAGTGCGGAGGTGCAGTATGCCCAAGGATGACTCCGTTTATCTGGGGCATATGCTGGACCTGGCGCAGAAGGCACTTTGACTTCACGCCGCCGCTTAAGAATCGGCTGCACCTGGTCCGGGCCGAAGTGATGCGCCAGATGAAGTTTACCCGCCAGTTCGTGTGGCGGGCTTCCGCGTGACGTCTCGGCCCGGGGGGGCGTTCGGCGACCGGATCTTGGGTTGTGAAGGAAACGACTTTCTCCTGCGGGCGGACCATCTCCCCGACTCGGCCTATTCGGCCAACAGAGCGCCTGCGAATCCGCCCCAACGGGCGGGACCAATAGCTTTTTGTTTCCCTCTGAACGCGCCCTGCAAAACACTTGACGGCGGCCAGCCAGAGGTGTACCTTTGCAGAGGGCGCCTGCATGGAAGCAGAGCGTCCTCTGCCGCCGACGCCGGCAGGAACAGGGGTGTGCCAAAGGCCGCGGCTTCGGAAGCTACTCCCTGACCGACGGAGGCCAAGGAAGGCCACGAAACGGCCATTTGGACGATTTTGCAAAGGTTTGGCCGCGAAATGTGTCTAATGGGATAGGTGGTGGAGAAGGGATTCCTGGGCGGTCGCGGTGGTTTGCAGCTTGCTCGCAGAACAGCAGTTCACGGAGTGAACGGGATGATTCGGCGGACGTTGGTTCTTTTTGTGTTACTGGTGGCTTCGGCAGCCGTTGCCCAGTCGGCGGGCCAGAACGCAGCACCTGGGCGAGGTCCAGAGGCTGGGGAAGCTGCGAAAAAGGCACCCGGAGAACCGTCCTCGGCGGGGGCCGAACCTGCGGCGCCTTTGTTGGCGCGCGGCATGACACTCGAGCAAGTGGAGAGGCTCCTCGGGAAGCCTGAATCACAGGCTGGGGGCAAGGTGGGTGACCGCGAGGTCGTCGTCCGGCGGTTCAAGGATGGGACGGAAGTCAGGTTTGTGAATGGGGCAGTGGAATCCTGGGTGCTGCGACAGCCCAAAAGCCCCGCGGCCGGAAATGCCGGCGGGGGAGCGTTGTCTTCCAGCGGAAAAGCAGCGTCCTCGGTGCGCAAGGGCTCGAGCTTCCGGGGCGGGACCCGGGGTGCCGAGTCGGCCTACGTTGCCGACCTGAATGGAGACGGGAAGATGGACCTGCTCCTGGCGGACGGATACAGCAGGATCCTCTGGTACGAGAACCTTGGCGGAGGGAGTTCTTGGAGGGAACACGTGATCACAGAGTCGGGAGATGGCGTCTGGGGCGTGTACGCAGCAGACCTGGATGGAGACGGCAAACTGGATATTCTCGCGGGCTCCAATGGCAATATCGCCTGGTACAAAAACTTGGGCGGCGGGGTGTTCGGCCCAGAGCAGGTGATTTCCGACTGTGTGTCAAGTGCGCACGTTGTTCTGGCAACTGACCTGCGCGGTTATGGCAAAGCTGACGTGATTTCTGTGTCAGTGGGTGACAACAAGGTCGCCTGGTATGAGAACTTGGGCGATGGTCACTTCGGGCCGCAATCGGTCATCACCACCTCGCTCAAGTATCCGTACTCCCTGTGCGCAGCAGACTTAGACGGAGACGGGCGTACCGACGTGGTTTCGGCGGGGTTGTTCGGCAGAAAGATCGCCTGGTTTAAGAACCTCGGCGGCGGGGGCTTCGGGCCGGAACAAGTGGTCGCTACCAGCGAGCCGTTGGCGGCGCCTCCACTCTTGCCTTCCCCGTTTACATTCCTGCCGGTTTCTATCTTTGCGACGGATCTGGACGGGGATGGGCTCGTGGACCTGTTGGCGGGCTGGGGCGTGGTGGTGTGGTACAAGAACCTGGGGGCGGGCCGGTTTGGGCCGGGGCAAGTGATCGCGGGGCCGGGCGAGTTCGGTAGTTACGTCTACGCCAAGGACGTGGACGGTGATGGCCTCCCGGACGTCCTGACTACAACGGATCTGCCCGGCGGGATCGCGTGGTATAAGAACCTGGGCGGCGGCCGCTTCGGCCAGCGGCGCATGATCGCAAACTTGGAAGGAACGGTGCTTTGGGCCTGCGCGGCAGACCTGGACGGTGACGGCCTCGCGGACGTACTGGCGGGATCCATTGGATTGGTGGAAGGGAAGGTAGTCTGGTTTAAGAATCTGGGCAGCGGCAAGTTCGGGCCGGAACGTTTGATCACCACGTTGCGCTGAGCGCCGAAATGGCCGGGCGCCTTCAAGAGGCTTCACCTCCGGGGAACGAAGGTCACGGACGCCGGTGTTGAGCAACTGAAGAAGTCCCTGCCCAACGTGGCCGTAGTCCGGTAGCGGGCCGCAAGAGCGAAAAGCCCTGCCGGCGTGCAAGGCAAGTTGGCGGCAGGCAGGAGGACGTGAGATGGGCAACAGGGCATTGAAATACTGGCTGATTGCGTCCATCTTGGCCACGTTGCTCTGGGCCGCCGGGTGCGCGTCCATTGCAGAAGAGAAAGCCCCCCCAAGGACATTCAACTCCACGGTAGCCTTCGATGTGTACGCGGTGGTCGGCGATGGCGCCCAACTGGTCGGCAGCACTCCTTCCGAGCCGCCGCTGACCATACCCCCGTGCCGATGGTGGTACGTTCAGGCGCGACCTCCAGTAGACATCGAGGAGGTGCGTCGGGAGGTCGAGGAGCAGGGCATTCCGGGCCTAATACTCAGGGAGGCCACGGATGCGGACCTTGAACATCTGAAGGGCCTGACGAGATTGAAGATGCTCGTCCTCCTCTTTTCCAGAGGTGTCTCGGACGCGGGCATGGCGCACCTAAGGCCGCTGACGCGGTTGGAGTTCCTGTGCCTCTACGACACGAAGGTCACGGAGGCGGGCTTGGAGAACCTGAAGGCGATGACAGCGTTGCAGCGGCTCGACCTCATATGCGCGCCGGTCACGGACGCCGGCCTGGAGCACCTGAAGGGGCTGACAGAGCTGAAGCAACTCCGCCTAAGCATGATCAGAGTTACCGACAGGGGCCTGGAGTACCTGAAGGGGCTCACGGAGCTGAAGGAACTAACTATCATCGGAGCGCAGGTCACGGGCACGGGCCTGGAGAGCCTGAAGGCGCTGACGGCATTACAGAAGATCAAGCTCGCAGGAACGCCGGTCACGGACGCGGGCCTGGAGCGCCTGACGGCACTGACGGCGCTGCAGGAGCTTGACCTCCGGGGGACGCAAGTGACGGACGCTGGCCTTGAGAACCTGAAGCGACTGACCGTTCTCCAGCGGCTCGATCTCGGTCATACGCAGGTGACGGATGCGGGCTTGGTGCACCTTGAGGGGATGGCGGCGCTCGAGCAACTCGACCTCATGGGCACGGAGGTCACCGACGCCGGACTGGAGCACCTGAAAGGCATGGCGGCGCTCCAGCGGCTCGACCTCACCGGGACCAAGGTCACAGACGCTGGACTGGAGCACCTGAAAGGCATGACGGCGCTCAATCGCCTTAACCTATCGTATACCCAGGTGACTGACGCAGGCATTGAACACCTGAAAGGGCTCACGGCGTTGCACTGCCTCTCCCTCGAAGGTACGAAGGTTTCGGACGCGGGTGTTGAGGCACTGAAGAAGTCCCTGCCCAACGTGGCAGTGAGCCGGTAGCGCGCCGCAAAACGTCCAAGGTTCCAGAGCCTCCCGGCGTGGCCGAGTTCCTGTACCAGACTTGCCAGAGCGGCCAGGGGCGCGCCTTAGGGGACAGATGAAATGGTCAACACGGCATGGAAGTACCGGGCAATTGCGTCAATCCTGGCCGCTGCTGGCTTCCTTCTGCTGCTGGTACCCTTTCGGGTGTGCACAGATAGGGGCTACGTCTGTGACTATACGGGTTCACGGAAAGGCTGCCGAGAGTGGTGGTTCGGCATTCGTACGGGTGGGTGGTACGAGGAGTCCGCACTGGAAGCGTTCGTCGCCCGCAACTTCCCCGGCGAGTTGGAGCATCAATGGGTAAGCTACATGGGGAGCGGGCGCAGCATCTTCGGCTGCGTTTTCGTCCGCAGCCATGGAACGCCTGGGCCAATCATCGGCCTGCCCGCGGCCCTTTTGACGGAGTACTGCGAGCACGCATCTCGGGCAGACGTGAAGCACTTCTACGACACCATGAGGCGTGGGAGAAGGGAAGAGGCGCAAGATGCGGTGAATCGGGCGGTCGAGAGTGCTCTCACGCTACGCCAAATAGGCCGGCCTTAACAGGCGCAGCCTGTGCAAAGCTCCAGAGCGTCTCAGGGCGGGTGAGTTCCGGTGCCTGTTCGCGTGAGCTGCCAGGGCACCGCCAAGAAGGAGAGATCAGATGGGCAACAAGGCATGGAAGTACTGGGTGATTGCGTCAATCTCGGCCGCCGCGCTGTGGGCCGCCGGCTCGTCCAAAGCAGAAGAGAAAGCCCAGCCGAAGGCCTTCAATTCCCAGGTGGCCTTCCGTGTCTACGCCCTGATCGGCGGAGAGAACTGCTTCGTGGGCCAAACGCCCTCCGAGCGTCCGCTCACGATACCGCCCTGCGAGTACTGGTTCGTCGACCCGCCGCACCCCGCGGACACGGAGAAGGTGCGTCAGGAGATCCTGGCGCAGGGGATTCCGGGGTTGAGGCTCTGGGATGCCACGGATGGGGACCTCAAGCGCTTGATGGGGCTGTCCGGGTTGCAGTACCTCGACATCGCGCGCGCACATATCACCGACTCGTCCCTTGAAAATCTGAAGGAACTGATCGCTTTGCGGTACCTCGACATCTCGTTCGCCAAAGTCACGAACGTTGGCCTCGATCATCTGAAGGGGCTCACGTCCCTTCAGCGGCTCGATCTGGGAGGTAATGACGTTACGGACACCGGCCTGCTGTGCCTGAAGGACCTCAACGCCTTGCAGGAACTATCTCTCTCCGCCACGGGTGTCACGGGAGTGGGCCTGGAGCATCTGAAGGGGCTCACAGCGTTGCGGGCGCTCGACCTCTCGTATGCGTCGCACGTTACGGACGCAGGCCTGGAGCACGTGAAGCAACTGACGGCCTTACAGGAGCTTCGCCTCTGCTGGACGGGTGTCACGGATGCAGGCCTGGAAAACCTGAAAGGGCTTACGACTTTGCAGTCGCTGGATCTCGCAGATATGCCGGTTACGGGTGTGGGCCTGGAGTATCTGAAGGGCCTTCCTCGCCTTCGATCGCTTCGCCTATCCTACCAGACCACTGGCGCAGGTCTCGAGCACCTGAAAGAGTTGAAAGCTCTGGAGTCCCTTGACCTCTCTTACACCAGGACAACCGACCCGGACCTGGAGCACTTGGGCGGCCTTACGGCCTTACAGAAGCTCGACCTCCGAAGGACCCGGATCACAGACGCGGGCCTCGAGCATCTGAAGGGGCTGACCAACTTGAGGGGTCTGGACCTTGCGCTTACGGATATCGCCGGCGCGGGCCTGCAACACCTGAAGGGCTTGACTGCGTTGCAGAAACTCGACCTCTCGGATACCAAAGTCACGGGCATGGGCCTGGAACACTTGGAAGGCCTGACCGCCCTACAGGACCTCGACCTTTCGCGTACCAGGCTCGATGACACAGGCCTCGCAAACCTGAAAGGGCTCGCGCGGCTATCCACGCTCTCACTCGCGAGCAGCGGTGTAAAAGAGGCCGGTCTGAAGAGCTTGGAGGGCCTGGCCGCGCTGCGGGAGCTTGACCTCAGTCACACGTGGGTAACGGACGCAGGCCTTGAGCATCTAAAGGGGCTCACCAAGTTACAGCGGCTCTGCCTCTGGAATACGAATGTCACGGACGAAGGGCTCGCGCATCTGAAGGGGCTCACGGAATTGCAGGCTCTCGACCTCCGGTGGACGAGAGTCACCGAAACTGGTCTTGAGCACCTCAAGGGACTTACCCAATTGCAGGGGCTCTACCTCAACGATACACAGGTTACGGACGAGGGCCTGAAGCACCTTGAGGGCCTCACTGCCCTCGAATGGCTCGACCTCTACGGCACCCAGGTTACGGATACGGGCCTTGAACACCTCAAAGGGCTGATTGCGTTGCAGGTACTCGGCCTTTCGGAGACGAGGGTCGGGGACGCCGGCCTGGAACATCTGAAAGGCTTGACGGCGCTGCAGGAACTCACATTGTCCTACACGCAGGTCACGGACGCAGGCCTTGCGCACTTGAAGGGGTTGACCAGCTTAGGGTACTTGGGCCTCCGGGGGACAAAGGTCACGGACGCGGGTGTTGAGCAACTGAAAAAGTCCCTGCCCAACGTCTCAGTTTCGCGGTAGCGGGCCGGAAAGTCTGAGCGCGGGTAATTCCCTCGAGCAGACCCACGTGACCAACCAAGGGCGCGTCTGAAAGGAGACTTATCATGGGGAACAGAGCATGGAAGTACTGGCTGATTGCGTCAGTCCTGGCCGCCGCGCTGTGGGCCGCCGGCTCGTCCAACGCAGAAGAGGCAGCCCAGCCGAGGTCCTTCAACTCCCAGGTACCGTTCTACGTGTACGCGGTGGTCGGGGAGGTGGACCAACTGGTTGGCGAAACTCCTTCCGCGCAGACGCTCACGATACCGCCGTGCAAGTGGTGGTACGTTGAGCCGCGGCCTCCCGTGGACATGGAAAAGGTCCGTCGGGAGGTCGAGGCGCAGGCGATTCCGGGGCTGAAACTCGCGGATGCCATGGATGCGGACCTTGAGCGCCTGGAGGGGCTGACCGGGTTGCATTACCTCGACCTGTCGCTAACCCAGATCAGTGACGCGGGCCTTGAGCACCTCAAGGGGCTGACGGGGTTACAGTACCTGGACCTCCCGTCGCAGGTCAGGGACGCGGGCCTTGAGCACCTGAAGGGACTGACGGCATTGCAGTCACTCAACCTAGCGGGAACGCAAGTCACGGAGCTAGGCCTGGAGCACTTGAAGGGGTTGACGGTGTTTCAGTGGGGCTACATCTGGGGCACCCAGGTGACGGACGCAGGCCTGGAGCACCTGAAGGGACTGACGGCCCTGCAGCGGCTCTACATCATGGGCGCGCCGGTCACGGATGCAGGTCTTGAGCACTTGAAGGGACTAACGGCGTTGCGGGATCTCAACCTCGCAGGAACGGACGTCACGGGCGCAGGCTTGGAAAGCCTGAAGGGGCCGACGGCGCTCCAGCGGCTGGACCTGTCTTATACCCATGTCACGGACGAGGGCCTGGAGCACCTGAAGGGACTGACGGCATTGCAGGAACTCTACCTCCGGGATACTGCGGTTGGAGACGCGGGCCTGGAGCACCTGAAAGGCCTGACGGAATTGCGGCACTTGTACCTCAGCGGCACAAAGGTCACGGAGGCGGGCGTTGAGGAACTGATGAAGTCCCTGCCCAACTTGTATGTGCGCCGGTAGCGGAGCGCAGTCTATCCAAAGCTCCAGAACGTCTCAGCGCGGCTGACTTGCTGCACCAGAGTCGCCTGAGCGACCAGGGGCACGGCTGAAAGGACATTGACATGGGCAACAAGGCATGGAAGTACTGGTTGATTGCGTCAATCCTGGCCGGTGCGCTTTGGGCCGCGAGCTCGCGCGCAGCAGAAGAGAAAGCCCAGCCGACGACATTTAACTCCGCCGCGCGCTTTAGTGTGTGGGCACTGGTCAGCGAGGCGCCCCAATTCGTGGGCAACACTCCTTCCGAACGGCCGCTGACCATACCGCCCTGCCGGTGCTGGTACGTTGCGCCGTGGCCTCCCGTGGACATGGAGAAGGTGCGTCAGGAGGTCGAGGCGCAGGCGATTCCGGGGCTGAAGCTAAAGTATGCCACCGATGCGGACCTCGAGGGCCTCAAGGAGCTGGCGGGCTTGGAGTACCTCAATCTCGCGGGAACGGAGGTCACCGACGCTGGTCTTGAGGACCTCAAGGGTCTGCCGGCCTTGCGGCAAGTCGACCTCTCCTGCACCAAGGTCGTGGGTCCTGGCCTGGAGCACCTGAAGGGACTCAAGGCCCTGCAGTCGCTCAATCTGGCGCTTACCGATGTCACGGACGCAGGCCTTGAGCATTTGCAGGGGCTCACACGATTAGAACGGCTTAGCTTAAGGTATACGGGAATCACGGACGCTGGCCTTGAACACCTCAAGAGCCTGGCAGCTTTGCGGGAACTCGACCTCAGCACATTCCCGATATTTGACTTCCAGGGCGACAAGGACATGCAGGTGTGGCTAGAGGTCGAGCGCCACACGAACCGGGTTACAGACGCAGGGCTGGAGCACCTGAAGGGCCTGACGGCGCTGCGGACGCTCGACCTCGCCGAAACGCGTGTCACGGGCCCTGGCCTGGAGCACCTGAAGAGGCTGCCGGCACTACGGACACTCAACCTCGCGGATACCCAGGTCACAGACGCGGGTCTGGAGCACGTGAAGTGGCTAACGGCGCTCAAGCGGCTCGACCTCTCGTGGACGGACGTAACGGGCGCGGGATTCGAGCACCTGAAGGGGCTGACACAATTGCGGTTCCTCGACCTCGGTGACACGCGGGTCACGGACGCAGGCCTGGTGCACCTCAAGGAGCTTACAGCCTTGGAGAAGCTCAACCTGACTTCTACTGAGGTCACGGACGCGGGCCTGGAGCATCTGAAGGGGCTGAGGGCGCTGCAGGTGGTCAGCCTCTGGAATACGCAGGTCAGCGACGCGGGACTGGAGCACCTCAAGGGGCTGACGGCGCTCGAGCGGCTCGACCTTCGGGGCACGAAGGTCACGGACGCGGGCGTTGAGCAACTGAAGAAGTCCCTGCCCAACGTGGCAGTGTACCGGTAGCGGGCCGCAACGTCTGAAAGGCGCTCAGAACGTGCGGGCGCAATAATCCCGTGCCTTCTGGCTTAGCGGACCCGGCAAGAAATCTGGCGCCAACCGGTCAACCGTCTGGGCTTCCGACTTTGCTCCGGGTTCCCGTCCGCAGTCTCAGACTTCCTCGTCGCCCGCCTGCCGGATCCAGGTCCTGAGCCATTCTGCTGATTCGAGGCCGATGTCCGCCAGAGTGTTCGAGCAGAAGATGATGCCGTCCAGATCCCCCTTCCTGATCCACTCGCGGTACCGGGAGCACTGCAGCTCCATCTGGGCGGTCGTCATGGGCTTGCGCTCGCCATAATTCCAGAGGTAGCAGCCGGCCAGGCGGCGCTTGCCGGGGGTCATGCGGCAGAGGTCGGCGACGTTCCTGTCAATATTCACCAGGTTGGCGCCTACCCAGGTCCACAGGGTGATCACGTCGCAAACGTCGAGATAGGGGCGGTAGTCCTGGGCCAACTGTCTATCGTAGTAGACGACCCAGAGGTCCAGCGGATGCGGCTCGCTGCCGTGCAGCCGGCGCTGCGTCTCTTTCAGTTGATCCAAGGAGATGCGCGGCGGAGCATTGTCCAGGAAGAAATCGTCGAGGATGCCGCCGCAGACGTTGGGGAAAAGGCAGGCCTGGCGGATGACCTCGTCCAGGTCGGTCGCGCCGTTGTTGTTCCTCGTGGAGCTGCCATCGCCTATGACCGACCACACCACGCGCTTCAGGTCTTTGAGCTTCTCCGATTCGGCGTCGAATGGCGGCAGCGGTTTCCCTGACATCACCACGCGGCAGCAGTTGACGATGCCGAAATGCCTGGCTCCCTCCGGCGGCTCCATGCGATTGACGCCTGGAAGCCTCCACTCGTTGTTGTGGTAGGCATGGTGCGTGCCGGCATTCTGGCCCCAGAGCCAGAGCTTCTCTCTCAGTTTCATGTCTTTTCAGCGCCCTCCGATACTTGCACGTGCAGTAGTTTCGCGGCGTTGCGGCAGAGGATCTTATCCTTCTCCTCCTCAGTGAGGGCGGCCGCCCTGACCGCCTCGATGGCAAAGCCCATCTGCATCGGCCCCTGCAACGGGACGTCCGTCCCGAAGACGAGATGGTCGGCTCCCGCGAGTTCGACAATCCGCTCCATCACGCCGGGATAGACGTACGTCAGGTAGTGGGCGGTGTCCACATAGGCGTTCGCCAGGCCCATCGCGGCCACCTGCTCCAGGCCCTGGAAGTTCGGAAAGTACGGATAGCTCCCGTTCTGGAAGAGCCCGGCGACATGCGCCATGATGATGGAGGTGTCGGGGTGCCGCTCAGCGAACTGCGCGACGTTGCCAGGGCTGGCGAAGCCGGTACCCGGCATGCAGGAGACATGGAAGAGCATGAGGTTCGTTCGGCTGGCCACCTCGTCGAGAAAATCGGCCATCTTCCTGGATGCCATGTCGTAGCCGTGGTAGTCCGGGTGGACTTTGACGCCCTTGAACTTCGGATTGTCTTCGAGCAGCCTCAAGTCATCCATCGAGGCGGGAAAGACGGGATTGACCACGACGTAGCCGAGCAGCCGCGTCGTCTCTCGGAGCGCCGCGTCAAGCTCCAGGTTCCCCTCATGGGCGTCGTACATGAGCGACCTGGCGGACGCCACGCAGAGCAGATCAACTCCCGCGTCCGCGCAATAGGCCTCGAGCCTTTCGGCGGAGGCCGACCAGAACGGCGCCTGGTTGATGTTGCCGAGGTGCCCATGTATGTCAATGATCATCTCGTGCCCTCCAGTATGTTGAGTTGCCTCTTGCTGGAGGAAAGCTCCTCAGCCCTCCCGTCCTTGATGATGACGCCATCCTCCCAGCGGAAGCCCATGGTCCCGTCGGCGAGGAAGATGTCTACCATAAAGACCATGTTCTCCTCCAGGATGAAATCGGAACTGGTCTCGACGAAGGGGTACTCGCACTCCTGCAGGCCGCACCCATGGGCGGGACCGTAGAGGATGGTCTGTCCGTAGCCCCTGTCGCCGATGAACCGGTGCACGTTTCTGGCGACATCGGCGGCGGGGACGCCGGCCCTCATCAAGCCAATGGTCATGATCTCAGCGTCCAGGCCGGCCTGGAGGAAGCGTCGAACACCGTCGGGACACTTGCCGAGGACCACGGGACGGCCGACGCTGGCGCTGTAGCCGGAGACCTTCGCTCCGACGCTGAAATGGATGATCTCGCCCTCGCGCACCTTGCGATGGGTCGGCCGGCTGATGGCCTGAACGGAGTTAGGCCCACTGCAACACCAGATCGGGTAGGCGGTCGCCTCGGCTCCCGCCGCCAGCATGGCAGCGGTGGCCACGCCGGCAAGTTGCACTTCCGTCATGCCAGGCTTGATCGCGTCAAGAACGGCCTCAAACCCCAGCTCCGAGATCCTGGCTGCCTCTCGGAGACAGTCCAGCTCTGCCTTGCTCTTCCGCAAGGTGAGCTTCCTGAGAAGGGCGTCTGCGTCGGCTACGCTCTTCTCTCCGAGGACGGCAGCGATGTTCGTGAAAATGGCGGCTGGTAAGAGATGCCAGCCGGCGATCCCGAGTTGCCGAATGCCGCCATCGCCCAGAATCTCCTTCCACGTCGGCAGCTTCGATCCCGGATAGTCAGGCATGGAGGACTCCCTGAAGTCCTTCATCCTGAGGATGTTGCCGATCCGGGACCTGGCTCTGGCGTAGGTCTCGCTTTCGGGCCCGATCAGGAGGGTCGGCTCGCCCGACTTCGGTATAAGGACGGCGGCGGTCTCAAAACTCGGCCAGTAGTCCGAGAAGTAGCGCACGCCGGCTGGTTCGGACTCCGTGGAGAAGACAAGAACAGCGTCCAAGGCGCTGTCGCCCAGGAGGGCCTGCGCCTTCGCGCACCTCTCGGCAAACTCCTGGTCGGGTATCCCCGGCTTCTCCATTGGCAACCTCCTTCGATTCCGCAGTGTGTATTACTCGACATTGACCGTGTGGCGCCGTGCCAACGGGCATGGTGCCTACCGCGCCCACTGCGGGCGGCACGCCGCTGCTTGTCTCTTGCAGATAGAGGGCTGACACGACAACGGATTCGTGCCGGCTCTTCGGGCTCTACCCCACCGTGCCGACTTGCCACAGGACATAGGCAAGGGCGGCAATAAGCATCACGAGGAGGAAGTTCTCAGCGAGGTAGGCGCGCCTGCGGCCGGCCGGCTTGCGCAGCCGCTCATGAACGTAGAAGCGAAGGATGAGGTAAAGCCCGCCGGAGATGTAGACGGAGGCGATGGCGGCGCTGTGCAGGCCCGTCAGCATCGGGCTGCCCCCCTTCAGCCCGGGAAGGAAGCTGTGCTGGGTCCAGAGGGCAACGAGGCCGTACAGTGTGCTCGCGCCGCCGAGGCCAAGGCCTACAACGTACTCTCTGAACGAGGTCCTCTTAGGTTCCGTCTTTGGTCCGGCTCGGCTTCGCATGACTGCCTCGAAAGGGGCTTACGGGCGCACGGGGCGGCCCGACTCCATGGACTCGTTGGCGGCGCAGGTGACCATCTGGGTCTTCACGGCGTCGGCATAGGGGCTTTCGATCTTAGAGCCGTCCCCGCTCTTCACGGCCTCGACGAAGACCTGGGCCTCACGCAAGAAGATTTCCTCGGTGCTGACGAATCTGTGTGTCTCGTTGCCGGCGGTGAGGGTCAGGTCCAGGTTCCACCCCTCGAGCCTCGCCCTCCCCTTCCGGTCAACCGCATCGAGGCAGATCTCGCCCTTCTCGACGGCGCAACTGCTCGTAATCTCGCAGAGCAGGCCGCTTTCAAAGGTGAGGGTGCAGATGCTGGCATCATCGCCGGTGTAGCCCTCTATGTCGGTGATAACGCCGCGGCGGGCAGCGCAGAAGACGGACTTCACCTCGCCGAAGAGGTAGCGGGCCAGGTCAAAGATGTGCGTCGTTTGCTCCATGAGCTGGCCGCCGCCCTGGTCCTTGCGCAGCCACCAGGTGGCCGGCGGGAGGCCCCCCACCCAGGCGCCGCGCGCCACAACCGGCGGGCTCTCCGCGAGGTGGTCCCTGACGCGGCGCGAGTTATCGCGGTAGCGCATCATGTAGCCCACCGAAGTGATGAGCTTCTTGCCGCGCAGCGCTTTCAGGACGGCCTGAGGCGTCTTGCGGTCGTTGCCCACCGGCTTTTCAACGAAGAACGGAATCCGGCGCCCGATGAGGGCAAGCTCTATTTCGCCGTGCGCGTGCGGCGGGACGCAGACGTAAACGGCGTCCAGCTTCTGCGCGTCCAGCATGTCGGCGACGCGGGTGTAAGCGGCGGCGCCTGCGAAACGCGCGGCCGCTTCAGCGGCGCGGTCAGGGTCCACGTCCGTGAAGGCGACCATCTGGACATCAGGCATCTTGCACAGGGAGTCCACGTGCGCCCTGGCAATGACGCCGCATCCAACAAAGCCGATTCTCAACGTCACGGGCAGCCCCTCCATTGCACACGCAGGCAACTGCAACGCTACGGCGCCTTATATCACAGGACCCGCGCGGAATCAAACGGCGTGGCGCTCCGGGGTCCGCGACGAGCGGCGCCAAAGCCCGAATGACCCCGGATGCGCCCGACAAGAGCGCGTCATAGTTATCCGTCGCGGTTCCCATTAGTTGAAATATGGCGCCTGCCAGCTTCCAGGGCGACGATGCACTGGTCGGCGTCTCTCCGCACAACGAGGTCGGCGCGGGCAGCCGTGGACATGCAGATTTCGTAGTTGCGCCTGTCTACGCGCGCCACATACTCGACGGCGTCCCGCTCGGACCGTCCCCCGCGGACGTGGCGCTTCACCATGGCATCGAGCACCGCGTCGAGGGGCTGGACCAGGAAGAGCGAGAAGTCAATGAGCGGTCCGACGGCGGCCCACGAGCCTTCGTCCAACAGCACGTAGTTGCCCTCGACGAGCACGATGCCGTCGGTCGGCCCGATCAGAATGCCGCCCGGCACCGGATCATGGAGCACGCGGTCATAGCGGGGGACCGCCACGGATGCTTCGGCCTTCAGCGCCCTCAGGCAGCGAACGAAGGACTCGGCATCGAAGCTGGGCGGGGAGCCTTTGAACGCCCGCAGCGCCACTCGGCGGCCTTGCTCGTCAGCGATCAAATGACCGTCAAGGTAAGAATTAGGATAATGGAAGCCATCCATGGGGCAGATGGCGGCTCTGCCCGAGGCACCGGCGGCGACTCCGCGGCTGTCGGCTGCTCCCCCGGTGCTGCCCTCCGCGCAGCCGAATGCGGCATTGAAGACGTCGCGCAGGAGGATCGCGAAGACCGACTTGCCGGAGGCGCCGGGGCCCGCTATGCCCACCAGGAGGCGACGCTCGTCGCGGGGCCGCATCCTGACGAGGGCCTGGCATATGGGCAGGTAGAAACGCCAGAGTTCCTCCTGCGGCAGGCGCACCGACACCTCATGACCTGCCACGTCGAGCAGCCTGGCCCCGCAGAGCACCGAGGCGCCGCGGAACAGGTCAAGCCTCTCCCCTGCCGCGGCCGCCAGGTCAACGCCGCTCCGGCGGAACGCCTCCGTCACAGGATCCTGGCCGACCAGACGTGCTGCATCTTCCGCGTCCGCCGCCTGGAGCGGGCGGCAAGTCATGGCCCGCTGGAGCAGCCCGGCGAGTGTCGCCTCGAAGTCGCACATAAGGCGCTAACCGCGCAGGAGGGCCGTGGCCTGCTGAGGGCCGAGGGCCTTGACCACCTCGATCACAAGCTTGACGGTGGCGTCATAGTCATCGGCATGGATCAGGCCGGCGTGGCTGTGGATGTAGCGCGCTGGCACGCCCAGGAGGACGCTCGGCACGCCGCGCGCGTGCAGGTGGATTGCGCGCGCGTCAGTGGCGCCGCCCTCTATCAGGCTCAATTGATACGGCACCTTCTTCTTCTCGGCGATTTCGATGACGAAGTTGTTAAACCGTTGGTGGGCGATGGTGCCGGCGTCCAGCACGTAGATGATGGGCCCTTTGGAAAGCAGGGTCTTGACCTCGCCCTCTATGCCGGGGACGTCCGTGGCGATGCCCACTTCGAGCACTATGCAGAAATCCGGGTTCACGGCGTTGGCGGAGGTCTCCGCGCCCCTCGTCCCCACCTCCTCCTGGGTTGTGCCCACGCCGTAGAGCGTGTTGGGATGGGCGGCTTTCTTCAATGCTTCGAGCACGTCTATCATGATGGCGCAGCCGACCCGGTCGTCCCAGGCCTTGCCCAGCAGGTACTTGCCGTCGCCGATGGTGCTGAAGCTGAGCTGCGGCACGATGGGGTCGCCGATGCGCACGCCGAGTTCTTCTTTGGCATGCTTCTTGTTCCGCGCCCCGACGTCTATGAACATCTTCTTCCTCTGGATGACCTTGTCGCGCTCTTCCCTCGGCGTCAAGTGAGGCGGCGTGCAGCCGATGACGCCCTGGAGGTCGCCCTTGCGAGCCTTGACGCTGACGAGGTGGCCGAGGAGGGTCTGGTCGAGCCAGCCGCCCAGCGGGGCGAAGCGGATGAAGCCCTCATCCGTGATGTCCTTCACGATGAAGCCGATCTCGTCCATGTGGGCGGGCAGCATGATGCGGGGCGACTCGTTCTTGCCGGGCAGCTTGCAGATGAGGCTGCCGAGGTTATCCTCGTCGAATTCGACCACGCCCTCAAGCCGGGCGCGGATGAAGGACCGGACCTGGTCTTCGAAGCCGGGCACTCCGTCCAGTTCGCTGAGGCTGCGCAGCAGTTCGATGGTTTCTTCCTTCACGTCCAGGCTCCCCTCTCAGAAGGCAGTGGTGACGCGCGCGGAGCCCCCAGTATAGCGGGCGGGGGCCGGCAATCAAGCTACTCGGCGCCGCGTGCTCGTGAGGGGTGCATCAGGCCACCATTCCGCCGTCATTCGTAACTCGTTCATAGGTGCTTCGTACGTCATTCATACGAGCTTTTGAGGCCTTCGCACGTCATTCATGGGGCATTCGTACGAGCTTCGTGACCTGTTCGTGACCGTTTTTCGCGCTTTCGGGGGCCTGCGGATGGCATCCAGAGCATCCGCAGGCCCCCGCAGAGCGCTCGTTTACATCGCAAGACACCGCAGGCACACAAGATAAGACCGAAAAACGGTTCGTTTTGCAAAATGCATGTTGTTCACCGAGCGTCTTTCACCACGACGACACGACGTTCGCCCGCCCAGGGCGGGGAAGTCTGAAGTATGAATGCTGAAGTATGAAGTTCAAGCACATCGGCGCCCGCCTTGAGCCTGCCTGGCGGATGGGCGCGGGCTTGAGGGCGGTCGTCCCCGGCGAACGGCTGACGAACGGCTGGGAGTTCGTTAGTGTGCGCCAGTTCCTCACGGCTCCCCGCAAGGCTCATCTCTCACGCCTCATCTCTATTATTTACTCGTCCTTAAGACAGAAGTCAAGTGAATGCGGCTGAAGTGGTGAACAGGGAGGCTCAACGCTTCGATCCGCCGGGGGGGGCCTGGAGGCCTGCGGGGATGCGGTGCGAAGCGGCGCGCCCAGTGACGCCAAAGACGGGACGACGCGCGGAAGGAAGAAGCGACAGCAGGCAACACTGGTGGAATGAAGGGAATCTCTGGTCTGCCGGCGAAACGCAATACCGAGATCCCCGCCACACGGACGGCGGGCAAGCCTCTGCCGCCCTGAGGCGGCATCGGGATGACGTGGCCCGTGCTTTGGAAATCGGGCGAGGCGGAGGGGCGTCAAGCGCTGGCGGCGAGGGCGTAGAGGCGGAGGAAGTCCTGGGCTTTGTCCGGCCAGCGGAAGCCTTCGGCGCGCCGAAGGCCCGCCTCCCGCGAGTGCGCCCGAAGCTCGGGCGACTCCTCCATCTCGTGCATGGCGTCCGCGAGAGCAGCGACATCGCCCGAGGGCACGATGCGCGCCGCGTCGCCTGCGCTTTCGGCAAGGCCCGAGCCGCCAGTGCAGATGACCGGCGTCCCGCAGGCCATCGCTTCCAGCGGCGGCAGGCCGAAGCCCTCCCAGAGCGACGGGAACACAAGCGCGAAGGCCGAGCGGTATATGGCCGGCAGCTCGTCGCGGCTAACATAGCCGGCACGGATGACGTCACCCTCAAGCCCAAGCGCCCGGATGCGGTGGAGCGCCGCCCGGCTGCCCCACGCCGCCCTGCCAACTAAGAGAAGCTTCCGCCTGGTGCCGTGACGCCGCTTGAGCAGCTCGTAGGCATCGAGCAGCATAGGCACGTTCTTCTTCGGCTCGATGCTGCCCACGAAGAGGAACGGAGGCGCGTCCAGGCCCATTCGGGCAAGGGTTTCGTTCGCCTGCGCGTCGCTGGCGGCGGGGCGGAATTCATCGTCCACGCCCGGGTGGATGACGTGCGCCTTATGGTCTTCCTGCGGGAAACGCTCGGAAAGCATCTGCCTGGTCCAGGCCGACGTGCAGTGAATGGCGGTCGCGCGCCGAATGCTGGGCGGGAGCATCAGCCCGTAATGCAGCGCGTTGAGGCGGGTGCAGCACTGCGGGTGGGTGATGGCGAAGAGGTCGTGCAAGGTGAGGACCGTGGGGACGCGGACGCGCAGCGGCCGGACGTAGGCCGGGCAGTGGAGGACGTCTACGCGGTCCCGACGGAGGCGGCGCGGCAGCAGGACCTGCTCCCAGAAGATGCGGACGGGACGGACGGCGTTGGGGATGTGGACGGGCACGTATCGGGCTGACGGGGATTCGAGGGGCGGCAGTTGGGCCGCGTCCCGGCCGTGGTAGACGAGGTACTCGTTTTGGGACCCCAGCCTGCCCAGGGCGCGGATGAGGCCGCGCGTCCAGATGCCCACGCCGGTGTCGCGCGACGAGAGCGTGACGGCGTCTATGGCGATGCGCATTGCGGCGACCCGAGAGAACGGAGGGAGCGGCAAGGGCCGAACGACGGGCTCGGAACGCCCTGCGACGCGGCAGCAAGCCCTTCAAACCGTAGGGGCGCACGGCACGTTTTGCGGTGAGGCACGGAAGACGAGGCCCCTTTGCGGACGGCGTCCCAAGGTCTTTACTTTGCCGTTTTCCCATTATAGAATGACAAGCAGAGATTGCCAGCAGAACGGGGGCAATGAACAGTCGGGGGGCTTCGGTGACCAAGACCTTACGGTCATCCCTTTCGTGCCGAGGCCCGAAAGGGGAAGCGGACAAGTGGAACGCTCGTGCCGGGATTCTGTTACCTGCAAGGGAGCTTGGCTCCCGGAGGAAGGCCTGATGAGAAGGGGACTTTCCGTTACTGCTCTTGTGTTGGCGGGGATGGGGGCTGGCTTGTTTGTGAGCGGCGCGCTGGGCCGCGGGGTGCCCGGCGCGAGGACGGCCGAGGGTGCAACGGCGGCGGCTCGGGCGCCGGCCGTGGAAGCGGAGAAGGCACCGACTCCTGAGACACCGGAGATGAGAGACCTGGCCAGGAAGCTCGACAGCCTCTTCGAGGCGGTGGCAACGAACGCCAGCCCAGGTGTCGTGCTGATCGAGACGGAGTCCACCGTGCGGGTGCCGGCGATGCGGTTCCAGAACCCGTTCGAGGATTTCTTCCGCAGCCCCTTCGATGAGCAGTTTTCAGGGCCTCAGGAACGGCAGATGACACGGCGGGCGCTGGGGTCGGGGTGCATCCTGGACCAGGAAGGGTACGTCGTAACCAACAACCACATGGTGAAGGGTGCGGACACGATGACGGTGAAGCTGCCGGACGGCCGAAGCTTCAGCGCCAAGACTGCCGGCACGGACGACAAGACCGACCTGGCCGTCATCAAGCTGCAAGGCTCGGACGTGAAGGACCTTCCGACGGTGACGTTGGGCGATTCGGACAAGGTGAACATCGGCCAATGGGTGCTGGCCATCGGGAATCCCTTCGGGCTGAGACACACCGTCAGCGCGGGCATCATCAGCGCCACGGGTCGGACCGGCATAGGCGTGGCGCAGTATGAGAGCCTGATCCAGACGGACGCGGCGATCAACCCGGGCAACAGCGGCGGGCCGCTGGTCAACTTAGACGGCGAGGTCATCGGGATCAACACGGCGATCGTGGGGCGCACGGGCAACGTCGGCATCGGTTTCGCGATACCGATCAACATGTTCAAGCAGATCCGCGAGTACCTCGTGGAGGGGAAGGCGGTCGTGCGCGGCTATTTGGGGATCTTTCCGGCAGACCTGACGCCCGAGCTGGCGAAGGCATTCCATTACGAGGGCAAGGGCGGCGCGTTGGCACAAGAGGTAATGGCTGACTCGCCGGCAGGCAAGGCGGGAGTCCAGGAGGGCGACGTCATCGTTGAGTTCAACGGCCACAAGATTCAGGACGCAAATGCCTTGCGGGAGCGCGTGGCCGCAACAAAACCCGGCACGGAAGCGCAGGTGAAGGTCTGGCGCGAAGGCAAGGAGCTGACGCTGACCGTCACAACGGGGGACTTAGCCTCCGCGCCTAAGGAGGGGATCGAGCGCGACTGGCTGGGCCTGCGCGTGCAGACGCTGACCCCCGACATGGCGCGCCAGATGGGCAGGCCGGGCCTTGAGGGAGTTGTGATCGCCGACGTGCCGGATAACAGTCCGGCGGCGCAGTATGTGAGCGCCGGCGACGTGATACTGAGTGTGAACCGCCAGAGGGTCATGAATGTTGCACAGTACAAAGGCCTGATGGCGAAGATCGAGCCGGCGGCGGGCGTGCTGCTGCGCGTTCTGGACTCCCAGACAGGCCGCACGCGGTTCGCGTTCGTCCGCGGGAACCCGGCGCCGTAAGGGCCGCGGCATGTTGGCCGGCGGGGGCGGACGACGTTAGTCAGGCTTTCCGTCAAGGTCATCTTGCGGACCGCGTGGCAGCCTGTCGCCAGGCGCGCCGCCGCCATTGTCGTGGCGCGGGAGCTTCCATCGCAAGTAGAGCACCGCGCCAAGGATCAGTAGACCGTACAGTACGAAGTAGAGGATGGTGCGCAGCAGGCCACCTTCCGGTTTTGCATCCTGCGGGTTCGGGAGGTTGGCGGGATTCACTCTGCGCGGATTCCTTGGAGACGGACAAAAGGCCCATTATAGGCCGCCGCGGTAGACGTGTCGAGCCGCGGCAGCAGAGGTGGCAGGCAGGGGCGAGGCGTTAGCGTTCCACGTGATTGCGACAGGCCGCGCCCCTGATTCACGTACTGGGGGGCGCACGCCGCAGTCACTGCCCTTGCAGCACCTCGATCATGGCGGCCACGTTCTCCGGCTTCGCATCCCCAGGGATGGCGTGCGCAGGGGCAGCGATATAGCCGCCGTTCCGCCCCACAAGGCTTAGGAGGCGGAGGACTTCTTCACGCACCTGCGCGACGGTGCCGTAAGGAAGGGCCCGCTGGATGCTGATCCCGCCGTAGAAGCTCAGGGCGCCTCCGAAGCGCCTCTTCATTTCGAAGACGTCCATGACCTCCGGCTGAAATGGGTTGAACACGTCGAGGCCGCACTCTATGAGGTCGGGGAAGATCGCGTCCACCTTGCCGCAGGAGTGGATGAAGACGAACTTGCCCTTCGACTTGACGCCCTGGTACATGCGCCGGACGCGCGGCTTGATGAACTCGCGCCAGAGGACCGGGCCCATGAGGATGCCGCGCTGGTGGCCCCAGTCGTCGCCGAACATCACGGCGTCTATGTCGAAGGAGCAGGCGTTCTCGATGACCCTCAGGTTGAAGTCAAGGATCCTGTCCAACAGAGCGTGGGCGAAGCCTTTGTCGGCGGCCATTGCCATGAGAAGGTTCTCCATCCCGGTGAGGGTCCAGGCCCTTTCGAAGAGGCTGAAGCTGACGTTAACCACAACGAACCTGTCCCTGTTCGTCGCCAGGGCGCCTCTGTAAGTATCGTACCTCCCGGGATCGTCGGGGTCTGGGAAACCGTAGTCGCGCAAGTTCTCGGGCGTGACGGCACGGTTGGAGACCACGCCAATGTCTTTGTCTATGCTGCGGTTCCAGCGCACTCCGAAATCGTCCTCCCAGATGTCCGGGGCGACTTCCTGCCATGCGCCTTTCGGTTGGTGCCCGAGGGTCAGGAGACAGTTGCCCAGTCTCGACGCAAAGTCCGGATCGCCGTAGAACTCGGCCATGCGCGCGTGCATCTTCTGGGTGAAGCCGATCTCATAGGGCACCTTGTCCGGCTGGCGGTGGCTGAGGGCGGCAAGGACGCGTTCGCGGTTGTTCATTGTCCGTCTGCCTTTCTTCCAAGCAGAGGCCAGAATCACGGCAGCGTTCAGACCGGGCGCGCTGCCAGGGCGCTGCAGCCGGGAGCATCCTTCTGATTGCGCGCTATCGCCAGGAGGTAGTCCGGGTAGCCACCACCCGCGTCTTTCAGAGCCTGGGCGTAAAGCCCCTGAGCGACCTCGGGCTGATCATCCGCTACGTTGCGCTCGTACGGCTGAGCAGCCGTGAGGTCGAAGAGGAAAGGCCCCGTGCCGTCCACCTTGCTGTTGTAGAACCAGCAGGGGTTGATCACCGTGACGCCCGCACCCCATCCAACCGTCGCATGGTCGCGCATCCGGCCGCCGATCAGTGCTTCCTCGAAGAACGCCTTTCCGTCAAGAGGCGAAGGGGGCTCTATGCCGGCGAACCGGAGCACTTCGGCTGTCAGGTCATGATGTTGCACGATGGCGTCGGTTCTGCGACCGGCACCCAGCCCGTCCGGGTGTCTGACGAGAAGCGGAATATCATAGACCGATGGGTCGGAAGGGTAGCCGCGCTTGCCGAGGTAGGCTTTGTCGCCGATGGAATGCCCGTGATCGGATGTAACGACAAGGAGCGTCTTGTCGAGCAGGCCCATGTCGGCCACGGCCTCGTAGAAGTGCCCGAACCAGCGGTCGCACATGGTCACCAGGCCGCTGTAGTTGGCCTGGGTCCGGCGAAGAAGGTCCGGGCGCATCGAGCCGATCTCGGAGTAGCAACTGATGATTTGCTGCGGCCCGGCGGAGTCGTCGTACATCCGGCGGTAGTGCTCGGGGACGAACCACGGCTCGTGCGGGTCGAAGCTTTCCACGGTGAGGAAGAAGCGCTCGGCGTCGCGGTTCTGTTCGAGCCACCTGGCCGCCTCGGCGAAGACTCGGGCGTTGAAGTAGTCCTCCTCCTTCGTCCGGTCATGCATGTTCTTGAGGCACTGGCGCACGAAAGCGATTCTCTGCTCGGTTTGCAGTTCCGGGGCGAGCCAGTAGTCCAACTCTTGCCGAGTGGGCTCCGGGCCGCTCCGATAGGGATCCTTCTCCTGGCCGCGCAGAAACGTCCACTGGTCGAAGCCGCGCCAGTAGTTCTTCGACGGCTTGAACATGTGGTAGACGTCTGCGATGAGCCCGGTCCGCCAGCCCGCGTCGCGGAACATTTCCGCCAGCGTGGCCTGGTCTTCCGGAATCGGCCCCCAGCCGGGTGAGCCGACGAAGTCCCCTTTCAGGCGGAAGTCGGCATTGACGAAGGGATAGACGCGCCGACCTGTGTAGATGGCACGCCGCGCGGGCAGCGTGGGCAGCGATTCAGGGTAAGCGCGGGTGAAGACAAGGGACTCCGCTCCCAGGGCGTCCAAATGGGGCGTCCTGACCTTCCCCCAGGGCGGGGCGCCGTAGAGGCCTACGCAATCCTTGCGGAGCGAGTCGAAAACCACGAGGATGACGTTCCGTCCAGTCCGGTTCATTCTGCGCACTCTCCTAACTGCGTGGATAACAGGCCTCCCTTTCGAGCGCCTATTCAACGGCATCTGGAGCCGTTTCGCAAGAGGCGACGCAGAAGAGCAAACCCGAAAAGCGGCTAAACGAGAGCGCAACGCGGTCCAGACGGAGCGGTTGGTTGATTCGGCCCCAGGATGGTGTATAATACATTTGTTGTTGCCAGACGCCGATTTCCTGTATTTGCCCCGAGAGCGAGCAATGAAAGCTGAAATCCATCCAAAGTATGTGAAGTGTGAAGTCTCGTGCGGCTGCGGAGAGAAGTTCATGACCTATGCTACGAAGCCTTCGATCCGCGTCGAGGTGTGCTCGAAATGCCACCCATTCTACACCGGCAAGCAGAAGTTGGTGGACAGCGCGGGCCGCGTGGAAAGGTTCGAGAAGCGCTGGGGCAAGCACATCGAGGAACGCAAGGCTGCCATCACCAGCGAACAGAAGGGCCAATAGGTATTGACTGAGGGGCCCTCTCGCCGATGCGGAGGGCCCCCCTTGTTTTCGATGAGTTGCCCATCGGGCGCACGTCGAGGCGCTCGGCAGAGTGGTGCATGAGAAGATGGACCTGTCGAATGAAGTGAAAGCAAGGCTGATTGGGAAGCTCGAGGCCCTGACGGCCCGGTTCAAGGAGGTAGAGCACCTCCTGAGCGATCCCGAGCTGGCGGGAGACAGCGCGCGCCTGGCGGCCGTAGCGCGCGAGCACGGCCACTTAGCGAGGTTCGCCGAGAAGCTTTCACAGCTCCGCAAGCTCCAGGAGCGCCGCAGGGAGAGCGAGCAGTCGCTGGCGGAAGCACACGAAGACGAGGAGCTTGCCCAGCTTGCCAGAGAGGAGATCGAGGAGGCCAGCCAGGCGGAACAACGGTTGACGGATGAAGTGGTCGAACTGCTCATCTCAGGCGCCGGGGAGTCCGATCGGAACGTCATCGTGGAGATCCGGGCCGGCACCGGCGGCGAGGAGGCCGCCCTCTTCGCGGCCGACCTCTTCCGCATGTACAGCCACTACGCCGAGAGGCGCGGCTGGAAGGTCGAGTTGATGGACTTGAGCACGACCGACCTGGGCGGGACGAAGGAGGTAGTATTCTCGATCGCGGGCCGCGGCGTCTGGCAGAAGCTTCGCTACGAAAGCGGGGGGCACAGAGTGCAGCGCGTGCCGAAGACGGAATCGCAGGGGCGCATCCATACGAGCCTGGCCACGGTGGCGGTGCTGCCGGAAGCCGAAGACGCGGACGTGGAGATCAATCCTGGCGACATTGAGATGTCCTTCATGCGCTCACGCGGGCCGGGCGGGCAGAAGGTCAACAAGACAAGCTCCGCCGTGCGGCTGGTGCACAAGCCGACGGGCGTGGCAGTGCGGTGCCAGGACGAGAAGTCACAGCAGGCCAACCGCAAGAAGGCGATGAAGATACTGCGGGCAAAGCTCTACGAGATGCAGGAGAGCGCGCGCCACCAGCAGCGCGACGCTCTGCGCAGGTCGCAGGTTGGCACCGGCGACCGGAACGAGCGGGTCCGCACGTACAACTTCCCGCAGGACAGGATCACGGATCACCGCATCGGGCTGGACATCTTCGGGATAGAGGGTTTCCTGATGGGCGACTGCGACCGCCTCTTCGACGGCCTTGCGGAGTATGACAGGCAAGAGCGCATCAAAGCCTTCGCCGAGGCGGAGGCCCTTCCCTCGCCTACCGAATCCTGATGATGGCGGGCAACATGCAGACGGAGACCTCGCGTTCGAGGGCCATCAGTGCCCTGATGTAAGGCCGGACCGGCGCAAGACCGCGCGGCAGCGCGACGGCGCCCCATGGCTCCCCCAACTGCACGTCCTCCTCGCCGCCGGACAGGATGTACTCGAACAGGCTGCGCGGCTGGGGAAGGTATATTATCTCGACGCGCTCGCCGGCCGGTATGCCAGCCGCCTTCTTGGCGGCCTCGATGGCCTGGCTCAAGCCGCCCAGCGAGTCTGCAAGGCCGTTCTTGTGGGCCTGATTGCCCGTCCAGAGGCGCCCTTGCGCAACCTGGTCCATCTCCTCAATCTTCATCTTGGGCCGCGCCTCCGCCACGCGAGCGAGGAAGAGCCGGTAGGTGTCCTGGATGAGATCTTCGACCTTTCGGCGCTCGTCGGGGCTGTACTCCGTGAAGAGGGAGTCGAGGTCGGCGTGCCCGCCGCGGTTTATGCCTATCACGTTGAGGCCGAGTTTTTCAAACAATCCGGTCAAGACGATCTTCCCCCCGAAGACGCCTATCGAACCGGTCAGAGACCCGGGCTCGGAGTAAATCGCACGGCCGCCGGCCGCTATGTAATATCCGCCCGACGCAGCCACATCCGAAAGAGAGGCGATGACGGGCTTCTTGACATCGGCCAGGCGCAGTTGCCGCCAAATCTCATCAGAAGCCTGGGCGCTGCCGCCGGGGCTGTCCACGCGCAGCACAATAGCCTTGACGTTCTCATCGTCCGCGGCCCTGCGGATGAGCTTCGTGAAGGCGCCCGACGACACAACTTCTTCGCCGACGCCAAACCCCTCAGGCTCCCCCGTCATGATCGGGCCGACTGCAAAAAGAACGGCAATCGTTGGACCGGCAGGCGCTGAGGGCTTGCCCGGACGCCCCCCCATCAGCAACTGAAACAGGTTGAAGGAGGGGATTTTCTGGGCCTCCGCAGGACGCCCGGCAATGCCGGCAGGCTGCACGTCAATCTTCCCGTCGTGGGCGCGCCTAAGATCGTCCAGCAACTGGTCGTAGAACAGGACGTCATCAACGAGCCTGGCGTCCCTGGCTTGTTGAGGCGTATAGGGGCCGCCCTTAACGAGCGCGTCCGCACGGCTGACGGGGATGCCCCTGCCCTCAGCAATGCCTTCCAGGAGTTGCCTGTAATAGTCATCAAGCGTGGACTCGAGCGACTCCCGGAAATCAGAAGAGGGAGTCGTGCGGGTCAGCGGCTCGATGGCGCCCTTGTACTTGCCGGCCTGGATAAGATCGCCCTTGACGCCGATCTTGTCGAGAAGCCCTTTGGCGAAGATCGCTTCGGCCCGGAGGCCTACGAGCATGAGCTGAGAACTGGGCAGCAGGACGATCCGACTCCCGGCCGTGGCCAGATAGTAGCTCATGTTGCTGCCGTCCTCGAGGACAGTGACGACTTCCTTCCCGTCCAAGCGACAGCGCATCAAGGCGTCCCGAATGTCCTGGACCTTCGCCCATCCGGCGTCCACCTCGCCGATCCTGACGATGAGGCCGCGGGTGCGGCTGTCCGCCCTGGCCTGCCCGATCTCACGCAAGAGGTTGTGAAGCGTCTTCTCCTTCGTCCCGAACAGATAGACCGGCGGCAGGGTCTCCTTGATGGAACCCTCCAGTTCGAAGTAGGCGTATCTGACGGTTTGCCCACCGGCGGGCGCAGCCGGCGCTTGCTGCTCGGCGCCGACTGCCAGGCCTCCGGCCATTATGAATCCGACAACACAGGCGCTCCAGAAGTGCTTGATGAGTGTCTGCATGGCAACCTCATAGGTTGATATCAGATGGCCCCTTGACGCCATGATAGGCGGAGCCCTGCATGGCGTCAAGTAGGGAGGCCCGGATGCCGGTGTTCCGACCTGGACAGCCCGGCAAGGGCCACGACGAGGCCCGCCAGGCTTGCGCACTTGACCAGCGCAAGGGCCGCCGCTGCCTGCGCTACGCCAAGGGCAGGAACCAACAGCAGGCCGGCGCAGGCCGCGCCCGCGAGGGCGCCGAGATTGTCCGCCGCGTTGAGCGTCGCCGCCACGGTGCCGGCCTCCCGGCCGCCAGTCAAGCTCAACCGCGCCGCCAGAGGGAATTCGGCGCCGGTCAGCAAACCGGCCATGGGCGAGAGCAGCATGAATGCATGGGGTGAGAAGGAGAGCAGCGCGCCTGCAACAGGCAGGATCAGAATGAGGACCGTCTGGGCGGACTCTGCCATCAGCAGCATTCCGGTAGCTCGCTCGGCCCGCATCCGCGCGGCCGCCAAACCTCCCAGTGCAATTCCGAGCATGAAGAGCCCGATGATGATGCTGACATCCCGATAGACATAACCGAACTTCACCTGGTAGCCGTACACGATAAGCATTTCCGCCGAGAGACCGAAGAGGCCGCTCGTGAGGACCGAGAAGCGACAGGCCCACGGCGCCGCCGAAGCGCGGCCGAGCAAGACCCGCAACAGCGCCAGCACGGCTGGAGGGATCGCCAGCACGAGCCACACCCAGCCCGGCCGGGCTGAGCGCGCGGATGCCAGCACGCCGCCGAGCCCCGCGCCTTGAGCCACCGGCCCTCGACTGACCTCCCGCGCGTAGTGCCCCTCCACGGCCAGAAAAAGCGTGAAGAGCACGGGGCGCTCGTCCGTATTGACAAGGGCAGTTGGGAGCGATTCCCGCAGCAACCGGGCGACCCATTGCGTTCTTTCAGGCGGAAAATCGGCGCGCTCAAAACGGTGCTTGACGACCGGCGGCTGCAAGCCAAGGTTGTCAAACCGGGCGGCCAGGATCCGGGGGTCGGTGGTCACCACGTCAGGCCGGGCGGCAGCGAAGAAGCAGAAATGGTCGCCGGCGCGCGCCACTACGTGCGTGAAAACGGAGCGCAGTGTCTTGTAGATGCAAGCAACGTACTCCACGACGGCGCCGCCGCGGGCCAGGTCCTCGCTGGCCGTGATGCCGCAGAAGGCAACGGCTCCACCCGGGCGGAGGACGTTGGAAAGCTCGCGACAGAATTCGGCCGTGTAGAACCGGCTGCCGGCAGCGGAAGCAGGGTCGCCCACGTTGACGACGATCAGGTCGTAGGCGCCGGCGGGCGCGCGCGGGCGCTCGCCGCGGGCGGCCTCGTCCGGAGCAGGCAGGTACCCCTGCACGAGATCGGCGTTCCCCCCTGCCAGCCTCTGCACGAAGTGACGGCCGTCATAGCCGTAGGCGGCAAAACGGGAGTCCGAGAGGGGGCGGCTTAATTCCGGGGGGAGGCGCTCCCGCAGGAAGACGGCAAGCTGCGGGTCCGGCTCCACATAATCAAGGCGCTGCACCGGCCCCTCCAGCACAGCCTGACACAGGCCCCCGAGGCCTCCGCCGATGACCAGGACGTCCTGCGGACGGGTGTGCTGTGTCAGAATGAGCGCCGCCTGGGCTTTGGCTTCGGCCGGATCGGGGAATTGGGCGACCTGGCGACCGTTCTGCACAAGCACGTATTCGCCCGCTCGCTCGCCAAGTTCGACGTGCTGATAGCGGGTATCGAGGGCCGCAACGAGGCGAAACGTGCTGAAACTGGACCACCGGGCCCTCTGAGTTGCGTCCTGAAGCCGGGCGCCCCAGCCCAGGAATGCCGCGCACAGGGCGAGGCCGAGCGCCGCGCAGCAGGCGAACCGGGCAGGGCGAAACGGGTGCTCGCCGCCGGCCGCCCAGCGGACGATGCAGGCGACCGTCGCGAGCAAGGCCACGGTGGCGAAGAACAGCGAGGGTTCTCGGCGCAAGGCGCTCCAGCACATAAGAGCTGCCATGGATACCGCTGAAAGGAGGCAGAGCCGCCCCGAAGCGCCCGCTGCACTGAGGCCAGCGGTAAGAAGGAGGATCACCGAGGCGCCAAAAGCGAGCGTAAGGGGCGCCTGCCGGCCCAGAAGATAAAGGCTGAGGAGCGCTCCGGCCGCAGCGGCGCCAAGGGCCTCGGCGACGTAGACCCGGCTGATGCCGCCGGCCGGGAGATTTGCCAACTGTTCCTCGAACCGCGAAGCAGAGGGAAACAGAAAGCCGACGGGCAGGGCGACTACAAGCGCGGGGAGCGCGGCGCCGACAAGCATCGCGCCGACGGAGAGGAACTCACCTACCTCCGCCCCCAGCAGCGGCCGTGCAAGGCGCGCCAACACGAATTCGGCGGGAAGAGCGATGGCAATCGCAAGGACGGCGGCGTATGGCAGGGCCGCAGAGGCGGGCCTGAGCTTCGCGGCTTTCAGCAGAACTGCGGCGCCCAAAGCTCCAACAGGCACAAAGGCCAACCAGCAGGACAGCACGGCTGCGAGGGCGAGTTCAGTGCCATAGAAACTGACCATCAACTCTCTGACGAGAACGGTCTGGGCAACAAGCGCGGCCGCTCCTGCAGCACAGACGAGGGGAAGAAGCGACCTTTCAGGCGGGGACTGCATTTGCGCCCCCCGGCCTCAGAGGGCCGCCGGCGGGAAAAGAAAGGGCCGCCCGCCGACGAGGGCGACCCTCCAACAGCTCTCTAAGCCAGGCGGAACCGGGCGCACGGAGCGCCCGCTACCGCGTAACGGACCTCCGGACCTCCTCTACACTCGGAGCCGCCGTCTGGTAGTCGGTCAGCAGCTTATCGAACCTGTACGTGCGTGCCGAGGTGAGACGGATCTGGCGGCCCGAATACGAGTACTCGTACACAAGGACGCTTTGGTCAGCCACGTCAACCACCACGACCGGAGCGTATCCGGCAAATGCGTCTCCGACCACGCAGATGACTCCGGCCGTCATTCCCTGGGCCTGGCCGGATGCGTTCGGCAGGATGCCGCCGCCGGCGAGCAAGTAACCGACGGCCATGGCTATCAACACGACCGCAGCGACCTTGAGTTCCTTCGTCACCATCGTCTCTCCCCCAGCAGAATGCTATCGCATTACGGCTTCCGTCTCGGAGTCCACGCCCATGCCGCGCCCGAGGATGAGGATTGTGGGCTTCGCCAGCACGAACAAGACGGCGCGGTTGACTCGCTGCCCTTCGGCCGAGAAGATATGCTTGATGATCGGGATCTTATCCAGGATGGGGATCCCCGATTCGTGGTTCTCGCGCACCGATGTGCTGAGCCCACCCACGATCAGTATTCCCTTATCCGGCACGCCCACGGTCGTCGAGATCTGCTTGACAGTTGTGACCGGCAACACAATAGTGTTGGTCACTGTGCTGCCCGCGGCCCCGCCACCACCCGTGGTGCCGCCGCCGCCAGGCTGACCGGTGAACGTCTGGAAACTGACCGTGCTTGTGATATCGGTACTCTGCACGGTGGGCAGAAGCTCCATGAATACGTAGCGCCTGTCCCAGCTTACGACGGGGCGGACGCTCAGGTCCACGATATCCGAGACCGTGCTGGTCGTAGGCACGAGCGTGTTTTGCTGGACATTAAAGGTGGACACGTAGTCAAAGCTCGTACTGACCGAGATATAGCCCAACTGTCCGTTGCTCAGCACAATGCGCGGAGCGCTCAGCGTCTTGAGTTCGTTGCGCTGATCGGCCAGGCGGAATATGCCGGTCAGCCGGAGGTTCTCCCTATTCCAGCCGAAGCTGAGATTCAGGCCGGGCTGCCCGCCCGAGAGGCTGAAGAAGGGGATACCGGTGCTTATGAAACTCTGGCCGACGGAGTTAAATGCCTGGAACCCGGTCCAGTCCGGGACCCCGCTTGTGATGGTTGAGCCCTTGGTGGGGTCCAGCACGAAGTTCTGCCAGTCGAATCCGACCTCGCGCAGGAAATCCTCACCCACCTCCAGGAAGCGCACGTCCACCTGAACCTGTATGTCCATCGCCTGCCGCAACTCCTTGAGCAGCTTCTCAATGCACTCATGCACTACAGGCGTCTGGATAATGATGAGGCTGCCGGGGTCGGTGTTCGTCACGAACGCACGGCCTTGACCCCTGCCAAACCCGAGAGCGCCAGGAAGGCCGCCGGGACCTGCCGCCCCGCCCGCGCCGAAACCCGGCCCTGCTCCGCCGAATCCGCCTGGGACTCCGCCCGGACCGCCGAACCCGCCGCCCGGACCGCCGAATCCCCCACCGACCCCGCCGCCCAACTCAGGGGGCAGGCCGCCGCCGGCACCGCCGCCGCCTCCGAATCCACCGACGCCACCACCTGCGCCGCCGGTGACACCACCTCCCACGCCGGTCGAGGTTGTCTGAATGACGCCCGTGGAAGACAGGCTCTCCCACGTATCCGTACCGCAGGCCTGCTTGATCAGCAGGACGAGCACCCCGGCGCGTGACTGCACGGCTGTTCCGAACGCGCCAACCGAGGTACCTCCTGTTCCGCCTGTAGTGCCCAGTCCACCCGAAGACGTTCCGCCACCGGTGCCGCGGCCGCCGATGCCGCCGACTTGCGCATACGTACCCTCTGCGCCAAACTGGAACCCCCGGCCGCCGGTGGACGTACCGCCGGTGCCTCCCGTGGTGCCGCCGATGCCGCCGCTGGTCCCGCCTCCGATGGTCGGGCTGTAAAGATCCTCACGGCTCAGCAGGAGATCCCGCACGTCGTAGACCCGCAACTCGTAGTTGCGCACCGACTCAGGCTTCCCGATCTTGATGAGGCCGCCCTCGACCGCCCAGGCCATGCTGGTCAGATCGCATATTTGCTTGAGAGCGTTATCGAGCGTGGTGGATGCGGTGAGCGTGACCGGCGCCTGATCGGCCGGCAGGTCCTGCCGCCTCAGGACGAAATTCAGGCCCGTCACCTGCTGCAAGAACTCCACGACGCCGGGAAGAGGCGTTTGGTCAAAACTCAGGTTCACCTTATCCTTCATGTGGCCCCAGACGACCCTGTCCTCCGGTGTCCGTAAATCGCCGACCAACTTCGAGGGGTAGTCCACGGACGGGCGAATCTCGATGACGTTCTTCCAGATGGCCTTATCCGGGTAAGTGAAGATTTTCTCAGGAATGGTTTCGCGCTCGGTCTCCAGTTCGCCGTTGTAGAGGTCGCCGCGGACCGCCGCAGCGTTTTCCTTCTTCATGACGAACTCGTGCTTTTCGGTGCTGGCCTTCTCCCTGAGGAGCGGAACAAGCTCATCAGCCGAATTCGCGGCCTCCATGTCGTCTATGACAAGACCGGCCTTCTCGAAGTTCCTATCGTCAATGAGCTTCATGACCTCGTCGAAGCGGCGCGCCTGCTCTTTCCGCTTCAAGTCGGTGATGCGGCGAATCTGTTCCTGCTCTGCCTGCCTGGCTTCCTGCTTCTGCTGACCAGCGAGGGTCCGCTGCGCTTCCTTGTACTTTGCCTCATACTCCGTCATGAGGCCATTAAGCTCCTGCTGCTTCTCAGCCATCGGCATGTAGACGGACAGTGAGGTGATGTAGGACTGCGCCCTGCGAAGCTGATCGAGCGCACCCTCGTAGTCTCCCTTGGCAAAGCGGTCCCGCGCGGTCGCCATGGTATTATTCAGGGCCTGAAGGGCCGCGTCCCTTCTGACTTGCGGCAGGACCAACTCCTGTTTCGCCTGTTCTCGGATCTTCTCGGATTCGAGCCCCAGTTCGACCCCGGCTTCGGTCTTCACCTCCGCCGCGTCCTTGTTCCCGGAATCGAGGATGAGGGCCTTCTGCGCAAGGTCGTAAGCTTTATCCGGCTTCCTCTCGTCGTAGAGCTGGTGCTTCGCCTCTTGCGCGTATTCGGCCGCCTGAACCTTTCGGCTCTGCTTCTCAATCTCCACCTGCTTCATGTAGTCGTCCAGCACCTTGTTGTACTTCGCCGCCTGCTCAGGCGCGGGGGCGGGCTGCTGCGCCGGCGCGACTTCCTTCGACTTCGCCGCTATCGCCTCGTCTGCCTGCTTGCGCAGCGTGACCAGCCGCGCGCTCTGCGCTTCGGTAAGCTTCGCCCCAACCAGCTTGTCGAGGATGTCCCTGGCAACGTAGGGCTTATCCTGTGCCAGCTTGGCCTGGGCATCCGCAAGCATAGCGTCAGGGTCGGTGGGAGCGGCCTCCGGGGCGGTCTTGCCGAACGCCGCCATTTGGCCGATGCTCGGCGCATTCCCCGCAGCCGGAGCCTCCGCAGAGTACACCATGGAAGAAACGCCGACCAGACACACAAGGCTGAAAGAAAGCGCCCCGATCTTGCTCAGCATCCTCGACCTCCGGTCAGTTACTGTTGTCGTCGTGGCGAACCAGTCAGCACAAAGTGATTGGACCTTTCCCAGATTCTTCCTCGTCCTGTAAAAAGTCGCCAGTATTAACACTGAAAATCATCCAATTGTCAAGCAAAACCTTTCGGCGAACCCGCAAATGCTCCGGCCGCCGCAAGAAACGGCGCCCGGGCCGGCACTTCACATGCGGTCGCGGTAGACCCTGGTGCGGCTGTACCTGGCTTTGAGTTCGTCGGTCAACGCCCGCACGCGATCGGCGTTGCCGGCCTTATAGGCCTGGACCGCTTGATCATAGAGGGCCTGCGCCTGCGCCTCTTGCGCCTTCACCAGTTCCGCCAGCGTTCTCGCCGCATCGCGCCAGGTCGGGTCGGACGTGATCGCGGGCATGTCGCGCAGTTCGTCCAGCAAAGCGGCCGCCGCCAGGTAGTCGCCGGCCTTATAGGCGTTCAAGGTCTCCGCGAGTTTCCGCTCGGCGTCCGCTGAAGATGCCTGTTTCTCCGGGACTACCGGCGCGAGGGTCACGTCACCGATCCCGACGACCTCAATGGGCAGCAAGCCCTGCGGCCCTGCGGCCACCCTCTCCAGAGCGACCTGCGCGTCTTCCCGGCCTTCAAGGAAAGCTCTGACTGCCTCGTAGTAGAGCTGCCAGGCTTGCTCCCGCGCCTGGACCTGCGCCAGGGCGGCGCGCGCCTGATCGAGGATGCGTTCCTGCTGGGCGCGCAGAGCCGTTTCGGTCTCCTGACGGTCGAGGGCCGACTTCAGCACAGCCCCCAGAGCTTCCCTCTTGAGGACAAGCGGCGGCTCCTCAGCACCGCGCACCTCGGGCTCGGCAAGGCAGGCGCCCGCCGTTGCCAGGTCATGAGCGGCCAGCGCATCTTCGGCCGCCCGGAGCCTGGCGTCCGCAGTCACCAGGCTCTGGACCTTGCTTGCCAGAGGCTTATACTTTTTCTCGACAAGGCTCCCGCTGGCCTTCTCGGGCGACGCTTGTTCCAGCGCACGGGCGGCCTCCCCGTATGCTCCACGCGCGGCGGCGCTCTGTGCCTTCTCAACCTGAAGCTGCACCCGCGCATCAGCCAGCGCGCGCTCGGCAGCGTTGACCTCAGCCAACTTTCCTGTCCGAGCTGCTTCATTGAGCCTGGCAGCCAGGTCCAGGACCTTCCTTGCGTCCGCTTCCCCTTCCGACAGGCGTGCCTTCTCGGCTTCCGCTCTCAAGGCTGGAATATTCGCCAGCCGGCTCTTCGCCCACGCTGAGGATTCGGCATCAATGGCGGCGCCCGCCTCCAATTGCCTCAGGCAAGGCTCCTCAAGGTCGGGGGTGCCCTTCGCAAGGTAGAACTCAGAGAGCCCGCGCGCTATTGCGATTCGAGCGCGCGCCAGCCGCTCGTCTACAAGCGCCGGCAGAGGCGGGTAGGTCTCCCGCAGGGCAGCCTCGAAATCCGCGGTCAGCAGCAATTCCGACCGCTTCAGCAGATCCGCCAACGGGGCGCCGGCAAGCTTCTTCTCACGGGCCTTGGTCAGGACTCCGTCAACAATCTTCAGCCCGTTCTGAAGGGCATGGCGCGTGAATTCATCCCTGCAGCCGTTTAGTTCACCTGCCAGGTCAGCCTCCGCCTTCTCCTGCTGCGACAGTGCTTTGTTCGCGTCGCCCAGCCTGGTGCGGGCGAGGTTACGGTACTCATCAGTGACCATGGCAGAAGGAGAATCCGTGATCATGCGTAACATCTGCACCGCTTTGCCATATTCTCCATGCTCGCGGTAGATGTCGGCCAGGTTCAGCAGCCGCCCGTAAAGCTTCGGTCGGAGCCGGCGCTCAGTTCCGTACTTCGCCTCAACGGCAGCCAGCACGGCATCGCGGAACTGCGCCTGGTCCGGCGTCAACGCCAGGCCTTCTTTCTGCGCCATGCCTATAGCGGCCAACATCTTCTCTTCGGCAGCCGGCAGATCGGTCTGTGCCAGCCCGTGCGCGTCTGCCAGCAACGCCTCCACCTGCTGCGCGACCTCGGCCACGCGGGCCTTGCGCGTTATCCCCTCATCGGCCGCCGCCAACTTCTGAGCCACCTGCGCCTGGACTTCCTTCAAAGCAGGCAGGGCGCCGATTTCAGGCTGCTTGAGCATCCCCTGCACCTCAAGAAGCAAAGTCCTGGCGGCACCCGGATCCTGTCGCTGAAGCGCCTCGTCAGCCGCTTGCACCTTGGCCAGCACCGACCTCTGCGCGGCCACCAGCGTAGCCGCCTGGCCCTCAAGTTCCTTTATCCTCTCCTGAATCCGTCTCGCCTCTTCGGCCCTGGCTCCCGTCTCGGCCGTCGCCCTCAGGCCGGCGGCCTCTACCCTCTGCGCCGGGTTCAACTGGGGCTCCAGCGCTTTCAGTTCATCAAGTTTCCCAAGGGCCTCAAGGTGCTTCCCTTCGCCGGCAAGCGATCTGGCCGCGGCCAGCAGATCCTCCGCCTGCCTCTTTGGCTGCTCAGATTCCATCTGCGCCCGCTGGTCACGGAGGCGGGTCGCCTCCGCCAGCAGTTCGTCGGCTTCCGCGCCTTCAGCCTGGCCGATGCTGACCTTGCTCTCCTTGACTTTCTGGAGGACCTTCGCCGCCTGGGCGTAGTCTTTCTTGTCAAAAAGCTCCCTGCCCTGTGCGAGATCGGCCCGAAGCTCCTTGAGGGTCTGGTCCACCTCCTGGCGGACGCTCCGCAGCTTCCGGTTGTCCCAGAAGCCCAGGCTTACTTCAAAGGAGGCCGCCGCAGCCAGGGAACGGCTCGCAGCGGCATAGTCTTTGGCCTCGTAGGCCGTGACCCCTGCCGCGAAATCCTCCTCGGCCCGGCCCTGTTTCTCTTTTGCGCTTAGCGGACGTAATTGTTGCGTCTCGCGCTGAACGGAGTCCCGGAGCAGGTCGTACTCCGATCTGTCCTGGCCGGTGAGGTGCTCCCGCATGCCGTCCAGCACGTCAACGCCCACGGCGGCTTCGGCATGTTTCTTCTCGGATGCAAGAGTCTCCATCTTGGCCAGCAATTCAGCCGCCTTGCGGCGCGCAACGTCAGGCGCCACCGGTGGCGGTTGGACCACCCGGGCCATCGCAACTTCCGCACTGACGCCCGCCGCGGCGGCCGCTCGCTCCTGGGCCTCGAGTTCCCGCTGGTGGAGGATGCTCGTAGCCCTGCCGAGGCGCGTCCGCGCGTCGGCCACTTGCTTGTCCGTGAGCCCTTCGGGAACCTTCAACAGGGCAGTCAAGAGATCCCGGCAGCGCTCATAGTCCTTATCCTCGTACGCCCGGTCGGCGTCCTGGAGCAGGCTGAGCGCATGAATCGTAGCCTCGGGTGACGGCGCCCTTTCAGACGTAGCAGGCGCGGGCGTTTCTTCGGCGGCGGGCGCCCCGGTGACGCCCTGGGCTGCCCTTGATTGCCCGGGCTCGCCACAGCCGAGCGTCAGCGCTGGGGCAACAAGGAGAGCAAGCAACAGGAAGGCCGACAAGCGGCCCGTGCGGAGGAAAAGGAAAGAAGCCCGGCGGGCGATCGCAGCGATACCACGCCGCTGGCTGTTGTGAGGTTCTGAGGTAGTGGGAGGCATTGTCCGCCGCGACCTCCCTGAGGAAATGGCGCTGACGCGCCTTCGACCGGCAGCCTACCTCGTCGCCGGCAGCAGGGGAGCCGGCGTGCCCGGGACCGCGGGCCTCGTCGGCGTACTTGAGGGCCCGCCCAGAACCTTCCAGAGTTCCGACTTGGTCTCGTTGCGCACCCGAGCGTGGAGGTTGCCCTCCTGATCGGCGTAAACCGCTCGGTCCGTGACCTTGCCGCCCGGAAGGATTACGTTGCGATGAAAGTCCACCAGGTAATCGCCCGTCTGGTAGACGATCTTCTCACCAGTAATAGAGTCTTTAACGGAGCCTCCGATTTCGTCGCCCTCGGCCACCCAGAACACTTCCTTGGCGGTGACGCCGTTGGGGAACTTCTTGATGACCTCGAAACCAACCTTGCGACCGCTGGAGCGGCTGAACTGGAAGTCAAAGTCAGCCGAGACCTGAACCATGATCGGATCGGTGAAATTGCTGGCCGCCGGGTACGTGTTCCCCCCCACGGTGCACACCTTATAGCTGTAACGCCGGCCAGGGGACACGGCGCCGTCCAGCCACGCAACGGCTGCCGCCGCAGCCGCACCGGCTCCCCGCCCCCTCGCTGCGCCAGTCACGGCGAACCCGGCCGTCGGGGCAGTTCCGCCGGCGGCTTCGGCAGACGAGGTGTCCGCCACCTTGGCATATTCGCCAAGCGGGTCGGACCAGTCGCGACGCCAGATCTGATAGCCCAGAACCTCGACGCCCTTGCTCTCATTCTCTTTGTTCGGCTCGATCTCAAGGGTCACACTGTTTTGCGTGCTCACGACCGTCACCTTCGTCGGTGGATAAGCGGTCTTTCCGGCGTCTTTGCTGACGACGACGGGGATGATATACTTTACGGGCCCCACCTCGCCCACAACCTGGGCCTCGCCTTCCTTGCCCGGGCTTCTCACAAGCACGCGCTTATAGTCGCCCTCCACGGGATGGGCGACGATCTCGAGGACGCCCCCTGAGCCCGTCACCTTGACGCTCTTGGCCAGCACAGGCACCTGGAACTCGACAGTGAACTCCGTATTGGGAGCCACTGTGACCAACCCGCCCCTCTGGGCCAGCGGCACGTTCATAGGGTCACGGAGTTCCGCTGCTTCAGGTAACCTCGCCATGCTCTCGGCTATGCTGCTACGGTAGTCTTTCGGCGTGACCGCCGGCGCCTTGCGCTGCATCGCCACCTTGATCTTCTCAAGGTACGGCTGCACCTCCTCCTGGGAGACTCCCTTCAGGGCGCCCGCCTGCAACATCGTGTAAACGATGGCCGCCAGGACGCCGAGCGCGATGACGCCGCAGATGATCTTCTCGAAGTAGGCGAACAGGAATCCACGTTTGACTACCGGCATGACATGACCTCCGGTAAGCGCCAAGCCTTCGGTGGTAACCGCACGTTACGGCCTACCTGGCTGCGCGGCCGCCTTCGGGGGAGCGTACTCCAGCACGTAACCCCTGACCGTCACGTTCACGATCTCTCGGGGCAGGGCCTCCGCGCCCGTCGCAGGCTGGCCAAGAACCAACGGCTTCGGCGCCGTCGGCACCCCGGGCACCCGCACCGACGGAGGGGGTTGCGCGCCCGCCGTCGCAGGGGCATAGACTTCCTCCGCCTCGGCCGGCCCGTGTGGGCCGCCTGCAAACGCCTCCACGGGCGGGCCCTCGACGGGGATCCAGGTCGGCCGGCCCTTGCCGGGACCTACGCCCGGCGCGGGCCCTGGACCTGCCGTTGATGGGCCGGACGGGCCCAGCGACGGGCCGCCCGTCCGCGCCGCGGCCTTCCTCACAAGCGTGCCCTCTGCGACGACGGACGCTCCGCCGGCACCGCGCTCAATCGCGAGCGAGGTGAGGGCCAGGGGCACCTTGCATTTCAATAGTTGCACCAGAAGGAACGGGATGTTCTTGAACTCGGTCCTTACCTGGATCTCAAACCCTTGCGGCTGGAACAGCGTGCCGTGGGTGGACATCAGCAATCTCTCGGGCCTCGCCAGGAGCTTGAAGCTGTCGAAGACCGGCACAATCATCCGCGCCCGATTCGTGTCCGCCAGGGCCTCCAACAAGAGGTACTTCTGGAGCCAGTACATCTTCGCTCCCTCTTTCATCTCATCTTCGCTCGGCCAGCGCCCGGACGGCCAACTCTGGCGGAGCACAAAACTCGGCGGAGCGACCGCAAAGCTCTTCCGCACCTCTTGCTCCAGCGCATTCATCTGCTGCTCATAGATCACTTTCCACACGCCACCCTCGTGCTGCAGTTCCTGACCGGTCTCCGGGTCGGGGATGAAGCGTTGCAGCAACTTGCCCTTCTCCTCCAACGCCCCCATTACGTCCTTCAACTGCTCGTGGTACGCCGCCTTCAGCTTGCCCGCCTCCTCGATATCGGCCCGACCGTGCAGTTGCTCCGCCTTGTCAGCCAATTGCTTGGCAGTGCGGGCCTTCTGTTCCCATGCAGCCACCTGGCTGCCTGCCTCCTTCTTAAGCGGCACGAACCATACCCCGAAGCCCACGCCGCTTATCAAAAGAAGCAAGCCGATGACTATCCAGAATTTCATCCGCCGTATGAATTCCATCTGCTCATCTCCATGGCCGGCTCACCCCGCCGCCGGCCGCTCGGGCTTATCTGGCCGGCGTCGCCCTGGCCGGCTGCGGCTGCAGGCCAGTGTTGACTACCGCGTATCCCTCAAACCCAACGTAATGATCCACTCCCTCCTTCAAGGCCGACACCAGCATGCCGGTCTGGCTGTCCCGGAAAATGTCCTGCACGTCGCCCAGCATCTTGACGTCCGCAAACGCCGGCTTGTTCTCCGTCAACTGGGCCCCTTTGAGCCTCTCGAAGACTTCGGTCTGGATGTACGTTTTCCCGTGCTCCACCTTCGAACTCTCGCACACAAAGCGCATCACGAGGCGCGACTTGTCCGAACGGTCTGCGCCTCTCTGGGCTTCACCGATACCGGGCGCGCGTCCCGCAGTAGTCGGACCTGCTCCAGGGATGATGCCAACTCCCGCGCCGGCCCTCTCCTCCTCAACGGCCCTGCCTCGCACAGCTTGTTCCGCCTCCACCGCCATACGCCTTGCCTGTATCTCCATCTCCATCATCGCCCGCACATCCACAGGCGGTCCCCCAGGCGCTCCACGGCCGGCCGCCGCGCCCGGCACTCCCCCGGGCGACGGGGGCAAGGCGCCGGCGCCCGGCACGCCCACCATAAGCGGCTTCATCATTGCGCCGATCTCGGACGGCTCCATCCATTCGAACCTTACCTGCGTCGAGTAGACGTCGATCGGCATCTTCTCTGAGTATATACTCAGCAACTCCAGGTATAGGGCCGAGCTTACACCTGTCTCCATCATAGACTGGAGTTGTTTTTCGGCGGTCTGGGCCTCATTGACAGCCGTACTGTACTCCTGCTGGAGCCTGGTGGCCTCGTCCACCGGACGAAGGTCCAGGCGTGACAACTCGCTTGCCGCGCTCTGCGCGTACAGTTTCGCGCCGCCGATAAGGATCACCACCGCCGCCAGGACGCCGACGGCCGCCCCTAACAGCCATGGCTTCTTGGTCGCCATGGTGGAGGCAAGCGCGAGTTCCTCCGGCACCATGTTGATCCGCACGCGGCCCTGGCCGGCCCCTTGCACCAGCAAGCCCAACGCGGAACACAGTCCCGGCAGCGCCGCCTCGAACCTCTCCCGGTCCACCGAGCCCGCCACCCGCATCCTGCTCAGACCCTGGATCACCTGCACCTGGTATTGCAGCCCTGCGGCCAGCGCCTGCGTCAGGCCCGTCATCTTCAGCGCGCTGCCCAGCGCCACCACCCGCTCGAACTTCACGTCACGCGCCAGGCTCTTGTAGTAGCCCAGCGAACGCTGAATCTCGTTTACCAGGTCGTCTAAGATCGGCTGCACCACTCGCAGTATCTGCTCCTTGTGAGCGCTGCGCCCCAATTGCCTCTTTATCTTCTCGGCCTCGGCGTTCCCCACGCCGAACTGCTCCACCAATGCGCCGGTCAGGTCGTCGCCGGCTACCAGGAGCGTCCGCACCCAGAAGCGCGGCGGATTCAGCACCAGCACGTCCGTGGTCGCCGCGCCCATGTCCAGCACAACCGCCGCTTCCTTAACCAGACCTTCGTATTCAAGGAGATTGTAGGCCGCCAGCGGCGCGTCCTGAATCACCTGCAGGTTGCCCCTCCAGGGCGCCAGCAGGTCCATCAACTCCGCCACCCTTTCCTTCTTCAGGGCGAACAGGCCAACCTCTATCTCCTCGCCCACCTCATGCTGCTCTTTGACGGGCTGGTAATCCCAGACCACGTCGTCAATGTCAAACGGGATCTGCTGCCGGGCCTCGTAGCGGATGATCTCGCCGATGCTCTCCGGCACAGGCGGCAGGTTGATGAACCGGCTGAATACCTCGCTCCCGCTCACCGCCACACAGAGGGCGTCCCCCGGAGCCACGTGATACTTGTTTTTGAATGCGATAACGCCTTCCCTGTGTTTGTCCAACAGGCTCGCCTCGTAGCCGCAGGGAAGCTCGCCGTAAATGATCTCGTCGAAAAGGTCAACGGTGATGGTGTCGCTCTTCCTGTCATAGGTGCCACGAGCGACCTTCAGCGCCCAGTCGCCGAAATCCATTCCCCATATTACTTTTGCCATTTAGCCCTCGCCTCCTTACCGCTTGCGCGGCTATGATAGCGGATGCCTGAAGTGGTGTCAAGCCGACATCAGGACCGCCTCACACCTCCCAGCCAACTCGGAAGGGCTTTCGCTCTCCCTTGCATCAACCCATTCTACCTGGGGGAACTGCCGGAACCACGTCAGTTGGTGCTTGGCCAGCCTCCGGGTGTTTCGTTTGATCAGGTTCACCGCCTGAAGCAGCGTCATCTTCCCAAGAAGATACTCCATAAGCTCCTTGTACGCAAGCGCTTGGGTGCCATGTGGGCCGAATTTCTCCAGGAGCCCCTCAACCTCGGCCAGCAACCCCTTCTCCATCATGTCATCCACCCGCCGCTCGATCCGGGCATAGAGTTCCGCGCGCGGTCGTCTCAGGCCCACCATCAGGTGCTTCAGCCGCGGGCGTCCGGCGAACTGACTCTGGCCCGCGCTTATGGGCGAGCCGGTCAGCTCACAGACCTCCAGCGCCCTGATCAGCCGTTGTACATCATTGGGATGAATCCTCGCGCCGGCTTCCGGGTCCATGACGGCCAGCCTTTCGTGCATCTTGACTCGGCCGTATCTGTGAAGCTCCTCCTGGAGACGGGCTCGCACAGCCGGATCGCCCGCAGGTGCTCTCATCAGCCCCCATATTATTCCTTTCAAATACAGGGGCGACCCGCCCACAAGAAACGGCCGACTTCCTTTCCCCCTTATCATCCGAATCGTCCGGCGCGCCATGCGGCAGAACTGCCCCACGTTGCAGCGTTCGCCGGGCTCCAGCACGTCAATCATGTGATGGGGCACCTGCGCCCGTTCGTCAGGCCCGGGCTTGGCCGTCCCGATATCCATCCCGCGGTAGACCTGCATCGAGTCCACCGAGACTATCTCTACGTTGTGGCGCCGCGCCAGCTCAAACGCCACCGCACTCTTGCCGCTCGCCGTCGGGCCGACAAGCACCCAGCACGCACCGTCACACGTCTTGGCCGGACGTGAGTCCATGAACAACAAGCCACCTCAACCTGATACTTACGTGGAGGTCGCGCCGAACCGGGCCGTCACACGGGCATCGTGGCTCATCACCGCCGCTAAGGCTTCTGAAGCGTTTGCCTTTCCCGCGTGGCCGGCGATAAAATCGCCGGGGGCACGGTACAAGGTTAGCATCCGCCGGCCGTTCCTTTCAACCGGGTTGCACCGGCTCCGTCCTGCCTTGCCCCGGAGCGGGCCGCACGGACCCGGGCCCGGCCGCCTCCATGGGAGCTATACACAATGGCAGATATCATCGCCGGCGTTGATCTGGGTGGCACCAACATCAAGGCGGGCCTTGTCACCGACACGGGAGAGGTCATCCAGCGCCACCAACGACAGACCCTTGCCGGGCACGGGCCTGAGGCCGTGGCGGCCAGGATTTGTCAGGTCGTCCACGAGTGCATACAGAAAGCAGGCATGGAGCCCTTCCGCGTCCGCGGGATCGGCATCGGCAGCCCCGGCACCATTGATCTCAAAAACGGCGTCGTGCTATTCTCGCCTAACCTGCCGGGCTGGCGCGACATCCCCCTCCGCCGCATGGTTGAAGAGGGGCTCCGCATGCCGTGCCTCCTCGACAACGATGCCAACGTCGCCGCCCTGGCCGAGCAATGGGTGGGCGCCGGGCGGGGGGCCTCCTCGCTGGTCCTCTTCACGCTCGGCACCGGCATCGGCGGCGGCATCGTCCTCGACGGGCGCATCTGGCACGGCGCCAACGGCGTGGCCGGCGAGGTCGGCCACATGAGCATCAACCCGGACGGGCCCCGCTGTAACTGCGGAAACTACGGCTGTTTCGAGGTCTACGCCAGCGCCACCGGCATGGTGAGAAGGATGCGGGAGTCCATCGCCGGGGGCGCAACAACATCTCTGGCCGCACGGCTGAGCGAATTCACCGCAGAGGATATTCACAAGGCCGCCCTCGCCGGAGACCTGCCGGCCCGCGAGAACATCGAGCAGACGGGCCGCTATCTCGGCCTCGGCGCATCCAACATCATGCACATCGTCAATCCGCAGGTCGTCGCGTTTAGCGGCGGCGTGACCGCTGCGGGGGACATGCTCATGACCCCCTTGCTGGATGAGGTGCAGAGGCGCACGCTCGAAGCTTCACGCATGAACGTCAGAATCTGTTTCGCCGAACTGCCGAACGACGCCGGGATCATTGGGGCCGCCCGCTGCTTCATGCTTCAATAAGGCTCGTGCCCTCACTCTTGCTCCTGCTCGTGCTCCTACTCGTGCTCGTGCTCTGACCCGCTTCTCCAAGCACGCCTGGCGCCACTCCCAGTTCTCCCCCCGCCATCAGGGCCGCCCGAACTGAGCCGGCCACGCGGGCAGCCGCTCCCCTCGTCAGCCCTGCCCGCGCTCGCCCCTCTCCGAAGCTCGCTGATCCAGATGCCGCTGCAAGATGAACTGCGCTGCCATCTGGTCTACGTTCTCCCTGCGCCTCCGGCCGGTCGCCCCCATCTCGGACAATGCGCGCTGCGCCTGCGCGGTTGTCAACCGCTCGTCCACCGTGACAATCTCCACATCGGCAAGCTGCCTTCGCAACTCTTTGATAAACGCCCTCACCTTGCGCGCCTGAATGCCCTCGGCCCCGTCCATCTGGACCGGCAGCCCCACCACTATGCGGCTTGCCTTCCGCTCCGCCACGACACGCGCAATGGCATCCAGCTCCGTCCCGTCGTTCCTGACGGTGGGCAGGGGATGGGCGGCGATCTCAAGCTCGTCGCTCACCGCCATCCCGATCCTCTGCTCACCGTAGTCCAATCCGATAACGACCATCTTCCCGCCTGATGCTGAGGGATCCTCGGCATCTATTCTACCCGGCGCCCGTGCGAGCGCCAACGTCGTCTTCCCCGACATAGTGGAAGTCTCGGGGAACGCCGGGGCATAGGTGGGAGGCGAAAGGCAACGGCCGGGCAACAGCGGGGCGACAGAATCGCGGACACTTAGCTTCAGTAAGACTCCAGAAAACGCAAAATCCCGGGCCCTCCGCAGCCGTCGGCACCCCAGGCTGGACAGGAGTCTAATGCCACCGGTAGACCGGCAAAAGGATCGTCCCCCCATCATCTTGAGGGTTCCCGAGGCAGATGGCCGGAACCCACCGTTTATCACCTCCCAAGACTCCGTGCGGTCCAGAAAAGGCTTGACACCCCTTGGGCCGAGCGGTAATATCTTAGCGATTTACTAATATATAATTTCCGCCGTGCAGTCGCTATCCTCTTATTTTTAGCCGCTTACGTAGAACGATGGCCCTGCATACCAGGGCGCTGCGGGAGCAAAAGGACGCCCAATGGGCGACGACGCGCAAACAACGGGAAATAACGGGAAGAGCGGCCTCGTCCGCCTTTACGGCTATCAGACTACCGTAAGCCTCGATGGCCGCGGTCGCTTCAGGCTTCCCGATGATCTTGCAGCGGCCCTTCACCGGGCTCTGGGCGCAGTCCGCCAGTCGCCCCCTTCCGAGACGCCTCCCGCGGTCTTTGAGAGGCTCTCGTTCTACTTCGTGCCTGGTCCGTTGGAGCGCATCTTCCTCTACCCAACGTGCAATATCCGCCTGGCCGTCCAAAGCTTCGAGAGTCCGCCGCCCGGCCTCAAGCCGGACGTCGTGCGGCGTGCCCGCGACTACTTCTATCTCCGCATGCGTTTCGTCGAAGCAGACCGACAGAACCGGCTCGTAGTCCCTGAGGGGCTTCGGCTGCACGCAGGGATTGACGAGCGGGTGGAGCAGATAGCACTCGTCGCACAGAACTACTGGCTGGCACTGAGTCGCACGGAACTGGTCGAAGAGCGGACCAAGGACGACTGGAAGGCGTTTGAAGAAGCCTCCCCCGACCTGCTTGATCCCGTATACCGCACCCCCGGGAGCCCCCCCGGCGGGCCGCCGCAGCCCGACCAGCAACCTTGACGCCTCTCAGCGCCGACCTGCGGGAAGCACGGTGTCCCCTCTTGTCTCACAGCGCGAGGTTGCGGTCATGCCGGGCAGACAAGCAGCTCCCTCCGAGCCGCTGCTCCACGAACCGGCCATGGTCCCGCAGATACTCGAACTCCTCCGCCCGGCTTCCGGCGATATCGCGTTGGATCTGACCGTCGGAACCGGCGGACACTCACTCGCCTTTGCCGCCGCGCTCGGACCCAAAGGCCTGCTCGTCGGGATTGACGCCGACCCGGGTGCGCTCGCAGTCGCGCGCTCTCGCCTCGAAGCGGCAGCAGAGTGCCCATTCCAGCTTTTCCACGCCCGCTTCGGCCAGGCTGCCCGCGTCGCGTGCGAAGCGGGCGTTGCGTCTTTCAATGTCGCCCTCGCCGACCTTGGCGTCGGCACCCACCAGCTCCTCCAGGCGGCCCGCGGTTTCTCCTTCGACTCCGAGAGCCGGCTCGATATGCGTTACGACGCCTCCGCCGGCCCGTCTGCATGGGATGTCGTGAACACGTCTTCCGAGCGCGAACTTGCCGACATCTTCCATCAGTACGGCGAAGAACGATACAGCCGGCAGATAGCAGCCGCCATCTGCCGCCGCCGGGCTGAGGCTCCGATCGAGACGGCGGCCGAACTGGCGGATCTGATCAGGTCAGTCGCCGCGCGGCGCACGCCGCGCGGGCGCACGTGGCGCATCCACCCGGCGACCCGCTCCATGATGGCACTCAGGATATTCGTCAACCGCGAGATCGAGGAACTCCAGGCCCTGCTGGACGTGCTGCCCGGGCTCATGGGAAGGGGCGGCCGTGCCGCGATCCTCACTTACCACAGCCTGGAAGCGCGTTGCGTCAAGGAAACCTGGCGACGCCAGGCGAAAGAAGGCGTCTGGGAAATCCTGACCCCATCCCCTCTGAAACCCGGGACCGAGCAGGTGAGGGGGAACCCCCGCATTCGAAGCGCGCAGTTACGCGCAGCGCGCCGACTCTAAGGAGTAAACAACGTGCCCGCAAAGCTTCTGTACTTCATGCTCCTTGCCACGTTCCTCGCCCTCGCGGTCGTCTGGGAGAACGCCGCCCTTCGCCGGGCCGGCTATCGGCTCGGGCAACTGCGCGCTCAAGTCGCCGAGCAGCGCGCCGAGCAGATCGTCAATCAGGCGCACTTGAGTAAGCTCAGAAATCCGCAGCGCATCCTCGACCTCGTCAAGTGGCTCGGCATGGACCTGTGCGAGCAATCTGTCGCTCAAACCACCGCTGCGCCTGAGAAGGCATCAGGACAGGACGACGCCTCAACCACCCCTGACGGGCCGAAGCCGCAGAACGCCCCGATGGCGCGCGGAGGCATGGCCGATCCCTCGGCGGTGCCCCTGGCCTCCGCCCGAATCCCTGACCCGGGCAGTGACCGCTCGAAACGATGACTGAAGACGACTCCCAGACAAGTGGCAGCCCCGCCGTCGAAGACGGAGCCAGCCCTGTCGCCGGCGCGGACGCCCCAAACGGGGCCAAGGGCGGCATGACTGTCAGCGGCGACGTTCAGGCGCCGGAGGGGCGGGCGCAAAGTCCAACGTCCCGCCCTGGCGCGAGCCGACAGCTTAAGACCAGGGCCACCGTGGCCCTGGGCCTTGTCCTGGCAGCGTTCGTCGTTCTGACCGGGCGGCTTGCGAGGCTTCAGATCGTTGAAGGCCCGGCCTACCGGCGGCTCGCGGACCGCCAGCAGGTCCTCAGCCGCGAACTCGCCGCTCAACGGGGCAACATATATGACCGCAACGGCCGCCTCCTCGCTTCCACCGTAAGGCGCTGGAGCATCTATGCCGACCCCAGGGACGTCAAGCAACCTGACGCGACGGCCGCCGCCCTCTCGCCGATCCTCGGCGTATCAGGTGGCCACCTGACGGGCCAGTTCGGACGGGATTCGTGCTTCGCATGGCTCAAGCGGCAAGTGCCCGACGCCCTGGCGGACAGGGTGCGCAGCCTGGCCTTGCCGGGCATCTACATGCGCAGGGAGTGCAAGCGCCTCTACCCGCAAGGCGCTCTGGCAGCGCAGGTGATCGGTTTCACGGATGTTGACGGCAGGGGCCTGGCGGGCATCGAAAGCCGCATGGATCCCCTCCTGCGGGGCAGGCCGGGAATGGAGAGCGTTCTCTGCGACGGCGGACGCCATCCCATCTTCTCCCCGGAAGCCATGATCGAGACTGCCCCGTTCAATGGCTACGACGTCGTGCTGACGCTGGACGCTTACATCCAGAATATTGCTGAGCAGGAATTGGCCCAGGCCGTCGAAGACCATCAGCCTGAGTCAGCGACGGCAATCGTCATGGACGTGCACGACGGCTCGCTCCTGGCGATGGCCTCCTGGCCCACCTTTAACCCGCAAGCTGCAGCTCACGGCTCCGCCCGCGCCCTGCGCGACATGGCCATCAATGATGCCTATGAGTACGGTTCGGCCTTCAAGCCCATCCCCGTCAGCCTTGCCATCGAGCGTGGCCTCACGACGCCGGACTCGCGCTTTGACTGCCACAATGGCTCGTGGCTGATCGGCAAACGCATGCTGCACGACGTCCATCCCTACGGCATCCTGACCGTCAGCGACATCATCACCGAGTCGAGCAACATCGGCGCGGCGCAGGTGAGCATGCTCCTCGGCCCGCAGGCCCTCCACAAGGGCGTCTGCAGCTTCGGCTTCGGCGCCCCCACCGGCATCGCTTTGCCCGGCGAGGTGGGAGGGATCATGCGGCCCGGAAAGCTATGGAACCAGTACAGCGTTGTGAGCGTGGCGTTCGGCCAGGAAATGGCCGTTACGCCCATCGCAATGACGCGTGCCTTTGCCGCCTTCGGCAACGGAGGCAAACTTCCCGAACCTCGCATCGTCAAAACCATAAGACACGCAAGCACCGGCGAGGTGATCTACACGGCGGGCGACCCCGTCGCGGCCGGGCAGCCCATCAGCGCGGACACCGCCCAAAAGGTCCTTGAGATGTTGCGCCGGGTGGTCGAGGAAGGCACCGCCAAATCAGCTCGCAACGATGAATACCCTCTGGCCGGCAAAACCGGCACAGCCCAGCTCCTGCGGCCTGACCGCCGCGGCTACGGCGACCGCTACCTTTCGACCTTCATCGCGCTCGGCCCCTTCCCCGACTGCCGCATCGTGATCCTTGTGACTCTGAAGGCCCCCACAAAGGGCGGCTACTACGGCGGCACCGTTGCGGCGCCGGTCGTAAAGAACATAGCGGTTAGGACGCTCAGGTACATGGAAGTGCCTCCGGCCCCGCCCGTTCAGGTTGCCGTGGACAACCGTCCCCAGGAGAAGCATGACGCCCCAAGACCGAAACCCGAGGCTTCGCAGGCTGATTGACGCCTTGCAGGTCCTGCGAGCCCTGAACAACGCTGACCCCGTCATCACGGCCGTCGCGGACGACTCGCGTTCCGTAGCGCCCGGCGCGCTCTTCGTCGCCATGAAGGGCGCGAAGGCGGACGGCCACCGCTACATCGCCCAGGCCGCCGAGCGCGGCGCGGCCGCCATCGTTTGTGAGGCCTTGCCGTCTCCCCTTCCGGCCTGTCCCGTCATCCAGGTCGCCGACTCGCGCCGCGCCCTCAGCGCCCTGGCCGACCGTTACTACGACTCGCCTGCCAGCCGCCTTCGCATCACCGGCGTAACGGGCACCAAAGGAAAGACGACCACCACCGAGATCCTCCGCGCCATCCTCACTGAGGCCGGCCGGTCCGTAGCGTCCGTCGGCACCCTGGGCTACTGCATCGGGGGCCAGTGGTTGGATTCTAACCTGACCACCCCCAGCCCCGTCAGCCTGCACGGCGCCTTCGACAGGATGATCCGTCTTGGCGTGACGGACGTGTGCATGGAAGTCAGCAGCCACTCCCTCGTCCAGCATCGCGTGGCGGACGTGCCCTTCGCCGCAGCCGTGCTCACCAACATCACCCACGACCACCTTGACACGCACGGCACGCGGGAAAACTACGCTCGCGCCAAGCGCATCCTGTTCGAAGGCCTCGCCGCGGGCTCAGTTGCTGTCCTGCCGGCCGATTGCGAGTTCTCCGAGTCATTCCGAAAAGCCACGCGGGCCGAAGTGCTCGCCTATGGCACGGACGGCCTCGTGGATGTTAAGGGCCGGATACTCACACTCGGCATGGACGGCATGGAAGTCGAGATCCGCACCCCTCTCGAAACCTACAGCGTGCGCACCACGCTGACCGGCTCATACAACTGCCTCAACATCCTCGCGGCGGCCACTGTGGCATTCGGCTTCGGCCTGGGCGGGGACCTGGTCCGAAAGGCCCTAATGGGATTCCGGGGAGTCCCCGGACGGCTTCAAAGGGTCCGCATAGCAGGCCGCACCGACCTGCCCGCCGTCTGCGTGGACTACGCCCACACTCCCGACTCGCTCGACCAGGTGCTCACCACGCTGCGCCCTCTCGTCTCGGGCAAGCTCATCTGCCTCATCGGATGCGGCGGGGACCGCGACCGGACCAAGCGCCCCATCATGGGCGACATTGCCACCAGGAAGGCCGATGTCACCGTCTTCACGGCCGACAACAGCCGCAGCGAGCGCACAGAGGACATCATCGCTCAGATGGTCGGCGGCGTGACCGCCCGCTACGCCAATTACATGGTGGAGCCCGACCGCCGGCTTGCCATCGAGACGGCCATACGGCTTGCGCCATCGCCCGATTCAATGGTCGTGCTCTGCGGGCGCGGATGCGAGCGATACCAGAAGATCGGCAGTCAGAACATCCCCTTCGACGACCGCCAGATCGCGCAAGAAATCATGGAGAAGATGCCTGCAAGGCGCAGGAAGACCGCCTGACCTTGCCGACAGCACTGAGGATGGTTCGTGAAGAGATCAAAGGCAGCAGGGACATGCAAGACACCCGAAACGGTTTCACCGCCGGGCAGATAGCCGAGGCATGCGCAGGAGCCATCCTGTGCGGCAGCCCCGCCGCACAGGCAAACGGCATCTGCACCGACACCCGCTCTCTGCAGCCGGGCCAGGCTTTCTTTGCCCTCGTGGGCACGCAACACGACGGCCACGGCTTCCTGGCCGCCGCCGAGGCGGCCGGCGCGCCCGTGCTCGTTGTCCAGCGTCCCGTCGAAGCCTGGTCCCCGTCCGCCGAAACCACGGTAATCCGGGTCTTCGACACTGCCCGGGCCCTCCTGGCCCTTGCGGCCTGGCACCGCGGGCGCCTGAAGGCAAAAGTCATCGCCGTCACGGGCAGCTACGGCAAGTCCACGGTCAAGGAGATGATCGGCGCCATCCTTGCCGGAAGCGCCCGGTGCGCCGTCGCTCCTGCGAGCTTCAACAACCGGATAGGCGTGGCCCTCAGCCTCCTGTCCGCCAAGGGTGACGAAGACTACATCGTCCTCGAGATGGGCACCAACCACCCCGGCGAGATAGAGGAGTTGGCACGCGCGGCTCGCCCCGACCTCGGCGTCATCACGGCGGTCGGCGAAGTCCACTTGGAGGGCCTCGGCAGCCTGGAAGGCGTCAGGGAGGCCAAAGCAGAGCTTATCCCCCACGTCTCACCCGAAGGGACGTTGGTCCTGAACGCGGACAACGCGCCCTGCGCTTCCCTTGCGGCGCGGTTCAGCGGCCGCACGCTCACTTTCGGCCTGACGGCGGGAACCACCGTGCGGCCGGAGTGCATTCGGCCCAGCGGTGACGGCTGGAGCTTCAGCGCCCTCGGCTGGGTCTTCGAGCTTCCAAACGGTCCGCGCCACAACGTCCTCAACGCGGCCGCGGCAATCTGCGCGGCTACCGCTCTTGGCGCGCCGGTCCGCAATGCAGTGACCGCCCTGGCCGATTTCCGCCCGCCTCACATGCGCTATGAACGGCTCAACCTCGGCGGCGTCACCTTTATCTGTGACTGCTACAACAGCAACCCGCCTGCCCTGCGCGCCGCCCTGGAGAGCTTTCTGCTCGAAAGCAACCCGGGCCGCAAAGTCGTCGTCTGCGGAGACATGCTCGAGCTTGGAGACCAGGGGCCGCGTCTCCACCAGGAACTCGGCCGCGAGCTGGCCGCCTCCGGTGTTCACGTGCTTGTGGCCGTCGGGGAGTTGGCCCGCCATCTCCTGGAAGGCTGGCACAGCCGGGCCTTTCCCGCACAGACCGCCCTCTACTTCAGGTCCGCCCGAGACGCCTGGTCTCCCCTGTGGGGAGAGCTTCGGCCGGGAGACGCGGTGCTTCTCAAGGGCTCACGCGCCGTGCGCCTTGAGGTGATCACTCAGAGCATCGCCGCATTCCTGAACTCCAGGGGAAAGGAAGCGGCCTGATGCCCCACAACGCGTTGCTCAATGCCATGTCCTCAATAGGGCTCGGCCGTCTGGAAGGCGCGGGCATCCGGTCCCTCCTGGCGTGCGTGACCGCGCTCGCGCTCTCTATCGCCCTCGGCGCACCCCTGATCGCATGGCTGAAACGGACGAAACTGCGTGAAAGGACCGAGAAGACCCCGATCGAGGACCAGGCCCTTCGCCTGAGCATAGAAAGCAAGAGCGGCACGCCCACCATGGGCGGGCTGATGGTCCTCGGCGGCGTGCTCGGGTCGTGTCTGCTCTGGGCCGACGTGCAGAGCGCCTACGTCGCCCTTGCCCTGATGAGCATGTTCGCCCTCGCCCTGCTTGGCTTCACGGACGATCAGATGAAACTTCGCGCGGCAGGCCGAAGGGGCACCGGCTTGAGGCCGCGCGTCAAGCTGCTCGTGCAGGCAATCGTCGGGGGGGCGGTCGGGGCCGCCCTGTTGCTCCAGCATCCCGCAGGCATGTCCTACTCGGTCCCCCTGGTGCCGCTTGCCGGGGTTGCCGCAGCCGTACTCTTTACGTGCTGGGCCATGTTCGTCATCGGGACGATGAGCAATGCGACCAACATCACTGACGGCCTTGACGGCCTTCTCGCGGGTCTGGTGCCGTTCGCTGCCACGGTTCTTGCAGGAGCCTGCTGGGCGGCCGGCAGCGCACCGGTTGCCGCCGGGCTCGGGCTCACCTACGTGCCCGGCGCGGAGGAACTCAGCGTCTTCTGTGGCGCACTGGCGGGCGCCTGCCTCGGTTTCCTCTGGTACAACCGGCACCCCGCCCGGGTCTTCATGGGCGATGTCGGCTCGCTGGCCATCGGCGGCGGTCTCGGCGCCGCGGCTTTGTCGGTCCGTCAGGAACTTGTCCTCGGCCTCGTGAGCCTTGTCTTCCTGGTGGAGTTCGGATCCTCGCTCTTGCAGATCGGCTACTTCAAGCTCTACGGGCGCCGCATCCTGCCCGTGGCGCCGATTCACCACGTCTTCCAGAAGCGCGGGGACCCTGAGCCGCGCATCGTGTATGGCTTCTACCTGTGGGGCGCCGTCGCAGCGCTCGCAGCGTTGAACTTGATATGCCTGTGACTGGCTTTCAGACGCGGGAGGCTTGAATGTCCGACGTAACGCTGACGGAGGCCGGCATACTGCCGCCGCCCGGCGCTGGCGCTCAGGAGGCCGACCAGGGCTGGCCGCCGAGCGTCAAGCTCACGGTGATAGTGGCCGCGCTCGCGTGCGTCGGGCTCGTCATGGTGGCAAGCGTGGCCGCCGGCGGCGACATCGCCGCGGGCACGGGCAAACGCCTCATCCTCACGGCCCTCGGTGTTGGCGCGTTCCTTGTCGGAAGGCAAGTGCCCTACCTGTGGTGGCGGCGGCACGCGCTCTTGGGGCTCAGCCTGGCGCTGATCGGCCTCGTCGCCGTTCTGGTGCCGCGCCTCGGTGCCACCATAAACGGCGCCCGGCGTTGGATCAACGTCGGCCTGCCCGTCGGGCTCCAGCCGTCCGAGTTCGCCAAGCTTGCGGCCTGTGTCTGGGTAGCCGCTTACTGCGAGCGCAACGCCTCCAGGATGCGAAGCCCGGTGCACGGGTTCATCGTGCCGCTCAGCGTAGTCGGCATTTGCTCCCTCCTCATCCTGGGCGAGCCCGACTTCGGCACGGCGGTGCTCACCGGCGCGGTGTGTACGACCGTCCTGATCGTGTTCGGCACGCGCATCGTCTACGTCCTGCTGGCAGCGGTTGCGTGCGCGCCCATTCTGCAAAGGCTCATATTCAGCGTGCCTTACCGGGCGCAGCGGGTGCTCGCCTTCCTGGATCCGTGGCGCGATCCCATGGGCACGGGCTACCAGCTCATCCAATCGAAGATCGCTATCGGCTCGGGCGGCGGGCTTGGGCGCGGGCTCGGCGCAGGGCTCCAGAAGGCGGGCTTTCTGCCCGGCGCGGACAACGACTTCATCTTCAGCGTCATTGGCGAAGAGCTGGGATTGATCGGCTGCGTGGCCGTCATCATCCTCTTCGGCGCCCTGCTCTGGATGGCCCTGAAAGTCGTCTTGCACACGCGCGATCCCTTCGGGTTCGGCCTTGCCCTGGGCCTCTCGTGCCTCCTCGGCATGCAAGCGGCCGCGCACATAGCCGTCGTGACCGGCTCGGTGCCGACCAAAGGGCTCAGCCTGCCTTTCATCAGCGCAGGCGGATCGTCCCTGGTGGCCAGCATGCTGGCGGCCGGCATCCTGGTGAACATCGCGCGCTCGGAGGAGTCTTCGGCGCGCTACAAGAGCCGGGCCTGGCAGGACGACGTGCCGGGCTATGAGCGGCTGGCCCGCCGGGCGCTGCTGGCCGTGGGCCTCACGTGCGTTGCCCTGGCGGGCAGCGTCGTCCACCGGAAAGGCAACAAAGGGTGGTAGAGATGTTCGCAGGCCGATCATTGAGAGTCATCTTCGCCGGCGGCGGCACGGGAGGGCATCTCATGCCCGGCGCGGCGATTGCAGAAGCGCTCCGGTCGCTCCTGCCGTCTTCTCGGGCGCTGTTTCTCCTCACCGACCATAAGGCGGAAAAGCATTGCCTCAGAGCGCTCGAAGGGTTTTTGACGGCCCGGCTGCCGGCCACGCCCTGGGATGGAAGTGTCAATAAGCTGCTCTTCCCCGCTCGGTCTCTGCACTCGCTCGGGCGAACGCTCGATGCCGTGCGCGCGTTCGGTCCGCAGGTCATGGTCGGGCTCGGCGGTTTCCGCTCGGTCGCGCCAATGTTGCTCGGGCGGGCGCTCGGGATACGGACCGTTCTCCTGGAATCGAACGCCGTTGCGGGCGCCGCAGTGCGGGTGCTGGCCCCGGCGGCAGACCTTGTCGTGCTTCAGTGGGAGCAAGCTGTCGCGGGGCTCAGGGCGCGGCGCGTTCTGGTGGCGGGCAACCCGGTGCGCGCAAAGCTGTTCGGAGTCCGCAAGGAAGCGGCGCTCCGACGGCTGGGACTCTCGCCCCTCAAGCGCACGCTCCTCGTCCTGGGCGGCTCTCAGGGGGCGCTCGCGCTGAACAAGACGCTCCACGAGGCCCTTGCCATGATCTACGCGAAGCGAGACGACTTGCAGGTGCTCCACCTGACCGGTGTGGACCACTTGCCGGCGGCGCTGGAATGGATGAACTCGCTTCGTGTGATGTCTTACCGGCCCATCGGATTCTTCAACCAGATGGAGGACGCGTACGCGGCGGCGGACTTCGTCCTGGCCCGCGCGGGCGGCTCCACGCTGGCGGAGGTGACTGCGCTCGGCCTGCCGGCCATCCTGGTGCCGTACCCGTACAGCGCCGGCAAGCATCAGCATGCCAACGCCGGAGTCCTTGCCGGTAGCGGAGCAGCCATCGTGCTCGACGAGTCGGAACTGACAGCGCACAGCCTGGCCGACGCCATCGTGACGCTGGCGGTGGACGCGCCGCTGCGCACGCAGATGGCGGCCTGCGCCCGTCGCATGGGCCAGCCGCGTGCCGCCCTGACGCTTGCAGCGGAGATTGCAGCGATGGCCGGCTTCGGCCTGCAACTTCCGGCACACCTGCGCAGGGCCGCTCAAGCTGGGCCGGCGCTCGGCCGCGCAGCCGAGCTTCCTCCTTCGCCGCGCGAGCGTCGGCACGACGAACGTTCAATGCGGAATCACGAGTCAGTTGACAAGACACCTTCTCAAGCAGCCTGAAAGGGGCGTGCCATGCTAAGTTGGCAAAGGTCGGGAAAACTGGACCTGTCGAACGAACACTGGCATTTCATCGGCATCTTGGGGACCGGGATGCGGTCCATGGCCACCTATGCAGCGCAATGCGGCGCCCGGGTGACAGGGTCCGACATTCAGCCGTCTTCCGCCGCCGAGGCGCTTGTGCGCCAGGGCATCCGGGTCGCCAGCCAGCACGGACGGACACTCGACCGGAGCGTCACGTTGGTGGTCATGAGCCAGGCGATTGAAGACAGCAACCCGGAACTCATGCAGGCGCGGCGGCTCGGGATGCGAGTGGTGCGCTATCCGGAACTGCTGGCCCTGCTGATGGAGTGTCAGAAGGGCATCGCAGTGGCGGGCACGCACGGCAAGAGCACCACCACCTCGATGATCGCCTACGTGATGCAGCGGGCCGGCCTTGACCCCTCCTACATGATCGGCGCGGAAGTGCCGCAGCTCGGCGGCGGCTCCCACCCCGGAGCCGGAGAGTACATGGTGGCCGAGGCCTGCGAATACAAAAGGTCGTTCCTCTGCCTCGCGCCGCACATCGGCGTCATAACCAACGTTGACGCAGATCACCTCGACTACTACTACGACATGTGGGACATCCAGGAGGCCTTCACGGAGTTCGCACGCTCAGTTGATGAGGACGGCTGCCTGATCGCAAACGCCGACGACGACAACACGCGGACCGTCATGGAGCAAGCGGACGTGCGAACTGTGACGTACGGGATTGACGACAAGAAAGCCCACTACCGCGCCGAGCGTCTCTGGCGGGCGAAGGTGCACAGCAACTTCGACCTGGTCTGCCGGGGAAAGAAGGTAGACCGCTTCGCCACGAAGCTTTTCGGCACGCACAACGTCCTTAACGCCCTTGCAGCCGTGGCCGCCTGCCATGAGGCAGGCGTAGACTTTGCCCAGATCAAGGAAGCGCTGGCCGACTTCGATGGCGCCGCCCGTCGGGTGGAGATGATCGGCAACCCGTGGAACGTGGCGATTATAAGCGATTATGCCCATCACCCGCGGGAGATCTCTGCAAGCATTGCGGCGATGCACCAGCGGTTTCCGAACCAGCGGATCTTTGTCATCTTCCAGCCGCACCAGCATTCGCGCACGCGCAAGATGCTCCCTGAGTTTGCGGAGGCCTTCCGCACGGCCTGGGTGACCTACGTGACGGATATCTATGCAGCGCGCGACTCGCAGGAAGACCGCCGCTCCGTCAGCGCGCTGGACCTCGTGCGCCAGATGAACCACATCGGCCTGCTCGCCCACTACGTGCCCGAATTCCACGAGATAGAGCAGATCATCGTGGGCGACGTGATACCTGATGACGTGGTGCTGGTCATGGGCGCCGGCAACATCAACGAGGTTGCCCACAACATCATCCCCAAGATAGCGGAAAAGGGCCGGCGCCAAATCGCGGCCTGATGCCTGGCATGGAAAAGAACATCCATTTGGGGCAGCTCACGACCTTCCGCATCGGCGGCACGCCTGTGCGGTTCGTGCATCCGCGCAACGAGGCGAGCCTGCTGGCGGCGCTGGCGGAGTGCCGCCGCGCGAGCCTGCCCTGGCGTGTATTAGGGGGTGGCTCGAAGCTCCTCGTTGACGAGGGCCGGCTCCCCTATGCGGTGGTCCGTGTCCATGCTCCGGGCTTCGACGGCATCGAGCGAACGGGCCGGGCGTCGGTGCGCGTGGGGGCAGGCGTCCCCACCGGCAGGCTCCTCACCTTCTGCCGCGACGCAGGGCTCGGCGGGCTGGAATTCATGGTCGCCCTGCCGGGCACTGTCGGCGGCGCCGTAGCGGGGAATGCCGGCGCCTGGGGCAAGGAAATCTGCGCCCTGGTAAGCCGCCTGCGCGTGGTCACTCCCGACGAGGAAGTCGCCACGATACCCCGCGCACGGATTGAATACTCCTACCGCCAGACCGAACTCAAGGGCGCCGTCATCACGGAGGCTGAGTTCGACCTGAGCCCGCGGGACTCCAGGCTCATCGCGCTGCAAATGGCGGAGTACGCCCGAGCCCGATCCGAGCGGCATCCGATGTCCGAACGGAGCGCCGGCTGCGTATTCAGGAATCCGCCGGGCGTCTCGGCGGGAAAGCTGCTGGATGAGTGCGGGCTCAAAGGGCTCATGGTGGGCGACGCCCAGATCTCCGTGCGTCATGCGAATTTCATAATCAACCGCGGCAAGGCCGCGTCGGCCGACGTGTTGCGCCTCATCGAGGTGATGAGGGCGGCCGTGCGGCATGCGTTCGGCATAGAGCTTGAACTGGAAGTGCGCCACTGGCCTGCGACTAACGCGGCCTGACGCGCCGGGCTTTGCAGGAACAGCATTGCCCGACAGGGACTGACTTGCAGCCGGCCGAGAAACTATTCGTTCGCTTTGCGGGCACGACAGAGGCCCTGACACACCATACGGAGGAATCATGAGCCACGATGGGAAGCTGAGAGTTGCGGTCCTGATGGGCGGCCTGAGCGGCGAACGCCAGGTCTCGCTGAAATCAGGCAAGGCCGTCGCCAAGGGGTTGACGGAAGCCGGGCATGAGGTCATCTCGTACGACGTGACCGACCCCTTGCTTCCGGGCCTTCGCGAGATTGCTCCGGACGTGGCGTTTGTCGCCCTCCACGGCGCGTACGGTGAGGATGGGACGGTGCAACTCATCTTGGAGAACATGGGCATTCCGTACACCGGCAGCGGCCCGGAGGCGAGCCGCATGGGCATGGACAAGCTTGCCTGCAAGCGGGCCTTCGTCCGCCATGCGATCCCCACGGCAGATTATTTCGCCGTCGGCCCGGCCCAAGACGTCGAAGCCATCAGCGCTCAGGCGAAGGCGTTCGGCTACCCGCTCGTGTGCAAGCCTGCTGCAAGCGGCTCCAGCCTCGGCGTGAGCATCATCAGGAAACCCGAACAACTCCCCGGCGCCCTGAAGAGCGCCCGCGAGCATGGCGACGCGGTTCTTATTGAAAGGTACATCCACGGGCGCGAATTCACCGTGGGCCTGCTGGAAGGGGCAGCCCTGCCGATGATAGAGCTGGTCGTGAGCCGCGAGTTCTTCGATTACGCCGCCAAGTACGAAGATGAGAAGACCCAATACGTGACGCAGGTCTCCCTGCTGCCGACGCTGTATCGAAAGGCCTGCGAGGCGGCGGAAGGCGCCTATGCTGCCCTGGGCTGCCGGCACGTGGCACGCGTGGACCTGATTTACGGCCACGACGGCAACCTGTACGTCCTCGAGGTGAACACTATCCCCGGCTTCACGCCCCGCAGCCTGCTGCCACTGGCCGCGGCACAAGCGGGGGTCCCCTTCGTGATGCTCTGCGACAGGATCGTGCGCGCCGCACTGCGCGACGCGTCGGAACAGGCGAAACGACGCAGCCTTACCGCCTGACAGCTCAGCTTAAGGTTCCAGACCATGCCCAAACCTGGCAAAGCAATCCTGAAGAAGCTTCGGGAGCTGCTCTCGAAGGTGCCCCCCACTGCTCTCCTATGGGCCGCGGCCGTGCTGCTTGCAGGGGTCGCGCTCGTGCTTGGATCCCGCACGGTATGGCGCAGTATCGTCCGGCAGCCACAATTTCGCGTACACGCCCTCGCCATTGCGCCCGCCGACTACCCGGAATACATAGACGGCGCTCGGATGACGCAGGATGTTCGCAGCCTTCTGAGTCGCGTGCCCGGCGACAGTTCCATCTTCGACAAGCACCTCGCCCTCGCGGTTCAGCGCCAGCTTCGCAACTGTCCCTGGGTGCTCCGGGTGAACAGCGTGCACAGGGAGATGCCGAACAGCCTGGAGGCGGGCCTCGTCTTCCGCAAGCCGGCGGGGATTGTCTCCATGGGCGGCCGGCAGTACATGGTGGACGGGCAGGGCTACTGGCTGCCCGCCAAACTGTTCAAACGGCCCCGCGAATGGCGCGGGCAGTGCCTGCCCCTCATCGTGGACAGGATGCTGCGGACGCCGCCACCGGTCGGGCAGGCCTGGGACGGCGCACGCCTTGCCGTGGGGGCCCGGCTCTCGGAGTTCTTCCGCGAGAAAGGCGTGCTGAAAAAGCTGGACCTGGCGGTGATAGACGTGACCGGCGTGGGCCGGCCGAACGAGCCGGACGTCGTGCTGACGACCGCTGACGGTGCCCAGATAAAGTGGGGCACGTCGTCGGTCTATTCCTTGGTCGGCGGACTGCCGCGGCCTGCTTTCCTGGTGCCGGACGCTGAGAAGCTTGCGATGCTTTTGAGCAAGTTGGACGACTACCCCGACCTGCAGGGCATCAAGTACGTGGACCTGCGCTTCCGGGGCCGGGTAGTTTTCGCCGAAGACAATTGACGGCCCCCCGGCCGCCTGCCTTGTCGTATCTCCTTGGCGCACAACCTCGTGCAATCGCCCGCCGGCGTTCAAGCCGTGCCGTCTTTGACCCGTGACGGGCTGTGTTCCTATAATGACGGACGCCGTTCACGGTTCTTGCGAGTGTTGGGACTGGCGCGCCCCGCCAAAAAGCAAAGCGCCGGAGTTCAACGCGGAGCACGGCTCTGATGGAAGCCAAGCTGATACCAGTGATGGGCCTCGACGGCCACGAAGAGATTCCGCTCTCCGCGTCGCAGGAGGTCGTGATCGGGCGTGGAGACTCGTGCATCATCCGCCTTATGCACGGCAAAGTCTCGCGCACCCACTGCCGGATCGCGTTTGAGAACGGCTTCTACACGGTTGAGGACCTCGACAGCAAGAACGGCACCTGGATCAACAACCGCAGGATCCACAAAGCCATACTCTTCCATCACGACCGGCTGACGGTGGGCAGCGCGGAGTTCCGGTTCGTCCTCGAAGGCGGCATGGGGGAGGAGAGCACGCACATCACTATGGACGGCGAACGGGACCTGAACTTCGAGACGGAGATCAGGGAACCGGCCGACGCCCACACCCCGTCCTCGTTTTTCCTGGAACTGCCGAAGACCGACGCGAGCGGCCGACAGGAGGAACTCGAGAAAGAGCTATCGGCCGTCTGCAAAGTCATCAACAGCGTCAACGCCGAGCACCACCTGGACGAGCTGCTCGAGACCATCATGGACAGCGTGATGGAGGTCACGGGGGCGGACCGCGGCTATCTGATCGCCGCCAAAAAGCTGGGCGGGGTCCTGATGCCGCTGGTGAGCCGCAACCGGGAGGGAATCCCCACCATCGCGCGAAACACTTTCAGCCGCAGCATCGTCTCAGAGTGCTACGAGAGCGGCGATTCCATCCTGCGCTCCGACCCCACGAGCGACTGCGACGCCAGCGAGAGCGTAGTCGTGCAACAGATACAGAGCATCATGTGTGTGCCGATGCGGGACGACAAAGGCTGCGTGGGGGTTATCTACGTTGACAACGTGGTCGGCTCTCGTCAGTTCACCAAACGCGACCTGAAGGTGCTGACGGCCATCGGAAACCAGGGAGGCATCGCTATCCGCCGGGCTCAGCTTGCGCGCCAGGTGGAGGGCCTCTTCCGGGACGCCATGCGGACCATCATCAGCCTCGTCGAGGTGAAGGACGAGTATACCTACGGCCACAGCGAACGCGTGACGGCTGTGGCGCTCCGCCTCGGCGATCTGGTCCAAGGCGACAAACCCGACATGAGGGATATTGAGATCGCGGGCCTGCTCCACGACGTGGGCAAGCTCGCCGTGCGCCTTGACATCCTGCAAAAGCCGCAGAGCCTGACCGACTCCGAGTACGAAGCCGTCAAGCAGCATCCAGTGACCGGGGCCACGATTCTGAACAACGTGGACAACGCCGAGGGGATCGCCGCCGGCATCCGCCATCACCACGAGTGGTGGAACGGCTCGGGATATCCAGACGGCCTCGCTGCGGAGAGCATACCGCTGCTGGCCCGCATCCTGGCGGTTGCCGACGCTTTTGACTCCATGGCATCCGAGCGGCCGTACAAGAAAGTGCTTCCGCAAGAGGAGATCATGTCCGAACTGGTCGGCGGCGGCGGCACGCAGTTCGACCCCACGCTCATCAACCTGTTCGTTGACGCCCTCCGGCACGACGAAGTCTTCAGGAATCGCGTCAACGCCATCTACCGCCATAGCGGCAACGTGGGACAGGGCAAAGGACCGTTCGACTGACAGACGGCCCGCTGCGAGGGCGGGGTCGAGCCAGGGGGCACGCTTGTCCGGGCCGGGGCGTGCGTCGCAAGACGGGGCCACGCCATACTGACCAAACTGGCACCGATCATATGAGCGCCGTCTTAAGAGCCTCTAACAGAATGCCGCGTGAGCCGCGTTGCGCCTCCGGCTGGATGGATGCAAGCAAAGGCGACGACGCCGTGCCAGGGTCAGGCACGGCGAGGCGGCTTTGCGCAGCAGGTGCCAGCCCGAGGCGCAACCCGAAGGGACGGGCGGCTTTCGCCGCATGCCGGTGTCGCTCGGGCTTGTCGCATTGGTCTCCTATGCGCCGCGCCCTCGCTCCTTGGCCTGCGGCCCAATCCGCTCCGTCGCGGCCACGGGGCATTTTGTTAGAGGCTCTAAGAGTCTCTGACAGCAGCTATGCCCCGCTCTCCCGGCGGATCTTTCTGGGAATTGTCCTCTTTGCCCTCGTGGGCTGGACAGGCTGCGTCCCCCCTCGCCCGCCGCCTCCGCCTTTATCCAGGGACGTGGTAATCGAGTTGGTGCGTGCCCAGTCGGGCACTTTTCGTTCGGTCAAAGACGGCGACATCGCCCTGAACATCACGACAACGGAGGACGGCAAGGTCAGGAGCCTGCCAAGCCTGGGCGGGGGGATCGGGTTCAACGCGGAACTGCCGGGCCTTTACCTGGTCGCCACAAAAGTCACAAAAACCATCTTCACGCTGAGGGCGCGTGGGCAGCAATTCTGGCTTGCTCTCCCCCGGACGAACGAATTGGTCATCGGCGGGCCGCCAGCCTATGCGAAACTTCCGTGGTTAATCCGGCCCGACGAAGTGCAGGGCTTCTTCGCCGACCCGGAATGGCTGGGCCTCACCTGGGCCGGCACAACGATGACGGTGGAAGAGGACAACTACCGGTTCGACATCTTCACGGCCGGAATCCTTCGCCGCCAGGTCCTTGTGGGCCGGCGCCTGGTTGTCCTCAGGTCCGTCCGGCGCTATGATGCCCTCCAGCGGCTGGAGACCGAGATAGACCTGGCGGACTACGAACTGTCCGACGGCGCGCTCTTCCCGCGCCGCTTGACGGTAGACCGCCCGCTCAACGGTGTCAAGGTGGAGCTTGAGCTGAGCGATCCGAAACTCAATGTTGACTTCCCGGCCAAGACGTTTCTCCCTCCGGACCTGCCCGGATGGAAGGTGATTGACCTGGACCACGAGCCGATCTCGGCGGTCAAAGGGTTCGAGGAATAGTGATGGGCACCCGGGCGCAGCCCAACAAGCGCACCGCCGGCACGAAGCCGTACGGCCTTATTTGCGACGCCTTGTGCGCCCGCGGCGTGGCCGAGGGCGAGCCGCCATCCGGGCCGGCAGAGCCGCCCCGATACGACCAACCGAGACTGATCCGGTTCTGTCGCCGACTGGGGGCCGTTCCCCGGGGGAGCCGGGGACGCCGGGCTGCGGCAGCAGTCGAGGAAGCCGTGGGGCGCATGGCGGCAGAGACCGGGCTCGACCCGGCCGAGGCGTATGCCGCGGCCCTGGCCTTCTGCTCCGGCGACGGCCCGGACGCGGTATGCGGAGAGACCCCGCGCTGCTCAGAATGCCCCGTGCGGGCGTATTGCGACTACCCCGAGCGCCACCCAACCATCAAGGACCTGCCGGCGTCGGACCGCCCGCGCGAGCGGTTGCTGCAAGCGGGCGAAGAAAGCCTCAGCGACGTCGAACTCCTCGCCATCATTATCCGAACGGGGTCGCAGGAAGCGACCGCGCTTGAGCTGGCCGGGCGGTTGCTGAGCAAGTTCGGAAGCTTCCGCCGGCTGGCAGCAGCCACGGCGGGCGAACTCACCCGGGTGCACGGCATAGGCAACGCGAAAGCATCCCAGATCAAGGCCGCCCTTGCCATCGCTCGCCGCTACTCGAGCGAGCGCGTGACTCCCGGCATGGCGATCACCGGAAGCGAGCAGCTCTTCCGGTACATGCGGGAGAAGCTCTACGGACACAAGAAAGAGTATTTCTACACCTTGCTGCTCGACACCAAGCACCGCATAATCCGAGAGGAGCAGGTGGCCGTCGGCTCGCTCAACGAAAGCGTCGTGCACCCGCGCGAGGCGTTCAGCTCGGCCGTGCGCGACAGCGCGGCCAAGGTCATATTTGTGCATAATCACCCGAGCGGCAATCCCGAGCCGAGCCCCGAAGACCGCCGCCTGACCGCGCGGCTCTGCCAGGCTGGCAGCCTGGTCGGCATCCAGGTGCTCGATCATATGATCGTCGGCCATGAGACGTATTTCAGCTTCGCCGAGCACGGGCTCCTCGGGCAGCCGGGCGGGCCGTCTTCGTGAGCAGCGCTCTCTCTATGCGCGGCACCGAGCCATGCGGGTGATACTGGAACATGACGGGCGCGACGAGCTGCTGACAGAGTTCGAGCACTACCTCGGGCGCAGCGGCGGGGCCTTCTTCGAGCCGGGCCGGGCGATCACGGCAGGGCGGGCGCCCGCCCGCATAGACTGCATGGGGGGCATCGCGGATTACAGCGGCTCGGTCGTTTTTGAGGGGCCCCTCCGCGAGGCCGCCGTTGTGGCCTTCCAAGAGCGGGGTGACAGCGCGCTCAGGGCCCTGAGCGTGTCTCCCGCCGGAGCCGAGCGGCCGCGCGAGGCCGAGTTCGACCTGCGATCGTTCCGCGATGCGAGCGGGCGCACCAGGGCCTACGCCGAGCTGTGCGCTCTTTTTGCGCGCGACGAGAGCAAGGCATGGTCCGCCAACGTGCTCGGCGCGGTGGCCGTACTCGAAAACGAAAGCGTGCACCGGTTCGAGCGCGGCGCGAACTTGCTCCTGTGGCGCGCCCTGCCGCTCGGCGCGGGCGTTGGGAGCAGCGCGGCCATGCAGGTGGCCGCGATGTTCGCCCTCACCGGCGGGCTCGGCATCCAGTTGCCGGGGCTGCGCCTGGCAGCGCTGGCGCAGGCCGTCGAGAACAAGGTGGTCGGCGCGCCGTGCGGCATCATGGATCAGGCGACCTCCGCCCTTGGAGAGGCGGGCAAGCTGCTCGCCCTGCGTTGCCAGCCGTGCGAACTGCTCGGCCAGCATGAGCTGCCGGAGGGCGTGAAGGTCGTCGGGATCAACAGCCGAGTCCACCACAGCGTGGCGGGCGCTGCATACGCGACCGCGCGCGTCAGCGCCTTCATGGGACTGAAGGCAATCCTGACTGAGAAGGCAAAGCGCGGCGAGCCCATCACGGAAGCAGACAGCTACCTGTGCAATATCGCCCCCAGGGACTACGTCCGGCAGTACCGTCACCTGATACCAGAGCGCATGGCGGGCGCTGATTTTCTGAAGGAGTTCGGCGAAACGACCGATCCCGTGACGCGCGTGGACGCGAGCGGTGCCTACCGGGTGCGCGCCGGCACGGATCACCCCGTTTTCGAGCACTATCGGGTCAGGACTTTCATCGAGTGCATGGACCGAGCGTGCGCAGGCGACCGAACGGCCCTTGTCGAGGCGGGCGGGCTGATGTATGCCAGCCATTGGTCCTACGGGTGGAACTGCGGCCTGGGCTGCGAGGAAACGGACTTGCTCGTTAGCCTGGTGCGGAGGCGCGGGCCCGAGCAAGGGCTCTACGGCGCGCGCGTCTCAGGAGGCGGGTCGGGCGGCACCGTGGCAGTCCTGGCGGAAGCGGGCGCAGCCGATGCCATCGCCGAGGTCGCAGCGGAATATGAAACTCGGACGGGCCGACGGCCCGATGTTTTCGACGGCACAAGCCCCGGCGCTTACGCGTTCGGACTGCGCCGATACCGCCTGGAATAGGACAGCGAAGGTGAAGAAGCTCGATCTGCTCAAGGCTATTTACGGCGCCCTCCAGTGGGACAAGCTCTACGAGGCCATGCCGGACATAAGCCGGCAAGAGGTGGACGAATTCTTCCAGGAGATGCGTGAGGGCCTCGGAGAGGAGGCTCGGATGTCTCCGGAGGCGGCGTCGAAAGTGGCCGGAGCGGACGCATTGCTGTACGCCGACGGCGCGTCGAGCGGAAACCCCGGCCCGTCGGGCATCGGCATCGTGCTAACCTCGCCGGCCGGCGAGGAGGTGCTCGCCTGGGGGGCTTCGATAGGCCGGGCGACGAACAACGTGGCGGAATACCGCGCCGTCATCGAGGGCCTGAAGCGAGCGCTGGAGCTGAACATCCGGAGCATACGCGTCCTCTCCGACAGCGAATTGCTCATCCAGCAGTTGCGGGGGCGCTATAGGGTCAAGAATCCAGGGCTGAAGCCTTTGCACGCCGAAGCAATGGGCCTCTTGGGGAGGTTTGAGCACTGGGAGGCCGAGCGCGTCGGCCGAGAGAAGAACCTCAAGGCAGACGAACTCGCCACTCAGCACACCAAGGCCCGTAAGGCCTGACAGCGGGCGGCGTTCAGGTGACTAACGTGGTGTCTCGAGGGGTGGCTTCGGGGTCGCCCGGCGCGAGGGAGAAATCGGAGGGAAGCTCCTGCTCGGTCTGAGCAAAGGCCGGGCGGCTGCGCCTGAAGGCCTCCACCACGATCGGATCGAATTTGGACTCCGACTGATCGGATATCATCTCGGCCAGTTCGTCCGGCGAAAGCCAGTCGGCGCGATAGACCATCGGCGTGCGCCAAACGTCATAGTAGTCCGCCAGGCTTACGATGCGCGCGCTTAACGGTATCTCAAGTCCTCTCAGGCGGTCGGGAAAGCCGCTTCCGTCCCAGCGCTCGTGGTGGCTGGCGGTCACTTCAGCCGCCATGTGGATGAAGCCGTTTCCCTCGGACTTAAGCTGCTCCAGGGCGGAAAGGCAGATGTCTCGGCCCATGATGGTATGGGTCTGAAGCAAGGCGTCCTCGTCGGGCGTCAGGTCGTCCGGCTTCAGGAGGATGGAGTCGGGCAAGGCCAGCTTGCCGATGTCGTGCAGAAGCGCGGCCTCGGGAATGTTGTCAAGGAAGTCCTGCGAGATGAAGGGGGCATAGGGAGAGCGGCTGGCCAGCTCGCCGGCGATGATCTGGGAATACCTGGCCACGCGCTCCGGGTGCACGTGAGGGTGAGGCGTGCAGAACTCTGCGAGCCTGCAAACAGCGCCTATGAGGGCGCCGCGGGTCTTGTGCAGAGCGCTCAGGCGCTCCTCGACCAGTTCCTCGACCAGGCGCTGCGTCTGAAGCTCGGCCATCTCCCGCTGGCGTCGCTTGAGGGCCGTGCCGGCGGAGACACGGACGCTGTCGGCGTCCACCGGTTTCAGCAAGCAGTCGTACGCGCCCCTTTTCAGGCAGTCTATCGCGGTAAGGAGGCCCTGCTCGGCGGCGGTCATTATGACGACCGTGCGTGGCGCTTTGGGGGCCAGTTTCTCCAGGAGCACAAGGCCGCTTTCATCGGGCAGGCGCACGTCGAGTATCACGAGGGCGAACGGGCCCTCGCTTTGAAGCATGCGCTCGGCCGTTTCTACGGTGGAGGCCTGATTGACCTCAGAATAGCCGGCAACCTGGAGGGCGCGGGCGATCTTCTGACGCGCGATGGCGTCACCGTCCACAATGAGTATCCCAGGCAAGGACTGGCACGCTGCCATTTCAGGCCCAACGGAAGAAAGAATCAGAAAGAACAGACTGCAACATGGGAGGGTAGATGCAATTGGCGTGCCCTACCACTCGGCACGCCCTATCGTTCGGACCGGGATGCGGTCTACGCTCGAGCTGGAACGATGAGGCCAGCCAAGTTGAGGGCGGCAGGCAAAGGAGCCGGCTGACGTTACAGGCCGTGAATGAAAACTCCGGCGCACCGATTCGGGTGCCGGGGCCGACGTCTACGCTCCACTCGGTCGCAACGCTCTGCGACAGCGGCCGATGTGGCGCACGCTCAATCCGCCTCCGCCATCCTCCTTCGCTGAAGCTTCGGAGGACGAAGGGCTACGACGGATTGGGCGTGGCACCCAGTATTCTGCGGGCCGCATGTCCGGGCGGGGAGGCGGGCTGCGCACAGAGGGGCGTCCGCCGCTGGCGGACGCGGAGAGCAGGAGAGCAGGTGAAAGAGGAGCATAAACCCAAACAACCAACGACGGAGGCGGGGGCTGTGCTTTGAGGAGCACTCAGGGGCCGGCTCCGCCGGCACTCCGCGGGGTGGGAGGTCTCCGGGCGGCCCGAGGTTCCTCATCCCGCGCACGGGATTCGGAACGACAGGGCCTCGCGGCTGCGGGAACTCAGGGCCGGGCCGCGGGCGAAAGCGGCGGTCCTGGCGCGGCTGCGGAGGATAGCCGGGGCCCAGACAAGCACCACGGGGAGCGGTCAGTCCAGAACCTGCTGTGAGAACTTGCCCGTCTTCCGGTCGCGGAGGATGACCTTCGTCTTGCCCGTGGGCATGCGCTCCTGCTTGACGACGATCTGGCCTTCGCGCTCGACCTTGGGAGGGCTGATGCGCTTTGTCTTCCCCCCGCGCCACTCGGCCAACTCCACCGGCTCCCACTTTCTCGATTTTGCGGAGCGATAGCAGGCGTCTACGACAGCGTTGACGACGTAGCCGTCGTAGAGGGTCTCCACGGGCTCGCGACCTTCGTCGAGCGCGTTGAGCATGTCATCAAACATATCCGAATAGCCGAGCGCGCCCGGCTCGTCGCCGACGGGGAAGAGCCAGCCTGACTCGGTCTCGGCCTTCTCGGCTACGTAGCCTTTCTTCCCGCCGGAGGTAAACATTTCGAAGCCGGTGCGGAGCCAGTGGTTCAGCCAGATGGTGCCCTCGGTGCCGGAGACCTCGTCGCGCAGGTCCATGCCGCCGCGGAAGGCCCAGCTCACCTCGAACTGGCCGACGGCGCCGCTTTCAAACCGGACGAGGCCGATGCCGTGGTCTTCCGCGCTGATGGGGTGAACGAGCGTGTCCGTCCAGCACATCACCTCGACCGGCCGGTTCCCTTTGCCGACGAAGGAACGCATTATCTCCACGCAGTGGCAGCCCATGTCTATGATGGCACCTCCGCCCGCAAGCTCGGCGTCCCAGAACCAGGGGCTGTGCGGGCCGGGGTGAGTCTCGCGGGAGCGCACCCACAGCACGTCGCCGATGGCGCCGCTGCGGACGGCCGCCACGGACTTCAGCGTCTTGGGCGTGTAGACCAGGTCCTCAAGGTAGCCGCCGAAGACGCCGGCTTTCTCGACGGCCGCGAGCATGCGGGCGGACTCTGCGGCGTTGCGGCCGAGGGGCTTTGTGCAGAGGACTGCTTTGCCGGCGGCGGCCGCCTTGCAGACGGCTTCCTCATGGAGGAAGTTCGGCAGCCCCACGACCACGACGTCGGTGTCGGGATGATTGACGGCTTCGTCAAGGTCCGCCGTCCAGCGCTCGATGCCGTAGTCTTTCGCAAATTGGCGGGCGCCCTTCCTGGTGCGAGAGCAGATAAGTTCGACGCGGTCGCGGCTGCGCCTGCCGTTCAGGACCCTGGTGTAGAACATCCCGATGAAGCCGCCTCCGAGCAGGGAAATCCTGTGCATGGCCGCCCTCCTCTCATTGCAGCAACCGCATTACGTGCGAACTGCCGGACGCACGCGAAGATTACCGTCGGGAGGGGGAGTTGTCAAAAGGCGGGACTACGGCGGGCAGGCGGGGTGTCGCCGAAAGGGCGACAGTTGGTCGAGGTCGGTCAAGGAGGGCGCCCTCGACGGCGGATTGTCGGCTAAGCGCCGACAATGTAGTCGAAGTCAGCTAAGGAGACTGCCTTCGACGGAATGGCAGAGACGGCATGGGCAAACGGCAGGAGCACGACGACGAGGACGAGGGGCTGTCGCCGAAGGGGGCGACAGCTGGTCGAGGTCGGTCAAGGAAACCGCCCTCGACGGAATGAAGCAAGGACGAAAGGCGAGGCCCTTCTTCGCCATCCTCCTTCGCTGAAGGCTTCGAGCGTTCGCCTGGGGCGATCGCGACCAAAGGCTACGAAGGGTAAACTTTGAAACCGGTTGGGGGCTCTGGTAAGATTGGCGACCTTAACAAGTCCGAATCGGAGGCACGATGGCCGATCGTCCTCTCAACATGCAGCAGCTCATCCTGACGCTCCAGAACTACTGGGCGGATTACGGGTGCGCCATCGTGCAGCCCTACGACGTGGAAAAGGGCGCGGGGACGTTCAACCCGGCGACCTTCCTGCGGGCGCTCGGCCCGGAGCCGTGGAAGGCGGCTTACGTGGAGCCGTCGCGGCGGCCCGCTGACGGCCGCTACGGCGACAACCCGTTCCGCTTCCAGAAGCACTACCAGTTCCAGGTGATCGTCAAGCCCGCGCCGGCGGATTCGCAGGAGATATACCTCGAAAGCCTGCGGCGGCTCGGCATTGACCTCGTGGGCCATGATGTTCGGTTCGTCGAGGATGATTGGGAGTCCCCCACGCTCGGGGCGACAGGGCTGGGCTGGCAGGTGTGGCTGGACGGATTGGAGATCACGCAGTTCACCTACTTCCAGCGGGTCGGCGGGATAGACCTGGACCCGGTGAGCCTGGAGCTGACCTACGGCATCGAGCGGATTTCGATGTTCCTGCAGAACGTCGGGAACGCCTTTGACCTTGAGTGGGCGCCGGGGGTCACCTACAGGGAAGTCCACCACGAGGACGAGGTTGAGTTTAGCCGCTACAATTTCGACGAGGCGGACACGGCAGCGCAGTTCAGGCTCTTCGACATGCATGAGGCGGAGTGCAAGCGGTGCCTGGAGAAGGGGCTCGTGATGCCGGCCTACGACTTCGTGCTGAAGTGCTCACACGCCTTCAACCTTCTCGACGCGCGGGGGGCGATCAGCGTGGCGGAGAGGACGAAGTACATCGGGCGTGTGCGGGGGTTGGCGAGCAAGGTAGCGGCGGGCTACGTCGCGCTCCGGGAACGGCTGGGGCATCCGTTGCTGGGGCGGTGAGTTCAACACCGAGACGCCGACACGCCACAGTCCGCCGTACGGCGCCTCGCAGTATAGCCATGCTCGGCTGATTCAGGGCTATTGACGGGCACTATCGTTCCCTGCTACCATATCGGTTAACTCCGTGAAGCAAGGCGAAGTGAACGTGGCTCATATCAGACAGGCGGACATTCAGTTCGGGCTCGCAGCGGTCGCCGTACGAACGGGCCGACGTCGGCCCGTCGCGTCCGCTTCGTCTGCAAGCTAAGGGTCAGAGGAAACAGGTCCAAGCGACGCCACGGGTGGGCGACGGCCCATCTGTGGCGTTTTTGTTTCCATTGTGCATCCGCAAGAGATGAAACGGAGTCACCTATGACGCAACACAACGATGCCCCGCCGCAGCGCTATGACCCCTCGGCGGCCGAAGCTAAATGGCGCGCCGAGTGGCAAGAGCGCGGGCTGCACCAGTTCGATCCGCAAAGTGGCCGACCAAGCTTCTCTATTGATACACCTCCACCTACCGTCTCCGGCGCGCTCCACGTCGGACACGTCTTCAGTTACACCCACACCGACGTAGTCGCGAGGTTCCAGCGCATGCGGGGCAGGAACGTCTTCTATCCCATGGGCTGGGATGACAACGGCCTGCCCACGGAACGCCGCGTGCAAAGCCTCTTCAAGGTGCGCTGCGACCCCTGCCTACCGTACGAGGCAGACTTCCGCCCACAACCAGAGGCTGGCCGGATCGTGCCCATCAGCCGGCGCAACTTCCTGGAGCTATGCGCGAGAACGTCAGCTCAGGACGAAAGCGCCTACGAGGAGACATGGCGCCGCTTAGGGCTGTCGGTCGACTGGACTCGAACTTACAGCACCAATGACGAACGGTGCCGGGGCGTCTCGCAACTTGCTTTTCTCGAATTGGTGCGGGCGGGAGAAGCATACTCAACGGATGCTCCATCAGTCTGGGACGTGGACTTTCAGACTGCCGTCGCGCAAGCGGAGACGGAAGAGCGCGAAGTGGCGGGGCTCGAGTTCAGACTGCGCTTCGGCCTTGGAGGCGGCGGCCATCTTGAGATAATGACAACGCGTCCAGAGTTGCTCGGAGCGTGTGTCGGCGTGGTCGTGCATCCTGAAGATAGTCGTTACGCCTCTCTGGTGGGACGTACTGCGATAACGCCCTGTTACAAGACCCCCGTGCCGATCTTCGCCCACGCACTGGCCGAGCCGGAGAAAGGGACCGGCGCTCTCATGGTCTGCACGTTCGGCGATGCAACAGACGTCTCGTGGTGGCAGGACTTGGGCCTTCGGACCCGGATCGTCCTCGGCCGCGACGGCAGGATTCTGCCCGCTCGTTGGGGGACGCCCGGCTGGGAGTCGCTGGACACGGCGGCAGCTCAGGCATTCCATGATCAGATCGGTGGCCTGCCAGCACGAGACGCCAGGATGGAGTTCCCGAGACTCCTTGCGGACCCAAGAGCCGGGGCAGACGGGACAGACATGGCTCCGCTGGAGGGAAAGCCGAGACCCATTCGGCAGACGGTGAAATTCTACGAGAAAGGCGAACGGCCCCTGGAGATTCTCCTTGCACGCCAGTGGTTCATCCGGCTGATGGATAAGAAGGATGCATTGCTGGAGCAAGGCCGCAAAGTCCGCTGGCACCCCCCGTTCATGCGCCAGCGATACGAGCAGTGGGTCCAGGGACTGAAAAGCGACTGGTGCCTGAGCCGACAGCGTTACCTTGGCGTGCCGATCCCGATCTGGTACCCCTTGAGAGAGAAATCGGGGCCTGACTACGAGAGTCCCCTGCTGCCCAGACCCGAACGTTTGCCGACAGATCCGGTCTTGGAGCCGGCACCCGGGCACACCGAGTCGCAGCGGAATAAGCCGGGAGGATTCGTGGCCGAGACAGATGTTCTTGATACTTGGGCGACCTCGTCTCTGACTCCCCAGATAGCCGCTGGGTGGCCGAAGGACGAATGCCTGTTCAGTCGGCTGTTCCCCATGGATGTGCGAGCCCAGGGGCATGAGATCATCCGCACTTGGGCGTTCTACACGATCGCGCGCTCGTACATGATACACAGGCAGATTCCGTGGCGGAACGCTCTCATCTCAGGGTGGGTGCGCCAACCTGGAGGCCGGAAGATGTCCAAGTCGAGGGGAGATGTAGTTACCCCTGCCGCGCTGATGGACACATATGGTGCCGACGCAATCCGGCACTGGGCTGCGTCCGCGCGCCTGGGCACAGATGCTACGTACGATGAGACGGCCTTCAGCACGGGCAAGGCCCTTGTGACCAAGCTTTTCAATGCCAGCAAGTTGGTCTTAGCCCGCTTGCGTGCGGCAGCGATGGCGCCAGATGACGTCAGCATTGGGGATGTAACGGCCTCCCTGGACAGGTCCCAAATGACGATACTAGCGTCACTGGTAACCGATACGACTCAGCAGATGGAGCAATTCGGGGCGGCCGCTGCTCTCCAAACCATCGAAACGTGGTTCTGGGGACAGTTCTGCGACAATTACCTGGAACTGACCAAGACGCGAGCATACTCAGGCGACCCGTCTGCCCTCGCGGCCTAGTCGCTGTCCCTATCAGCAGCGTTGCGCCTGTTCGCGCCCTTTGTTCCCTACGTGACGGAGGAAGTCTGGTCCTGGCATTTCGCGAAAGGAGGCGAGTCCATACACACCGCACCATGGCCGACGGTGGAGGAACTAAAGGCGGCAGGGGGTGACCCGGCGGTGTTCGAGAGCGCCGTTGCAGTGCTTGGCCAGATCCGCCGCTACAAGACGGAGGCAAGGGTGTCACTGCGCTCGCCCCTTGTCAAGATCACAGTAGAAGGGCCCGCAGCCATGCTTGAAAAACTCTGTTCCGCTCTTAACGACGTCCTCAAGGCAGGTGTGGTCGCGCAGGCTGAGTTCCGTCCATCGGTGTCCGCACCTTTGAAGGTTCACGTTCACACGGCGTGAGGACGGAGATCGCTTACGGCCTGGCGTCCTTCAGGCGGCCTCGGGGAGGGCCTGTTCCTGGCCGGCCCGGCCGGGCAACAGGAGCAGCAGCGGGATGGCTGCCACGAGCGTGACGCCCAGAATGGCAGCTGTGTCGTTGTAGGCAAGCATCGTGGCCTGGCGGTTGACCATCGCATCCGCAAGCGCCTCCGCGGTGTGCCCTGCCGTAACCGAGTTCAGCCCCTGATGGGCAAGGAATGCCCCGGCGCCGCTCCGGAACGCGCCGTAGGCAAGGTTGAGGTCGGAGATGTTTTTGACCAGGTAGGCGCGGTGCACCTGCGTGTAATTCGCGACCAGGGTTGCGACCACGGCGTAGCCGATGTTCCCTCCCACGCTCCGGGAGAGCGTGAAGAGGCCGGACGCGTCCGTCATGTGCTCCCGGGGCACCGAGCTCAGTGACACCGCAGTCATGGTCACGAACATGAACGGCATGCCGACGCCCATCTGCACGAGAAGGGGCACGAGGTTCCAGAAGCTGACCTCGAGCGAAAGGCGGGCGAGGTTGTAGTAAGCCCACCCGAGCATGAGCAGCCCGCCGAGGACCAGCAGGCGCGCGTCGAAATACCTGTAAAGCCAGCCGGCGATTGGGAAGAACATAAAGACCACGACCGCGCGCGGCGCGAGCACGAGGCCGGAGTCCAGCGCTGAATAGCCCAGCAATTGCTGCATCAACTGCGGGAGGATGAACGTCGTCCCGAAAAGAGCTATGCCGAAAAGGAGCCCAATGCTGGAACCGGCCGTAAGCGGCACGTTCCGAAAGAGCCGCACGTTCACCACGGGCTCGGGCACGCGAAGCTCCCATAGGACCAGCGCCGTCAGGGCAGCGACCGTAACGGCCGTGCCCGCAATTATCCAGGAGGACTCGAACCAGTTCTCCCTCTGGCCCCGCTCCAGGACTACCTGCATGGCCGTCAAGCCAACGGTGAGGAAGGCGATGCCGAGCCAGTCAATGCGCTTGACGCCGCGCCGCAGGTAGGCCGGGTCGTGCACGAAAGCCTCGACCATCAGGACGCCGAGCACCCCGACTGGAACGTTGATGTAGAAGATCCAGGGCCAACCGTAGTTGTCAATCAGCCAGCCCGCCAGGACCGGGCCCATGGCGGGGGCGAGCACGACGCCCATCCCGTAGACCGCCATGGCCATGCCCTGCTGCCGGGACGGGAAAGTTTCACGGATGATCGCCAGCGCGACGGGGATCAGGACGCCTCCGCCGGCTCCCTGGATGGTGCGGTAGATGAGCATCTGCGTAAACGTGGTTGCCGTGCCGGCCAGGATCGAGCCCCCGATGAAGACGCCGAAGGAGATGAGATACAGGCGCTTTCGTCCCAGCAGAGCGCTCCACCAGCCCGCCATGGTGAGCATGATGATCTGGGCGATGGCATAGCTCGTAGCCACCCAGGTGATGGAGGAAAGGTCCTGGCCGAAACTACCCATCATGTGCGGCAAGGCGACGTTGACGACGGTCACGTCCATCACCGACATGAACGTGCCGAGCATCACGGAGGCGGTCACCAGCCACTTGTTGACCGCCGGGGCGTTGTCGTTGGCTTGTCTCATGGACGCGCGGCTTGCTGCGCGGAGCCGGCCTGGGGCGGAACGGGCCGCGCAACCGCCCCAGGGCGGTGGGAAACGCTGACGGTGGGCACGACGGACATGCCTGGCCCGAGGTGGTACCGGGCCAGGTCGGGGGGCTCATCGAACACGATCTTCACCGGCACACGTTGCACGACTTTGATGAAGTAGCCGGTCGCGTTCTCAGGCGGCAGAAGGCTGAAGGCTGCGCCCGAGCCGGCCTGGATGCTGTCCACATGCCCCTTGAATACCTTGCCGGGATATGCGTCCACCGCGATCTCGACGGGCTGGCCGGGCTCGATGCGGCCGACCTGCGTCTCCTTGAAGTTAGCGACAACCCACATGTCGTCCGGCACGAGCGCCATCAGCGACTGTCCGACCTGCACATAGGCGCCCGCTTCGACGGTCTTTCGGGTGACGCGCCCCGCTGTCGGAGCGTGGATCCTGGTGTAGGAGAGTTCCAACTCGGCCTGCTCCACGCCGACGCCTGCCTCTCTGGCGTGCGCCTGAGGGACTTCAGCCTGCGCCTCGGCGAGGGCCACCTGCTGGGGCGCCGCCTCTGCGGCCGCCAGGCGAGCCTTAGCCTGTGCCACATTCGCCTGAGACTGTGCAAACTCCGATTGCGCTTGCAGGACGTTGCCTTCGGCGACCTTGACGGCGGACCGGGCCTGGGTGACCTGCGCTTTGACTGCGGACGCTCTCTTGCGGGCAGCCTCCAGGTCGGCTTGCGAGGCGCGCGCCTGCGCGGCGGCGTGGTCGAGTGTCTGCTGGCTTACGGTATTGGTCTTATGGAGTTCCTGATACCTGTTCAGATCCAAAAGGTCGCGGTTGGAGGCGGCCTCGGCCGCGGCCACGCCGGCCTCCGCCTCATCGGCCGTAGCCTGGCTGACGGTGACTGCCACCTGAGCGTTCTCCAACTGGACCTGGGCAACATACAGGCGAGACTTCGCTGTCTCGGCCGCCGCTTCGGCCAGCCTGACGGCGGCCGTGGCTTCGTCCAGGGCTGCGTAGGCAACAACGCGGGTCAGTTTGGCGCTTATGTTCGCCGCCTTGGCTGTCGCAAGGGAGGCCTCGTGCGCCGCTTTGGCGGTCGCGAGCCTCACCTCGAAATCGCGCGGATCGAGTTCCACCAAGAGGTCGCCGCGCTCGACGTACTGGTTATCCGTCACTGCCACATTCTGTACATGCCCGGGAACGCGGGGGCCGATCATGGTGATATGGCCGGCGACGAAGGCGTCGTCCGTGGACTGGTAGTGAATCGAATGCACGTAGGAGAACGCGGCGATCACCACGCCGGCAACGATCACAATCGGCAAGATGACCCGGACAATGAGCCGGCGCACCCGCGCCTCCCCCCTGGCGGGCGGCGCAGGCCCGGGAGAGGGCCCAGGTGTGGAAATCGGCTCGGACATCGGCTATCCTTGATAGGGGGAAAACGGCTGAACGGGTCAGGCTCGGCACGCATCGGGGGCGCCGGCATAGGCAACGTGGCGACGCTGAGCCCTCCGGGTGCAGGCGAAGCGGCCCGTATTCTGCATCCTCGACGCCAGCAGCCAAAGCTGCGCCCCCATACGGCGCACGCCTATTTCAGAGACTAATGACTTGGGGGGGCCGCGTCAAGGACGCGGCGGACGGCATCATGAGTGCGTGGGGGCGGAACTGAAAGCCGTGAGGCCATCCAGCCGGGAGCGTGACAACACGGGTTGAGCGCGAAAAAAGCCTCTTGACAGGCGCACGCAGGAGTGTTAAATTGGATATTTGAAATAAGCATTTGAACTCTTCCGTGCGGAGCGCTGTAGATGCGATCGAGTGGCACAGCAAGAAAACGAAGCGCCCGGACCCGCGGGCGCAGAGGCCCGGCCACCCAGATCCTCGATGCCGCCTGCGTGGCGTTCGCGGAAAAGGGTTTTCACGACGCCACAGTCTCAGACATCTGCGGACAGGCCGGCGCGAACATCGCCGCAATCAACTACTACTTCGGCGATAAGGAGACACTCTACGTCGAGGCATGGCGCCTGGCGTTCCAGCGCTCGCTGGAAGCGCACCCGCCCGACGGCGGAGTCCCCGCGACCGCTCCGGCCGAGGAACGGCTCCGCGGGCGCATCCTTTCCCTGGTCCAGCGCGTGGCCGATCGGGGGACTCACGATTTCGAGATCGCCCGGAAGGAGCTGGCAAATCCGACGGGCCTTCTGGCAGAGGTCATGCGGGAGTCCATTCAACCCCTCCAGGCGGGAATGGACGGCCTCGTGCGGGAACTGCTCGGCCGGAGGGCCTCCGAGCAGCAGGTGCGGTTCTGCCGCATGAGCATCATCGCGCAATGCATGCAGCCCATGATGCGGGAGCGGGAGCGGAAGCTGATGGATGGTCGGTCGAAGCGCGGCCTGCGACTGCCGGAACTGAACGCCGAGGAGTTCGCAGACCACGTCGCTCGCTTCAGCCTGGCCGGCATCCGCGAGACGCGCCGGCTGATTGAGAAGGGGGAGACGGGGGCACGACGACAGCCTCCTGACAAATAGCAGAACGTCAGCATCCAACTACCTTCATCTGCGAGTTTTCACATGAAACGCTGGCTGAAAAGAATCGCGGCCGTCATCATCGTCCTTGGCCTTATGGGCGCAGGTGCCGCCTGGTATGTGCGCCGAGCGGAGGCACAGCCTCTTTCCTTCCGCACTGGAGAGGTCGCACGCGACAACCTTGTGGTCACCATTAGCGCCACCGGCACCGTAGAACCCGAGGAGGTCGTGGACGTCGGGGCCCAAGTCGCGGGACAGATCATCGCCTTTGGACAGGACAAGAACGGCAAAGCGATTGACTACACGTCAGATGTAGACGAAACAACGGTGCTTGCTCGGATTGACGAGTCCGTCTACGCATCGGATGTGGCGGAAGCCGCCGCTCAGCTGGAGCAGGCTAAGGCAGGGGTGCAGCACGCCGAGGCCGACCTCGAACAGATGAAAGCCAAGCTCGGTCAGGCTCAGGCCGACTGGGAACGGGCGGGAAAACTCGGGCCGTCGGAGGCCCTGGCGGCGACCAGTTACGACGCCTACAAGTACGGCTACGAGATAGCCAAGGCCAACGTGGCGCTCGACGAGGCCGCCATAACGCAGTCCAAGGCTGCCGTCACCCAGGCCGAAGCTGCCGTACAGCGGGCGCAACGTAACCTCGCCTACTGCACGATCAAGTCGCCCGTCAAAGGCGTCATCATTGACCGCCGCGTCAACATCGGCCAGACAGTGATCTCCAGTCTCAACGCCCCCAGCCTCTTCCTCATCGCCAAAGACCTGCACAGAATGGAGGTCTGGGTCTCCGTCAACGAGATGGACATTGGGCACATCCATCGGGGTCAGGCCGTGACTTTCACCGTGGACGCCTATCCGGGCGAGACCTTTCGCGGAGAGGTGGAAAAGATCCGGCTGAACGCCAGCATGACCCAAAACGTCGTCACCTACATCGTGGAGATCACTACCGACAACTCCAGCGGGAAGCTGCTGCCGTACCTGAGCGCCAACGTCAAGTTTGAGCTGAGCCGCCGCGAGAACGTCTTGATCGTGCCCAACGCCGCCTTGCGCTGGTCGCCCCGGGCCGACCAGGTGGCGCCCGCGGCCGGGGTCAGCGGCCCTGCTGGCGGACGCAGAGGCGCGGGTAACAGTCCGCAGCCTTCCGCGGGTGCGGCACAGGCTGTCGCGAACGGCCGCAGCGGTGGAATGCTTTGGGTGCCCGAAGGCATGAAAGTCCGGCCGGTGTACGTGACCGTCGGGCCGACCGACGGCGCGATGACGGAAGTGGAAGGCGATAAGCTGAAAGAGGGGCTCGAGGTCGTTCTCGGCGAGCAGCCGCGCACGGCGGCGGCTGTCAGCACGGCCGGTCCAAGTCCGTTCACCCCCCGCTTGCCGGGCAGAGGCGGCCGTCCGGCGGGCCCGCCGGGTCCGTAGCGGGGTGAGTCGCCTGCGGCAAGCCCGCAGGCACTCGCGGGCGCAGGAGGATCATAGACTATGGAACTCATCGAGCTGCACAACATCTGCAAGACATACCATATGGGGGATATAGACGTGCCCGTGCTTAAAGGCGTGTCCATGAGCATTGCTCGGGGCGAACTCGTCGCACTGATGGGCGCCTCGGGCTCAGGGAAGAGCACGCTGATGAACATCCTGGGCTGCCTCGACCGCCCCAGCTCCGGAGACTATTGGCTGGACGGGGAACAGGTGTCGCAACTATCTTCCGACGAGCGCGCCCTGGTGCGCAACCGGAAGGTCGGCTTCGTGTTCCAGAGCTTCAACCTGCTGCCCCGCACCAGCGCGCTGGAGAACGTCGCGATGCCGCTGTCTTACATGGCAGACCACCTTTCCTATCGAGAAGCGCAGCGCAGGGCAACCGAAGTGCTCCGCCGCGTCGGGCTGGGAGACCGCCTGGATTTCGAACCGTCCAGGCTCTCCGGCGGCCAACAGCAGAGGGTCGCGATTGCCCGCGCGCTCGTCAACCGGCCCGCCCTTATCCTCGCCGACGAACCGACCGGCAACCTGGACTCGGGCACCAGCGAAGAAGTCTTGCAGATGTTCGAGCAGCTCAACAAGGACGAGGGGGTCACGGTCCTCTTGGTGACCCACGATGCGTCCGTTGCCCGGCATGCCAAGCGGGTGATCCATATCCGCGACGGCGTAGTCGGCGACGGCGAACTCGCCCCAGCCGAGAGCCAGCAAGGCCAGGGCCCTTCGACGGCCCCTGGAGCGGAGGAAGGGGGTACACGATGAACTTCTACCGCGTAGTTGGGACGGCGTTGCGTGCGCTCTGGCGTCACCCCCTGCGCGCGATGCTCACGACACTCGGCATAACGATCGGCGTCGGCGCCGTCATCGCCATGATGGAGATCGGTACCGGCTCTTCGGCAGCCATACAGCAGACGATCGCCAACATGGGCACCAACAACATCCTCGTGCAGCCCGGCACGGCGGCCAGCGGCGGCGTAAGCTTCGGCGCCGGCAGCGTCATGACGCTGACGCCCCAGGATTGCGATGCGATCCTGCGCGATTGCCCTGACATTCGCAGCGGAACTCCCGTGGTTCGAGCCCGCACTCAGGTGATCTATGGCAATCGGAACTGGGTTCCACTGTTCATTTACGGAACCACTCCCGCCTATCTCGACGTCAGGGACTGGACCAACCTGGCGGAGGGGGAGCCGTTCACGGACCGTGACGTGCGCAATGTCAATAAGGTCTGCCTGTTGGGCCAGACCCTCGTGCGCGAGCTGTTCCAGGGCCAGTCGCCTATCGGCAAGGAGGTGCGTGTCCGCAGCGTGTCGTTCAAAGTGGTCGGTGTGCTGGAGAGCAAGGGCGCCAACATGATGGGCATGGACCAGGATGACATACTTCTGGCGCCGTGGACGACCATCAAGTATCGCGTCTCAAGCTCTTCGCTGACCAGTGTGAACCAGAGCCAAACGAGTTCCGGAACTTCGACGTCGGTAAACTCCCTCAGCGACCTCTACCCCGGCAGCCAAACGGGGCTTTACCCCGCGATCTCGGACGTCCAGGCCGCCGATAGCCCCCTGCCCGTGCGCTTCACGAACATAGATCAGATTGTGGTCGCGGCGCAGTCCACCGATGCCATCCCGGCCGGCATTCGCGAGATGACCACCATACTGCGCGAGCGTCACCGAATTCAGCCGACCAAAGACGATGACTTTGCCATCCATGACATGACCGAGATGACCAGGGTCCTCACCCAGACTACTACCCTGATGACTAACTTGCTTTTGTGCGTCGCCCTGATTTCGCTTGTGGTGGGCGGCGTCGGAATTATGAACATCATGCTCGTGTCCGTCACGGAGCGAACCCGCGAGATCGGGCTGCGGATGGCCGTCGGCGCGCGAGTCCGCGACATCCTGAGGCAGTTCCTGGTCGAGGCCGTCGTCCTGTGCCTGGTCGGAGGGGCACTGGGCATCCTGTTCGGACACGGCGGCTCGTATCTCATCAAGGTTATCGAGAACTGGCCGGTCCAAGCGTCGCCAGCCGCGATTGTGGCAGCGGTCGTCGTCTCCGCCGCCGTGGGCATCGTCTTCGGTTACTACCCGGCGTGGAAGGCATCGCGGCTGGACCCGATCGAAGCACTGCGGTACGAGTGACAGACCCGGAGGAGAGCCGGCCGGCGTCTGAAAAGGAGAGCAGAACATGCCCCGCACCGACGAATGCTCATGGCCCGCACGGATCGGAACGCTTGCCCTGGCCCTACTGCTTCTCCTGGTGGCAGGGGCCGGCTGCACCGTGGGACCCGACTTTCAACCGCCGAAACCCGAGGTCCCGTCCGCCTGGTCCGGTCCCGTAACACCCGAAGCCGCGGCCCAGGACATCGTCCACTGGTGGAGTATGTTCGGAGACCCGACTCTGACGTCCCTCGTAGACCGGGCCGTCAAGTCCAACCTGGACCTGAAGCAAGCCGAAGCCCGCCTCCGCCAGGCGCGTTCCGCTCGCGGGATCGCGGCCGCATCGCTCTGGCCTGCAATCAACGCGAATGCGTCATACACCCGCAGCCGCACGCCGGTGGACACGCCGAAGGGAACTAAAGGGGTGATCAGCGACCTCTACCGCGACGGGCTGGACGCCTCGTGGGAGATTGACATCTTCGGCGGCGTGCGGCGCGGAGTGGAGGCGGCCGAGGCGGATATCCGGGCGGCAGTGGAGGATCGCCGCGACGTGCTGGTGACCCTCCTCGCCGAGGTGGCCCTCGACTACATTGACCTTCGCATTTTCCAGCAGCGCATCGCAATCGCACAGGAGAACCTCAGTGTTCAGCAGCACACGGCCGACCTTACCCATAAGAGGAAAGCGGCCGGTTTCGTGGGCGCGCTGGATGTTGCCAACGCGGATGCTCAGGTCGCCACGACCGCCTCAACGATACCGCCGCTGGAGGCCTCAACCCAGCAGACCATATATAGCCTGAGCATCTTGCTCGGCGAGCCGCCCGGGGCTCTCCTGGCCGAACTGTCGCCTGCGTCGGCCATTCCTGCCGCCCCGCCCAACCCGCCAGCAGGCATCCCCTCGGACCTGCTCAGGAGGCGCCCTGACATACGCAGGGCCGAAGCCCAGATCCACAGCGCCACCGCCCGCATTGGGGTCGCCACCGCCCAGCTCTTCCCCACCTTCCAACTCACGGGTTCAGGCGGCTTCACGGGCAGCCACTCGAACGACCTGTTCGATTGGGCGCACCGCTTCTGGTCCATCGGCCCGTCGGCCAACTGGCAACTTTTCAGCGGGGGCGCCGTCACGTCTAATATCGAAGTCCAGCGCGCCCTCGAAGAGCAGGCGTTCCTCACCTATCAGCAGACGGTCCTGACCGCCCTGCAGGACGTCGAGAACGCCCTGATCGCCTCCGCCAGGGAAGCCGCGCACCGCAAGGAATTGGTGGACGCCGTCGCGTCGAACGCGAAAGCGGTGGACTATGCCACACAGCTTTACGTCAACGGCCAGACCGACTTCCTGAGCGTTCTGGACGCTCAGCGCTCGCTGTTCGCCACCCAGGACGCCCTGGTGCAGAGCACCGGCGCCGTCTCCACAGACTTGGTGGCCTTGTACAAAGCCCTCGGGGGCGGCTGGGCCGATGAGCCGTAGGGGCAAGTGCGCCTGAGCAAGAGCCGCTGGGGGCCGAGTGCTACGGCTGATCCACTCTTGGCAGGGCCTGGGGCGGATTGAGACGGCGGCAAATCCCTCCCGCTCCGAGCGATTGACACCTCGCCTTCCGCGCATATAATCACCTTTCCAACACGAGTCCCGCCAATCCCAAACTGGGTCAGGAGTAAGCACCGTGGGCTACTTGATCGGCGTAGATGTCAGCACGACGGGAGCGAAGGCCCTCCTTTGCGACGAACGCGGCAAAGTGTTAGGGACGGCGACGACCGAGTACCCCTGCTACACGCCCAAGCCGCTCTGGAGCGAGCAGGACCCGGAGGACTGGTGGAACGGCACGTGCCAGTCAATCCGCGGGGTCCTCGCAAAGACCGGCGTCAACGGCGCCCAGGTTCGGGGCATCGGCTTGAGCGGCCAGATGCACGGGCTTGTAATGCTCGATAAGAAGCACGAAGTGATCCGCCGCGCCATACTCTGGAACGATCAGCGCACCGCCGCCGAGTGCAGACAGATGACGGAAGCCGTCGGGCCGAAACGCCTCCTGAAGCTGGTCTGCAACCCCGCCCTGACCGGCTTCACCGCCCCAAAGATACTCTGGGTGCGCAACAATGAGCCCCGCAACTATGAGAAGTGCCGCAAGGTCCTCCTGCCCAAGGACTACGTGCGCTTTCGCCTGAGCGGCACCTTCGCCACTGAGGTCAGCGATGCGAGCGGGATGCTGCTGCTCGACATCCGCAAGCGCGCCTGGAGCGACGAAGTGCTCCGAAAGCTCGATGTAGAACGCGCGCTGTTGGCTGACTGCTACGAATCTGCCGAGGTGAGCGCTCAGGTGAGCGCAGGCGTGGCGAAGGAGCTTGGCATACCGGCGGGAACGCCCATCGTCGGAGGCGGCGGAGACCAGGCGGCAGGTGCCGTCGGCAACGGCATCGTCAGGAGCGGCGTCATCAGCACCACGATCGGCACGAGCGGGGTCGTCTTCGCGTTCAGCGACCAGGTGGCAACGGATCCCCGGGGGCGTCTCCACACATTCTGCCACGCCGTGCCAGGCAAATGGCACGTCATGGGCGTGGTGCTGAGCGCGGGCGGCTCGCTTCAGTGGTACAGGAACCACATGGCCGAGATGGAGAAGGCACAGGCGCAGAAGCAAGGCATAGACCCCTACGATATCCTCTGTGCCGAAGCGGCACAGGCGCCGGCCGGCTGCGAGGGGCTGTTGTTCCTCCCCTACTTGACGGGCGAGCGCACCCCGCACGCAAATCCGAACGCGCGCGGCGCGCTCGTCGGCCTCACCCCAAGGCATGGCAAGAACGAAATCATCCGCAGCATCATGGAGGGCATCACATACGCCATGAAGGACTCGCTGGAGATCATCCACGCGATGGGGATTGAGGTCAACGAAATACGCCTGTCCGGCGGCGGAGCCAAGAGCGAGTTCTGGCGGCAGATGCAAGCGGACGTGTACGAGCGTCCGGTCTGCACGATCAACGCCAGCGAGGGGCCCGCTTACGGCGTGGCGCTGCTGGCGGGCGTCGGGACCGGCGTGTGGGATAACGTCGAGCAGGCGTGTTCCCAGGCAATCAGCATCGTTGACAGGTACCGCGTGAACCGGAAGCAGAGCCGCATCTATCAGGAGTTCTACCCTGTGTTTCAGAGCCTGTACCGGTCGCTGAAGGGCGACTTTGACGTGATCACCGAGAAGGTAGGGCGGCTCCACGGTTAGGCGCGAAAAGGTTGGGGCGGCACTACCAGGCGTGACGGGGTTGCGGCGCGAGCGGGGCGGGCTTGTGCGGTCTGACGAGGCTCAGGCTCCGAAAAACGGAAAAATCGGTTTGCAGGTATTGACAAATGGGTCGCGTTTGCTTAGACTTGCAAATCTTAATGCTGCGCTTGATGTCTTCAAGCGCTCACCGGGCCGGCCGGTGCCCTGTGACACGCCAATGTGGGTGAGGCGGGGGTAGGCCGTTTGGGCGCCGGCGCTGCCGTCCGTTGACAGAATCACGAGATTCTTCTTGGCAGTGGTGCTTTTGGCGTGCTCTTTTCAACCGCCCGAGTTGTCCGCTCGCACAAGAAGTCTGTGTTGGTTTCCAAACAAGAAGAGGCGACAGGGACTTTTCTCATGGCACGAAAAGCCAAGACGGGGAAGGAAGACGTACCGGCGCTTCGGAACTCGGCCTCCAGGCTGGAGCTTATCAAGAGGCGCCACGAGGAGCTTATTCTTAAGCCGCGCGCGACGATAGCAGCGGATCTGAGCAACGAACTCGACGATCCCTACGAGGAGCTGCTCGGCACCGAACAGATGGAGCTTGCCGACACAGCGGACGCCGTGCAGGTCTAAGCCACCTCAGCGCGCAACCGACCGGCCGCAGCGCACATCAGGGGGCGCAGAGCCGGGCCACCAGATTCTCCACCCAGACCGTCTCCTCCTGCGAGCGCAGGGACGTGACCTTTGACTCAACGTCCGCCGCTGTCAGGATTGTGAGTCGTCTGGCCAGACCGTCCTCGGTGAGCGTAGACAAAACGCTCATGGCCCTGCTGACCACGAAGGGCCGAACGCGCATTGCCCGCCCTATTTCGGTTTCCGACATGCCCGCCGCGCGGAGCCGCTTGACCTGCCACAGCTCGCGCAGTTGAAAGGCGAGCACTGACACGATGCGCTCGGTGCGCTCGCCGTGCAGGAGCAAGCCATGACAGAGGCGCAGGGCTTCGCCGGCGTCACTGCGGCTCACCGCCCCCACCAGTTCAAAGACGGATCGTATGCGCGCCTCGGCGACGATCTCTGCCACATCGCGCTCGGTGACAGTTGCCCCGGTGCCAGCGTAAGCGCAGAGCTTGGCAAGCTCGCCCTGCAGGGCCAGCAAGTCGAGCCCAAGAGCGTCGAGCAGCGCATCCACTGCCCTGGGCGTCAGCTTCTTGCCCATCCCTTCGGCCTGCGCGCGCAGCCACAGTTTCACGTCCGACCATGAAGGAGCCCTGCACTCGACGATGAAGCCGACGGCGGTCAGGGCCTCCACAAAGGCCCGCCACACCTTAGGGCCATCCTTCTGCTCTTCGCCGGCCTCGGGCTTAGCCCTGCCTGCCGCATTCCGGGCCCCGCCCCCCTTCTGGCGCGCGCCAGGCGGCTTGCCGGGGTCCAGTTCATCCAGGCAGAGCAGGAGAGTGCTGGTCGGGCTCGGTTTGCGCGCGTAGCCGGCAAGCGCCCGCCAGTGCGCGGCCAGAAAGGCCTCCCCCTTTTCCACGACTACCACGCGCCGCCCTTCCAAGCCCATGAACGGGACCGTTCGCAGTTCGTCAAGGACCTCGTGAGCTTCAGGGACATCTTCAAACTGCCGAAGCGTGGCGCCGGGCAGATCTGACGGAGCCGCCGCGGCTTTCAGGAGGCGCAGACAGTGGAAACGAACGCCCTGGTCGGCACCGACCAGGGCACATAAAGGGGCTCGTGCGGCTTCTGCGAGGCGGTCTTCAAGGTGCAACGCTTTGACGCTTGGCATTCTGAGACAAGGCACGTCTTCCAAGAGGCCTGGTGGAACAACCGCTCAGAACACAAACGGAGATCGAGTTCCCTCAGCTCGGAGGCATCACCCCGTTATTCTGCCAGCCGTTACGGGCATAGGCCATGATCTCACCTTCACTTCGCGTCCTGAAGTTCGGCATCCTTCAAGCCGGCAACCTTGCCCTCCTTCAGTTCGTCGAGCCCAAACGGGGCGACGGAGCCCTCACCGCTTTGTTTCATCAGGTACTCGACCACCGCAGGATGGTTCGCCGCCTGGGCGCATGCTGCCGGCGTCTTCGCGTCCTTGCTAAGGGCGTTCACATCTGCGCCGTGGGCGACCAGCAACTCGGCCATCTCCAGGTTGCCGGCCACCGCCGCCAGATGCAGCGGCGTCATACCATCGGCCCGAGCCACGTTCGGCTCTGCGTGGGCCTCCAGAAGGAGCTTGACAGCCTCAGGGGTGCTGTGTTCAACAGCCAGGTGCAGGGCGGTCGCATCCCCCGGTCCCGGCAGATTGGGATTGGAGCCTGCCTCCAGCGCAGCCCGGACGGCAGCCGCATCACCCCCCACTGTCGCCTCGAAAAGGCGTCCGCCAGGCACGTCTTTCCAGGACGCTTGCGCCCCATGCGCTTCCAAGAGCGCCGCCACGTCAGCATTGCCCCTCAGGATCGCAAGCGCAAGCATGGTGAAACCATCCATATTGCGGACGTTGACGTTGGCTCCATGTGCGACGAGGATCTCGGCCAGGTCTTTCCTGCCGGCCAAGACGGCCCAATACAGTGGGGTCAGCCCGTCACTTCCCGGCAAGTTGGGCTCGGCGCCTCTTTCGAGAAGGAGCTTGGCCGATCCAGGTTGCATTTCCCTGACAGCGCGCAGCAGCGCGGTCTGCCCGTCGGGCCCCTGGGTGTTCGGATCAAGTCCTGAGTCGAGGAATGAGGCAAGTTCCGTCAGATTTCCCTGGCCGGCCGCATCTACCATCCGGGGGCGGGCGAACGGCCCCCATGAAACAACAGCGCCGTGCGCTCTGAGGACCCGGACAACGCCGCGGTTGCCTGACAGTATGGCGTGGGCCAGGGGCGTCATGCCGCTCCTGTCCTTGGCATTGACGTCGGCACCATACTCGATCAAGAGGGCGCCCGCCTCCGCCGTTCCGCTCGTGGCGACAAGATGCAGCGGCGTCATGCCGTTGTCGTTTGCGACGGTGGGACGAGCGCCCTTCTCCAACAGCAGTTTGAGCAACTCCATGCGATCAGCGGGTGCGATGATATGGAGTGGCCGCATGCCTGCCGGGCCTAACTCATTCGGGTCAGCTCCTTGCTCCAGACACCTCTTGATCGCCTCATCGTCGTTTCGATAGAGGCGCATGGAGAAAGTCATCTCTGGAGCTTTGTGGCGACAACCTGCAGAGACTACCGCCAACAGCGCCAGAACTGTGCAGAGCAAGGCCGGAAGGCGCCGGTCCATTGCTTTTCCTCCTCAACATGCGAGGCCAGGCCGCAAGTCACACCCACTAATACAGAGTTTAGTCCTGCGGAGGCGTCAGCGCAAGCTCCAACGAGAGGCGTTCGCGCTGCAAGTCACAAGAGCCCGCATCGGCAGCCGCCGGTGGACCGAGCGCCCCAGTGAGGAGCGTCAGGGCTTCCCGAAGAGCAGTGGCCAGCGCCGCTCGCCGGACGCCCTTGTCAGGATGCCGCCAGCGCGCTCTCGGCGGTGGCGGACCTGTACCCCGCCATGATTCGGCGCTGGATGTCCCCCTTGTACATGCCCCAGACGCAGACCGGAAGCGTCCTGACCCGCCCTGAATCGGGGTCGAGGAAAGCGAAGGCGGACGGGCAGTCCTGGAGGCGCGCCGCCTCGATAGAATGGTATTCCTCGAACGGCAGAACAACCATGAGCATGCCGTCCTGCACGGTGGCGTGCCGTCGAACCACGTCCTTCAATCGGCGACCGGCCAGGACGCCGCCCAGGATGCGGAAGATCGCCAGGATGCGGTTGCCTTTGAGGACCTTCCTGAGATTCACGGAACGCGCCAGCAGCGGCAGGAAGGCGTGTAGTATTGCGAGGCGCCCCCGGGTTCTCTGGAGCCACTTGTCGGGGTCCAGTCTCGCCAGCCGCGGCTCAATCCGGGCGGCCCGCTCCATCATCTGGGCCGCCAGGTCATCCAGGGACTGTTTCAAGTAGTAACTGAGTGGGCGATAGCGCTCTCCGTCCGAGAGCATGTATGTGGCCGTCTCACAGTTTGGATGGACGCCGCCGAACCTAAGGGGCGCGATGCCGAAGAATTTGCAGGCGGTCTTCAGGCGGTCGGCCGGTCCTGCGGGCAGGAACTCCACCTTCTCATCGGGAAACGCCGCCGCGACGATCTGCTCGACGTCCTCCGTGGTGGTGGCAACATTGGTCTCGAACTCGCCGGGCGACCAGGTTTCCGTCAGCGGGATCAGGTGCACGCACTTGATGAAGCTCCGTCTTTCGTGGCAGAAATCAATGAGCGTCCGCATGTGCTTGTCGTTGATGTTCCGGGCCACACAGCACATGACCGTGTTCTTGCACTTGCTGTGCTTGCCCAGGTTCTCGATTGCCTGGAGCTTTTTCTGACAGGCACTGCGGTTCTTGCGCAGCCTTTCGTATATCTCCGGCTCCGTGCCGTCGAACGCTATGAGCACGGGGACTTTCGCATCGCACAACTTCCTGCAATACTCCTCATCCGCGAGCTTGAGCCCGTTTGTCACGACGCGCGTCTCGAGGCCATTGCTCCTTGCCAGCTCAATGATCTCAAGCAGATCCTCGCGCACAGTCGGCTCCCCGCCGAAGAGCTGAACAACTGGCCTGGGCGTCAGTTCCCCCAGACCTTTGAAGAGCGTGGCGAAATAGCTCAGGGGCGGGTGGAATTCGAAGCCCATGCCCGGGATGTTGGCGATGCAGATAGGACAGTTCATGTTGCAGCGATTCGTCACGTCTACGAAGACCATGCGCGGATGGTGCTCGCGCCGGCATGTCTCGCACGTCAGCGTGCACCTGACGAGAGCTGCCGCGTCGAAGCCGCAGAGTTCCCTTTTGCGCTGCCATCGGGCCTGGTTGGAACTCAGGAGCGCTTCGGTTTCGCCGCACTCGGGGCAGTGCTTTCTGAGGAACACTTTTCCCTGGCGAAAGATGTGCTCAGACGGCACTCGCCTTCGGCACTTAGTGCAGACAGCATTGTTGATGGCTGGCAACTCTATTTCCTCCCGCCCTGGGTTCCGGCGTTTGCGCGGCCGGCCGGCCGTAATGCTGCGCTTTGCGCCGTACTGGACGGCAGTGCTGTGCTTTGCGCCGTGCTGGACGGCAATGGTGCGCTTTGCGTTGTGCTGGACGCTAATGGCGTGCTGCCCGTCCCGCTCTGCCCCATGTCGCCGCTGCACGTCTCAAAGCCGAGCGGATTGGGTATTGTCAGCAGGGACCAGTAGGTATGGCCGTCCATCTCATGGTAACTGAAGAGGTGGTGTAAGAGGTGCGCGGACGCGGAGTCCTCTCTGGTTCCGTCAGGAAGCTTGCTATCGCTTGAGTGCGTCATTGCGAGCATTCCCAGCAAGAGCGCGCTCATGCCCATGCCGCTCTGGCGCTCGCCCTTGGCATTGTAGGTTGCATGGGTGGAGTCAGCATATAGCAGACACAGCGGGCCGAAGCCCTGGCCGCTCATCACGTGGTACTTCACCCCTGCCGGCCCCTCGACGCGCATCACGGTGGCTCGCCGGTAGTAGAGCAGAATCCCGCTCGGCCACCAGTTCGTGTCCTCCAAAGTGGCCATGTCTCCGCTATGGCCCTCCCTGCGCATCTGCTGCCATTCGGACTCGTACCGTTTCAACGTCTGCGGGCTCAGGTCCCGCCCCAGGTCTATGCTCGTGTATGACGGAGCACTGCTACACCCTGCCCATCCAATGACTGCGAGCGCCAGAAGACCGGCTACGAGCGTTCTTCTCATCCGTCTTCCTCCTTCACTTCTCCTCTGGGGGGTACCGCGCCGGCGGGCGAATCAACCGTTCGCCGCCGCGCGCGTTCTTTCCTTGGCGGCGGGGCCGCCCACGGCAGCAGGCGCGACCGCGTAATGGTCGGCGATCCTGCGCATTATTGCAGGCTTGTGCCTGCCCCAGGCGCAGACGGGCACGGTCCTCACTTCGTCCCGAGCAGGATCGTAATATGCGAAAGCGTTGGGGCACCTCTCAAGCCGGTCGGTTTCAAGGACATATTTGTCCTCGAATGGCAGGATGATGACCTGGAGCACTTCATGCAGCGTCGTGTGGCGCTGGAGGACCGTGCGGGTCTTGCGGCGAAGCATCAGGCCCGCAGCGGTCACGGCGGCGTGCCCCAGCTTGGCGAGACCGCGCCCCTTGAAGACGCGACCCAGCCAGGCATGGCGCCTAACTGTGCCGGCCACGGATATCAGAGCCCGCAGGGAGAGATAGCCCTTGCCAAGCCCGAGCCCCTGCAACAGCCGCCCCAGGAGGCCACGCTCCAACGCCTCAGCACGCCGTGCAAGCCGGGCCTCCACTGGGAAGAGGGCCTTGACCAGCTCCGGCAGGGAAGTCTTCAGATAATAGTCGAGGGGAAGGTACGTCTGCCCGTCGGACACGAGGAGGTACATGCTCTCGCAATTAGGGTGCGCCCCGCGAAACGGCGGAGGTTTCATGTTCAGATACCGCATGATGGTGGGCAGTTCGCCGAACACTCCGGCGGGAACGAACTCGGCTCCGACGGCCGGAAAGCAAGCCGCCAGGGCAGCCTCGATGTCTTCAGTGGTCGTCCGCGGGGGCTCAAAAGGAAAGTCGGACAAGTCCCACGTCTGGGCGAGAGGCATGAAGTAGACGCCGCGGATGAAGTCGCGGCGTTCGTGGCAGAATTTCAGCAGTTCGGGCACTTCCCTATCGTTAAGCCCTTTAGCCAGACACACCATAAGGGCCGCCTTGCCGCCGCCTGTTCTCCTGATGTTGTCGAGCGCCTTCTGCTTTAGATCGAGAGACTTCTCGCTCGCTCTGAGAACGCGATAGGTCTCCGCCTCGTTGCCATCATAAGCGATAAGGATGGTGGCGCCCGTTTCCACGAGCCTGCGGCAGTACGCCTCATCCGCCAGCTTCAGGCCGTTGGTGACTACGCGTGTGGGAAAGCCGTAGGACTTGGCGAGTTCGATTAGCTGCAAGAGGTCCTCGCGCATGGTCGGCTCGCCCCCGAAGAGCTGCACAGCGGGTAGGGGCTCGTCTTTAGCGAAATACCGGAAGATCTTGTCGAAGTACTCGATCGGCGGGTCGAAAACAAACCCCATGCTCGGCGTGTTGTTGATGCAGATAGGGCAGTTGAGATTGCAGCGGTTCGTGACGTCAATGAAGATGAAAGTCGGGTGGCTTCTGTGATGACACTCCAGGCAATTGAGCGCGCACCCTGTGTAGCGGAAGCCTGAGTCCATCGCTCGCTTTTCCAGGTAGCGCCTGGGGTCGCCGGAAATCACGGTCTCGGTTTTCCCGCACGAAGGGCAGTCCTTGACGAGGAACACCCTACCCTCTCGGGCCTCGGGCCTGGCGGGCACGAGGCTCTGGCATGAGTTGCAGTAAGCCTTGTTCATTCCTCCTCCTGCCACTCTTAGTTTCACGACATCAGTCATCCGCGTATCCCGGGCAGCAGCCAGGACACCCGAACCTCTTCCGCCCTGCCGTTAACACCCCTGCGCTTGCGCCCTCGGCACGACAGCTCAGATGTGGTACGACGGGGGCCCCACGGCGGCCTTCTCCAGCTTGCCTCTGGCCAGATCCTCAAGAGTCTTGCGGGCGAGGACGCCCCGAATGGCTTCCTTCAACTCACCCCACGTGTCCCGGGTGGCACAGAGGGGACTCATAGGGCAGGTATCGGGCGCATCTACGCACGGCACTGGCGCGCAAGGCCCTTCCAGAATCTCATATATCTCAATCAAACGGATCTCAGCCGGGGGCCTGGCCAGCTCGTAGCCCCCCCCAAGCCCTCTGACGGATCGGACTATGCCTGCCACCCTCAGGGCACCGATGATGTGCTCAAGATACTTAAGCGAGACGCGCTGAGTTCTGGCCACCTCGCCAAGGCTCACCGCTCCCTGAGGATAGGCGAGCGCCAATTCGACAAGCGCCCGCATCCCGTATCGAACCCGCGTCGAGAGTTTCATCGTTGGAATTATTCCCATAGGATTAGTTAGAAGACCAGATCATAGCTTACTGCTGCACCGTTTGTCAAGCTCAAGGGGATTTGGTCGGGTCCCCCGCAACAGTAAGAGCGCCTTGCCGCCACGAGGATTCCCGGCCGATGGCTTGAGTTTGCAGAATACAGGCCGCCCATGAGTTGGCTACGGCGTCTTCAGGGTTACCGCACTTCACCGAAGCGCCGCGCGCCAATCGGGCAGGTCACTACGTCGCAACCTCCAGAAATTCAAGGACTTCCGACGTCGAAGGCTTCAGCACGGAGTCTACAGGTTTCGGGCAGTTGCCGGGGCTTCTTCCACCCTCATGCCGTACCTCGCCATGATCTTCCGTTCCACTTCGTCCCTGAAGAGCGTATAGCAACAGACCGGGACGACCTCGACCCGGCCGGTGTCAGGATCCTCAAAGGCATATGCCGTCTTGCAGTTCTGAAGCCTCTCGCTGTCGATGGAGTGGTACTCCTTGAACGCCAGCACAACCACCCCAAGGCTCCCCGCCACCGCCAAATGCTTGCGGGCCTGGTCTTGAAGCCGCCTCCCAATCAGCAGCCCCCCGACTATCCTCAGCACTGCCGCAGCGGGATTGCCCTTCGCAATCCTCTCAAAGCGCAGGTATCTCAGCAGCATGGGGGCAAGAGTGCGCGCAACGAGCAGCCGCCCTCGCCAGCGCTGGAAGAAACGGTTCGGATTGAGCTTGGTTAGCTTGGCGTCTATCCGGTTGGCGCGCCGGATGACCTCGTCGGCGATTTCCAGCAGAGGCCTTTTCAGGTAATAGCCGATCGGCCTGTACCGTTCGCCGTCGGAAAAGAAGAGCGTCGCCGATTCGCAATTCGGATGGGCCCCGCCGAAGGTAAGCCGAAAGCTCCCGAAGAACGACATGGCCCGAAACAGGTGGTGTCCCAGGCCCGCCGGCAGGAACTCGACCGGCTCCCCCGGGAATGCTGCAGCGATGATCTGCTCGACATCCTCGACCGTTGTCGCAACGCCGTCCTCGAACTCGCCCTCCCGCCACGTCTCCGTGAGGGGCATCAGGTCCAGCTCCGCGATGTGGTTCCGGTTCTCGTGGCAGAGTTCCACCAGGTCCCGCATGTGCTTGTCGTTTATCCCTCGTCCGACGCAGCATATGATGGTATTCTTGCGCCTGCTATACCTCTTTAAGTTGTCCAGCGCGGCCAGCTTTCTGTGGCTCGCCGAACTGTTTCCGCGAAGCCGCGCGTAGATTCCCGGATCGCGTCCGTCACAGGACAGCAGCACGGGGACCCGGGCGTCGCAGAGCCTCCGGCAGAACTTCTCGTCTGCAAGCTTCACGCCGTTTGTAAGGACCCCCACCTTCAGCCCCTTCCCCCTGGCCATGGCGATGATCTCGAAGAGGTCCTCGCGGACTGTCGGCTCCCCGCCGGACAGATGGACGGCCGGCTGCGGCTGCATCTTGCTCAGCCCATCTATAACGCGTTCAAAGTAATCCAGCGGGGGATGGAACTCAAAGCTCATGCCGGGGACGTGGGCAATGCAAATGGGGCACCTCATGTTGCAGCGATTGGTCACATCAAGAAAAACCAACTCAGGCCCGTGGGCGTGCCCGCAGTTCCGGCAGTTCATCAGGCATTCCCGGGCCTTCGCCGGATCGTAACGCCACAGCTCCCGCTTGCGCCGCCACGCCGCGGCGTCGGAGCTGACCAGCGCTTCCGTTCTCCCGCAGTCGGGGCACTGTTTGCTCAGATAGACCCGGCCATCCCGCGCAACGTGTTCGGCAGGAACCAACCTGCGACACTTCTCGCACACTGCATGCTTAACCGCGGACATCTCGAGTACGCCCCCCGCATTCCTGCGCGCGGTGCGGCCTGGCGGGCTCCCGCGCCGCCCCCGCCTTCGCGGCTCTGCCTGCCATCTCGCTACCCACAAGCGCAGGCCGATGCATTGAAGCTCCCCGTTCCATATTGTACCTTGCGAGCCGCTTCATTGTTAGGTCCATGCCGATGTAATCAGTTAGCCGGGAACTGAGGGCCGATGGCCCCGTGTCAAAATTACCACCCCGAGGAGTTCAGGACTTCACACCCCACGGCCATCTCTTGTTCCGGCTCTACGCCGCCGGCCTCTCGGCGGCTGCAGCGTCTGCGTCCATCCTGGCGCTATACTTCGCCATGATCCTCCGTTCCACGTCGTCCCTGAACAGTGCGTAAGAGCAAACCGGAATGACCTTGATCTGGCCGCTGTCAGGGTCTTCAAAAGCGAACCCCGCCTTGCAGCTCTGCAGCCTCTCGCTATCTATGGAGTGGTACTCCTCGAAGGGCAAGACAATAATGGGCAAGACGTTCGTCAACGTCAGGTGTTTCCGAACCTGTTCCTTGAGCCCCTTCCCGACTGACAGCCCTCCCAGTATCCTCACGGCTGCCAGAGCCGGCCGGCCTTTCGCGATCCTCCTAAAGTCCAGAGATCTTAGCACCACGGGGGCAAAGGTCCGCACAACAAGCACCCGGCCCCGCCAACGCTGCAAGAACCGGTCCGGATTGAGCCGCGCCAGCTTCCCGCCTATCTCGTTGGCACGCCTGATCAGCTCGTTGGCGATTTCGTGCAGGGGCCTTTTCAGGTAATGGCCGATGGGCCTGTACCGTTCGCCGTCCGAAAGGAAGAACGTCGCCGATTCGCAGTTCGGGTGGACACCCCCCAAATGGACGCGAAAGTTGCGGAAAAACGCGCCTGCCTGGACCAGATGGTGGCCCAGCCCCGCCGGCAGGAACTCGACAGGCTCCCCCGGGAAAGATGCGGCAACGATCTGTTCGACATCCTCGATCGTCGTCGTGACGTCGGTCTCGAACTCGCCCTCTTCCCAGGTCTCGGCGAGGGGAATCATGTCCAGCTCCGAGATGTGGTCTCGGTTCTCATGGCAGAATTCCACCAGGTCCCGCATGTGCTTGTCGTTTATCCCCCTGGCGACGCAGGATACGATGGTGCTCTTCCGCCTGCTGTACTTTTTCAAGTTATCCAGCGCGGCTAACTTCTGGAAGTATGCGGGGCGGTTCCTCCGCAGCCGCGTGTAGATCTCCGGGTCGCGTCCGTCAAAGGAAAATTGCACGAGCACCCGCGTATTGCAGAGCTTCTTGCAGAACTCTTCGTCTGCAAGCTTCAGGCCGTTCGTCACGATCAGCACCCTCAGCCCCTTACCCTTCGCTATGGCGATGATCTCGAAGAGGTCCTCGCGGAGAGTCGGCTCCCCGCCGAACAGATAAACCCTCGGTGGCGGGTCCATGCTGGCCAGCCCGGACAGGACACGCTCAAAGTACTCCAGCGGCGGGTGAAACTCGAAATTCATGCCCGGGATGTTTGCCATGCAGATGGGGCAGTTCATGTTGCAGTGATTGGTCAGGTTAAGAAAGGCTATCTCAGGGCCGTGAGCGCGGCCACAACTGCGGCAGTTCATCAGGCATTCTCGCGCTTCCGCCGGATCGTAGCGCCACAGCTCCCGCTTGTCGCGCCACGTCTGGGCGTCAGAACTGACCAAAGCTTCCGTTCTGCCGCAGTCGGGGCACTGTTTGCTTATGTAGACCCTGCCATCACGCGCAATGTGCTCGGCAGGAACAAGCTTTCGACACTTCTCACATACAGCGCGCTTCACTGTGGACATGCTGGCTACGCCTCCCACGTTCCGGGTGTCTGAGGTCACTTGGCGGTCTCCGACTCGGGCCCCGTGCCCCCCTTCGCAGCCTTGCCTGCTGTGTCGTCACCCATCAGGTCATATGTTGTCCAGCCCAGAATGAAGTCGGCAATCTCGGCGAACTTGCCGTTGATCTCGAGGCCTATCCAGCCGAGGTGAAGGACCTTGAGGTTGTTCAGGATGTGCTCGCCGTAAGGGCCCGGGCCTCCTATCAGGCCGATGATTCCGACACGCCACGAAGCGGGATTCTCCGGGTCCTGAGGGTCAAACTCTCCGAATGCGAATTCCTCCTTGCCCCACAGCAGCAGCCCTGCTGCTCGCTGTCGCATCGGGATGTAGCCGGCATGTCCACCGCCCAGGCCTATGATGTGCCCGTCCACGTGAGCGTAGCCCAGAGCAGCTATGTCCAGGAAATCAGCGTAGAAACTGAAGCCCGGCTTGCTGGACACCGTGACTCCCACGTCGAACATCCTCCTTGCGTCGCCGAGCCGGTTCTGGAAGTAGCCGCAGCCCGTGAGAAGGAGAACCATGCCCAGGAGCCCGAGCTGCGTGAACCGCCCTACGCGCCGTTCAATTGACAGCATCTCTTCCTGCCCTTTCCTGACAGAGAAACCTCCCCGGTGGGGTGAGGGTGGGCCAACTTCACGAGCGCTATCATCGGAACATCGGACTGTTATGGACAGCTTCAAGGATGGAACTATTCCGATAGGATTACTCGGACAAAAGAATCATAGTTTATCCTCACCCCCCGTGTCAAACATAATTCCAGGGTCATCGGAGCTGGAAGCCAGCACGCAGATGCAAGGTGAGCATTGCACCCTGGCTCAGCACCGTACGGCCTGCTGAGCACCAGGGGACAGACTCGAAGGCGCCCGCCTGTCCGGCCGCCATGCGGCGGATCGGGGGATCCGGCGGCCACAGAGTGAGGAGTCTTGTGCGGCCGTCAGGTGGGGGCTTTTCCGCGGCCGCAAAGTGCCGCGGCAGGATCGTCAGGAGGCGTTCACTCTCTCGCCTCGGCCCAATCAGGGGGCGCGATGGCCTCGAAGCGACTCAGAAGCTCCTCGTGGTCTCCCTCGCAGAACACGAGAACCCCGTCCTGGGCCTTTGTCTGGCCCGGCAAAAGCGACGCTATGGGAAACGGCCCGCTGTGGATGCATCGAAGGATGCTGTCATTGTTGTTGAAGAGGCTTCGGTAGTTCCTGCACGCAATGCCCACGGAGCCTTTTCCCCCGAACATCTCCGCGATCATCAACGGATGACAGGCCTGCTCCGGCATCGTTGCCGACGGAAAACCCTTGGACGGCATAACCGTCCGATCGGTGCGTATCCCCTCTCTGAGGAAGGAGACCCGGCGAGGATCGGGAGACTCGGCGCGAGGCACCGTGTCCGTTGTCCTCCACTCTCCGTCGAGGCACGCCCATATGCGTTCGCCGCGAATGGAGATAAACTGCGGCGCATTCACGAGATGAAAGCACGTCTGGCTGTTGAGGTTCGCCACGGCGCTGCTCGAAGTGTTCTCAAAGGAATGCGTGTACCAAATGCACGAGTTCTCCGGATCGGGATTCAGCGTTGATACCAGTCGGACCGCTTGCAGGGACTTGGACCATCGTAGCCTGTCGCCGGCCCTCTCCCACGACTGATGGGCATCGCCGCGAAAGTTGCACCAGATGATCTCCTCTCCCGTGTACACGGTCTCCGGCAGCCAGAGGCCGAACTCGTTCCCCGGCCACAACTCGACTTCGATGGTCAGCACCGTGCAGCCATGGGGACGGTGCAGATCGTACGCCCTGTCCTCAATCCCAATCCGGAACACCGCGCGCCTTCTCTCCCCCAGGCTTACGGGCCTCACTCAACGATGCCCCATGCGTCTGCGTGCCAACGCCGGACCATATCTGCGCGGCCTGCCCTCGCCGGAGAACGGTGGACGCCGCACTGAATTCGGCGCGTCCCAAAGCCTTGCCCTGTCCGCGGCACGCCGCGAGAGTGGCCGCACGTCTCACAAGAAGAGATGCATACAATCCCCCCGAGTTCACTCGTTCTCTTCCTCGACGATCTGGCCGGAATCCGTCAGCTTCACCGTCCTCTTTGCCCCGCCTTTCCGGCCCTCCACCTCGTAGAACGTCTTCCCTTCTTCGAGTTCTCTGGAGGCCTTCAGGCCCTCGCCGGAGCCGAAGTAATTCTCCGCAGCGACACGAACGGCGGCTGGGAGCGTTGCGTACTCCACGCTCTCCTCGGACGTCAGGATGGTGCCGCTGCTGTCAACGTCGTACTCCACGTCTTTGCCCCGAACCTGTGCCTCGACGTCGTAGATGGCCGTTGCGCCTTTCTGCTCCTTCTCGATCTTCTTAATGTGCCCGCCCTCGGTCAGCCTCTGAATGGTAGCACGTGCAGGCGCAGGCACGTCCGAGAGCGCGACTGCCTGCTGGCCCTTCTCCTTCTTAGCCGAGCCATGCCGACACAACGTGCAGCAACCGGACGCACAAGCAAGCAGAACCGCGACCGCAAGAATGACGATTGATCGGCAACGCATTCAGCTTCCTCCTTTCCTTCCACGTGAAATCCTCTCCAGGCGTGCCCCAAAATCGGATCGCGTGAGAGGCGCGCCTTCGCCCGCGCCTTTCTGGCCTAATCACCCCACTAACCTCCAGTCTACAATCCGATCATGAAGGGAGGGTGAAATCAGGTCGGTCAGCGTGAACGCGACCAGGACGGTGGCTGCCGCCGCACCCCACTTCTCCCAGGTCTTCCAGGGCTTGGCTCCCATGAGTACCAGAACTCCGCCTTGCCCACCCGCCGGCCGCGTGCCTCCGAACCTGGCAGACTCAACCCCGCCATGCACCGTGTTGCCCAGCGCCTCTCACGCGTAAGAGTCCGTGATGCTCCGGACAAGCTTCACCCACGCCGCGAGGCGTCCCGGCTCGCCCTGCACTGTCTCCACGTCCTTCAGGTGGACCGCCACGACGCAGCCCTTCGCCGCCTCCATCCCGTCCCGGATGATCCTGCGGATCCGCGCCTCGTCGAAGCCGTAGCACACCATGTCGGCAGGGCTCGGCCTCCATGACATAACGTAGTCCTTGCCGATCTGCTCGGCGCATTTTCGCATGTCCGCCCGGGGCGCAATCGAGACGGTCCTCAGGTTGGGCACTTGCCGCAGCATGTCTATCTTGCGAGTCAGGTCTTCGCAGCAGCCATAGGCGGCCAGGCCGAACTCCCGAATGACTGGGAGCTGGTACTGCAAGAGGAACTCGTCGTGCATCTTCGGCGAGATGAGCGTGAACTCCTGCGCCGCGCTGTGGCACCACAGGTCCTTGCGCTTGCGCGGCCCCGAGTTGGCCCGGGGCCACTCCAGTTCCTCGCAATACGTCATCTCCTGGTTGCCCTGCGCCGTGAGCTGGAAATCGCCCGCCGCCTCGGCCGCCTCCTGCCCCCTAAGGACGGCGTCCCGCATAAACCCCAGCAGACTGTGCAGCTCCGCCGGCGACTCATACATGTCAACCATGATCTGGCTGAGCCCGCGCAGGCCCGCCAGGTCCGTGGACAGGTCAGCCATGAAGCCCTGCCACACAGGGCCGCGTTCGACGTTCACCGGCAGAGTGTCGCCCACCGCGTCTTGGAGCCGGGCGACGTGGCGGGCCGTCTTCGCTTCGTCAATGCTGTGAGGCACGGGGCGGAGTTTCGCCACGTCGGCCCAATCCTTGATCGGAGGATCGAACTGCCAGGCCCCCCCTTCCTCAGGCACGCCGGTGTTCGCCTCTTCCACGCCGAACACGCCCCGCCAAGCGCCCACGACGGCCGCGCGCTGCGTGATCCACGGCTCCTGGATGTAGTCGTCGCCAATGGAGTCGCGGAAGATCTCCATCCGCAGCCACCGCTCGTGCCCGCGGTAGAACGGGTCGCGGCAGTGCATCGCGTGGTCGCTGAACATCTTGCCGCACCGGAGGTTGTGCGTGCCGTAGGTCGCGAGCACCGTGGGGCGCACAGGTTTCAGGCTGTTTAGCCTGCTCCACAGCCTCCGCCGCTCCTGCTGAACGTCCTTCGCCGCGATCTCGGCGTAATGCTTCGCCAGGTGGCGGAGGACTTTGACATCGCTTCCATTGTCTGTCATGCGCCGCTCCCGCGTTTCGAGGCAAGCCGCCCCACTCGATCAGTTGCCGTCGCCGGTTCTCAGGCGCCGGCGGCATGTGGCTCACCACGCCGGCCAAACCGCCCCTTATGTCGGAGCGTAGTATACCCGGTAGGGACGCCCGGGCAAAGCCCTCGGTGCTCCGCCGGGTGCTCACGGGCAGCATGCCCTTGTTGCCCGGCCGCCCTCGGCTGTGGTCGTCCCCGGTTGCTTTGGACTGCCCTCTCCTTTCTCCTGCTCTACCGTTTCCTGCTCTGGGCAGAGCCCCGGCCGCCCCCCCCGGCCGTTGGCATTTGTGGCTTCCGCCAGGGGTTCACCCGCCGAGGTGGGCGGACCATAGCCAAATCAGAGGCGGATTGAGCGTGACCTGCGCCATCCCGAGGTCATAGCCCGCTCGGGAGAGCACTCGTGGCCGAACTGGCTCCCAGCCCCGTCAGGGGCTGCTGACAATAGCCCGGAGATTTGTCGCTGGGAACTCGAACTCGCGTTCGAGACGCATCCCGTAGGCTTGCCCGCCTGTGGAGGGCACGCTTGAAGCGCAAGGGTAGTGCCCCCCAGCGCGCCATGTGCCTCTTGATTACCAATTGACCCCAATCCGATCATTCTGTTAGGCTTCACCAAGCACGGGAACTCTTGAATGCCGATCCCAATGAACGCCCCAGAATCCGTCCGCACATGGCGTGACGTTGACCTCACCGGGAAATGCGCCTCCCAACAGCACTTCCCCGACCTGTGCGAGCTTGTGGGCCGCCCCAAGCCCGTCGGAGTGGACAAGACCGGCAAGTCCTTCACTTTCGAGAGGGGCGCCGCCAAGCGTTCCGGCGACGATGGCTGGGCGGACGTGTGGAAGAAGGGCTTCTTCGGCTGGGAATACAAAGGCGAGCACAGAGACCTCGACGCGGCCTGCAAGAAGCTGCTCGACTATCGGGAGGACCTCGGGGACCCGCCGCTGCTCGTCGCCAGCGGCATGGACCGCACCATCGTCCAGACCAACTTCACCGCCACCCCCCTGGAGAAGCACGAGATCGCCCTGTCGCAGCTTGGCGATCCCCGGAACCTGGAAATCCTCAATGCTGTCTTCCACCATCCGGACAGGCTTCGTCCCGGCCGCACCAGCGAGGCCATCACGACCGACGCCCCGAAGCGGATCGTAAGAAGCCCGACTTGAGGCGCCGGATCAGCGAGAGAAGACTCAGCGTATGCGCATAGCACAACAGGCAGTCGCGAGGTTGATCGAGAGGGCTGCCGGCATCCTTGAGTCCCGGCGGGGCCGCAGGGCCTTATGGGCCTACGTAACCTGCACCTTCGCCGTCGCCGGCGTCTGGTCGGTCATTCGCGCGGAACTCCCCCGCCGCAAACTCGTGGAGAAACCCGTTTACGCCTCCCCCGTGGAGATAGGTGAGAGGCAGGACAGCCAGTCCGTGTGGCTCCCTTCCGAATTCCGTGGCTACCGGCAGGTGGCGTGGGGGACGGTTGTGACGGGCATTGATCCATACGCGGACCTGGAGCAGATCAGGGCTTACACGCCCTTTTTCGCGATTGTGTTCCTTCCCTTCGCAGCCCTCTGGCAGATCCGCTTCGCGGGCAGCGCGTTGTACTTGCTGGTCAATGTCAGCTTTGCGCTCATGTCGTGCTGGTGCGCGAGCAGGTGGCTGCGCCGGCCGGGCGAGGAGGAGAGGTTCGGGGTGTTCGCACTCATCCTCATCCTTCTCTCTCCGCTCCTGCTGGACGTCATGATGCCGGGCGAATCGGACCTGCTGGTCCTTTTCCCCGTGAGCCTGGCATTCCTCTTCCTGGCGCAGGGGCGAAGGGAGTTCGGCGCCGGCGCGTTGCTGGGATTCGCCGCTTCCCTCAAGCTGATTCCGGCCCTGTTCGCCGTCTACTTGCTCTGCCGGCGCCAGTGGCGCGCCGCCTCGGGGATGGTTGCCGTTGGTGTCTTCTGCAGCGTCATCCTGCCGGCCGCCGTCCTCGGGCCGGCCAGGGCGTGGGAACTGTATAACTCCTGGTATCGCCACGTCCTTGCACCCTATGCGGTCGAGGGCGAAAGCGGCATTGTCAGGAGCCCCACCTATGCGCCCACAAACCAGTCGCCCGGCGCCGCAGTGGGACGGTACTTTGCGCAAAGGCCTGGCGAGCGAGCCCTCGCCTTCGCGGCCCTCTCACCAGGAACCGTGGGACAGATTGCGCACGCCATCGGAGTACTCGTCGGAGCCGGGCTGGTGGCGTTCTGGACGCTGTCGTTCAGAAGGGAAGAGACGGCTGCGAAGCGAGCTGTGCTCCTTGCCACGGTTCCGCTCGGCATGCTTCTGATGAGCCAGGTGTCGCTCGTTACCCACCATGTGCTCTTCCTTCTGCCGATCGCGGTGCTCGTCGTCAGGACCGTTGATCTGCAAGACGCATGGGCTCGGCGCTGGGCTTGGGTGCTGCCGGTCTATATGCTTGTGTTCCTGGCGATGCGGTTCCGGGCTGTGAAAGTCTACACGCCGTTTCTTGCGGTTACAGTCCTCTTTCTCGTTGCGTGCATCGCCCTGGCAGTGCGGGAGCTGGGCTCCGCGACAACGCAGCAGGGCCCTGTCGAGGGGAGGCCGTGACTGATGGCGGCTGCCCCAACTCGGGGGTCGCAAAGGCAAGGACCGCTAACAAGCCTGACAGGTCAGGGCAACGCGCGCAACCGGCCAAGGGCGCTCTGGCGGCGTTCGCTTGTTCTTGCCTTTCGCGCAGGCGTAGAATCACGCACGACGGGGTTGTCCCACCCGGTTCCCTGGTGCGACTGCATCCATTTTGAAGGTCAGCGATGCGGAGACCTCCGGTTGCCCTGATTGCCCTGGCCCTCGCGCTCGCCTGCGGCGGCGGGAGCGGCGCCGCTCCCGCTCTCGGCGTCACGACCGTCGCGCGCCCTGCCTTCCCCCTCCGGACCCGCGGCGTCGCCTACAAGATGCCCGAGACGGCGGCCCTTCCTCGCGTGAACGCCGAGCCGTCCTACGCACCTCTGCCGCTGGTCGGACCGCCGCGCACATCCAGGGCTGCCAGGATAGTCATTGACCCCGGCCACGGGGGAAAGGACCCGGGTGCGACTGGACGGGGGGGCCTGCTCGAGAAGGACGTCGCCCTGGAGGTCGCCCAGAAGCTCGCGGCCTGCCTGCACGAAAAGGGAGTCCAGGTGATCCTCACCCGCCAGACGGACGTCTTCGTCCCCATAGACCACCGCGTTGCTATGGCCAACCGGGAGCGCCCCGACCTCTTCATCAGCATCCATGCCAATTCTGACAACGTGCGGAGCCTCCGGGGTGCGAGAGTGCTCTATCCCCGCGACAGGCCGCGCCAGAGCCGCCGCATACACAGCATCGAAGCAGCCAGACTGATTGAGTCCGCCCTCGGGCCGGTTACCGGCTGCATCGGGAAGACTAACGGCGCGATCGGAGATCGCCGCGGGCTCGAACTCCTCCGCGAAACACACGTGCCAGCCGTGCTCGTCGAGGTGGATTTCCTGTCCAACCGCACCTCCGAGCGCATGCTCGCCACTCCGGCCTATTGCAGTGCCATCGCCAATGCCATCGGGGGCGCGGTGACGGAGTACCTGCGCCCGCAAGGTACGCCCAGACGGTCGTCTGCTGCCCCCGGCGTTGCGCCGTTCCACCATGGCTCGCCCCCGCCTGGAAGGACGCGCTCAGTCGCGTCCGCGTCGTTGCGCCCACATTCCGAACCGTGAGGTTGTTCCGAATTGCCGCTCGCCTGGAGGCTTGCCCGCCTATGGAGGGGACGCGCTTGCTACTCTGCGAAGCAGCCGTTCGCTGCGAAGCACGAGTCGTCGCGTCCGCGTCGTTGGATCCACCTTCCCAGCGGCGCCGCAGGTCGCGACACCACCAACAACTAGTTTGCCCCTCCGCAATCTGCTTCTATTTCGTCGAGGGCGGTCTCCTTAACCGACCTCGACCAGCTGTCGCCCTTCTTGGCGACAGCCCGTCATCCGTGTCCCATTCCGTACCATTCCGTCGAAGGCGGCATCCTTAGCCGACTTCGACTACATTGTCAGCTCTGCTGACAATCTGCCGTCGAAGCCGCTTTCCCAACATTCGCGCGGCCGTCTGGCCGCCCGAATGTCAGCGGCCTTCGACCAGCTGTCGCCATTTCCGCGACAGCCCGTCGTCCTCGGTTGATTTGGCTCGTCCTCTCCTTTCTCCTGCTCTACCGTTCTCCTGCTCTGGGCAGAGCCCCGGCCCCCCTCCGGCACGCGGGCGCTGCAGCCGGCCGAAGCTTGTCCGCCGGGCGTATGTGGCGGGCCAGCAGGGGGTTCTGTTAGGGGTTCTTGGGGCTGACGGACGGAAGAGAATCTTGATTTTCTGAAAGACCGCGATAGAATGCCACTAGGGACAAGGCGGGGTGGCACATGGGCGTCGAGCTTCTATTTCTGCCACGGTTCCATCTCGCAGGTTCCGTTTCCAAGGCCCCAGGCAGGATTCGCGGAACATTACTGAACGGAAGACGGTAGCTATGATCAAGGCCAGGCAAAAAGGCGTTATGGAAAGGGCCGGGCGTATCACGCTTCGGCTTGAACCCCTTGAAGGAAGGGTCCTTCTGTCAGGCGCATCCGGCTATGCCCTCCAGACTCTGGGCTCCTTCAACGGAACGAACGGACAATGGCCCACTGCGGGGCTCGTGATGGACGGCAGCAGCAATCTCTACGGAACAACCTTCAGCGGAGGCGCCAACGGCGACGGCGCTGTCTTCGAAGTAGCCGCCGGAAGCAACACGATCACCACGCTCGCCTCCTTCAACGGAACGAACGGGGCAAACCCCTATGCGGGGCTCATTATGGACGGGAGCGGCAATCTCTACGGAACAGCCTACAGCGGGGGCGCCAATGGCGACGGCACTGTGTTCGAGGTGGCCGCCGGAAGCAACGCCATCACCACGCTCGCCTCCTTTGACGGAACGAACGGGGCGAACCCCATCGCGGGGCTCATCATGGACGGGAGCGGCAACCTTTACGGAACAACCTACTACGGGGGCGCCAATAGCCACGGCACTGTTTTCGAAATGGCCGCCGGGAGCAACACGATCACCACGCTCGCTTCCTTCAGCGGAGCCAACGGGGCAGGGCCCTACGGGGGGCTCATCATGGACGGGAGCGGCAATCTCTACGGAACAACCGCCTACGGAGGCGCTGGTCAGGTCGGCGCTGTCTTCGAAGTAGCGGCCGGGAGCAACACGATCACAGCGCTCGCTTCCTTTGACGGAACGAACGGGGCGAACCCCATCGCAGGGCTCATCATGGACGGGAGCGGCAATCTCTACGGAACAACCGTGGGTGGAGGCGCCAATAGCGACGGCACTGTCTTCGAGGTAGCCGCCGGGAGCAACACAATCACCACGCTCGCCTCCTTCAACGGAACCAACGGGAACAGCCCCTATGCGGGGCTCATCATGGACGGGAGCGGCAACCTTTACGGAACAACCTACAAGGGAGGTGCCCATGGCGACGGCACTGCCTTCGAGGTAGCCGCCGGGAGCAACACGATCACCACGCTCGCCTCCTTCAACGGAACGAACGGGGGATGGCCCTGGGGGGGCCTCATCATGGACGGGAGCGGCAATCTCTACGGAACAACCGCCTACGGAAGCGCCGCTAACGACGGCACCGTCTTCGAACTCTGCCCGGTTCGGTCCGTCGGCCCAGCCATTACCTCTCCTGACGGCCACGTGCAGGTCTCGGTGTACGACGTCGCGGGCGCTTTGGACGTCAGCATCTCGGATATCAAAGTGACCTGGGGCACGGGCGACTCCATCAGCTCGATCACCCTCGGCGGCACGCAGCCCATGGATGGGCTGGGCATCGTCATTTCGAAGGCGAGCTCCGTCGGCAGCATCTCTGTGGGCAGCATCAAGGACGCCCGCACGGGCGTTCTGGGCGATGTGGCTTTCATCGCGTCCGCCGCGCCGATCAAGTCCATCCAGCTCAAGTCGGGGATGACCGGCTACAACATAAACGGCCTCACCCTTGGCGCGCTGAGCTTGCCGGGGGACATTGACGGAGATGGAGACATAACAGACGCAACCGCGATCTACAGCACCGGTGCGGTTGGCAAGGTCACGCTGACAGGAAACGCAACAGGCGACATCTGGATCGGCGGCAAGGACTCCAAGGGCCTGGCCTTAAGCTCCTTCAGCAACAAGACCGGCGGCTATCACGGCGACCTGGTGGCAGCGGGCAATGTCGGCAAAATGGCTTTAGGCGGCACTTATGCGGGACAGATGCGCATCAGTGGCTCCTTGTCCGGCCTGCAGATCAAGGGCGGCAATCTGGCGGGCTCTGTGCTGGTGCAGAGCGTCGCTGGCAAGCTCTCCGTCGCCGCCATGACGAACAAACAGACCGGCCTGACAACGGGCGGGGATATCACGTCAGGCGCGCATATATACGCCGGCGTCTCCCTTTCAGGGCTCAGCGTAAGCGGTTCGCTGATCGGCGGCTCCACGGACGACGCAGACCTCGTACAGATCTTCTCTCCCCTCATAGGGAGCGTGTCGGTTGGCGGCAACATAACCGACAGCCGCATCCTTGCCGGCGCGGTGTTGGGGGCCGACTGGGCGCTCGGGGGCACCGGTAATGATGCCGATTCCTTCGCCGCGGGGACCATAAGCAAGATCTCTGTCAAAGGGAACGTGAGCGACAGCCTGATCGGTGCCGGCGTCTCGCCGCACAACGGGGTCTTCGACCTGCAGTGGCTCCACGACAACAAGGCCTTTATTGCCGGTTCGGTTATCGGCTCGGGTTCCATCGGCGGGAGCCTTACATCTTCCTGGGGTAGAGTTGGCGCGGCCTACGGTGTCGGCGCCGCCACGGTCGGCAGCGGCAAGATCGGCGGCACGGGCCTTGACCTCGTGTTCAGTAACGCCAGCTGAGGGAGGTCGTCAGAGGGCCGAACCCGAGATTCTTGACATATGGGGGCGGTGGAGGGCGGGCCTCGCAAGAGGCCCGGATACCTTTGGCGGCTTGGCTCGGGGGATGGCGGTCATGCCGTTGAAACGCAGGGTAATTACGGGGACACCATACTTTACTCGCATCCGGGCCTTCGGCTGCGCTTCCTCTGCTCCTTTGGACGAGCCGGCGGCCCACAGCGCGGCGGCCAGGATTGACGCAAACACGAACCACTTCCATGACTTGTTGCCCATCTGATGTCTCCCATGGAGCGTGGGGCGCAACTGACGGCGTGCTCACATACCTGCCAAAGACACCGTGCGGCAGAACACTTCAGCCGCTACAGGCGCCTGCGATGACGTTTTCGGTGATGTCGCAATGCTTGTACGGTGCTCCAATTGTCTTATCATTAGTCATCAGTGTAAATCAGCGGTCAATGTCCTCTTTTCCGCGGCCCGCTACCGAATGACTTCCACGTTGGGCAGGGACTTCTTCAGTTGCGTGACCCCATCGCCTGTAACCTTTGTATGCCAGAGGTAAAGGTGATGCAATCCCGTCAGGCTCTTGAGGTGCACCAGGCCCGCGTCCGTGACCCGAGTGTCCATAAGGCGGAGCCCCTGCAACCCCGTCAGTCCCTTCAAGTGCACCAGGCCCGCGTCCGTGACCTTCGTACCGTCGAGGTTGAGCTGCTGCAAGCTGGTGAGCCCTTTCAGGCGCACCAGGCCCGTGTCCGTGACCTGAGTGTGCATCAGAGAGAGCCCCTGCAACCGCGTCATCCCTTTCAAGTGCGCCAGGCCCGCGTCCGTGACCTTCGTTCCCATGAGGTCCAGCTCCTGCAACGAAGTGAGCCCTTCCAGGTGCTCCAGGCCTGCGTCCGTGACCCCCGTGCCCCAGAGGTCGAGGCACTCCAGCCGCGTCAGGCCCTTCAGGTGCTCCAGGCCCGCGTCCGTCACCTGCGTACCCGCGAGGTCGAGGTACTCCAACCGGGTCAGTCCCTTCAGGTGCTCAAGGTCCGTATCCCTCGCATCCCAGAATTTCAGCCCCGGAATCCCCTGTTCCGCGACCTCCTGAAGCACCTTCGCCATGTCCGCTGGACGCAGCGGCACAACGTACCACCATTTGCACGCCGGTATTGTCAGCGGGGGCTCCGAAGCAGTGTAGCCCACGAATCGACCCTGTCCGTCATTCACCGCGTACACACTGAAAGGCATCGCAGAGTTGAAGGCCTTCGGCGGTGCCTTCTCTTCTGCTGCACGCGAGCCGGCGGCCCACAGCGCGCCGGCCAGCATTGACGCAATCAGCCAGTATTTCCATGCCCTGCTGGTCATATCAGGTCTCCTGTCACGCGTCGGCGGTGCCAGGTCCTGCACTTCCACACAGGCGCCCTCTGCAAAAGTACACCCATGGCTGGTTGCCGTCAAGTCTTTTGGCGAGTCCGTTAACCAGGAGGCCGGAGTCTTTACGGCGCCGCGTTGGGGGTGCATTCGCAAGTGCTCTGTCAACCCAATCGGCCGCGCAGTTCCTCGACCTCCTTCTCAAGCCGTCGGAGCTTCTCTAACATCTGTGGCAGACGGCTCATCACCGCCCATATCCGCCGCTGTTCCGCGGCCGGCCGCCGATGCTGCGCTTGTCCGCAACCCAGCCTCAAGAGGGCCCCGAGCCGTCCCCCCGCGGAGGTCTCTCGGACGTGGCAAGCAATTCGGACAAGGCCTCCGGTCCGAGCCGACCGGCAAGCGCTCGGAGCACAGCCAGAGCCTGGGCGGTGATGGTGGGCGCCGCGAAGAACTCCGTGAGGTCCACCTCCACGCCCAGTTCGCCCCGCACCCGGCTGACGAGGCGGGTCGCCAGCAGCGAGTTGCCCCCCAGGTCCAGGAAGGCGTCGTCCACGCCCACCTCGTCAAGCCCGAGCACCTCCCGCCACACGACCGCCAGGGCCACCTCCAGCGGCGTGCGCGGCGCGACGAACGGGTTGGCCAGCTTCGGTCTCGCCGTGCCTGGCGCGGGCAGGGCCTTCCGGTTGACCTTCCCGGTCGGCGTCTTCGGCATCTCGTCCAGGATAACGAATGCCGACGGGATCATGTAGTCAGGCAGCTTACGCGACAGGGCCTGCCTAAGCTCGGTGACCGTCGGCCGGGGCCCACGCCGCAAGGTAAGGTGGGCCACCAGGCGTTTGGTGTCGCCGCCCTGCTCTTGGGCCGTTGCGGCGGCTTCAGCAACCGCATCGATCTCCCGCAGGGCCGCCTCCACATCACCCGCCTGGATGGTGTAGCCCCGCACCTTGAATTGGAAGTCCACCCTGCCGCAGTGCCTGAGGAGCCCGTCGGGGCCGAGCATGCCGAGGTCGCCCGTGCGGTAGATGCGGCGGTCTCCGCCGTCCGGGTCGGGGAGGAAGGCCCGCGCCGTCAGATCAGGCCGGCGCCAGTAGCCGGGCGAGAGGTAGCGGCTGCGCACATGCATCTCTCCGACCTCGCCAGGCCACAGGGGCCTGCCGTCCTCGCCGACGACGAGCACCTCCATCCCCGGCAGCGGGCGGCCGACCGGCATCACGCGCTCCCGCAGATCCATGTCCCGCGGGACGCGGAAGCGGGTTATATTGCCCGCCTCGGTGCTGCCCATGCTGACGGCGATGCAGCAGTCGGGGCGCGTGAACCGCCGCGCCTGAAGGATGTGGTCCCGGTAGACCGTGTCGCTGCCGAACGTGACGTGGCGCAGATCCTCCAGCACCTCACCGTCCTTCAGGCCCGCCAGCAGCCCTTCGAAGACAGCCCGCGCCGCCAGAAGATTGACCTTCTCCGCCCGCAGCCAGCCAACAAGGCCCGTCAGGCCCCGCCTCTTGGCGTCGTAGATGCAGATCGTGGAGCCGTTCAGCAGACACGGGTAGAGGCGGAGAGGGAACTCCGCCAGCGCCAGCGACCCCGTCTCCCCGGACCGGTCCCCCGGCCTCAGCCGGTAGAAGTGGCCCAGGCCCCAGCCGTGGCACAGGGCGTTGCGGTGGGTCAGCATCACGCCCTTTGGGCGGCCGGTCGAGCCGGATGTGTACATGAGATAGGCGAGCCGGTCGGGGCCGATGGAGAGGCCCGGGGCGCCATCGGAGGCCGACGCCCTCAGTTCGTCCACGTTCAGCACGACGGCGCCGGACGGCGCTATCCCCTTCGCCATGCACAGGTTACGGTCGTCTGTCACGACCAGGCGCGCCTCGGCGTCGCCGGCAATGTAGGCGGTCCGGTCGGCGGGGATGCCCGGATCGAGGGGCACGTAGGCCTTGCCCGCCTTCAGCGCGCCGAGCATGGCGGACACCATCGGCAAGTCGTTGCCGAAGAGCAGGGGAACGGGCTCCTCACCCTCCCCGAGGCGCTCGAGCATGGCGTGGGCTACGCGGTTCGCGGACGCGTTCAGCTCCTCGTAGGTGACCGCACGGCCCTTGCAGATGACCGCGACCAGGCTGCCGTAAAGGCGCACCTGCGCCTCGAAGCGTTCGGGCACCGACCGCTCGAGTTCGCTTTCGGGGAACGGGTCGTGGCCGTCGGTCGCCGCGTCCAGCCCGGAGGCCGAAGGCGTCTGCCGGTCTGATTCTGGTCTCACGGCTTCCCTCCGCCGTATCGCACACAGGCCCCCTCGCCCTGCCGGGGTATGAGGCGAGCGCCGCAACACCGTGCATCTCCGGCTGCCTCAGACCGGTCGTGCGGGCGCACCAAGCACTCTCGACGATGCATCAAATCTCATGCCGCGCCTGGCTGGCCCGCACCGAGCATGCAAAGCTTTCATCAGCAAGGAGTTGGCCGATCCAAGCACCTGCCTCCGGGCCAGCCGTGTCGAGCCCGCTCACCCAACTTCCGCAGTTTGGGAGAAAATCGCGGTTTTTTCGGGCCGATTCGGTGGTGTATTCGGGGGACACCATTGAACAGTATTGGAACAGTATTGGGGAACAGTATTGGGACACCATACTTATCTACCTATTCCGGCGACGCTATCACGACAGCCCCACTGGGTCACTTCCACCCCCTTCAGATGGATCGTTGCGACGCACCAACCAGGGTGTGGCTCTCCAGAAGGGGTCGGTCCAGCGATCTGTTGTCCCGACGGCAGGGATGCAGAGGATCGCGTAGATCACGAACCCCGAGGTAAGGATCGAGGCGGTAACTTCCGGCAGCCACTCTATGACCAAGCGCCTCATGCGGTCAAGCCCCCCAACAGAAATCCATGCCCTTCGCCCTTTCACTATTGTCCACTATTATATGCTATCTGCCGAATTCCAGTCAAGCCATACCCCTCACTGGCGGCTTGGTTCGTGTGCAGCAGTCCCTTCATCTGTCGTCCGCTGAAGCATAGCGAGAACTTGCGCACTTCCCAGCCACCCCCACCAAAACGTCCGCTTGACGCCCAGACTGTTGCCTCCTGCGCTGAGCCTTGCACTTGACTTCTATTCCAAGGACGAGTAAGCTGTACAATGCCCAGTTTGATCGGAGAGCCGCGGGCTCTCGCTTCCTGGAGAGTGGCATACCTCAAGCCTCCGGCGACGGAAGGCTGGCAAAGGCGAAACTTCATACCTCAGCATTCATACTTCAGACTTCCCCGCCCCTCCGGCGGGGCTGTCCGTGTCCGAACTCGTGTTCGTTGTGGGAATAGTCAGATCAGCGAGCATCAGTGGCGATCAGTGGCCCCCATTCCGTGCCATTCCGTCGAAGGCAGCATCCTCAGCTGACTTCGACCAGCTGTCGCCGTCCGCGACAGCCCGTCGTCGTGAACGTGGTGTCGTTGTGGTGAAAGCGGCCGTTATCCGTGTGCATCCGTGTTAATCCGCGTCAAAGGCCGCGGCCGTTGTGGGAAAGGCCGTTTTGCGAAACGAACCCAATTTGCTGCAACTGACGCTCTGGCCCGGACTTCTATCTTTCCGGGGTCGGCATTACGATGCCGCCCGGCCATTCGCCTTGGACGGAGCAGGTAAACGTCGTCTCAGAAGCTGCCGTTTTGCAAAACGAACCCATTTTGCCGTAGCTCTTTGGTAAACAATTACTTACGCCAAGCCAGGCCTCGTAGCCCTTGCGGGCGGCCAGACCCGACTGAAAGCCCCGCCCTACAGTCACCTCAAACCCTCAGCAGGCCACTTGCCCTGCCTCTGCCGCCGCCTCCAGCTTCCCCTGCCAGACGGACGGCCGTAGTCGCCGGCGCCGCCACCGCCGCTTGACCTGTTCCTCGACCCCCGTTTACCATGTCAGCAGAATAAGGTGGGGATCGTCTGGCAACCGTGGCCCAAACCCGGCGCCCCCTCTTGAGGGAGCATGGTTGTGGCGATTGATGAACTCCTGATGGCAAAGCGGGACGATATCCTCCGCGTCGCTGCCACGTACGGCGCCCATAACGTCCGCGTGTTCGGATCCTTCGCGCGGGGCGAGGCGGACGGAACGAGCGACGTGGACTTATTGGTGGACATGGAACCCGGCCGCAGCCTGCTCGACCTGAGCGGCCTATGGGTGGACCTGACCGAGTTGCTCGGCCGCGAAGTGGACGTCGTAACGGAAGACTCCATTTACTGGCTTCTCAAGCGCCGGATTCTGCGGGAGGCCGTCCCCCTATGAACAAGGACGCCCGTGTTTACCTGGCACAGATCCTGGAGCGCATCGAACGCATCGAGCAGTACACGGTCGGGGGCCGGCAGGCATTCTTCGCCGAGCCGTTGATACAGGACGGCGTCATTCGCAATTTCGAAGTGATAGGCGAGGCTGCAAAGCGCATCCCTGCCGAGTACAAGCAACAGCATCCCGCCATCCCGTGGAAGAGCCTGACCGCCTTCCGCGATGTGCTGATCCATCAGTACGAGGGCATCGGCCTGTCCGAGGTGTGGAACGTCATTGAGGGGGATGTCCCAGGGCTGAAACGTGCCATCGGCGCCATCCTTCCACCCCTGGACCAACTCGAGCGCGAACTGGCTGGAGACGCCCCGCCGGCAGATGGGACGTGAAGCCCGCCGCCTCGGTAATGTTGTGGAATGATGACGGCAAGATGCCCGCAGCCGACCCCATCCCAGTCACCGCGGGGACAATACGGCCCAAGATCAAAGTGGCATTCGAAGAACTCGGCATTACGCGACGCCCGCGGCCCAAACGTTCCTGATGCTTGGTCTGTTCGCCCAAGCCTCGGTCGCCTCGAATCCTCAAGGGGCGACCTGCTTCACCGTCAGGCGCCGGCACTTCGCCGGCCACGCAGTTCCTCCACCTCCTTCTCCAGCCGCCGCAGCTTCTCCAGCATCTGTGGCAGACGGCTCATCACCGCCCATATCCGCCTCATTTCCGCACCCGGTCGCGCCGGAGCCCCCAACACATAGGCCCCCGCCGGCACGTCAGACGGCGCACCAGCCAACCCGCCGATGATCGCCCCGTCACCAACGGCCACGTGGTCATTCACGCCGCTGTCCTCTGCACAGATCACCCCCTTGCCCAGCCGCACGCTCCCCGCCAACTTCGCGTAACCCGCCATGATGCACTCCGGGCCGACGTGGCAGTTGTGCGCCACGTGGCAATGGCTGTCTATCTTCGTGCCATCCTCCACGACCGTCTCGTCCATCGTAGCCCGGTCCACCGTCGTCAGAGAACCTATCTCCACGTTGTTCCCGATCCGCACAGTCCCGACTTGCGCCAGCTTCACGTTGCGACCACCCCGCTGGATGAAACCGAAGCCGTCGGCGCCAAGCACGGCGCTGTAGCGGATGATACAGTCAGTGCCGATGATGACGCGGTCATGGACCGAGACATTGGCATAGAGCGTCGTGCGCGCCCCGATGCGGCAGTCCCGCCCAACGTAAACGTTAGGATAAATCACCACCCCATCGCCCAGGACAGCGCCCTCGCCCACGAAGGCGAAGTCGGCAATGGCAACGTCCTTGCCGAGTGACGCGGAGGGGTGCACCGACGCGCGCGGGCTGATCCCTTGGGGCCGCGGGAAGCGATGTTCCGCAAAGGCCGCGAGGACCTTGGCCATGGCCATGTCCGCATCTTCACAGACGACTTGAACCCCTGCGTAGCCCGCCACCTCGACAGGCGTCACGAGGATGCCGGCCTTGCAGCCCTCGGCTTCTGCGGCCATCTTCTTGTCCCTCAGGAAGGCCAGGTCGCCCGCGCCTGCCTGCTCCAACCCCCTGAGGTCCGCTATTGTCGCATCATCGCGGCCGATCACTCTTCCGCCGACCATCTCGGCTATTTGCTTTGCTGAGAACTCGGGCATCTGTTTCCCTCAATCCCGGTCGCCGCCGCAGCGCCGCGGTGCTGAGTCTCAGGGCGCTTTGCACCCCTGCGCAGGGCGCTCCTTGATTTCTCCCGCTTCATGCACCAATATGGGGCGTGCGCCAGCCGGCATGGGCGCCGCGTGCGCCGGCGGCATTCGCGCATATGCTACAGACGGGCGCGAGGCGTGGCAAGCGCACCGCCTTCTTCCGCTCGTGAGGTCAGCGTGGCGACGGGCAACAGCACATCGGTAAGCGCAAGTGAAGATGAGCGCTACATGCGGCTCGCCCTGCAGGAGGCCGAGGACGCCGTGGCCGGCGGCGACGTGCCCGTCGGCTGCGTCATCGTGCTCGACGGCCGCGTCATAGGGCGCGCGCATAACCTGCGCGAGGCGCTCCAGGATCCCACGGCCCACGCAGAGCTCGTCGCCCTGAAGCAGGCGGCTGCCGCGCTCGGGCGGTGGCGGCTCGACGGCGCGACGGCATACTGCACGGTCGAGCCCTGCTGCATGTGCGCGGGCGCGCTCGTCAATGCGCGCGTCGAGCGGCTCGTCTTCGGCGTCGCCGATCCCAAGAGCGGCGCGTGCGGCTCCGTCTTCGACATCCCCCGCGAACCCCGGCTCAACCATCGCTTCGACGTAACGGGCGGCGTCCTTGAGGCCGAGGCGCTCGAACTGCTTCAGCGGTTCTTCGAGCCACGGCGCGAGCGCTGAGGCTCAGACGCTCGCTCGCTCGGCAGCCCGGCGCAACAGCTCGTAGACGGTGCGCGCGCTCTTGCGGCAATCGAACTTCTGCTCGGCGAGCTTCCGCGCGCCCGCCGCCACCCGCCCCCGCAGCGCGGCATCGCCCAGCATGCGGGAAAGGGCGTCCGCCAGCGCCCGCGCGTCCCCTGGTGGGCACAGGAGCCCGGTCTCCTCGTGCCGGACCGCCTCAGCGATGCCACCGAGGTCGCTGGCCACCACCGCCACCCCCCCCGCCATCGCCTCAACGATGACATTTGGCAGCGCGTCCCGGTCGCCGTCGGGCGCCTGCACGCACGGCCCGGCCAGAACGTCCGCGCGCTCATACACTGCGGGCATCTCCTCGTAAGGCGCCCAGCCTGGGAACGTCACAATCCCGGCGAGGCCAAGGCGATTCGACAGGGCGCTCAGGTGGCCGGCGAGCGGGCCATCGCCCACGATCTCGCAGGCGAACTCTTGCCGTTCCTTCAATAGCGCGCAGGCCTGCAAGAGGCTTTCAAAGCCCTTCTTCGGCACCATCCTTCCAATGGCCACGATGCGCGGCGGACCGCCCGGTTCCGTGCGCGGGCGGAAGGCGAACCGTTCCAGGTCTGTTCCGTGATACACGCACGCCACCTTAGCCCGGTCGCGCGGCTCGGCGAGCGAGCGCACGAGCGCCGCATTCGCCTCCGTGCACGTCAGGCAGAGGCGAGCGCGCCGCAGCTTTCGAGCGAGTCCGGTTTTCCCGACGTACAGGTCGCGCGCATGGGCGGAAAAGCTGACGCTCGTCCCGGCTATGCGCGCAGCCATGAGCGCCAGATCCGTCGGCAGCGAGGCAAAGTGCGCGTGCAGATGGCGTATGCCCCGGCGCTCGGCCTCGATGGCGAACGCCCGCGCAACGCCCGCTCGGCGCAGGCCCAGGAGCAGGTCGCGCGGCGACGTGCGGCCGAGCCTTACGGCATCGAGCGCGCGCTCGAGGACCTGGCCCGGTCCTGGCGGGCGAGCCGCGCCCGGCTCCATCAGCGGGTAGACGACCTGCGCCGGCACGCCAAGGCCGCCGCTGCCCTTCCTTAGCGCGAGCACGGTCACGTCGGCCCCGCATTCGGCCAGGCCCCGTATCTCGTTGGCGATGAACGTCTCGCTGGGCGAAGGAAACGTCTCCAGGACGTAGCCGATCTTGAGAGCGTCCGTATCTGTTCGCAAGGCGGCCTCCGAACGAACCGCGCGAGCCGGCCGGGTCGCCGCGCTGAAGCAGTCCGCCACTGAAGCGCGCACCGGATTGCAATGAACCGGGTCGCGCGATTATGTTAGGTGACCGGTTCGGCCGATGCAACAGGAGCCGGGCGCCTTGCGGAGGAAAGCCGATGGCTGCGGATGGCACGCCGGACCAAGAGCGGGAGGACGGGCCGGCGGGCTCGCCCCAGCCTCTGGGTCCTTCACCGGCGGAAAGCCCGACCGCGCTCCCGCCTCGCCACCGCCCGCTCGTGCCGCTCCTGGGCGGTTTCGCGCTGGGCATTTTGCTGGATGCAACGCTCCGTTCGGCGATGTGGCCGTGGACCGTTCTGAGCATCGCAACAGTTGCCGCGGCCCTATGGGCCGCCTGGCGCGGGCTGAAACCGTGGTGCCACTGGACGATGGCCTTGCTCCTGCTGATCCCGTTGGGGGGATTCTGGCATCAGGTGCGGTTCAGGGCGGTTCCCGCCTGGCATCTGAAGAACCTGCGCCCGGACGGCGAGCGGTTCTACTTCGTGCGGGGCACGGTCGGGGACATACCGCGCATGCGCTACCGGCGCGGCGCCTTCGCACCGGAGGGCATGACGGCGGAAGCCTATTGGATCGTGCAGGTCCAGGCGCAGGCCCTTTCCGGAGACGGCACGAGCTGGCGGAAGACTGCGGGCGGCATGACCGTATTCGTCGGCGCGGGCGCGCCGTCGCTGAACGTGGGCGATGAAGTCGAGTTCCTTTGCCGCCCGCGCGCGAATCGTGGCCCAACTAACCCGGGCGAACGAGACGTTGCGCTGGCTGCCGAGCGCTCGGGAAGCTACGCCACCGCGTCCGTGGACGGGCCGTCGGCGCTCGCCCTGCTGAAGCGCGCGCATTGGTACAGCTCGGTTCCCGCGGCGGCGGGCAGGCTGCGCTCGTACGTCTGGGACCGCCTGGCGCAGGCCCTGCCCGCGGGCGCGCCGCGCGATCATTTCGGGTTTGTGGGCGGGCTCCTGCTGGGGGAGCGCGATGCGCTCACCCCGACGCAGGAGATGCTGCTTAAGGAGTCGGGCACGCTGCACTTCCTCGCCATAAGCGGGCTGCACGTCGGCTTGTTCTACCTGTTTGTGGCTTACGCGATGGCGCTACTGCCCATCCCCGTCCGGCTGCGTGCCGTGCTCGGCATAGTGCTCGTCTGGTGCTATGTGGCGTTCACCGGCGCGCACGTGTCGGCGCTGCGGGCGGGCTGGATGTTGACCTTCCTGTTGGCGGCGCCGCTTCTGGAGCGTCAACGGGACTCATATTCAGCCCTGGCGGGCGCCGCCCTGGTGATCCTGCTGATCTCGCCGCAGGAGCTTTTCACCCCCGGCTTTCAGCTTTCGTTTGCCGCCGTATGGGCGATGATCTCCATCTACCCGCAGTTGCACGGCGTCCTGTGGCCGTGGGAGGATTTCGTGGCCCGCGTGCAGCAGCCGGAGGAGGCCAGCGTGTTGCATGGCGTGTGGGTCTGGGCCAGGAGCTACTTGCTGCTATCGTGCGTGGTCTGGGTCGCCACGGCGCCCATCCTCATATACCACTTCAACGCCATCTGCTTCATCTCGCCGCTGGTCAACCTACTGCTGTGGCCCCTGGTGCTGCTTCTTCTGCTCACCTGCTTCCTTCTGGTAGCGTGCATTCCTCTTGGCGCGGCTGCCCTGGGAGCAGCGGGATACATAGCGGGGTTCTTCGGCAACAGCATTGAAACCGTTTTGCGGACGGCGTCGCGGCTGCCGGGTTTCGGCGTCTACATGCCCTCGCTCCCGGCCTGGTGGGTAGGGCTTTTCTGCGTGGCACTGGGCGCCTGGGCCGCACGTAGGCAACTCGTGCCGGGGCGGGAGGCGCCGGCAGGCCGGCGGGCATTCATCGCAATTGTTGCAGCGCTTGCTGTGGCCTACCTGGCGAGCGAGGCCGCGGCCCGGTGGAACCGCCCGTTCACGGTGACGGTGGCGGACGTGGGCAGCGGGCAGTGCGGGCTCTTGCAGACGCCGGAAGGGCAGGCGCTCCTTTTTGACGCGGGCTCCACCCGCCAGGGCGCCCAGCAGGCGGTGGCGGACCTGCTGTGGCACCGCCGCGTCGGGAAGGTCAACGCGCTCGTCGTCTCCCACGGCGACAAGGACCATTGCGACTTCATCCCGTTCCTGAGCGGCCGCTTCGCCATCGGGCAGATCGTCGTGCCCGCGGTCGCGCAGTTCACCCCCTTTGCGGCGGAGGCGCGACAGTGGTTCGGGCAAGAGGGCCTGACCGTGCACCCGCTTGTCGAGAGGGCGGCGCTCACAGGCGGCGGCGCTCGGTGCGTGGTGCTTCACCCTAACGCGCGTTTTGCGTCCGAGCCGAGCTTGAAGGAGAACGACAGGTCGCTGGTATTGCGGTGCAGCTATCACGGTTTGACTTTGCTCCTGCCGGGCGATATACAGAGCGATGCGATTCGCAGGCTGAATGCGGACTACAAAGACCGGTTGAGGGCGGACGTGCTCGTCATGCCGCACCACGGCCGCTACAGCGACGGCCTGGACGAATTCGTCGCCCACGTGCAGCCCACCCTTGCCGTCGTCAGTGGGCGCACGAAGGACTGCGACCCCCGGACGGAGACAATGCTCTACCAGCGCCGGGTGCCGCTCTGGCTTACGGAGACGGAAGGAGCGGTGGTCATCACGTTGCGGGACGGCAAGGCGAGCGTGCTCGGCTACAAGTCCGGGCGCTCCATGACGCTTGAGCCGGTGAAATCAGCAGGGCCTTTGGTCGCGGCTGCACAAGAGGAGCAGGAATGACGGAGTTCGGGGTCCGGACAGTCCTGGAAGACAAGCGGTTCCTCCTGTGCATCACTGTCGCGGCTGCTGCGCTTGCCTTCCTGGGCCCTTTAGTTGACTTCGATCTCTGGTGGCACGTGAAGGCGGGGGGCCTGATCCTCGCCACCGGGTCCGTGCCGCGGACCGACCCGTTCTCGTTCACGGCCGCGGGCCAGCCGTGGGTCTACCACTCGTGGCTCTCCGCCGTACTGCTGAACCTCATGTGGAGGGCGGGGGGCCCGATGGCGCTCGTCCTCTACCGGGCGCTGGTCCTTGCGGGCGTTCTGATGCTCGCCTGGGCCGCCGCCAGGAAGAGGGGCGTGGGGCCTGCCGTGGCGTCCATCCTGGCGCTGGCGGGGTGCCTTCAGTTCAAGCTCCGCGCGCTGGAGCGCCCTTTCCTGTTTTCCCTCCTGCTGTTCATCGTGTTCGCCATGATCTTGCAGGCCTGCATCTCCTCTCCGCCGCCGGAGGAGCAGGCCGTGCGTCTGCCGGGCACGAAGCGAAGGCAGTGGCTGGCAGCGGAGGACAGTGTCCTCTGGGGGCCGGGCGGGCGGCTCATACTGCTGCCGGTGCTCACGGTTCTCTGGGCGAACCTGCACGCGGGGTTCATCAGCGGGCTGCTTCTCATCAGTGCCTATGGGGCGGGCGAGATGGTGAGGCTCGCGGCCCATACGGGGGTGCAGCGCTGTCCCGCAATGCTACTGAAAGGCTTGGGAGGCGCGAGGTTCCGGGCGATGTTCATCACCGGCGTCCTCTGTGTGGCCGCTTCGGTCATAACGCCGTATGGGCCGGGGATATTGCTCTACCCCTTCTGGCTCTCGCATACGGTCAAGCTCATGAAGAAAGTGGTGGAATGGCAGCCGATGCCGATGAGGCTCGACTTCGCAGTGTTCTGGGTGCTGATGGGGTTTGGCGCGCTGATCTTCGTGCGGTCCATCTACTTCACCGCGAAGGCCGGGCGGCTGCGAGCGCAAGCCGGACAGTACGCCACGGATATCCTCCTGATGGCCGGATTCGGGTTCCTGGCCATCCAGTCCGTCAGGCACATGGAGTGGGTGCTCCTGTTAGTGCCGTCAATCCTCGGCTGGCATTTGCAGGCCTACGCGCGCTTCTCGCCGGAGGAAGGCGCTGACGGAGAGCTGGGCCAACGCCGCCCGTACGCCTACGTGGCGCTCGTGCTGGCGCTGGCCGTGGGCGTGTGGCCGCTGGTCAACGAGGGAATTCCGCGGCCCGGCGTGGGAAGGGGCACGTTCCCCGTTGAGGCGTGCGACTACATGGCGGCGAGGAAGTTGGATTACCGGTTCTACAACACGTACGAGTGGGGAGGCTACCTCATCTGGCGGTTTTGGCCTGAGAAGCGGGTGTTCATTGACGGGCGATGCGAGGTCTACCGCGACAAGATCATGGGCCAGGCCATAGACGTGGAGGCGGGGAAGGCGAACTGGGAGCGCATATTGGACCGGTGGGACGTGCAGATGTTCATCGTCCGCTACCGGAAGAGAGACAGCTCGCATTTCTTCGCCGGTGACCGGTGGCGGTGCGTGTACTGGGACGATGCGGCGATCATCGGGCTGAGGAGCGACGCTTTCGTAGGGCGCCGGCCGGGGCTGCCGGAGTTCGCCCTGTCCAATCCGATCACCATCGAGAAGACTCTTGGCAGCGCGGCGCCTGAGAAGATACTGAAGGAAGTGGACCTGGTGCTGGCGCGGGACCCGGAGTGCTGGACGGCATGGGCGTATCGGGCCCGCTCTCTGGTACGCATGGCGGCGCAGAAGCCGGACGAAAGGCGTGCGTTGCTTCGGGATGCATTCAGGGCGGCGCAGCAGGCCGTAGGGCTGCAAGATAAGCATTACGAGACCTGGCTGGCGATGGAGGAAGTGGCGGAGGCGTTGGGGGACAAGAAAGCGGTCGCGGAGGCGGCGGCGCAGGTCGAGAAGTGGCGGCCACCGCCCTATGAGGCTGCGAAGTGAGGACAGGCCCTGCTTCGGCGCGGCAGGACATTGGACGCGGATGACGGAGAGGAGGCATCCACAGGCCACAAAGGCTTCACGGACGGGGCCCGCCGCACGGCAACGCTTTGGACACGGATGGACACGGATGGCCGCGGATGAAGGAGACGAGGCGGGACGCAAGGACAAAGCCCTCACGGACAAGGCCCTCGGCAAGGCAACAGTTTGGACGCGGATGGGCGGACGCGCGGGAATAACCCCGGATGACGGAGCCATGCGGAGTAGGGGCAGAGCGATATCACAATGGACTTGGTCGACGGGACCGAGATCGTACGGGAGTTTATTCGGCATTCGTTTGGTCCTGCCCAAAAGAGCGTCTGAGGGTCCACCTTGCGCCCTATGTGCACGCTCGGGAGCCGCACGACGGAACCGACTACGATGGTGTCTATCCGCAGATGACACAGACCTACGCAGGTTACTGGGCAGACAGACCTCGACGTCAAGGCAACGCGGATGGACGCGGATGACAGACCTAGCGCAGCGAGACACGTGAAATGAGGCACATTCTTGCGTTTGCCTTTCGGCGCCATGTAGGCTCCTTTCGGCTCTTTTCGAAAGGAGGGGGGCTTTGCCGAAGAAGCTCTACGTCGTCGAGTTAACCGAGGAGGAACG